>AUXO016180960.1_pt1 | contig 72484 bp, 77 predicted proteins | sample 768731 | NCBI WGS metagenome assembly AUXO01 (sample SAMN02715735, study PRJNA202380) | gut metagenome | biome: sheep rumen | host: Ovis aries | place: New Zealand: Palmerston North
TCAATTTCATATCTTTCATCCCAAGTTATTTCATAAGTTTTACATAGGGCATCTAAATAACCTTTGATATAAGATTCTATTTCAAATATTGATGAATAATTTTCAATTTCATTTTTAATTTCTTCTATAATTTCTTCTTTAGTCATACATTATTCCTCCTTAATTAAATCCATAATAAGTTTACCATCTTTAATATCACAATTAAAGTATTTAATATTAACAATTTCCACTTCTTTTAAATCAATGATTTCACTACTCCAACCTCTAAATGTGTCATATGCAATAAAATCCTTGTCTACATAGTTTATAAATACTGAACGATAAGTAATTGGTCTACCCCTACCATTATGTTTTTTAAAAGTAACAAGGGAATTGACTTTAATGTCACTTAGTTTATATTTACTCATACATTCATTTCCTCCTTTGTATGTATTCTACAAGTATTATAAACTATAATTAAAGGTATGTCAATAGAAAAAAGCGAGAAAATTAATTCTCACTTTCCTCATCATCAAATATACTTATTTTCTTAAACCCTTTAGGCTCAACAACAGGTACATCTCTCTTAGGCTTAAAGCCTTTAGGTTTTTCCTCAACTTCATCAACATCTTCTACACCTAAGTCAAATATAGATTGTTTCTTAAAGCCCTTATTACCAAATTTATCTGTTGGAATTTCTTCCTCTTCATCCTCAATGTCGAATATAGATAATTGTTTAGGGTCTTGCTTAATCTCAACATTATCTGGTTTAGTTTTCTTAAATCTAGTTCTAGTAGCACCATATTGATTAATAGCATCAATTACACCCTTAGAGTGCTTTAAATACATTCTATCAAACATACCTAATTGAACTGCATCAGGGTATTTAATGCCATAGATTTTAGGGAATATGATGTCAGCAAATAATCTTTGCATATACATCTCAGCATAATGAATATAGTTGTTGATTACACTTGCTACTTTCATCATCCAAGATAGATTAGATAATACAAGGTTTCCGTGCTTACAAGCACCACCCATATCATCATATTTATTTGTCCAATCAAATCTATTTGGTCTATTCTCTGGTTTACCTGAATTGTACCCTTGAACTGTAGACCAATGTGCGAATCTTGTTTTGAAATCCATACAATTACAATTTATGAATACATCTCCATTATTAAATACTCTTGATAGTGCTTGAGATATAATTCTATAATCTAATTTATTATTATTTGCTTGTACATTCTTTCTTATTTCTTCTAATATACCACTAAACTTAATCTTAACAATGTAATTATCTGTTTCTCCCTGCACCGGTACATTGACAATTAAAATATCTTTCTTGAAAAAGGTGTTCATATCTATTGAGTTAAATTCCTTTGTAGAATTAGCAACTCTTGACCATCTCTTTCTTTCCCATCTATTCTTACCTAATGCCTGATTATTTTGTGAATAGGCTCTACCTTTTTTAGATTTATCAATTATTTGTCTACGACTAACTTCTAATAATAAAGCCTCAGTTAATTTAGTATCATTATATACTAAAACCTCTGCTTTAGAGTACCCCATATTGTATAAAGCCCATAATCTATGATTACCATCACATACTCTTAGGTCTTGTGTTAATCGTATAGGGTTATATTTCTCATTGTCCTTGTCTTTTGAATACCAATATAGTTCTGGGTCATCTCCCCAAATAAAAGTTCTTCTACTAAACATTCCGTGGTCAAGATTGTCTAAGTGATTTCTCTCAATAACATCTTTTAAGTCAACTACTTTAAAAGAATAATCTGGGTAATTCTTTCGTAAATATTCTTTATCTTCTTGGTCTAATTTAAAAGTAGTCCCTTTTCTAAATTTCCTAGACTGTTCAATAGTGTCTAACATAGATTTATACCAATAAGAATTTGTATCTGTTTCTTGTGGTTCTTCTTCCTTTGGTTCTTCTATTTCTTCCATATCAATTAGTTGTGCTAATTCATCTGCATCAAAATCTAAATCATCTATGCCCTCAGTTAATTCACCATTTCTATAACGTTCTATTGATTTATTTATGTCTAAAGTATTTTGAAAATCTCTCATAATAGGTTTAACATATGATGATTGTAAATAAATAGCATTAATATATTTAGGGTCTACATCTTGGTAAATATTATATTCGCTATCATTAACTTTTCTCATATCAAAATCTTTAGGTAAATCTAATACAACTAAAGCATTACCAAAATTCCAAGACCAATTTATTGTAGGGTCTTTATCAGTAGCCCACAACACATTCCCACTAGGGTTGTCATACCAACGCTTAAATTTGGTTTGTAAACCATTTTTTATTATTGACAATATATTTTCTTTCATTGTCTGGTGATATAGTCTTATTCGGTTAGTTTTAGGCTTTTCTGAGTATTCCTGACCTTTCCATAATAGGTTAGCATCATAAAAATCTTGTCTGCTCTCATCAATTCTATTACTTGAACTTGGGTTCTTATTAGATATAGATTTAATCTGATTAGGTGAACCTAGTGTAATTATGTCAGTTGTTATGTCACTAAACATATCTTTACTATCGTGAATATCTTTAATGATTATACCATCATAACCTTCATTTAAAGACAACACAAATCTAACTATGTCATCAGTTGAAAAATAATAATCGTTAGGGTCTTCACCTACAATATCATATCTTAATTGGTCATACATATCATCACTAAATAATTCATCAGTGTAATAAGTATATTCAACAATACTTTCAGCACCTATAAAACTATTTCTACCTAAATACCATAAATCAAATAAATCTATGTCTTCTGGGTCATCATTTTCATCATATTGTTCTTCACTAGGTCTTAACTCAAAATTTAATTTGTGTAGGTCATCATTTAATTCATCAAATCTATAATCTGAGTAATCTAATATTTTACCTTTCCACTTATTAAATATTCTATCAAATAGTTCTAGTTGATGCTTTCTTAATCTATCATCTTTAATATTCAAATGAGATTTAATCTCTGCCTTACTCTTATTATCTACAATGTATGGGTTTTCTATATTAAGATATACTTCAAATAATGTACCATCATCATACCCAAACTCAGTATATGTAGATGCTGATTTTCTATCAGTAGTAAAATAATTTACATTATGATTTCCAAATTTATATTTACCAAATTGTGATTTATTATCTCTTGGGTTAAACTCTTTGAAATAAGGAGTAGGTGAGCCGTGGTAAACAACTAAAAGGTTGTTGTTTTTATCTACAATCTTAGTGTTCTTAAAATATTCAATTTGTTCTTTTGTAAGTTCATTTCCTAAACTATCTTTATTTGTAATCATTTAAGGACATTCCTCCTTTACTATTTATTATACAACTATTTAATTTAGCGAGAAAGTAAAAAGAGAACTTAAGTGTCCTCTTATTATTTTAATAATATATTAAATCTGAAATAAATATTCCTTCACCAATTAAACTAATTATTGTCCCTATGATACTCACTACTTCAAGAGTTATTGGGAAAATGTAAGCAAGTGATTGATTTAATACTTGTATATCTTGTTTATAAAAGCCAAACTTTTCAATTTGAGCATTAAATTCATTTAACCATAAAGTATGTAACTTGATTGATGCAAACACAATTCCAAATACACAAATTAGTAAAAGTACACCAAATACTATAATTAGTGTAATATTTTTCTTTTTACGCCTCATCTTTTAGTTCTTCCTCCTTGAATATAATTTCTGTTGTAGGGTAGTTCATATTTAAATCCCAAATTAGTACTGTGTTTTTTAATCTAGGTGATAATACAAAAGTCATTGTTTGATTATCTTCAATAACATCACCTATAAGCATAATACCCTCATTCATATCTTTGCCCCACTCATCATTGTAATTAGAAAGATTTTCTCTAACGAAGTTTATATTCCTATATATCTTAATAGGAACAATTACTATAAGGTTACTACCTGTTTCCATTAAAGAAATGTGAGATGTAAATTTATCAAACCAACTACCATAGGCTTCACTTAATGTGCAATTATTTACTTTAGGTTCAATAGGTAAATACAACTTTTTCTTTTGTGCATTTGCTTGTGCTTCAATTAAAAAATTTTCTATTAGTTTATATTTAAAAAACATAAATTGTCTATTTTCCATAACTAATCTCCTAAGATATTAATTGCTTTCTCTTTATCTTTAAAGTATTCCTCTTTAGTAATTCTAATTAAATCACCATCTACTTCTTTATAATATTCATCAAGTTCAATCTTATCACCTGTTGGTGTTGTTAAATACATATAGCCAATATGGTCAAAATCACCATTCTTAGTATCAACTAAAAATTCATCACCATAAATAACATACCCTTTAACTGATGGAATATAAGGCATTGTAATAGGGAACATTCTATCTACAATGCTTCTTGCTAAGCCACTACCCCAAGTATGACCTTTTTCATCAACAACGTAACACCTATCAACATCTGTATAAGATACTTTACCATCTAGTGTTTCTTCTCTAAACAGACTAGACATTCTAGGGCATTGTAAATAACTCTTTAAGCCTTGTTCCTTTAAACTTTCTTCACTTTCATAAGAAATATTACCATACATAAAGAAATCTTCATCATTAATAGGAGTTAATGGTAAACTATTCATTAATCTAATCAATATATTTTTAGTAAAACTAAATGACATACCACTATGTTCATCTTCACATAATGATTGATAAGCCTTTAATGCTGATTGATAACAACTACAACCATAATCAAAACTTTTACCATCCCAATTAGGATTTTCCTTTTTACACGCTATTTCTACTTCTATTTTCGCCCATTCACTCATTTTCATTATAATTCCACCTCAACTTCTACATTATTATAGTCTTTAAATAGTTTTTGATTTTTACAATCTCTCATACATATGCCTTTAACTTTAAGACAGCATTCATTACAAATAGTGCTAAGACATATGCGTTCTTTCATTTTTTCACTAATGTTCTTAATTTTCTCTTTCATATTAGTTCACACCTTAATATAAATACTTTCTTTTGTATTCTGCAATGTATTGTTCTAAAATTCTTACAACTAATTTATGATAAGTTTTATCTTCTAAAACTATACTTTTGATTTCATCATTATTTAAAGTTGTAAACAACATTGTTTCTGGTTCATTATACTGTGTCTTTCCTGTATCACAAGTAAAATCACTTTGAATAGTTAACCTTATATGTCCAAAACGAGTTATTTCTGGTTCTTTAGTCATTCTATAACATCTCCTTTAGAACTTTCTTTCTAACCTCAATAGTTTTTTCACCATTTAGAATTTTACACATCCATTGTGATTGTATTGAAATTAAGATTGCATATTCATATTTATTAGTTTCTTTGTTAAATACTACTATTTTTTGCATATTTTGAGGTGCTTTTTCCAACTTTTTACAAGATACAGTTTCATAAAGCCACTCATCAATCATAACTGAAGGAAAAATCACATCTATACCTTTAAAGTCACTCATTCTATCTTTATCGTTAATTCTTGTATAATACTCACTCAATTCTTTTGACTTATCAAATATATGTAAGTTTTCAATGTGAATAGCATAACCATCACTTGAAGTTTCACTTAAATAATCTCTAGTTTCATCAAAATTAAGACTACTTTTTTTATATAATTCATCAGCACTAAGTGTTTCTGTTTTAAAGTTAAAATCACCTACATAGTTTAAAGTCGTTCTCATAGTTGATACTATCTCTTCAACTTCATAATCACATTCACCTACGATTTTGCCATTAAGTAAATCACAAGCAAATCCTGTTCCTAAATCATTTGAAGTAATATAACTAGGTTCTTCAATTCCTTGCTCTTCCATATATTTTTTAATTACTTTATTGTTCCATAAATAAGGCTTTGCTTTAGTACAGTATAGTAATAACTTCATATTATTCACCCTCTTCACTCATTATATCACCTAATATTTTATTAATTCTTCTACTTTTCCACTTTCTACGTCTAGTAACTAATTCTTGAAAAAAGTTCTTAACTGCACGTTTTTGTAAATTATCATCTGTCACATACTTAGGTAAGTCAAATGAATCTAACATTTGTTGTCTGTTAATTCTACATAATCTTTCTAAATAGTTATAATTACCTTTAATTATTTTCTTTTTATTAACCACAATATCACCTCACACATTATAAGATTTAATTATAGTTCCCTTTGGTACATTTACATAATATTTTATAGTAAATGAATTTTCAGGGTTAACTGCAATAATATTAAAATTATCATTTACTTCTTTTATATAAGTATTTCCATCAACTTTTAACTTAGTCAATCTATATACATTTGGTTCTGTTTGAATATAAAAATAATAATAGGTATCTGTATTTATACTTCCACACCCAAGTGTAAAATGACCCTCAACTTCATTTTCTCTAGTTACTGAATATATTTCATTATACACAACTTCTTCGTGATATTCACTATACCAAATATCTCTTTCTTTATTTCTATGATTTATTGCACAAATACACCAAATAATACCTAAAATACATACGATAGTAAATATTGACATACAAATACAATATTCAATATCTCCATCTGCAAACTTTTCTTTATCTCTTAACAGATTAATTAATGGTATAAAGAATGTAAATATTAAGAAAATTAACCCACCTATGAAAGCAAGTATAAGAAAATAAAACATTGAAGGTATTGGTGGTTCAACCATTAAAAACATATAATCACCTACTTTTTAAATTTAATAACATTGTTATCTACTAAAAATTCAATATATTCATCACACTTCTTAATTCCTTTTTGAATATAAGGTGTGCAATCTTCAAATGCTTTCTCACCTAAATAATATTCAACATAAGGAATACAAGGCTGTAAAAATGCCTCATCTAAAATATCACTTTCTAATTTAGTAAAATTATCTGTGATAGTTAAATTGAAAGTTTCGTGAAATCTATCATCCTTTGGGTTTGTTGAGATAGTTATACAAAAATACCAACGACCCTTAGCAAAATTAGTAAACCCTAATTCTTTTAATTTCTTAGCATTTAAACCTTCGCATACTTCCACATTATCATCGTGAAAATCATATTTTGTATATGTCTTAGTCTTACTCAAAGTTTTTTGTTTCATTACACTCTTGATTTTAAGATATTGTTTATTCTCTAAAATAAATGTACGAATATATCCTTCACTATATAACTTATCAATTATATGTTCCATTTGAGATACTAACTCATAATCGCTACCATTTTTACTAACTAATGTATTTATTAAGAATTGTAACGCACTTGAATACTTAACCATTGTAATATCATTATTAGAAATATGTAAACCTAAATTTATTTTTCTATGAATAAAATCAGAAATGTTTATATCTGTTGGGTGTACTACCCCACATAAGAATAAGTGATATTTATTAACTGTTTTGTTTACCTTTATTAAATCATCAAATTTCATATTATCACTTACCCCTTTTTTCACCAAATCCAAACACCTCATCATAAAGTTCTAATGGCATATCTATATCAACACTATTCTTCTCAGCACCTTGATAGTCTGGTGTTGTTGTCTCATATTCAATATGAATAAGAACTTTTGTTGGGTATTGCATACAACCTGAATGTTCTGGTATTTGACTAACAAAATACTCAAATTCTCTTTGTAATCTTTTCTCTTCCTCAATACGTTCAAGTTCTCTTTGATTTTTATACTCAAACTCTTTCATAGCCTCTTTATATTCTTCATAATTTCCCATTGTAATTTTAATTTTATTTTTCATAGTCTATTCCTCCATTTGTCTAAGTTGAGCCTCTTTGTCTGCTTTTTCTAATTCCTTAAGAACCTTTTTAAGATTACTTAAAGCCTTAGAACCCATTAATGAGCCATTAGTTTCACCTTTTCTAATAAATTCACTCTTGACACCCCACTCACCTGATAAACGTACATATTCAAAAGTAATTCTATGAGTACCAAATACACCAAAGTATTCTAGTACTACATTATTGTATGTACCATCACTATTAAGTGATTTATCTGCAATAATAAAACCATTGTCTAAATATAATTTCTTTAATAATTCCTCTACTTTGTTCATATGTTATTTCCTCCTATATACCAATATTATAACACTATGCTTGTTACTTTGCAAGTGTTTTTTTTTTGTTATTCCTCAATAAAAGATATTCTTTTAATTTTCTTTACAGTATACTTTGTATATGAGTATTCCTCTGTTTGTTTATATTCAACAACATATAATTCATCTTCAATTTTAATAAAATCATTTTCATTTATTACATCACCATTAGTGTATATATAAGTTGTGTTGTTAATCTCTTCTTTATAACAATAAATTACACATACTTCAAATTCTTCAACATCAAATACTTTTGCCCTTAATTTATTATCTACACCAAATGCCATAATCATTTCCCCCTTAATTTAAGCGTAGTTATCTTAATTGATATCCTTCTTCCTTAAGTAACTGAATCTTAATTGTATTAGTTTCTTTTGAAAAGAAAAATTCACAAAAAAGAAAAGTTCACTGTCAATATACTACAAGAATGTCAAGTTGTCAAATATCAATTTTTATAAAATTTAATGTAAACGTTTTCAATAGTTTTATACCTATTTTAAATTATTTATTCCTCACCTTTTATATCTTTATCTAATTGTACTAATAAGTTATAAGTTTCTTCACTTACTTTTATTTCTAGGTCATCATCAAAAATATATAATCTATACTCTGTTTCCCAATTTACCTCAATAGGATATAAACCATAATTACCTAAACCATTTAATATTTCTATTAATGCGTTTTCATATTTATTCATATTATTATTCCTCCTCACCTACTAAATAAACTTTTAACTTTGAAGTTGTATGTGTTTGAATTTCCTCGATAAATCTAATATCAAGAACTGGTTCTATACGCCAAATATTGTAGTCGTCATAAGTATCTTCTTTTATTGCCCTTGAATCATCATAATCATTATCGTTTAAACAAACACTTTGAATATCCTCAACATTTACTAATCTTTTAAATTCTTTAAATAGCATATACTATTCCTCCTTCTAATTGTTCCAAAACTTTAAATGTTTCATAATTAAGTCTATAATAATTGCAACTACTTCGTGCTCATCATTATAATGAAAATACTTAGTACGATTTTTATGAGTATCTTCATTATACATTCCTTTATCTTTTGGGTAAGTTGTTTGCCATCTTACTACAATTTCATCGCTATTCCTTTGTTCGTGAACCCAAATGTATAAGTCTTGATAATCATTCTTTTTATTACCATAAATGTAAGCAAAATAACCTTGCTCTCTACAATTATTGAAAGTGTTTAGAGAACCTTTAATCTCATAACCACCTTCTTCCATATCTGCAATTCTATCCATTACCATATCAAATATTCTTCTACTTACTTTTATTGAATCAATATACTTAATCATAATTTATTCCTACCTTTCTATTTTCCCGTATAATTAATTTATTTTCAATAAGTGATAACTTAATCACCTTTACTACAAAAATCAAAATTTGCATTGTTTCTGTAAATGAGGAAAGGGAATTTAATATTCCCTAACCTATTCACACTCTGCTAAGAACTTAGCCATTGCTAAATCGCTACTATCTTTTAGATACTCTTTACCATTGAAAGTTTCATACTCTTCAGGGTGTTGCTCTCTATGTGCCTCAACTCTTTGTTCGTGAGTTACTACACCTGTAGGCTTACCTCTTGTAATGATTGTTTGCTTTTCGCCTTTATATTCATTTAATTCCTTAATTGTTCCCTTAAGACCTGTAAATGTAGAGGCATCAATTAACATTCTATTATCACAATCAACACTTGTAGAAGTTTTCCAAATTACTACTTGGTTATTAGTTGTTACTATTCTATAAACATAACTTGTTTCACCTCTATAAGAGTAATTAGTTTGTCTAGTATATAATAATCTCATTGTTTGAATTTCAAACTCTACCTTGTCACCAACTTGACCTAAGTAATCGTTGTTAAGACCCTCAAGTTCAAGTTTCTTTTGTTCTTGCTTTTGTAAGTATCTTACTGCACTATTAATGTAAGATAGTAAAATTCTCCAATGTCTATATTCAACATAACCTAAACTTAATACAACTTTTACGTTGTGGCAATAATCATTGTCATCATTATACCAATCTGTATTAACTACGTTTAAGATTTCCTCAACTTTAAGTTCTAGTTCATCTCTATACTTGTATTGTTCAATTTCTGCGAATGGGTTATTTCTTTCCTTAGAATAACCATTGTCAAGAATAATTTGATACATAATATTTGCCATATAATCTAATGGTTCATATTTAGGTGAACTATTACTCTTTAACCACTCTTTAAATTCTTCATCTTGTTCTAAATCTTGTCTTAATAAGAAACCAATTGAACTAACCTTATTAATAATAGATAATGTATCAATACCTGTGTACTCATTTAAACAATTTTTACCAACTTGCTTAAAGTTATTGTTCTTGTCAACTAATAAGAATGTATTATTTCTTTTTCTAGTTGTATTACAATGTTCACATCTACAAGGAACATCTCTATAAGTTGTAGGTACTTCTATATCATTATTAATCTTTCTAATAATATTACCTACACCTGTGTGTTCTAATTCTGCTACTAATTCATAATCGCCAACCTTATAGTCAATTTCAAGTTCTACACCAATTGTTAAATATCTATACTCAGGGTGGTCTGGTTGAGTGTGGTCTACAAATGTCTCAACCTTAACATCATTTTCATCATATTCAAATATAACATTAGTCTTCTTTTGTAAAGCCTTAACTAATTTTTTTAATTTTTCTAAATAATATTTTGGAATGTAATATTTCATAAGTCGTTCCTCCCTTAACTTATTCTACTTCTATTATAGAGGGTTTTATTTTAAATGTCAATACTTTTTTGCAAAAAAAAAATAATCCTTATTTATAAGGATTATTGTTATTAATACCAAATGATTACTTTTCCTTGACCACCTTCTCCTCCACCATTAGCATAGCCCACGTGGTCATCACCACCAGCACCACCAGCACCAATTTGACCATTACCACCATCAGTAGTATCTTTACCACTTCCCCCATTACCTAATTGAGAAGCACCACCTCCATAACCATAGCCACTAACATCACTTCCACCAGTATGTCGTTCTCTTTTAAGTGCTATTGGAGAATCATCAGTGTAAACAGTTTCTGTGCAATGATAATAATGTTCTGCTACGCTACCGGCACTACCTGTACTAGACTTTCCATTTCCACCTGATGCAATACCTAATGTTCTAAAATATGAGTATTGATATCCCTCAGGGTATACTACAGTGCCACCTGATGCATTATCACTACTTGTTGCAACTGGTCCCGCTGTTCCTCCTTTTGCTCTAACTATGGTTGTGTAGTAAGCCACGTTAGTTCTATATTGTAACTCAGTACTTCCACCATCTGTACCTATAGCACCGTGACTTGGCTCAGCACCAGCACCTCTACCACCAACATATATTCTATATTGGACTACATTTGGTGGATATATAATGCCAATCCAATATGCACCTCCTCCACCACCATTACCAGTATTCCAACCATCACAAGCAGAACCTCCTCCACCACCACCTTGCATTTCAACAATTAGTCGTTTAGGTATAGCATTGTCCCAAAAATCACCTTTAGAAAATGTTTTTGTTTGGTAAGTATATACACCTGTTTGGTAACGTATTGTTAATAAATCACTAGAGTAGGTTATTAATACCTCATAACTTGAAGTACCATTAGTATTTAATGAAAGCAACTCTTTATTAAATGTAGGTCTAGTACCGGGAACAACAAATGTAGGAATAGCACGACCTATTCTTTCATATTCATCATCACCAACTTCATATTCACTATTATCATCATAATTAAAAGGTGTACCTCTGTATATTTCATTCCAATCATCATAATGTCCATAAACATTATAGTAACTTGTTTCTACACTATCTACATCTGTGCAATAGAAAGAATTACTTCCACTTTTATTAAAAACATCATTTATGTAAACACAAGGGAAATATTGATAATTATAAAAGTTTTTAATATCTGCATTATTATCATTGTACGCACTATTTGAGCCTAAATTTTCTAATTTAGTGGTACTTTGATTGAATGAAGTTACTTCAATACTACTTGCCATATATTATTACCTCCTTATAATAATTTGTTAATTTCCTTTTGTTGATTTTCAACAATATTCTTTAATTTCTTTACCTCATCAATTAGTAAGTAAATTAATTTATTTTCATTTATTGTTAAGTAATCATCTTTATCTTTCTCAACTAATTCTGGGTATAATTCTTGTAGGTCTTGAGCGATACAACCAATATTATTCTTTTTACCATTAATATAATCAAATGTATAAATAGGTAAATCTAAGATTGATTTCTTGTTTTCAAATGGTTTAATATTCTCTTTCAATCTCTTATCAGAACTTGTGTAATAATTACCATAGAATTGATTAGCAAACACATTGCCATAAGAGTCTACTAAGAATTTTGTATTACTTCCATCTTTTACATATAGAGTACTAAATGCCGCATAACCTGATGAATCAATATAGTAATTTCCTGATGTACCTAAATCAATAGTATTTGTTAATGTCTTTTTACCACTAATAGTTTGAGTAGTATCTTTAGTTAATATATTAAATCTATTACCTGCTATTACTATAAATTCATTATCTGCTCCATTACTAGAATAATATTCGCCTTTATCAAATCTACAACTTCCTCTAAATAAAACATCACCACTGCCTGTTAATGTAAAATGCTTATTTGCTTTAGTCATTAAATGTATATGTTTTGCAGGAGTACTATCATAAGATTTTGTTCTTAAACTACTTCTAAGAGAAAGTTCGTGTGGGTCAACCCCTCCTAAAACTAGAGTATCATCATCTAAACTTAGACCTTTAAAGAAACATCTGTGTTTTGAAGAAATACTACCATCTATTCTAAGTGTACCATTACTAACATTTGTGGCATCTGTTTTTGTTGAATATAATCTTAATCTAGCACCATCATTGTGTAAATCTAAAGTATTTGTACTTCTATCGAACTCAACTAACATAGGTCGTTCATTACTAGACGTAGATTTCAATCCATATTGAGTTGGTCCAAAATTACCTAATGCTAGTAAATACTCACCATTGTTTAAACAAGTGTTTATTCCACCTGCAACTTTTAATGCCCCACTTGTAGATGATGTTGGGTTAGTAGCACTTGAAATAATTACATCTGAACTAAATGTTTTTTGACCACTAATTGTCTGTTGTGTATCTCTTGTGACGATATTAAAGTTATTACCACCTACTTTTACACTTTCACTACCACTTGTTGTTACTGACTCATAATCACCACTTTGGAAAGTAGATGAGCCTTTAAAGATTACATTTGAGTTAGCAGTAGTGTCACCTTGAATTGAAAGATTATTTTTACTCTTTATTTCTACACTACCTGTATAAGTTGTAGTTGCACCAACTATAAATGGTTTCTTTATAGATGTTTGAGCAGTATTTTCAAATGATGCACTATTTGTAAAACTTGCACTATTACTAAATGTATTAGAGTTAGTGAAACTTGCACTATTGCTAAATAGTCCACTATTTGTTAAATTTGCTGTTACTTCTAAAGTAGTATGGTTGCTTGATGCTTCAATACTAAAACCATCATTTAGGTGAGTTAGATATAAACGATTAATCTTAGTTGTTTCAATCTTGTCATCTACATATATTTCATTGGTATACATAATATCACCTTCAAGTACCTGTGAAATTGGATACCACTCACCATCTTTATAACAACCTATGTCTTTAATTGAAAATTTTAATTTACTATTTTCAGGAACATAACCACTAACTAATAATGGGAAATAACCATCAGTTGCAGTAGTTACATACTCTAAACCTATAAATTGAGTACTTGTATCTAAGTCTCTATCAGTATGTTCGCTATCATAAGTTACTGGTACTAATTCATACATATTCTTCCAATCGGCATTGTTAGGTAAAGTATTCACAATATTAACTTTAACATATAAATTAGTTAGATTAAGACCAGATAAATCTAAAGTAAAGTAATAACCTTGCATACAAAATTTTATAATGCTATTAGCACTATCATAATCAACTACAAAGTTACCACCATTGACACTCTTATCTAATAAACCATTAACTAGATTAGTAGTATTATATTCTGTACTAAATCTAGCCTCTGGGTTTACTTGTATAGTATCATCATTTTCATCAACATATTGTCTATATGCTGTAGGGTATACTGTTATTTTATTACTATTAAAATAATTTGCCATATTTTAATCTCTCCTTTTAATTTGTAATATATAGAGACCAAGTAACAAATATTGTATATTTTTGAATATCACTTGGGTTTAATTTTATCGAATTATCTGAATCTAAATCAATTTGTGCACAATAATTATTTATGTTATTAATGTTTCCAGCATAAGAATTGTATATTTGCAGTCTATTTATTTCTACTAAACCATCATCATTTAAATATTCGCTTGAAGTAAATAAGTAAGATGCTGGTATAGTAAATTGATAATTTACTTGTGGTACTTCAGTGCTAGTATTTTCTATACGCTTTTTAGAAACAAATCTTGAAGATTTAGGAATACTTACACTATGTAGTAACTTAGGGGTTGACCCTTCTTTGTTATACAATAAACCTATATAATTAGGAACACCATTTATATCAAATGTTGAATTTAAACAAGCAACAAGAAAACTAAATAGTGGGTAATTACCTTCATTGTGTTTAGTTATGTCATCTAAAATGTGACCATTTCTAACCACTCTTATTTTTACATTACCAACATACTTCTCACTACCACTTATATTAATCTCAGGTGTGGTATTTTGGCTTTCTTTTTTATTTTCTTTTTTCTTAGCCATAATTATTCCTCCTCACTTTCAGGTTCAATTATAGGGTCAAATTCTTGGTTACTATTGACATCATCACTACTTACAACTCTAGTTGTGAATGTTCTACTTATTTCTGGTGTATTGACAATTGGGTTATTGTCGTTTATAAATTGTGAATCAAAAATTTGTCCAAATTGTCTACTTGTGTTTGTACCAACACCCATATTCAATACATAACTATCAGTTTTTCTAACTGTCTCATACATATTACCAAAAGCAGTAGATTGGTATATGTGGTAAATAAAACCAGCAGGTAATATGTAATCAAACACATCTTCAATTAGAATTATGTCTTTTAATTTATTAGATACATATAAATCTATTGAAAAGGTATCAACTTTATTTTCACTTGGCTTCCAATCCTCATTTCTAAAGCCACCAGTCAATGAATGAATATCTAAAATGAAATCTTCATCTTCAATACTTTGACTTCTAAGTAATAGATAAACTATTTCTCTTATAGAAGTTTCTGTACCTTTAACTCTCATCATTGACTTAAAGATTTCTGCTAGTTTAACTAAATCTACATTTGTATAATTGTGGTGTTTATCAAAACCTATTGTCAACAATACTAAATCCATCAATGATTGGTCTATATTATCTGATAAGGGTAAACCTTTCATAATATCTACATTCATTAATATGTAATTATATAGTACTTCACAAATTCTACCTAATGCTTGAAAATCTCTTGAGTTATTATAATACACACGAGGTGTATATTTTTGAACTTTAATCATTATATACACCTCCTTTATTTACGAGAAGACTTTAGTACATCTATATTACTATTTTCAAAATCTATTTGTGCTAATGTAAATTTATTCAAAACATTATTTTTATCCCACATAACATTTGAACTATAGAAATCATCAACATCAATTATCTTTGAATAAGGTATTGAATAAGTTGAATAGAAACCAACCTCATTGCCCTTTAAATTGTCAATAGCACTTGTAACACTACTTTCTGAAATACCTAAATCATTTAAATTAAATACCTTATTTAATCCATCAGTTATCTTGATTTCATCTATAATGATATAACTATCTGTACCTACTGATGAAGTTATGTCTAATTCTACTGAACTATCTGTTGGAGTAACCATATTAACACCATTAACTAATGAAATAGTTGTACCATCATTAATATAGTCAACTGCATCATCATTTTGTTTTTTATTGAAATAAATCATAAATGTAGTATCTTTACCAGAAAGAATTGGTACATTGAAAATTATAGATGCAGAACCACTAATGTCTTTAAGTTCAATTTTGTATTGTTTACCTTGAGATTGCATAATACCATATGTTGTTTCTGGTCTAGCAACTTCATCATATTTTATAACATTAAATGTATCACCACTTAATTTAGTATCAATTACACCATTACCTGAACGTTGAATAGGGTAATTTGTAATAAAGGTGTCACCATCAGTTAATGTACCACTTGTTGAGCCAGTATATGCAATTTGTTCACCTGTTTTTAATGTTTGTGAAATATTTGGACCACTTACTACATCAAGTCTAGTTCTAATGTTATATTCATATAAGGCATTATAATCAACAGGTACTGAATCTTCACCTACAATTTGATATGTGAACCTATCACCCTCTTCAAATGTATATAAATCATCACCTATATTTTGATTAAAAGTAATTTTATCTCCCGCAGTTAAAGTTAAAATCTTTTGTTGCTTAATTGTTAATGTGTTATTACTATTGTTAAAATTTAATTGTTTCCAATCAATTCCAGCATAAGTTGATAAATCACCATCAACTAATTCGCTTGTATCTACAGCATTACAAGACATATTTGTCAAAGTACTTAAACCATCTCTACTAATCTTAGTTCCACTACTAAATATTTCAACACTTGATTTAGATGAGTCAGTGTACATAAAGTATTCATCCTCACCTAATATTCTATATTCATCAGTACTTTGTGCAAATAGAACATTATTTGTATTATTTAATTTCCAATAGAAATAATATGTATCTTTATTGAATACCTTTTCATTCTTCTTTAAGAAACCTATTTCTTCATTTGAACTTAAACTATCAAATTTAGGGTCATTAACCATATCTGAATTTACATTAATTGTTCCTGTATTTCCTGTAGCAACCATTTCAAAATTAGGTGAAATTAATGTAGTACCTAATTTTTGAGAAATAATTACACCTGACTCATTTAATATGTAAATAGTATCTGCTGTATATTTATATGTTCTTAATAAACCATCTGAATTTGTGTATGATAAGTATAGTACTTCACTAGGGTCACTTTCACCAATTTTATGTGGTTCATTTGCAACTAAGTTATTACCAATCCAATAGAAATTTACACCTACAGTTGCTGTTTGACTTGTCGAGAAACTATCACTAAATAATTGAACAATTTGATTAGCCCCTAATAAGTAATCAGTTGGTGCTGTAATGTCTAAGGTAGGTTCTAATGTTTCTACATTATTGATTAAAACAGGGTCTTGCATTGTTTCATCAAATTCAAAAGTGTCTACATAATTATATAAATTTATTCTACCTGCAAGTACATTTCTTGCAATCATATCAATGTAACCACTATAACTAGATTCACTTAAAGTGTGTTCAGTACCATCACCCAACATAAACTTTGTAGTGATTTCAGGGTCATCTAGAGATACATTTTTAATTCTAGTGTCTGAATTTAAAATTACACTATATAAGGCATCAATAGGAATTTCATACCCATAATCTAATTTTCTTGAATTGAAATTATCAAATAATGCTTGTTTAATATTATTAATAATTGTTCTTCTTTCAACATCATTTACCTTATCTATAGTTGATACTTTAATGTTTAACTTATAGTAATTCTTATATAGATATGGTTCAGTTGCATAAACTTGTACATATGTATGGTCAACTGATTGTGTTTCTCTAACTTCACTAATTAATTGAAGTTTAACATAAGCATCACTTGGTGTAAATGAAGCGTCATAATTTGTTGCTTGAATATTACCATTCTTATCATAAATACTATAGGTATTAACTTGTTTTAATGGGTATAATACCAAATCAAATGGTGTTATAGTATCAACAGTAGGTAATGTATTATCACTAATATCTTTTCCGTGAACATATACATAATCAGTTGTAGTACCATATTCATTGTAAGTTACAATAGGTTGATAGAATGTTGTATCAATTCTTCTATCGCTTACTTGAATATTGCTTACTAATGGGTAAGATGACTCACTATCTATAAAACTATATAACCAATTTGCAAAGTCTCTAGGTGTAACTAGAGTTTCAAATGTTCCTACTGTCTTTTTATAATTATTATATGCTTCATCAATTGTTTCTGGGTTTGCACCATTTGTTGATGCATAATAATTAAATATTCTTAATAAATTTTGATTGTTCAACTCATCTACTAATACTACATTCTCTTCAGTTGGAGCATTATTAGTATAATAATACAAACTATCTTGAGAAGGGCTACTTAGTACAGTTAATTTACCTCTAGAAATATTACCACCTGCACCAATTGTTATAAAATATTTAACGTTTAAGCCACTACCAATTAATTCAATAATATCATCTGGGAATTGAATATAAGGTAAATTTTTATTACTATCGAAACCAAATTTAAACTTCTTTGATTTTGGAGAATATAAGTTTAAGTTATCTACTCTTGACCAACCATCTTCACTTGTTCCACTTGTGTTCCAATCATCACTTTCTACATTCTTAACATAAATTCTATTTTGAGCAATCATTGTCTCAGGGAAATATAATCTTAGGTTATCATCTAAATTGCTTAATTGAATAGTTGTGTTACCATTAATTGTTAAGTCTTTAGGTGTACCCTCAGTTACTAATGCTGGGTAAGTAGTATTACTATCAAAAATATTTACTTCCTCTAATAGAGTATAAGTAATTGAATTGTTTTCATCAGTAAACATTGTTTCAAAAGGTGCTAAGTATACATAATGACTTGTTGAAACGTCACCTTGATATAATATAGAAATAAGAGTTGATGCTGATTGATAATATTTCTTATTGTATCCCATCATCTCTAATATTTGTCGTACTGATGTTTCTTGTGTAGCACTTGGTAAAAATGCTTCAAGAATATTCTTATCTATATTGTAGTTGCACTTATCACCTATAAAGGCTAGTAATTTAAGCAAGACAATTAAAGGGTCACTTTCATTCATAGCCTCAGGATTTACTATGTTAGTTAATTTCTTAAAGATTTCAATTAACTCTGGGTAAATCGTTTGAAAGTCTTTATCTATATATGATTTATTACTTATTTGTAATTCTTCATTTGTAATCATTCAATTAGTCCTCCTTAAATAATACTAGACTATAATTTTCTTGTGTATAATCACTTAAATAAGTTACTCTTATATTTGCAATTATACTTGTTTTATCTTGAACAAGGTCAATATCTTTTCTATTAATATTTACTTGTGGTATAAATGTTTTTATTTGTGTGTATATTTCATCAATAACTATATCTTTTAAGATTTTACCATTTTGCTCAAACATATAATACTTTAATTTAATTCCGTAATACGGGTCACCAAATAAAGTGGTTTTCTCAGAACCTAAAAGCAACTTAATATTATTTAGTGTTGCTTTTTTATCTGTTATTACATTAGATGAAGTTGTGGTACTAAACATTTTTGGAAATCCTATTGCTTTCATTTACTAACTCTCCTTATAATAATCTAACTACTGTATCGTGCCAATTATCTCCACTATATGTTATACTATATACTTTATTTTGAGCACCTTCCGATAAATCAATTACTACAAACATTAATTCTGAAGCATTAGTTCCATATACTCCTATAATTATTGAATCACAATAGCCATAACTTAATTCAGCATCGTGTTCACTCCAATCAATATCTATGGATGTCACATATTCAAAACTATCATCGCTTACCCTACCGGAAGCAGTAATACAAGTCTCAATTTCATTATTGCCTCTAGTATATAACAAATCTGCTACTTCGCTTTCTATCATAGGGGTTGGGCTATTACTTAATACTCTAAATGTTATTGTATCTGTGCTAGTTGCTACATTACTTTCACTTATAAATATATTATGTTCATATAACAATGTTCCACTACTGCCACTAGGCACTACATAATTAATGCCATCTAATGTTAAACCTGTTAATGTTTGTGTGGTTGTTGATGGGTTTGCACTAACTTGAGGTATCGTTGGTTTATTTAATAAATCATCATAGTCACCACTTGTTGCTACATTTGATAGATTACTTGTCAAAGTATAATTTACTAAGTCATCAACACTGTTATCAATAAACCCTGAATCGTTATCTAAGTCTGAGGTTTTACTAGGTATCTCTGACTTTAAAGCAACAGTATCGTCAATACTAATAACATCATTAGTAATATCAATTCCTGTGCCACCTGTATACTCACCACTTTTACCATCAATTAAATTAGTGTTATTAGAAACTAATCTAAATAATTTCTCTATTTCATTACCAGTAACTTCACCTATTTTAGTATCTTTAGGTAAAGTAGCCTTTCCTGAAATGTTTAAGTTGTCACCAATGATACTTGCTGTATTTGGTACATCTTGTGTGGTATTTAAAAATAATTTACCTAAAATAATAGGGTTTCCCATTTGATTATTTTCAAATGAAATATATACTATATCACCAACCCTATACCCATTTTCACTTCCCGGTGTATAAAGTAAAGTTGCATACATAATTGATGCACTTAATTTAGAATCCTTACTTTCACCAGCTCTACGAAAGATAGGTATATAAATTTTAAATTTGTTGTCAACTACTAACTTACCATCTTTATCAGTATAAGCACCTTTTGGTAGTTGTAGTATCTGTGCCTTAGTAATCATAATTTATGCACCTACCCCTCTCTTTTTATTATACAAGTTATTCCTTATCGCCACCTACTCTAGTTAATGATAATGTAGTTGTAAAACCATTCAAACCTATGTTATCTACTTGTTGAGTTATTATGAATAAGCCACAACCAGCATTATATTTTTGACCCCAAAAATAAGTATTTAATCTAACGTAACTCATTAATATTGCAGGTCGTAATAACCCTTTAATTGTAATATTTACTTTTATAGGGTATTCTGTAACTTTAGTCCACCAAGTCTTATCATCTTCTTGTGTCTTGTAATTATTGTTTTTACTAGATACAACAGGGGCATATACTTTATAAAATTGACCATCATCACCAATCCACTCAACATACTTAGATTGATTTATCTTTTCTTGAAAATCATATAATAAAGCATAACTTTCGTTTTGGTCAATATTAAAATTAGTAACAATGTTTTGACTAGGGAAACCTATATCAATAGTATAGGTATCAAAAGCATCACTATATCTATCATTTCTAACTATTTTAAAATATGAACCATCAAATATAAAATTACCAGTAGTGTCTGTGTTTGATATTTGAGTAGGTGTGTCTATAATATTTAAAGCATACACTGAGCCTTGTTTTACGTTATCTTCAATAACACCAACTGGTTTCATACAACTAACTAAATAAGATATATACTCTAATGGACTTATATTTGTTTTCGCATTAATGATAACAACAGCATCATCGTGAGGAATAAGTGAATGAGTTTTAACTAATTCTTTATCTCTCATTCCTGTAAATACTTCTAATAGACCATAATAACTGTTGTATAATATATCTTCAATTATATTACTTGGTTTATCATAATATTCTGGGAAATCATAAGCACCTATATTACTTAGGAAAGCACTACTTACAGCATTTATAGTATAAGTAATAACTGCAGATTGTACGTTTGGTTGATGTTGAATACTTGTTATGATTGCCTGTTCATCTTTATAAATATAAGAAGGTAATGACATATCACCATAACTTAAAATCATTGTTCTAGTTTTGCTTATACTTGAAAATATTTTATCAAAGAAATTTGGGTCATCACCTTGTGCTATTGGGTAAGATAGAGTTAAAGTATATTGATTGACTTTACCATTTATTTTCTTTACTTGTAAATTTTGAATGTAATTTGGATATTGTATATCATATTTAATTGTGTCTTCAACAACTTTTGTTTTAGAAAATACCCCTAAAGTCATATCGCCTAATGTAACTTTTACGTAAGGGGTTTCAACTAAATTCATTGCACCTAATAATGATAAATTAGCCATAATTAATCCTCATAATAAATATATGAAATAGAAGGCACTTTAATTGTTTTAAATTTACTTGGTAAATCAATAAAGGCATCTTGTATTCTATTAAAATCTGCTACAATCCAAAAATAATCTGGTCTACCATAGTAATACAATGCTATTGAATCTAATGTATCATTAGGTTTTACATTGTGTATTACATAATCAGTATCTTGACCCAATTGTTTTGTTAAACCATAAATATACTTTAAATCTTTTGTGTTCCAATAAAATGGAATAGAACTATATCTTGATAGTGAAGGGTACGACCTAACTTGTTTATCTTTTAATACGTCCATATACTAACCCTCCTGTGTTATTTGACCATCTTTAAATGCACTTGTAATTCCTCTGAAACTACCTAATTGACTTACTGCTTTAGCATCAAATGGGTCTACTTCATACACTGTGAAACTGACACTTATTATGGCATACTTTCCATTTGCTAATATTGGTAAGGCACGACCAACTGTTACACCACCAACTACTACACCTTTAATAAATACATCTTCACCTTCACCTATTCTAACTGCTACTTGTGGAGGAACTACTGCTTTTGACCCTTGATTATAAGTAGGCAATGCCATTGCCTCTAAATTTCTAATAATGTAATCTACATAATCTTCACCTACATATAACTCAGCATTACTTAAACCACCTGTATTAGCCTCGTTTAACATATCTCTATGGAATGTAAATTGAAATGCCATTGAACGTGGACCAGAATTTTGAAATGTAAATACAGGGGCTGTTCTTGCTAATGCGTTAGTTTGTTGGAAATTAGATTGAATGTTATCTTGAATACTCTCAGGGTAAACAGGTAAATTAACTAATGTATCTAAGTGATAAAGATAGACATAGTTTCCTGTTTTTATCATATGACTATTGGGTTTATTATTTGCCATAAATTACACCTCCCAATCACTTGAATTATCTTCAAAGCCTACAACTTTTTCTTCAACATCTCTATCAACATAACCTAAAATATCAAAAGTGTTATTTAATAAGCCATTTTTTACTGCTCTTAAATATATTCTTGCTCTAAGTTCGTTATTCCATTCATAATAAGGTGTATAAGAATTTATTACTTTTTTATTTAATAAATTAGTTTCAACTCTCTTAGTATCTAATTCTATTTCATCTAATGGTGTTATTACATTTTCAGTTAGATATTCTATTAATCTATCTGCAAAAGGATAACTATTACCATCATTAATATATGTTAATTGTTTATAACTATTAAAACTATTAAATTCACTTAAAAAGTCTTTATTAGTTATATAAGATGTGTGTGAAGAAAATGTCGTATCATTAGGGAAATATCTTTGAGTATTATCTTTTGAATAATCACCTTCTAATACAACTAAAGAAGAATTATTATTCTTAGGTAACTTTATAAGTAATGACAACTCTAGTTCTTTTTGAGCAAATGCTTGTGCAACTGGTTGTTCATCTATATCAAATAATAATTTCTCTAATTTATCATAAACAATAGGTGTATTAAAACTAGCACCTACGACTTTCATATATGTATTACTATATAAATAATCTTCAAGAGTAGTATCTGTTGAACCAATACTTAAATTATTTAATTGGTTGTTATTTAAATAGTAACAAGCAACTACTTCAAAATTAGTTGAACAATCTATAAAGAATGTATATTTTTTATAGTATTTTACAGGAACAGTAAATATCTTATATGAGTCATCACTTGTATTAAATACAATACCTTTAGTTTTTACTGTTATATCAATATTATTTCCTGATTGACCATTAAAGCAATTATACATTGACATTAAATCTAGCCCTTGATAATCTCTTATAAATCTTAAATAATTGCCTAAAGTAGTGTGAGTAGTATGGTCATATAATCTACTCTTAATAGTTAAATTGTGAGTTATATTTAAAATGTCTTGACCATAATAATATGTGTCTTGATATAGAAAGTCATCTATGTTATAAATAAAACCATTTGGGAATGGCTTATTAACTTTACTAATCAATATTTGATTTTTATAAATATAATTTATTCCTGAAAATATATAAACAGGCTCACCATCAACTAATACTTTATATGAAGGTAAATTGAAAGAATTTAATATTTGTTTAATTTCACCAACAACGATATTGGTTGAATTGAATTTAATCATATCTATTTACCCCCTTAAATATTAGTGCCATCAGTAGATAAGCCATAATTATTAACAATAGTAGGTACACCTGTTCTCATAATACTTAAAATATCTGCTACATTATTATGTAATGCTAATAGTACATCTGCTATATCTTTTCTCATATCAACATCTTCTTCAGTTTTGTTTTGAGTTATTTGGTTTTGAACTTCTTTATTTGAATTTGCCATTGTTTGCTCATAAAAAGCACTACCACTAGATTGACCAATATAACCTGACTCACTTTCTTTCCAACCACTTGATAGGAGATTAATACCTTTACCTCTACCTGTGACAGCTAAGTTATCACCACCAAGTTTACTAAATACTTTAGAGAAATCTCTTGTATTACTTAATCCTGTAACTACATCACCTATCATACCTAATGAACCAACACCTATAACACCTAGTTTCATTAAGTTTTCAACTGTTGTATTTAAATTAGCACCTGTACCAAGACCAAAGATAGCAGGGATATTGATACCACCTGTATATGATTGTATCATATCAGTTACTTTCCATAAACCCATTAAAGCAGGGTTATCTGCTATTCCTGAATATAATGAGAATTGTGCATTACTAATAACGTTGTTAATCTTTTCTGCTATACTTAGTCTTTGTCCTATTGTACTTAATTGTGTATTTAACTCACCTAATGACCCACCATAAGATAATAAATTAGAGCCAATATTTTTAACATCTGCACCACTTAAATTACCCGCAGCTCTTAAGTCACTAATAGATACGCCAAATGTCGAAGCATATTGGTTTTTAACTACCTTATTTGTTGAACTACCTATTTGTTGTAAGTATTCAACCATCGAACCTAATAACTTATTAGTTTCAGTTAAGTTAATTCCTCTTGTAAGCATATCTGCATAGGATAAACCAGCTCTACTAGCCGCCATAACTATTAGGTTTTGCATACCAGAACTTTCTAGCCCTTGTACGTTACCAGTTGCTAAATAGCCCATTGCTTGAGCAATGTTGCCTATACTTGTATCGCTCATACCTACACTAGATAATGAACCTAACCATTTTTGAACTATATATTCAAATTGTACACCCATTTGTGTAGTCATTTGAGAAGTTGCTTCAACTAAACTGCCAGTTACTGTATCAAACGCACCATTTAAGTAACTTGTGTCTGAGAACATATTGTTTAAGAATCTAGTTAAGTATGCTTCCATACCTAATCTACTTGCAGTAGAGTCTGCTTGTTGTAATCGTATAATTCTTGTTAAATTACTATCAAATGCATCAAATGTTTGAGCAATCTTATCACTCACTGAACTTAGAAATGCTCTTTGTTCAATATTAAATGCAATACCACTTTCAACTAACTTCTGTAGATTATCTAACATTATTTGTGTCTTTAAGTAAGGTGTAGCACCTACACCTCGTAATAATGTATCTTGTAAACCACTAAACGTATTTGTTGTACCTTGTAATCTAGTGTTAATTGTAGATTGATACTTAGAGTAACTTTCAAATACTCTGTTCATTTCTGAACCCATAGCATTTACTTTACCCAATAGTTTATCTAAACTACCTTGTTTTTTAGTATCACTGTCATTGAGTTCCTTTTGAGTTTTAGCCATATTTATCAATGCTTTGGCTTTTTCTTTAAATGATGAATTTTCATCTTTAAATATTTCTTTATACTTTTCTAATTTACCCTCAAGCCATTCTCTCTCTTGGGCTTGTTCTTCTTCTTTAATCTTTTTACGTTGTAAAGCCAATTCATCCTCAATATGTTGGGCTGATTTAGCCAATTGTTTTTGTAAGGCTTCTTCTTGTTGTTTCTTATATTTAACAAATTTCTTAACAAGTTCTTCTTGTTTCTTCCAAGATATAACATCGGAAGCCATATATAACTTTAATCTATAATCATTGACTTCCTTTGTAGTCTTCTTGTCTAAATCTTTTTTATACTTATCGTATTCATCTAGTTGCTTTTTGTAGAAACTAGATTGAGTGTCATTAGGTTCTACTCTTGCAAAGTCACCACGATTATTCTTATTGTTAAAAGGGTTATTATAATCTGCCATAAACCTAATCTCCTGTCTTACTATTTGTATCTTGAATTTCTTTGTTGTTCAAGTTGTCTTTGTAATTCTTCATTGTTCTTTTTGATTGCTTGTGCCTCTTCAGTTAAGAAACTCATAATGTATTCTCTTTCAGTAATACTCATTTCCATTACTGAGTTATAGTCTATATTAGTGTTTCTTGTGATAGCATAACAATCTTGTAATATTCTCTTATATCTCAAAGGAGCATATAATCGACCATCATTAGTTAGTTGAGGGTCTAAAAAATTCCTTTGTGATGGGAAATGTGGACAAATAGTCATACCCACATTGGCTACAATGATTATACACTGTTGTATCTATGCCTACTTTCACATTAATTTCATCTAATCTATTTAATATTAAATTTGTATCTTTCATTGGTAAATTCTGTACAAATGCTTCTAGTTGAACAAAATTTAACTTATTACCATCTACTAAGTCGATACCACTCATTACTGTTAAGGTTAGTGTTGGGTCAAGCATTAACTTATTCTTTGCTAACATTTCTTTCTTTTTCTTAACAATATTATCCAAATCTCTAGGTGTTTGGAACTTTAATGTAATGTCTTTATCTGAAACAGGTAGATGTACTGAAAGTAATTCATCATATGTTTCCTTGTCATATTCAAATACTTCAAGTTCTTCCATATTAAAAACCTTTTCTTCAATCTTACCGCAATTTGGACATTGAACTAACATATTATAATCAGTTCCGTGTGATACTATTCTTAACTTATGTAATAAGAATTGGTAATCACCTAAACACATATCATAACTTGAAATCTCTTTTTCCCCAATCATACAATCATCAATCATATCACACATATTCTTATATGGTAAATCACTAGGAGATAATCTCTTTAATTCATCCATAGTTGTCATACTTCTAAGTGTAATATCTGGGTTAATTGGCTTAGAATAAATTTGTCCTTTGCTCGGCAAAGTAAATGTTTCTTGAATTGTTACGTTCATATCTACTAATTTTCCTTTCGTACGGCACAGAAATGCCTTTATTTTTTATTTTTATTTGTAAGTTGAGTTAGTTATCATATTAACAATAAAAACCCAATATAACAAAAATATCATAGAGTAGCATCATAGGAACTTACCTACGCACTTCTCTATGATATTATACAATTTATATATTATGCTGAATGTTCGATTGCTCTATCATATTGAATAGTTGCTGTGATTTCTCTCTTGCCATCATCTTCGCTAGAGAAAGCACCTTCACTTAATTCATTAATCCAAACACCATAATAATCCCAATATCTAATTAATCTATGGTCTGGTGAGTATTCCATTAATACACCACCAACTGCTTTATAATTATTTTCAGTACTACTTGTTGCAGTAGGTATTGTTTCATTCTCTTGGTTAAATGATAATCTTCTAATTGCCATTAAACAAGCCTTAGTGTCAGCACCAATGAAATCATTAAATTTAAATGAACCACTTGGGTATTCAACTGCACCTGCAAATTTATATGAACCATTACCACGCTTCATTGTAATTACATTTTGAGTATAATGAGGAACTGCACTTTCATTTACTGATAACATTAATACTTCTTGTAATTTTTCAACTGGAATATAATCATCTTCTGTAGCAGTTTTTAAATCAACACCTGACTTTAATAATCTAGTCATTTCAGTTGGGAAAGTGAACATAAACACAAAGTTATTATTTCTTGAAGGTGTATATAATTCTGGGTGTTGTGCAATATGATATGTTCCTAATTGGTCTAATGATACGTTTCTACTTGCCATATTCTTCTATCTCCCTTCATTACTCACTTAATGTTACACTAGCCTCAAGAGTGTCTGATAATTCAACTGTTAAGTCAAACTTTTCAACTGCACCAATAGGAACAATTCTAATAGTTGCTTTAACTGTAATTCTATCTCCTGTTTCTCTTATAATCTTGTAACCTTCAATGCCTTCACCTGTTTTCATATTGTCTAATAACTTTTCAATGTTTGCCTTGAAATTAAACCATAATCTATCTGTGTTTTGTTCAAACATATAGCCCTTAGCATTGATATATAATGACTTAAAAATGTCAACACATAATTGTCTAATATTTAATAATGAACTTGCTGTAATTCCACTATTATTATTTAATGTTCTATTACCCCAAATTAAAATACCATAAGGGTAAACATTAGCAATAGCATTAACACAAACACCTGTATCATTTCCATTAGGGTTATTTAATCTTTCTGCAAACTTTTCACCATAAATGATAATAGGTGTACCACTAATACTACCTCTTAATCTACCAGCCATTGCATACCAAGTTGGGTTATTACTAACACCATTGATAAATGCTTCTAAGTAAGCCATTGATGCTGGCATAGGTAATGTTAAATCATCAATAGCATATTTACACCAAGGACTGAACATTGCAGAACGCTTAGCACTTTCACCTACTGAGGCTTTAGTTGCCGCTGCTGTAATATCAATACTTGTTGTTAAATTCTTATCGTGGTCAATTAAAGCAATACAATCACCTCTGTTTAAAGCAATAGTTTCAATTTGAGTAATTGAAGTAGGTAATGTTGCTTCAATATCTTTTGGTGCTACTGAGTAACCACCTGTAGTTAAGAATCTAAATTGGTATAATGACTTATCATCTAAATCAGTATAGAATGTAGTTTGGTTAAGTGCGTTTACCATACCAGCATATGTTGTATATTGATATGTTTTTCCTGTTATAGTTGTTGTAGTGATTACTGTAGAAATTAATTGGTTATATGTTACACCATCATCTACAAATGAGCCATCACTCCACCAAGCAGTTTTATTTGCTGTAGTTGCACTATTGTAGTTAATAGAATGTTCGCCTTTAGCATCTTTAAATACTGCACCATTGTTATAACTAACATTTACTTGTTGATAACGTACGTGATATACACCCTCACCACCGATTGCCACTTTCTCACCTGTTGTACCATTTTCAAATGTAGTTTGAGTCATAGAACTATATACAATTGATTGAGTTTCTTGTGTAGATTTTTGTGAAATAGTAATTTCAGCACTTTCACTAGAACTCTTAGGTACTGCATAATAAATCTTATAGCCTTTACTTAATAAGAACTTAGCATATAAGAAACCTGCGTCATAAGTAGTAGTACCAATAGTAAATGGTGTTCCTGTATCTGAATATTCTGTAGGTGTAGAACCAATAGCATCTATAAAATCAGTTAAACTACCAAATAGTGTAGTCTTCCCTAAATATTCATATTGCTTTCTTGCACTCTCATCACTGTCACTAGCAAATTTACCAACATTGCCGGGTACAAAGACAACATAATCTTGTTCATCAACATAACCAGTTGTTAAATCTTTTTCAGTTATTTTAATCTCTGGCATAATTCTTCTCCTTTTAAAATATATTTATCTATATAATTTAGCAACAATAATTGTTACTTTATTTCTTCTTCCATTTCTAACTTATATTCAATACTAACATTGTCTTTGTATGGTAATGAGAATAAGTAAGCATCATCTACTGTGAACCTAATTGTCCACCTTGTGAATTGGTCATTTGCTAACCTTAGTGGTGTATCGCTATTATCTTCAATAGTTGATAGCAACCTCATATATGACCAATGTTCATAATTTATTTGATTGTATGGTAGATACACTTTTAATTTTGGGTGATTGATTATATTGAAAACAAAGTTTCTCATATATTCATCTGCCTCTACTTCATCCTTACTATAAATATCTATTTGATAATTTAGTATCATTGGTATAGCATCTATTTGTAATGATTTATCTTTAGTTGCATCTAACATCATACCATCATAAGTCAACATTCTTTTACTTGTATTTTCTATTTCTATTTCATTACTTCTTGCTATTGTTATTAAAGGTAAAGATATGGGCTTGTCGTTAGTTTGATTAGCAATCATTCTAAATTGTTCTGTTGTTTCATCAGGTGACATAATTCTCATATTTTTATCTTTAACCCAATTATTAATCTTGGTTACAATAGCATCATCATATAACCTTACTGACATAGCCTACCTCCTGTAATCTCTATTGTATATTTCATATAGGGTATCGAGATAGTGTCTTATATGATTGTAACAATAGACTATTGCATTAGTTCCTTTTACTTGAATGTTTCCTGAGTTAAGTAAACTAAGTAAACTAGATAGTGTGTAATTAGTATTCTTATATCTATTTGTGCTCATCATATCTAATACATATTGTTTTTTATATTTACCAACATAAGCATTTTTTGTAGCATACAATAATATATCAATACTTCTTACATTACTACCTATCATATTATACAAGAATTTATCCATTTTATAGAATTTACCACTATTGTGCATTTCTATAAAATAAGTTTCCATAGCCTTTTTAATAACTTGATTAATACAATTATATGTAATATATTCTGGAAACACTAATTGCATATATTAACCCTCGTTCACGAACAATCTCAAGTCATTCATTAATGTTTCATCTTCTAGGCTATCTTTATTTTTAAGGATAAAATCTCTTAATTTATCAATATCTTTATATGCTTTCTTTTTTCTTAACTCATCTTGAGGTAAATTCTTAGCCAATCTATTAAGTGCAAACTCAATGTCTCTAGGGCTTCTGAGTTTATTCTTAGGGTTAGCACCACTAAACAATAGAGCATCTCTTAATCTAGTATCATTCTCTAAATCACTTTTTGTGTAAGAATCCTTACCAATCTCTACCATATCATCTTGTTCTAAACCATCTAATGCTTTTTTAACATTATTAGGTTCAGTAAAGAAAGCATAAATATCTAACCAATAATTTTGATTTGCTAAATCTTTGCCATAGAAACTAGGGTTTTCCAATACTTTACATCTTGAGTTATTCTTAAAGTCTACATCATCTAAGATACGCTCTTCATACTTATTATTTACGGCTACAAGGTCGTTATATTCTGGTTTAATACCTACTTTACCTAAATATCTCAAATACGCAAATAACGGGTTTGTAAAGTCATATTCAGGCTTATTGTTATTTGAGATTTCTTTAAAGTATAAATACCAATTAGTAATTAAATCTACTATTTGGTCATTATCTACATTCACAGTAGGTGCATTTTTATTTAGCCAATTAACTAATATTGGTTTTAAATCTTGTTGCTGTGAATTATGTAAAGCATCTTCATATTTATTATTTTGAATTAACTCCCAAACTTGAGGGTTACTAAAATCTTGTTGTTGTAAACCTTTTGCCATTTTAGTCGTCCTCCTCATTTAATAAATTGAATGTGTCTTTGGCGTGAGTTAATTGAGATTTATCAAATGTATCTTCATACTCTGGTACAATCTCACAAGCGAATGATGCTGGGTAAACCATAATACTACTAATCTTAACTATTCTAAATACTCTACCTTGTGTACCATCTATACCACTAGGTACTATGACTAAAGCATCTTTTTGTAAGCCTTCTAAGTCATAAGGTAAATGAATGATTGAGGCATCTTCTTGTAACTCTGCGTTCCAACCTAATTTCTTTGTGGTTTGTTGTGTTGGGTGCTCTTCAAATATACAACCTACTAAGATAGGGGCAAGGTAGTTTCCTCTAGCCTCACCCTGTGTAGTATATATCTTATTAGTAGGTGCTTTAAAGATTACATTTATACCAATTAAACGAACCATCTCTTTAAACCATTTTCTATGCAACTTAATGTCTGGAGTTATTAATCTACCATAACTATTTCTACTTGTAACATAATTATCATCCATAGTTATTTAACTCCTTTCGTTTAATTAATTGTTCTTAACTGAACCATAAACTGCTTTCTTTTGATTATCAACATTTACCTTATAGTTATAAGATAGACTTTCTGCTAAAATCTTATTATTCTCTACCTTACAATTTAATGCAAATGCCTTCTTGCCCTTTGAGAATGACTCATTTAAACCAACATACTTAACTTGATTTTCCTTAATCATTTTCTTCTCAAAGATAAACTTAGTATTTGCTGTCTTGCCTGACTTGAATGTTAATAAACCTTCTAATACTAAGTTATTGTCTTGAGTATAACCTGTTGTAGTCTTGTATTCCTTAACATTCTCATATACCTTTGTACAATACTTATTGATTAGATTATCAAATAGATTTTCATCAATTTCATCATCAACTTCATCATCATCTTGGTCATCATCTTCATTAGGGTTTACACCTAATAAGTCATATACCCATTCACTATCAAACCATAAAATATCGTTTAATTGTGTCATTGTAATTCCATCTGGGTAAATGTCTTCAAGATATGAATCTAATGTATCTAATAAATCATTATCTCTTAAATAATTATAAGTTTCAACTGCACCTGACCACGGCTCATAATCACTCATATCTGCAAGAATTTTTAAATCTTCATCTAAGTCTTTTTTCTTGCACTCATCATCTTTACAAGAATCATCCTTATGAGCATCTTTCTTAGGTGCTTGGTCTTTCTTAACTAACTTTAATCTAGGTTGTCTGTTTGCTTGGTTTTGTGCTTTGATATTTGCTCTTAAATTATCTCTTTCACTATCTTCATTTAAGTTTTCTTCAATTTCCTTAGTAGTTAAACCACCTTCGTGTTCACCTTCGAAAATTGTAGCATATCCTTTATATGATAAGATGCCTCTAATATCACCATTAACTAAATCATTTATATCAAATTCTTTATTATTAATAGTGGCTTTTCCTGTTTCATAATCCATTGTATTATATAAATCAACATCATATAATTCCTTAGTTGCTTCATTGACTAAATCTTCAAATTCATCCCATTCAACTAAGTCTTTATCTTTAATCTTTTCATATACATATTCAGCAATTTCATAAGCCTCATCTTGTACTTCTTCATTTAGATTACATTCGTTAGTCTTGCAACCCTCAGTCATATAGTCTTTCTCAATTTGAGCCTTGCTTTCTGCCTTAAAGCCATTTTGCTTTAACCAATCTTTAATGTGTCTTAGAGTTGTTTGTGAGTAAGTACCATATACCACAGGCTTACCATCTTTAATCTCTGCTACTAAAGTATTGTAAGAATATAATTTATTTTGCTTACCATCATTACCTGTATCAACTGTAGCCTTGTTGTAGAATGATTGTCTACTATCATATTGAGGCTTTAGGTCATATAGGGGTGCCTCAGTTAAGTTCTCATTTAACTTCTTAGACTTTAAATTTTCCTTAACTTGTTTCTTTACCTTAGGTAATACTGCACCAACTTTTTCCTCGATTTCTTCACCATCATTATCATCGAAATCAATTTCATCATTCTTGCAATCATTATCTACTAATCTTTCTAAGAAACTTGATTTCTTAGTCTTATGTAAACTTTCCTCAAAATCACCTTCATCTTCATCAGGTAAACCAAATTCAGTATCTAAATCAACTTCATCTGTTTCTTGAGTTTCAACCTCATCATTCTCAGGTTCATCATCACTTTTAACTTCATCAACTGGTGCAACTTCACCAATGATTTCAAAACCTTCAATTTGGTCACATTCAGGGCATTGCTCACCTACGTTAACATACTCCGGTGTATCTTCATTTTCAATAATTTCATCTTTAGCCTTGTAGTGAATAGTATGACAGAAAGGACAATATAATAATAGTTTACCAACATATGATTGTTCTAAATCTTCCTCATCATCTGCGTTAATGTCTACTATCTTTTCTACGCCATCTAAATCATCTTCTGCGTCACTATCTAAAGACTTCTTTAATTTATCAATGTCTGCCTTATTATCAATGTCATAAATAACATCATCTAATTCATCAAACTCTTGAAATGCTTCTTTTAAACTTGACATATCTTTTCTATTCTCCTTCTCTTATACTATTTACCCCATTTGGCATTGGGCTTTTTACCAGCAAACATTGCTCTTCTTTGCTTGTCTGCTTCTTTCTTTGTTTTGAACTCACCGTGTGTCTCACCTGTGTTTCCTTTATTAACCCATTTGTCACCTTGCTTAACTGTATCTTCTTCTAAATTTTCATTGTATAAACCAATGATTTCTTCTTTAGAAATAGGTGTAGATTTTGTTTCATTACCTGTGCCACCTACATTAGTTAAAATGTATTTACCATCAGGTGTAATTTCCTTTATTTCACCAAAAGTTTTATCACCATCTTTTTGCCAATTAACTTTGATATAAACCTTATCACCTACTTTATAATCTTCTTTAAGACTTTCATCTACATTATCTTCAAACCTAGAAATTACCTCACCATCTTGGTCGTATAGGTCATAGTATTGTCTTAGGTCTGCGAGTTCTACCTTTGTTTGATTTCCATCCTTATCGACTAATGTAGCAAGTCTATCTCCTCTCCAAATAGGCTTAACGTTAAATTCATTTCCATCGCAATCTACTGCCTTAGTTACTTCTTGAATTTTGCCTAATGCTTCTTTTAGGTTTTTAAGTTTTTTCTTTGCAACATCCTTAACCATTAGTGCCTTGTCTTTAGCCAACTTATCAAGAACATCTTTTGGTGTGTTAGGGTTATCTGCAACCTTTACTCTTACATCGACATTCTCACTACCTGATAATTTTCTTAAAACTTCTTTATCTTTAGTTGTTTCTGCTAACTTGCAATCTTGAAAGAATTTATCACTATCTTTACTTTCATTAAGGCTTTCATCAAAATCATCGTCATCATCGCTATCACCATCTTCTTCAATATTAATTGAAATGAACTTAGGTGCATCGAATGATACGAAAATCTTTTCTGCTACATCTTCAGGTAAGTCGTATTTATCACCACTAAATAATGTTTCTCCTGTGTTAAGGTCATATACCTCAATTTCATCACCATTATAGAACTCAATGAAATCTTGTACATCTACAAAGTAATCTGTTACTTGATATTCTTCACTTGTGTCTACATTGATTACTACTTTGTCCATTCCACAATCAAATTCAATGAACTCATTATTGCCATATTCTTCGATTGCACCATCATAGTCACCATTGTAGATTTCATCATCTTCACCCCAAAGACTTACTGTACCAATAGTATCTGGGTCTACACAATCATAAAAGAAATCTTCTAGTGTTTGACCAATGTAGCCTTCTTTTAGTGTTTTCTTTTTCTTAGAGTGGCAACCTTCTTGTAAGCCACCATTCTCTTCTATATATGATACAAGTTCTTTAAAATTACTAGCACATCTATCATTGTACTTATACTTTCTAAAGAAATCTCTATACTTCATAGTTTTCTTTGGTGCTTTTTCCATTACCTCTTTTGGTGTAGTTTTTAGAATGTGAGTAGCGAATATATTGATTGTCTTATGCTTGTTACCTTTTTCATCTACAAATTCATTATCTTTATTTTCTTCAATACCAAATTCGATTTCACTATCTAATGTATCAAAGTCTTGTCCTACTGCTTCATAATCTACTACACAACCTTTACCATTAGGGCAAATGATTAAAGCATATTCATCTGAATAATGTGTTCTAAACTTATTGTCTGTATCATTTAATACAAATTGTTTAATGTCATATACATCAACATCTTTATCTAAGACATTTGCATAATCCTTATCCATATAAGCAAAGTAGTCATTGTCTTCGTTTAACTTATTTTCATCAAGGCTTTCATTCTTTGTATCATTAATTGACCATAGAACATCTTTACCTTGCCATTGACCATTCATATAATCATATACCTTAACAATTTCTGCCTTAGTTAAGTTCTTAGCATCTTTTCTACCTTTGATATTATATGACATCATATCAACAAATTGCTTTTCCTCAATTTTATCTTCATCAACTGACTTAGCAATTTCATCTAATGTCATTGGCTCTGTTTTCCAAGTCTTACCATTCTTCCAAGCCATATCAATGTAGTACTTCTTAACACTCATCATCTTAGTAGCCTTAGTTTGTAAGTCATCTGCTTCTTGTAGGTTCTCATTAGCAACTGTAACATTCTTGTGGGTATTGATTTCTTTTACTAAATCATCTACTACTTTCCAACAATCTTCCTTGTCTTCATCACCTACAACCTCAAATTCATCGTAACCATCTTTGTTACCTAATGAGTTGATAGTGAAACCACAATCATCAATTTTCTTTTGAATTGCACCCATTTCACTTTCAGGTACTGCGAACTTAACTGTCTTCTTAACACTTTCATTTAGGTGCTTTAATTCTTCAACAATAGTGTATCCTGTTTCACCATTACTCATTCTATATGCTGTTTTTAACTTAGTAAGACCATATTTCTTTTGCATCTCATCTAAGAAAGTGTTAAATCTATTTAATTGCTCTTCCTTAACACTATCACTTAAATAATCAAAGTTCTTTTCATTCTTACATTCGATTTGAGCACCTTCGTAATAGCCGGATTCAATAACTAATTCAATATCCTCTAAACTAAGATTATCGCCATATTCTTGATAACCATCTTCATTAACATCTAATTCATAGGCAATGCTTTTAGTTTCATTATTGAATTTAATTAAGTCTTCTTTTAATTGGTCTATATCGGCTTCATCTAAAACACAAATGCCTTTATAATATTTATCGTAATAAGTATCTCTAAACTTATCTATTGCATCATAGTACTCATTACTTGTGTAACCTGTTTCATCATCATAATAGTCATCTGGGTCAGGGTATTCACTATCATATTCCATAGCATTTTCTAATTCTTCATATGTAATAAATACTAATAATGGAATGTAATCTTGGTCATAGAAATTTGAAGTACCTTCCTCTAACTTTTGTTCAGTTAGAGGCTTAGTTTCTAAACTCTCATTTAACTTCTTACTATTCTTTTTATTCTTACTTTCCTTTAATGATTTAGTGAAAGGAGTGTTATTAACCTTTGCAATAACACTTTCACATAATACTTCTTGACTAGGTGAGTTAGTAACTAAAGAAATGATTTCATCTCTATTAATCTTTTCTACCCAATCTCTTTTTACATCAAAGAAATTTAATGCTTCAACAATAGCATTAGCCTTACTATCTCTGTCAAGGTCGTTCTTAACATATTTTAAGTTTTCTTTGATTTTACTCTTTAATAAACTTTCATTGAATTTCATACCTTTTCTACTCCTCATCTAGTGGTTCAGTATATTTTATGTTTTTATTCTTCTTAACTCTTTCAAGATAATCTTTATGAGCCTTTTCCTCAGTTTCAATTTTCTTTAATTGAGCCTTTACATTTTTATTGTCAACTGTCTTGATTACTTTCTTATAACCATCAATAGCCTCATCTTCATCCTTTGCTAAGAAATCCATCTTGTCATCGAATGTGTCTAGGCTTTCATTTAAGTATTCATCTTTAGTAATCTTAACACCACAATTAGTTAATGCCTTCTTCATTAATGTACCAATGTATTTGTCTTGTAATTCATTTTCATCAATGTACTTACCTAGATTTAATCCTCTACGCTTAAATAGATAATAAATGTCAAATATAAATCTAGTAGTAAAGTCCTTATAGTCTGGTCTTGCTACTTCGCCTTTGGCTAAGGCTTGACCATATTCTACTAACTTATCTTTATATTCATTTACATATTTTTCTAATTCTGGTAAAGCATCATCTAATTTACCTTTTGCTTCATCTAAGTTCTCATTAGTAGTCTTAGGTGTAATTCTCATTACATAAGCAAACTGCTTATTGTTATCTCTATTTTCTTGTCTAAGAACACTAATGTTATATTTATCACCTAAAAATTCACGAGTTTCAATATAATCACTGTGTGCTTTTCTAGGTGTTGTTTCCCATCTTGTAGTTGCTACTACTGATTCATCTTGGTCTGTGTAAGTAATTGAGATAAAAGGTTGTTGTTCTAGTGTGTCACCTAATATCATTGGTTTTAACCACTTTTCAACTCTCTCGTTGTCAGTTAATTGTCTATCTTCTTTTAACTTAGTACCTAATATTTTATCTACATTCTTTAAAATGTATGCTTTAATATCGCTTAACTTATCACTATCATTGTCTAATGTGATTTCTTTATCACCTTTATATACTGTCCAAGGGAAACCACTATTCATACGAGATAAAGTTATTAGTGCTTTATTATCTCCCTTTTTAGTTAAGATATGGTCATCCCCATCTTTCTTCCATACATAAGTTACTTGTTTATCTTCATCTAAACTCTCTTCCCAAAGACTACTTTCAGGTGTAACATCTTCAATGTCTACTTCAATACTTGGGTCAAGGTCTCTCTTTGCTAACTCTGTTTGATATAATGCACTTGCCTTTGAATAGTCATCATACACTTTAGCATCAATTAATGAACCATCTTCTCTGTTTCTATATACTACTGCGTATTTAACTTTTTCATCAAAACTCTCATTAGTCTTTTTCTTATCACTCTTAACTAAATAAGTAATATCACCTACTTGCTCAACTCTACCCTTATATTTCTTTAACATTCTATCTTGTTCTTCTTTAGTCTTTGCTACATAAGGGTTTGAGCCATCTTCAAATGTGAATTGAACCCAACCTTCTTGTAAGTTTTCTTCTAAATTAAATACAACCTTATTTGTAGTAGTATTAACAATTCTCTCAACAGGTTCATCTTGCATTAATCTTGCTTGTTTCACTGCTTGGTCATCATTCTTTGCTTTTACTTCAAATACACCACTTTTAGTTCTAACTAGATATAGTGTATCTTTTGTATCTTTTGCTTCTTTAAGTTTTTCATTAAGTTCTTTCTTTCTCTCTAAAAATAGGTTACTTAACTTTTTATCTTCTTCAAAAGACATATCATCATCTAAATCTTTCTTGATGTTTTGCCAAACTTTTCTAAGTTCATCAATAGTCTTTGCCTTTTGTAATTGTCTCTTATATCTTAAATAGTCTTGTGAACAAGTTTCTTTTGCTTCCACTACCACTTTCTTAGTTAAGCCTTTGAATGAGTGATTGCCTTTTAGACTTTCATTTAATTCTTGAATAGTGTCTTCATCAGTTACTACTTTGCAATATTTTCTATTGCCATATTTATCTCTTACCCACTCATAAGCATAACCAACTACACTACAAATAATATCATCTGCTGAAATATCTTGACCATCATTAATTGTAATCCAAGTATCATATGGTTCATCACCCATTGCTTGTTCTACTGTATAATCAATATTAGCATCTTGTAACTTATCTTCAATATAGTCTAAAGGTGATTTAGAATTAGACCACTCATTTAAATTACTTTCATCTAGTTTCTTATTAACTACAATAATTTCATTTTCTTTAGGCTCATATGTGTATGATTTAGTTTGTAAATCATCAAGACCATCAGTCATTGATGTCATTAAATAAATATATTTATCATTAGGGTGCTTAATGTAATCTGCATCATAATCATCTTTAGCACCATAAATTGCCTCAAATGTTCCCTTAATAATTTCAAACTCAGGGTGTTTATTTAACCAATCTACAATGTCTTTTTTATGGTCTTTAAATTCAACATCATTAAATTCAAAATAATTACCACCCTCATCATAATTATAGAACTTTGCTAGTGCACCATCTTCAGCATCTTGAATGATACCTTTTTGATAGTCTGTTGGTCTACTTAGCAATGATGTCTTAGGTGCATATTCATATGAATACTTCTTTTCTGTAATCTTAGCCATTTATTATTCCTCCTCATCTACTTCAAATGAATCGCTTTCTGGTTCCTCTTCCTCATCTTCTGCATTAGGGTCACCATATTCATTATACAATTCTTCAATTAATTCGTCAAATAAATGTTCATCTTCTGCATACTCTTTAACTGTTTCATAACTATCTTTAGTCATTTCATTAATAGAGATTGTGTCATCATAATGTGTCCAAGGTCTGTCAATATGGAAATTAACTTTATCACCAAACCAGAAATCTTTGAATGTATCAATAACTTTCCAAATATCACATTGTTCATTATTGATATAATCTCTTAAATAAATTTCTTCACCATAAGGGTCTGTCCAATAATAATCACCTAAATAGATTTGATATTCATAGCCCTTTGGTTCTTCAAATTCACCATCTACATCAAATTGTTTTTCATCTCTACTATCATCTTCATTTAATTCACCAAATAATTCAGGGTGATTTAGTAAATATTCTTGAATTTCATTTTTAATATCAGTTAATCTATTAGTGTATGTATCATCATCAGCACCATCTTCTGCTAAATCATAGAACATACCTGTAATTCTACTATCATCAATAATTTGTACTAGGTATGTTGCTGAACTACCACAAGTCTCTCTACCATATCCTTCATAGAACTTATCACCATCGTTCCAATCTCTATAAATAATTCTTGCTAGTGCACGATAAATTTCACCTGCTACTGTATTTGCTTTTCCTTCACTCGGAACTAAGTAATCAAACCATTCATCAAAGTCATCTGTTTCTTTACACTTGTCATAAAGTTCTTGACCCTTAGCCTTAGCATCTTCGATAGCCTTTTGTTTTGCTCTTTCTCTTTCTTGTCTATCTAGTTCTGCTTGTTTCTTAGCATCTCTTTCTGCTTTTCTCTTTTCCATCTCTGCTTTCATTTGTGCTTCGATTTCATCATCAGTTTCAAAGCCCATATCATCAGGTGCTTCAACTAATCTACTTTCTTTTAAAGTTTCATCAAAGCCATCATCCCAAGGGTGTCTTGTTTCAAAATCATTAATTAATTCATCACCATATGTTTCATCTTCAAGCCAACCTTTTAACTTAATGCCTTTGTTCTTTAAAGCCCAATCTCTTAACTCATTCCAATGCTTTTCACTAAAGATTACATCACCATTGAAATCTGGGAAATATACATAGTTAGGGTTGTCTGGGTACATTGATTTCATAAAACCATCTTTACCATAAACTAGGTCGTTAAAATCAATTCCATATTCCTTAGATAATCTTCTATATTCATTACCAATTTCTTGTGCTTGACTTTCTTCTAATGGTTCGTATTCCTTAATAATAGTTGTTCTAGGGAAAGCACCATAGTAATCTTCACCATCTTGGCTCATATTATAAAAACTATCTTCACATCTAATAGCATCATCTTCATTATCAAATGTAGCATATCTTTCACCATTAACTACTACTACGTATCTTGTTGTGTGCTCTTTACCTTCACGTAATTCTTTCATAAAATCTCTAATATCCATTTTATCTTTCTCCTTTTAATCATATACATAAGTTAATTGTGAATTAACTCTTAATTGCTCTCTAATAGCATCAAGTTCTGCATTTCCTTCTGCTAACATTTGTTCACCATCTAAAGTCCATAAACCATTGGCTTGTTGATATTTAGTTCTTATTCTACCCTCTATTTGTTTTGTTAAGGCTACACTCAATCTAACCATAATATCAATCCAATAATCACTCTTAATATGTTGTGGCTCTAAGAATTTTGGTACATACTCAATAGTGATTTCATAAGGTTCATCCTGACAATTAATATATAACATATCACCTTGTTTGTCAAACTTTAAAGCAAGGTCTGTTGAAATTGTATTTCTTATTTGCCCTATTGTACTCCAAGCACCATAATTTAAAGCCCAAGAATTTAAGTTATACATATTAGCACCATTAGTCCATAGTAATAGTTGTTGTGCATAGAATGGGTCAATTCCTGAACCATCTGTTAAACCACTTTGAGTACCTAATGCTTGTGTTCTAAATACTCTCGATACTGAACTTACATTAAAATCTTTTAAGTCAATACATCTTGCAAATGGTACTGTGATTAGTTGTGTACTATCTATGTATCTCTGAATTTCTCTAATAGCCTTATAAACTATTTGTTCAAGGGTAGCATCATCTATATCTAATTCTAAAATATTGCCGGTCAACTCAAGTTTAATTTCTTTTATTACATCTTTCATTTCCATAGGTTAGTTACCCTCCTTTTTATAAGATTTTCCTTACTATATAATTTAGCAATAAAAAATGAAATAATGTTGAAAAATGCTTATTTTCCATCATTATATTATACAAGAAAAAAGTTCTATTGCTAGAACCCTTAATAAACTATAATACACTCTACCCTGACATATAGGGTTAAATACAATAACTACAGCCTGAGTGAGCATTATATTTTTGAATGGTGTATTAAATATGTAAATATGTCTTACAAGTTTTTATTTAATAATTGAATCCTTATTCATTTCTACACTCAATGTTCTCTTGCCTTGCAAACACTCACACACCTGTCGTGTAGTTACCTTATGAGCATACGGTCTCCAAGTAACATCAATATTAAATAAAGAGATATAAGTTTTTACAGTTATTGGGAAACTTATAAACCAACACACCTGTACAGTACTATACACTTTGATACTAGAATGTGCCTTCCAATGTATAGCAGTAGGCTTCCCGACTAAAGTAAACCTCTTTCGCACACCTGATTACAATATATTTATAAGTGGAACGCAGGATTTTCCACAGGCTCTCATTAGGCTTAAGGTTGTTTCCCTTTGAGCAACCACAACGTTTACTACGTTGCCAAGTTCAGTATATTTCCATATACTACACGTGCTAGGCTGTTCATCAAACTCCATTTAACTAAGACTTTTTTTTCAAACTCAAAGAGAAAATATTTGAACTTTTGCACCTATAAATTTTAATAGTCAGTTTTCTCACCCTAGTATCATTGTTTCTGCGGGAGAACTTTCTCAGATTGCAACGTTTGAAAACATTTAAATACTTTTCGTTCTTATCGACTACAATTTACTTTTAATACTATGAAGGTTGTGCTTCACAATGAGAGGCTTTTCATAGTATAGGGTAGGTTGTGCATTGTTAAGAGGCTTTACCCAACTGTCAAGTGAATAATATTCTAAGCGTTATTCTCGCTATTAGTTTTTATCAAGGCAATTGCTTAAAGGTGAACTGGTATATTATATTTCCTTGATTACTCATCATAGTTCTTACTACATCCAAACGGCTTTATTACATCCGATGACATATGCCACATTTTATCGACTTTACGACTCAAGTTTTTGCTATAAAACTTAAAAAACTTACGTAAGATTATAACCTTTTGAGAGGCTCAACCTCTCTTGTCTTGGGTTTCCCAAGAGTTCCCACTGCTTAACCTGAGTGGTGGGTGGACTATTGCAATAGCCCAAAGGGGTTTATGGTTTTCCTTCCAAATTTAAAAGGTCAATGCTACTTAGGGTTCTCACATAATCTTTCCAAAACTAAGTTGGTGTTTCGCATACTAGGGATAGTAAACATATTGTAAACTATCACACTATTAATGTATATCCTACACGATTAGGAGTTCTCATCTAACTTGTAGTCACTGCCTTTCTATATTAGTATACAATAAATATTTTTATTTGTCAAGCATTAAAATAAATTCCACCAATAATCATAAATTCTTCTATACTTACAATTCTTTTTACTTGAATATAAGTCTCTATCTCTATTAATTATATCATAACACAATCTTCTATTCCAACACCTAGTAGCCCTATTTGATTTAAGTTTTAAACTATGTTTATATGAATTGTGTCTTTTGCCTACATACACTCTAATGTATCTATCTAAATCATCATTAAAGTATGCACCACAGCCATAGTGTGTCCTAGTTTCTCTTTCTAAAGATTTTAATTTCTTTTTTCTTATAACGTGCTTACGATTTACATTACTCATAATCAAAATCTCCTTGTGTTGAATTTTTTATTCAGTTTTCTGAATGATATTACCGATTTTGGTATTCTTCTTTCAGTTTTCTGAAAGTTTCTTCATCTTATTATATAAGATAATATTAACTGAGAAGATACTTTAGTATCTACTTTTTTAAAGAAAGAAAATGCTAAAAGAAAGAAAATTTGCCCTTCAGTAATAGCACACTTTTTAGTGTTTGTCAAGTCCCTGTTTTTATATGAAAACGTTTTCTATATGTTATTCCCCTAAAACCACATTGAAATTAGGTGATTAAATTAAAATTCCCCTTTAAACTAATCTTTATTATTCAAATGATAGATTAATCATCTCTTTCTTAAAAATTAATTCTACGGGGAATTTTGTATGTTATTGTTTATCTTCTACAATAGTCTCTGGTTTTAGGTCATAAATAACTGAGCCATAGGTTGTATTGTCAAGACCAGCCCAACTACCATCATCTTGTAGGTGTCTAGTGTCAACTCCTTCGTAACCTAATGCTTTCATAAAGATAGTTGATAATGAATCACCTGTTTTATCATCTAAATGTTTATTGACTTCTTCTAATGCTTGAATAACTTGGTCTTTACTATGTCTACCCTCTAAAGCAATCACTAAGTTAGAGATAATGTTTTTATGGTCTTTATATCTTCTAATGATATTAGGAGTTAATTCATCCTCTATGCACTCCCTAACCTCTTTAACAATTTGTCTAAATGCTTTAAACTTATCGACTTTCATTAATTCATCTTCTATTGCATCAAATAGTTCCATTGTGCCACTGTACTTAGGTTTCAACTCATCATATAATTTATCTGAGTAGTCCTCTTCCTCTTGCTCAATAGTATTAAAGTCAATGTTAGTAGGCAAGTCTATATGGTCATAATCACCTAAAAGATTATTTAAGTGTTCTACTATTTCAGGTATATCTTCTATTCTAAAGTCACCTGAATTATTAGCATTAATTCCTTTATCAATAAAGTAGTCATAGTCTTTAGCATTTTTAGTAAAGTACTTATAGCCATTGTTTATATTGGCTAAGGCATCGTGTAGTTTATATCCATAGTCATTTGTACTAGGCTTATATAGATTATAACTAGAGAAATCAACAATGTGATGTGGTGCTTCACCTTTACCATATTGATTATCATTATAGCCTTTAATCTTGTCTGGGTTTCCTACAAAGTAAGTACCTGTGCCAAAGTGACCTGTGTTTCTACCACCTGTTTGTCTTTCTCTTTGTTCACTCTTACCTAAGTCACCAGCGTGGTAGCCATAGTCTAGGGCTTCATATAATCTACCACTTGAATAATATCTTCTAATTAATTTAATTAATTCTTCAGGGATGTAATCAGTTAATGAGTATAGGTTATATGCTTCACCACAATAGATACCAACACTTCTACCTAAAGATACTCCTAAATCAAAATATTTTAGTAGAGCATCATACTGACTATTGGTAGGGCTAGTAGCATCAAATCTACTTTGTAGTACACAATAAAATCTTCCTTCTATATCTGTACTACCACTATTACATCTAATAAGACCTTGTATTTTTAACAATGCTTCCATTACATTCTCTGCTATTCTCATTTTATGTGCATAGAATTGTGCATTAGGATATTTTAACTTAGCATAATCTTCAATAAGTTTCTCTATAAAGTCTTGGTGAGTAGAACAATCATAATCACTTGAGAATATAAATTCACCATTAGGAAGAATGAACATTGCACCTGCTCTCTCAGGGTTATTGTGAGTAGTATAGCCAAGTGAATTAATTATATCTTCAATAGGTGTACTTAAAATGTCTTTAACAATTAAATGTATATTACTATCATTAATCTCATTAGTTATTCCTTTAGAATAGTTTTGAGGGTTGTCTAGTATGTCTTGTGCCCAGTGTTCAAACTCTAAAGATAAATCATTCTTGTCTGCTATCTCAGTTAGTTCTCTCCACTTATTAATATAAGACATTATCTTCTCTTGAACCTCAGGTAAAAGGTTGTCATACATTTTTCTTAACTTTTTAGCATCACTTACTGAACTCATTAAATTATATATTCTGTGCAATGGTGTTGTTTCATCTAAATAATCATCTAAATCTTCATCTATATTGTCTACTTCTTGTGATTGGGCTTCTTGTAAATTGTTAAAATTATCTCCTACATTACTATATTTATTAATTACATCATTTTCTATAAATGCAAATAGACTTGTTCTCTCAAACCTATTTATATTATCACCAACAACAAATAAATAATATTTATCTAATTCATAACAAATATATTCATCGTAATCAACATCTATTTCAGTAGGGCTACTATAATGTATCTTTAAAAAATTAAGTAATCTAAATTCATCATCATTTTTGGCATAGTCATAATTTAAGCAGTAATCAGAAATATCTTCGTGTATGCCTCTATACATTTTAACCATACCTACTACATCATCTGGAGAATAATAACATATTCTATATTCTGTAGCATCTAATCTCTTAACTACTGAGTAAAGTTCATCTGTAACTACTATCTCTACATCTCTAGTGTAGTCAAAACCTTTAGTATTTACTTTATCTAAGAACTCTCTTAAACTACTCTTATTAAGAAATTCCTCTACTTGATTATATAAATCTTCATTTCTATCTAAGTCTAAACTATCTACTAATACTCTTTCATAATCACCATTAGGGAAATTAGTTTCTTTTACTTTACCATCTAATTCTACCCATACGTGAGTAATGTCTTTTGCTTTACTCTCATCACCTTTATGTCTAATAGCACCTAGACATAATTTTAATGGTTTGTCTGTTTCATAAAAGTATTTATCTAAGAATGTACCTGCTGACTTAGAGCATTTAGTATTTTTAAATAATTTGTCTAGTGGGTTCTTTATTGTATCTAATATATCTTTGTCTATGTTGTTGGCAAAGTTCTCATTCACCTTACCTATTCTCTTTAATACATTACTATTCCATATTTGGTATTGCTCAGGGTACATATCATCTTCCCAACTCCAATGAGCACCATCATAACCCTTACTCTCTAAATCTTTCTTTGCCATATATTGAGTACAAGCAAATCTAATGTTAGGGTCATTACCTTGCATATCTAATTCATAATCGTAAATGTCTTTTAGAGATAATGGGCTTAGGGTCTCTGGTTCTTCATCATCGTCAACCATTACCTCTAAATCGTTCATAGTTAAGCCTGTTGAGAAAATGAATTTGTCTAACATTTCATCTTTAACTTCCCACAAACCATTGTGGCTACAATAGTATTCACTACTTTCACCCTCATAGATATTAGCATTATCATCTAATTCATACTTAACTAATGTGCCATAGTCATTTTCACCATAAGGCATTAGGTAGTCACTGTCTCTACCACCTATAAAGAATAGACCAGCATAGTTGTCGTACCTATCACTATAATTTTTTCCACTCTCACCTCTATATATTGTCTTCTCTTCTAATTCTACATTTGACCCCAAATGTTCTTCTAACCCCTTACGCTTATCTACATATGCAATAATGTGCTGTTCTAAATCATCTTTATCTCTACCCTCTTTTTTGAATATACTAATTAATTCATCTTGGTCATAAGGTAGTTCAACATTATTCTTATTAGCATAATCAATTAACTTATTTACTCTATCTAAGATATTTTGATTGTCAGTTTCATATGTGGTATTAGGAATAATTATTTCCTCTTCATCACTAGGGAACATACCTAGTGTTTGGCTAGGTGTTACTTCAATTTCCTCAATCTCACCTGTTCTTTCATTGTCAAGGTTGAATATACTACTTAAAAATCTTTGTGCTAGTTTCTTAGTAAGTGCATAACTAAAGAATGGGTTTGATGAATTATCTTTCTCACCTACATTAGTTGCTCTATATAACTTAAAAGGTTTCTTTAAGAAATCATCATAACTTAAGTCATAATCACCTGAACGTAGTCTATATGTGTTGTACCAAAGTTTAAGTGAGTTGTCTTTATTCTTCTTTAAATCATTATAGATATATTCTTTATAGTCGCTATTTGAATTGTTAGCCCATTCTCTATATCTATATAATCTAGTCTTATCATTTCCCATTAAGTCATCGTAGGCTTGGTTTAGTTCTTGTTTAATAGTTTCTATCTTCTTAGCATCACTTAACCAATCTTCAGTAAGTTCACCACTATGCTCACCTACTACATCAAAGTATCTATCTTCCATACCATCAAATACTAATTCAAATTGTTCCCAATCTATTTGTGGTATCTCATCTCTCTTAGGCTCACTAATCCAACCTGTATATAATGAGTAAATACCATTAGACTTTGCTGGTGCGTTAATGTCTTCTACATATAGTTCTACATCATACCCATTAATCTTAATGTCATATGCCTTAGAGAATAAACTTCTATAAGCATTATATAATTGAGCCATAACATTTTGTTCACAAGGAGTAGAAGAAAGGTCTGCTACAATGTGAATGTCTATGTCTGATTTGTCTGTATAATTGTAGTTAGCATTACTACCTAATAGTCTTACATCAACTACATCAATCTTAATGCCATCTTCCTTTAGACCATCTAAAAAGTTATCTACTATGTCTAGTAGTCTTTCTCTAACATCTTCCTTTAACTCATTATTGTCCCATAATGCTGGGTTTAGTTGGTCATTAATTTTAATTTCTTCATCTATTGATTTCATAGAGTTTACCTCCCTTTAATTAGCAATAAAAAGTGAGCACATTTTCTCACTTATATTATACAATTTCCTATTATTCTTTTTATATATGTTTTTGGTGTTTGAGTTTCCTCAAAATCACAATATTCTGTACGAGATTTAAATAGACCATACTTATATAAATTCTTATGGTACATCATCTCTCTTAACATTTGAGCCTTACTCCAATTCTTACATTGACCTGTTTCTTTCAAGTAATTAATCCATACACACATTTCATATATTGATAAGTTGTATGTCTTATGTTCTTCAATTACTTTCTCTATAACAAAACTATCTAGTGCTTTGTCATATTTGTTAATGTAAAAAAGGGAATAAATAACTCTAATGATATTTAATAAAGTAATCATTGTCGTCCTATCCCTTCCTTATTAATCTATAAAATTATCTAATTCATTCTCTTGTGGTACATATACTCTGTTACCTGACTTTTGAATGATATGTGCTGAACTATAAATACCATCACCCTCATCATTATCTTTTAAATTGTCTGGTTCGTATATGTCTACTTGAATACCTTTATCACTAAAGAACTCTTTAGCCTTAGTATCAAAGTATCTATGGTCGTGAGATAAATCTCCATAGTCAATATTTCCTCTTAATACATATTTCTTATCGCCCATATCTTCAACACTAATGTCATAGTACTTAGGAATAGATTGTTCTTGAAAATATTGTGCTAGTTCTTTTGGTAATGTCTTAATCTCTTCCTTAGTAAAGTATTCAGACCCTTCTAGGCTTTCTCTGATACCCCTAGATTTGATTTTTGGGTTGATACCCTTATTCTCTCTCACCTTAACATAACCATTGTTTCTAAGGGTTGATTTTGGATACCATATTAGAATAAATCTTTTGTCTTTACCTGTTCTCTCTTTATTCCAAACATAATAGCCTATATTTAATAGGTATGCTTTATCTGTCTCACTCAATATATCTGCCATTGTGTCTACATTAGTAGCAAACTTAAAATCTTTGGCTTGTTGTGGTGTTGCTCTATTAGAAGTGAAAGCAAGTTGCTTGAATGTGGTAAGAGGAATTTTTGAGATATTGGTTTTTCTTATAAGGTCTTCATCAACTTCATCATATTCTTCACCTAAAGAACTATTTAACTTACCACTTAATACTTGTTCTATTCTTTGAATGTCTTTATTTGTTAAGTGACCTATATAGCCTTGTAATTCTTTATTAGATATTCTTCTTAACTTATTTAATCTAACTGTTGATGCTTTAGGTAAACCTTCCTTTTTCCAATCTAGTAACTCAACATCATATTTAGTTCTTGGTGAGTGGCTAGTTATTTTAGTAATAGTAATTACCTTATTACCATCTAAAATTAAGCAAGGTCTTCTTTTACTTTTAGTTGGGTCATCTTCAAATTTAAAATTAACCCAATATAAATCATACTTTGCCATATTACCAATCCTCTTCCCAATCTTCCAAATCAGTTTCATCCATCATATCTCTAGTAAGAATAACACACCCATCTTCTACTCTAGGTGTAAATACCTTAAACCCATTTTCATCAATGTAATATGGAGTAGTAGATTTAAATTTATTAATCATAACACCATCTACAGTGTCTTGTACCTCAACCTTAGGGAATTTAGGTTTCTCTGCTTTAGTCCCTCTTTCCTTCTTAACTACTGTGCCTTTAGGAATTGCTATTGCTGTGTCTTCCTTTAAGTAAGGATTAACATTCTCTTTTATTCTTGACATAATATCACCTCTATTACCATTATAAGAGTTGTTAGTAGAATTGTCAACACTATTATAACTATCAATAAGATACTCACTCACATAACCTGTCTTAAGTGCTGGCTCTACTAAGAAACATTCATAAACAAATGGTGTGTTTTTAGATTTAAGTTTCTTTTGATTTACTGACCAACCCTTACTTGCTAATTGACTACTACCACCTATGTCTTTGATTAGGTTAGGGTCAAAACTCATCTTTCCATTAAAGCCACCCTCATTCCAATCAGGTACTTCACCACTGTCTACATAGATATAGCCAAAGAACTCTGGGTCTTTCCAAAGTATTGTCTCTTGGTTTAGTTGCTTTCCTATCTTAAGTGCATCCTCTTTACTTATGTTATATAAGATAAGTGAGTTCTCATCACCTGTTCTACCATCATCATATATGTACTTACCTAGTAGCCAATTGTAACCTCTCATTCTTCCTTTTCTTGAGTAGTTACCTACTAGGTCATATAGTTCTTTACTTCTATCTTCACCTGTGTCTTTGTCTTGGCTACCTATTACTGCAAATGTGCCATTGTCCTTTATGTGATTGTATAGTCTACTAAGACCACCTTCATCTATTCTCTTATGCTCAACCCTTCTTATTCTATCCTCACTCACTACTCCATTGGCTTGATTGATTGCTGATATTGAGCCTATTGGGTTTTCTGCATATTGAATTTGACTCTTCTTCTTGTTCATCTTATCTCACTGCCTTTCCTTCTTACCCACTACTTACTTTTAGTGGTTCTTATAATTTAGCAACTTCTATTTAATAAAGTAGATAAAGAGAAAGTTAATTTTCTACTTCCTCTTCTACTACTGTGTATCCATCATAGCCTAATTCTACTACATAATCAAGTAATAGTTCTGACTCTAATGGTGTTAATATCCCTGCTAGTCTTATTGTTTTAAAGATAGTATATACATATACCTTTACTTCCTTCTTTGTGTACTCTAGGAATATTTGCTTTGTATAATCCTTTGCTTGTCTTACTAGGTATAAGGTATGGTCTCTACCTTTTGGTAATTGTATAGTGTAACCTAATTGTCTTAATTTATTTAGTGTCTCTTCCATCTTACTGCTTTCCTTCTTTTAGTTCCTTTATTCTTCTATTAATATACCATACTGCTTTTTCTAAGTCTTCAATCTCTTTGTCTTTATACTTCTTACCTGCTCTTGAGATATACTTTACTGCATTACCTAGACAAAAACCTAGTTGCTTATCTTCAATATAGTCTATTACTTCAATCTTACCATCAGTATAGTGGCTTGGGTGATTGACTACATCCTTTTGAGTAGTAAGTAAATCTAATGCTTTACTTTCTCTTTGTTCTTCTGTCATTCCACCTACAAATTCATTATTATATCTTGCCATATTCTAATAACTCCTCCAATATATTAAATCAAAATCTTCTAGTAGCATACCATCTATGTTGTTTATTGCTGTGAATACCTCATAAAAATTATTTATCTTCCATAAGGTATCACAACCACAATCATATACTGCATCTTTTATAATTGCTAATTCATTCTTAGAAACTTCATTTGGTAAACATTCATTTGTACTAAAGTAGTCATCTAGTTCATCCAATACTCTTTCTGAGTACATAATATAAAGCATATGAAACTTCTTTAAAAAATCTACAAAGTGCTCTACCTTATTATAATCTAATTCATATCTAGTATCATCACCTAATTCCTCAGATATATTTATTATTTTACTATCCATTTTATCAGATAGTTTTCCTAAGTAGAATAACACTGTCTCTTTCTTTGTTTCTTTATTCCTTAAACTAATTCCACATTCAAAACCCATTATTTAATTCCACCCCTCATTTATTTCTTCAACACTAAATTCATCAATTATGTCAAGTGGGTCAGTCATCATATTAATCTTATTGATGTTTTCTTGAGTTGCTAAGAATTTAACTGTGCCATCATACATACTTAAATTTCTATGTTCTCTATCAGCATCTACTTTAAATGGTTCAACCATAACCCAATCACCTGAAACTACATTGATTATAACTAATGAGTTCTCAGTTACTTCAACTGTCTTTGTAAACTCACCTAGACTATTCATTAATTTTAATTCTAGCATATCTCAATACCCTCTTTCTTCCACTTATTTAATAAGGTTGCAACTGAATTTATCTTCTCTATTTGAGTGAAACTATATCCCCTTGGATAAAGGTTGAATAGGTATGTACCACTTACTAATGGAATAAATATTAATTCTGGTCTCAATATAAGTGCTAACAATACCCTCATAAATTCTCCATCTTGTTTTATTTTTAAATAATCATCACTAATGAATGGTAAAATCTTATTGCCATAATTATTTTTATTTGAATAACTATGTTGAATTATTTTATAAATGTATTGTGGGTCATTAGGGTTGTCGTATTCATTACAATTTTCATTGAACATACCACTAACTGTATAACAACCATCTAATTTCTCAACACGTTCACCCTTAATGCCTAACTTAGAAACTACCATTTCAGCAATTTCCATTTCCTTTCTACCCTTTTCGATATTAGACTTACCATCAGGCTTGACACCTTTTAAATAATATTTATCAATGTCTTTCTCTCTACCTCTAAATAGACCTGTTAGAAATCTAGTGTCAAGACCACCTGTGATTGATGGTACGAATAACTTTTCATCAATTAGATTGTTTACATATAATCTAAACGTATCTATAAACTTTTGTAAATATTGTGGGTTATCTCTTACATCAATAGTGAACCAATCATTGTCACTATTTTCTTTTACAACAAATTCACCATTGCGTCTTAAAAGTACTTTACACCAATTCTCAATATAATTTACATTGTATTTATAGTTCTTTAATACTGAGGTCTTTATGTGTGCCCTAATATTCCCGTTTATTTGATTTAAATTATCAAAGGTATCAGTTAATTCAATTCCATTATCTAACGCAAATTTAACCACGCTATCAACATCAAAACTAAATGCAAATAACTCACCTTGCTTTACATAATAGATACAAGGACAAGCAACAAAGTTCGTTTCAAAATAAATCTCATCATTCACTTTATTTATTTGACATTCTCTTTGTGGACAATTCTTTGGTTTAGGTAATGTAAATGTAACGAAATCATCAAAATTAAAATTAGTAATTACTGGAAATTCCATTAAAACAATCTCCTTTCACCATTGTCAAATACATCAATGTATCTACAATCTTCATTTTCTTTAATCTGAACATCACCAAAATCAATACATTTAAACATTTGACCATAGGTATCTATATGACCACTAAATGTACCATAATTTTTAACCATAGTAGAAACATCACTTAATAATTTATTATCTTTAATGTACATATATTTTGAATAAAACTTCTTTATTTCATCTGCATCACCAAACATAACACTATTATCTAAGTATAGGTTTTCACCTAAATACAATTCTTCACTACCTAAATAATTAATTCCTATTGGGTTCTTTGTTGTACCACCAAATACAAAGTTACCACTCACTGTTTCAAACATACTTATAAACTCTTCATCTAAATCGTTTACAATAATTGCTGGTGAAGTAATAATTAATATAAGTTCTTTATTAATCTTATTAATTGTACTAACTAATTCTTCATCAGTTGTTTGATAGAATAGTATGTTATTATTAATTAATTGTTGTAGTAAGATATGATTTTCATCTTGTAGTGTTGTGACTATCGCAATACGTTTATCAACTTTAATTTCTCTATTTGCCTCATCTTTTAGTAAAGTATAAGTCAACTTATTCATTGTATATGGGAATGTTAAAATAAATAAATCCCACCAACCATATTTATATTTCATTACATTTCACCCCACTCTCTCCAATTAGACCAAAACTCTAGTGGTTCTTCTAATGCTCGATTTAAATATTGATTATAGTTTATCTCATTATTTTTTAACTTACGATTGATATTGTTTAAATCTTTCTTAGTTACTATATAAGCCTTACCATTATTTATTAATGTATCTAATTTACGATTAATTGATTTCTCAATCTCTAATCTATCTTTAAGTGTATATGTTAAATGTACTAAAGTATTATCTTCTAATACAAATAGTAAGCCTTGGTTAATTTTATTTCTAATCATTTGCTTTAAATTATTTGAAATGATTTCATACTTTATATGATTGATTTCATCAATAATTATATTGTTATTTGTAGTTAAAAAGAATAATAGTTCATAACCACTTCTTATTTCTGTAGTAGGTAAATAGAAATGTCTATCATCATCTAAATATTCATCAACCCATACATTGTCAATACCAACTACATTAAGGAGATTAGCCACATCATAATTGATTTGAATAGAATAGAAATTATCGTGATTGCCTACTCTAAAATGTTCTATGCTTGTTATATTAGTGTGATTAGATATAACTGCATAATAATTAGAATAGTAACCTTTTTGCTCTAAATATTTATCTAATGATACTTCACTGCCATCATTTAACACAACATCATACCCATCTAAACTATCCATTTTAGGTTCATCATAAGGTGTATGATTTTCATCATAAATGTAATAATAAAAATCTAAAGTATCTTCTATTTTTTCATTTGTCTCTGTATTTACCAAATATTTAATGTCTTCACTTTCTTTTACATTAATTTGTAAATACAACTCTCTTTGTGCACCTGTAGTTAATACCATTATTCCATCTCCAAATCTATCTCACTAAATACTTGTTGTGCTATATGTGAAATTGTGTCTAAGTTATTAGCAATAAACTCACAAATATCTTCCTCATCAAATTTCTTTCTTGGGAAGCCATAACTATATAGGAAAGCGTGAACTACTTCGTGAGTAATTGTTCTCTTAATGTTTTGAATACTAGGTACTCTGGCAATGTGTATCTCAAGATTACCCTCAGTTGTTAGACCTAAATATCTATAATCTGATTTCTCAGTTATAATCTTCCACTCTAAGTTATTAATTGTTACCACTATTCATTTCCTCCCATTACTCTATGATGACCTTGTAATACTGAACCTATTTCATTACATTCAATATTGATTGTATTATCTATACAATCATAAGAATAATCATTTACAATCTCATATTCCTTAAATCTATTATTTAAACTAATAGGTGTGTCATCTGGAAATGACTGCATTTTATGTACTAATTCTCTTAAGTCTTTTACTGTCATAGTCTAAAATTCCTTTCTATCATAGTTATTTTGGGCTAAGCCCCACTTTTCATAGATATTGATATTATTATCACTAGGCTCTTTAAAAGTAATTAATGTCCACACGTATGGGAAAAATTTACTATCACGTGTAGGTTCAAACACATAATAATTAAATTCATCAATCGCTACATTCACACTACCGTCTGTATTGTAGTATGCTAGTATATAATTGTTCTCAATATCTTCAATAATGTTTTCCTTTGTAATTAGGAAATCAACACCATTCTTATTATTATACACAATTAAATTATTCTTTCGTTCAATCAATCTTTCAATCACGTGCTTTGTACAAGAGAAATTGTGTAAAATAACCCTTAATTCTTTTCTACTTAAAATTCTTCCATTATCATTTTTCATAAATATACCTCCAAGTATCTACTAGGATTATACACCCTAAAAATTTTATTGTCAACAACTTTTTTATATAAAGATGAAAAAAAAAAAGATGAATTAGTCACCAGTACTAACTCACCATCAATATTATACAATATTAGTATTTTGTTTCTTCCCACCAATAGTACCCATTGTCTCTAAAGAACCTAAAATGTCTTTGTGTAGAGAATGAATATATCTCAACTGTAAATTCATCTAGTGGTGGTCTAAAATCTTTCTCTACTTCTCGTATAGCGTATGTATTGTTCCCATAATTATAAACAAACAAATCACCTACATTTAATTCTACAAATAAAAAATCAGATAATTGTAAAGTATACATAGTACTACCCCCTAACTATCCTTTCTTTTATTTATATTAGTTTAATTACATTTGCGTAGTCACAAATAAATTCAGTTTCCTTTTGTGATATTACCTCATTTGGTTCACATAGATAAATAACTGGGTTACCACCATATTTATCACAACATTTCTTTGCATACTTAAAAGCAGACATAAGTGAGTTAGTTAAAAATACATAATCACTTAACTTGTCTCTAAACTCTTCTCTTAAGTTATTAGTTGTACTTGGTGATAATATTTCCTTTAGTTCACCAAAGATACTTGATGTGCCGTGGTATAATTCCATTTTAGATTACCTACATACTTTCGTGAATTGTTCTTGAGATAACATCATCTTGTTGCTCTTTAGTTAATTTAACAAAATTCACAGCATATCCTGAAACTCTAATGGTCAATTGTGGGTATTTCTCAGGGTGTGCTTGGGCATCTAATAATAAGTCTCTATCAAAAACATTGACATTTAAATGGTAACCACCATCATTCACATATGTATCTAGCATTTGTACTAAATTCTCAACTCTATTGCTCATAATCAATCTCCTTTAAATAAACATTGCTACTAACAAAAGAGTTAATACAACAGTAGTTAAAACTAATTTAAAAATGTTATGAATTGTTCTCCACATCATTAGTATCCTCCTTCATATCAAGGAACATTTTAAAATAAGGTAAACCCTCTAATTGTTTACAAAACCATCTCCATTCACTTAGTCTATGGTTTCTTCTTTGGAAATAAATATTCATCAATTCTTCATAATTTGTATCAATAGTTCTCTTTTGTAAGAAGCCCTCAGGCAATAATTGTTTTGCCCTTTCTATTAATTTAGCATCTTTTGTCTTTAGATATTCTTTTCTAATGTTCTCTAATCTATCAACAACAAAAGATAAAATAGTTGCATCATCTTCATTGTAAGAGAACATATCTAAGGTAATAGGTGTTTTAGAAAGTAATTTGTGCATAGTAGAACAACTATTCTTTTCTACAAACTTATATGTATCAAATTCACTCCAAATGTATCTAGGTAAATTTAAGTCTAGTTGTATGTGTATCATTCTTAAAAACTTTCTATGTTCAGCACCACCCTTAATAAGTTTCTTTGCTAACTTTAAATCATTCTCACCTATATTAATTGCACCATTTTTAAAATTACTATCACTTAATTCCCAACTATTCATAGGATTTCTCATTCCTATAAAAGCACCCTCAAAACCAAATATATCAATAATCTTAAAATCCATATACATCATTCCTTTACTTCAATAAACCAACAATTTCCTCTAATTGATTTGCCATAACAATAACTTTATCTGCTTCTTTCTTAGTAATATCTAAATAACCATAGGTTGACATTAGTTGCTCAATAAAATCATTCAGAACAAGATGGTTGTCATTAATAACCTCAAATAGAATAGCCTTATCTTTTTCTTCATCAAAATCTAAATCATTAATACTAAATTTTCCTGTGTCATCAGGTTCAATACTAAAATTAACTAGATAACCTTTTCTCTTATCAAATAATCTATAGTATGTTCTGTTATAATGATAATTAGTTTGCTCTAGTTGTTGCTTAACAATCATTAGTTCATTTTGTGTATTCTTAAGTTCATTTAATACATATTGCTCACAATTTACAATGTCCATAACGTTTAATCCTTTCCTCAAATAATTTCTCCCTATGTATTTTCAATTTTTATTTATAAGTAGTATTAGTTATCATACTGAAAATAAAAAGCAAAAATACGGGAAATTAAATCCTAGTCTTTTACCATATCCCAACCATAAACCTTATCTACATCTACTACAATTTTGTCAACATAAAAAGTGCCATTCTCAAATTCAAGTAGACCTACAATATAAGATTTGTCACGATAGATTAATTTAATCTCTTGACCTACATACATTGCTAATAAATCACTAATGTTCATCTCTGTTCCCTTCCTTTCGCATATTATTATACAAGACAAAGGTAGAGATTAATCTACCTTTGCTTTTACCACTTTTAATCTTTCTTGATATTCACTTGGGAATTGACATATGAAAGGTACACCTATAAGTTCGTTCTCTAATAACTTATGTACATAAACACAATCTTCAATCATACTAATATCATCAATATTCCCTTGTTCAAGGTCTGCTAATGCACCATCGAGATAATTCTCTAGTAGTACGATAGCACCATTGATTTTAGTCTTATCAATTTTCATTCTTTAAAGCCTCCAACTCTTTAGTCATTAACTTTTCAAGTTCCTTGATTTTCTTCTCTAAAGGCTTAATCTTCTTTGAATACTTATCTTTAATTTTCTTGATTGCTAACTTGTGTTGTTCCTTAGCCTTGCGTTGTTGTTCCTCAAGTATCCTAGCACTCTCTTGTGCTTTCTTAATACCTGCAATGATTTCAGGGCTATTCATTTTATATGCTGTGTATACACATTTGTCTCTACAATCCCAAGTATCATAGATAACACCATCTACACACGCAGTCCAATGACCAGCCATATTCAAGATATATCTACCTTTAGGGTATGCACGTGTAAATCTGTCACCATTCATTCTTTCTTCACCTGCAACTGCTGGGAATGATAACTTAGTCATACATAATACTTTTTCGCAATATGCACCACAATTCTTCCTATCGTTATAAACCTTAGCACCTGTAACCTTCTTATAACGATTTAGTTCTAGTTGTACTTGGTGATAATTCATTTGTGCAACTAATGTGATTGCTCTCTTAACACAATCTTGTACCCTTTTACCCTCTGGGTGAGCATTATAAAATTTGTAGTTTGTCATAGAACATTCCTCCTTTGTTCTTCATCTACAGTATATCATAAAATAAAAATATTGTCAACAATTAATTTTTTAATAATAAAAAATAAAAACCCACAAAAGTGGGTTAAATTAGTAGATTTAATCGTTATATTATTATAATTTATTATATAGCCATTACTGCATCTTCGGCAATGCTTAGAGCCAAATAAGTTTGTTCATTACCCCCAACGTTAATAATCCACTCATCCGAATCAGTTATTCTTCTTAAAATTACTGAAGATAATTCCTGAACTGCAATTCTTGTACAAAGTATACCATTGAAATTAGTATTACCTTCAAGTTCTTCGGCTGTATTATTAAGACCAGCTGAGATTAAGTAAGTTTTTAATTCTTCTACATCCGTATATGCTTCTGCTTTTGGAGTGTAGATATTCATTACAAGGTCTATAGTATCACATTCAGTAGGATTATTTAAATAAATTCTATGTAGATATAATCTACTTCCACTACCTCCACCATTAACTTGTGTCCAAGTAGAAATTTCACCTTCGTGGCTTGAGTTTTGGAATAATGGAATTAAATCTTCAATAGTTCCATCATTAGCTAAATTATCAATAAAGTATTGAGTAATTTCAATATCGGGATTCTTAGTTACATTACCTTTATATTGAAGATTAACTGTATCCGGAGTTACTTCATAATCAATATGATAGTAAGCATAACTACGGTCGTTAACTGGACAATATGCAAAATCTTGATTACCAGTCATAGCATCTGTTATAACTTGGAACTTAGGGTATTGTTGTCCTTCAACGAAAGTAGTATTACTACCAATAATACCATCTTCTCCCATAAGAGTATTAATCACATAATCAGTAGAAATTGTTTCTACCAACTTATAACTTTCACCAACTTTTAAATCACAAATTATACCTGTACCATTAGTACAAGACCATATTTTACCATCTGGTGTTTTATATAATAAACTCTCATCACCGAGTTCTGGAAGTTCATCAACTAAGATGAGACCCCCTCCCTCACCACCAATCTTATTTTTTAAGTATTCAGTTGCTTTAGCATCAATTTTGATTTCTGCCATAATTTTTTTCTCCTTTATATTATTTTATAATGTACAATATGTCATAAATTAGTAAATTTGATGAACAATACAATCCCATTCAACTTCCTCATCATCTTCCATAAAAGCAGAAGATAAGTAGAAATAAGAAGTAGAACAATCACCATCAAACATTACAGCCATACAATCTTCACCATTATTCTCACCCTCACTGCCTTCAATGAATCCATATAATGTACCTTCACTTCCCTGTGATGAAGAAGTTCTTATACCTAAATTTGAGTTTTCAGTATACGTTAAGAATGTGTCACAATATTCTTTTAATGAACTAAATGTATCAATTGTATAAGGTGTAGCTGTTAGTATTTTAATGTTAAAGTTAACATATTCACAAGATGAAGGTGCACTCTTTACATTTATATATTGTTCGTATAAATGTGTTTCAGAACCTCCTCCGCTAGGCATTTTGAACTTTTCACCATTAATATCAATGCTTGATAATTCTTCCTCATCACCTTCTAATTCTGGATTTGGTTCGACATAGTATTCATCTTGACCTTGAAATCTCCAGCGATTTTTAGTATATCTATAAAAAATTACTTCTCCATTACCATCAAAAGTAATTAAAGACATTCCATTCTTACTTTTTTCTTGAACAACGAATAATGTTCTTATAAAGTTTTCATCACCATTGTCTACAACTTGAATTACACAATCCCCAGCTTTTAAACTTTCACATTGTTCTGAGGTTAAAGCTGTGATGTCTTCAACTTCTATTGAGGTACCTCCCCCTCCTCCACCAATTTTATCCTTCAAATATTCAGTGGCTTTAGAGTCTATTTTAATTTCTGCCATTTTTCTTCTCCTTTAATTTATTATTATAATCTATAAGGCTATGTAGTAATTCTAAATCAAGAAAATCTGCAATCGCTGGTGTATCTTTATTTAAGCAATGACTATCCCAATAAGGATGCTCCTCATATACGAATGTATGAGAAGGGTTTACTCTTTCCTTATCTAATATAAAACATTCTCTTAATTCTTCATAATTTATTCCTAATTTCTTACAAGCCTCATAGAATTGAACACAAAATGAAACTTTCATTGCTAGATAAGTATTTTCCATATATTTAGTTAATTCTGCAGTTGTACTATCAGTTATTCTAAATATGTGTCTAGCATCATATACATTTTGAAGTAATTGCTGTACTTCTATGCAATCTTCTTTTCTTCCACCTAAGATAGTGAAATCAAACTTAAAATTATTACAATGTTGAGTACCACCATAATACTCTGGGCTAAAGATAATATGTTTATCTTTAAAGATAAATTTATTGAAAGACTCAACAGTTGTTGGTAAAATAGTAGACTTTATAATGTAGATATTAGCATCGTTCTCAGATATAGCAACCTCAACTTGAGATACATCACAAGGGGTTTGCTTATCTATATATGGTGTATCAACACATATAAAACAAAAATCATATTTTATATCTCTCTTTGTATTGTTCTCTGTTTTGAACTTATCATAAATATCTGGTTTTAATACACTTATTTCTTCTGCAAGATTATGACCTACTACACCATAACCTACTATTAATACTGATTTCATTTACTATCAATCTCCTTAAACTTTTCTTTCATTAAATTTCTTAGTTTTACTTGATTTTCTACTTTAACTGCATCCTCATAACTAATACCTAATTCTTCTAAATAATCAACAAAGTAAGGGCTACGTCTAGAAAATTTACAATTGTGATTCATAAGACTTCCATTATCTAAATGTTGTACTAAGCAAGGACGATATTGAATATGTAAAGTCTTACTCAATTTTAACATTCTTTTCATATACTTTTCTGCAGATTTTAAAGGTTCTCCTTTATCTGCATAAGGTAATAATTTATCAGCACTTCCCTTAGGAAAATAAGTGCATTGATTATAAGAAAAATCTGATAGTTTTCTAGTCTTAAAATACCACGTAGGTAAAGTAAAGAAATTAATCACATCATTGGGATGCTCACTAATTACTTTTTCTATACGCTCTTTAAAATTCTTACATAGGATTATGTCATCTTCTAATAGTACAGCATCATAATCTTTAACATACTCAAGTTGCTTTAAAAATGCTTTGCCACAATGTCCTTCAGTATCAACCAGCAGTTCATACTCAATTTGAGAAAAAGAGTCATCTAAGACCCTCTCTCCAGTTGTCCTTACAAAGTATTTAATCATTTGTTATTAATGATGCAAATTCTTCAAGAGTAATTAAGGCTTCATTTTTAAAAACACCATAAGAATCTGAGCCAGATAATGCAATAGTTACAAATATTGGAGCATATTTAGGAATATACAACTCAAAATCCCAAGTAGTTAATTTGTCCCCCAAATCTACAGTACCAATTTCATCTAAAATATCTACCCAATACTTAATGTCTTGACTACTCATAGAAACTGTCTTTAATTCAGCGTCAGTTTCGCTTTCGTGAACTACACTAACCACAGCGTAGTTACCTTCATCATAACTATTATTTAATTCAAATTTTAAACCTCTATAATTATCAGGGGTATTAACACCCCCATCGGAACTTTCAAGGTTTAAAACTGGTATTCTAAACCATAAATATAAATACTCTAATTTATTGTCTTCATCCTCATCAGTAGGTTGAGATTGTGAAGTGATAACTTTCTTATCTAACATCATTTGCTTTAATTTTGTTACATCTAATTTAGTAGTTACTCCTGAATCATTTACTAATCCTAAACTTTCAAAGGTTTCCATAACCTTATAGAATGGGTGGAATAAAGTATCACTACCCCCAGAACCTCCACCACCAATCTTATCCTTTAAGTACTCAGTAGCCTTAGCATCAATTTTAATCTCTGCCATTTTTATTTTTCTCCTTCTTTTAATTTATTATACATTAAATTTATTAATTTCTTTCGATTGTCTTGTGCCCCTGCCTCACTATAATCAATATTAAGTTCATCTAAATAGTCTATAAAGTAGGGTGTACGTCTACGTCCACAACTATTACCCACTAAACTATCTTTATCTAAGTGTTGAACTAGGCAAGGTCTATACTGCAAGATTTTAAGGTTGTGCTTATTAGATATTATATTAAGACAAGGACAAACTTTAGGCTTATCTTTAAATCTCTCTAGTTCATTAATTAACAAATCGCAACTTCCTTTAGGGTAGTATCTGCATTGCATATAACAAAAGTTGCCATTAGTCAAAACTTTGGTATATAACTCTGGGGCATTAAAGAAATTAATCATTTGATTAGGGTATTTTTTTACTGCCTCTTCAATCCTATTCTTAAAATCTTTACATAAAATCACATCATCTTCTAGTAGTATACTATCATAATTATTTATTGTTTTAAGAACTTCTATAAAGTATTTAACTGGCTTATGTTCAGTATCGACTAGGAGAGTGTAATCATCCCCTAATTCTCTACTGATTGACTCATCTAAAGTACGTTCACCAGTTGTTCTAATGTAATACTTAATCATTATTCTGTTGGGTTAACGATAGTATCTACAATGTATACTTGTGCTAAGAAGTTATACTCAGGGTGTTCTGTATTAATCTCTTCAATTTGGAAAGTTGTAGGGTTATCATCAAATACAGAATCGCCTGTCATAATACAAAGGCAACCTTCCTCTTGACCCTCAGTTCCAACAAATAATAATCCTGCATTACTATAATCGCTATAACCTATCTCTCCAGCAACCGGTACTTTCTTATCTCCTAATAATTCAATTAAGAAATCACGAGCAGTCATATTATTCTCGTTATATTCTTTAGTAGTTACAAAAGTAATTACTGGATTACAAGTGTAACACATTGAATATGTAGGGTCAATAAGCATCGTATATTGATGAATAGGTTGACCACTACCACCTCCACCAATTTTATCTTTTAGGTATTCTGTGGCTTTAGAATCTATCTTAATCTCTGCCATTTTTCTTCTCCTTTATTAAATAAAAATGAGGTGGGCTTTCCACCCACCCCCTAATAGTTTAGTGTATCAAATTATTCCTCTACTGAGATATTTAATACATCTTGGTTTCTAGTAATTGTACCTGCAATTAATAAACAACTATTTAATAACTTTAAGTCGTAACCAGTTGCGAAACCTTGTACGTTTGTAAAGTCTGGTAATTGTAATAATTGAGTAGGCATAATTGCCATAAATGTACCATATACTGCGGCACTTGTATTGAACTCACCATCGTGTAAGCCTAATACGAATGTATCTCTAGTCATTCTAGGTGATACATAAATCTTTAGGTCTTGGAATGTACCTGCATAGAAAGGTCCTGCGATATTGTTCTTGAAAGGTGCTGGATTGAAACCATCTAAGTAATTTAATACTTGTAATACTGAGTAAGCACAAACCATATAGTTAGGTGCATACTTTTGAGTCATTGTATACATCTTTTCTCTTGCGATATTTAATGTAGTAATGAAACCTTCTGCTTGTTGCTTTGGTGATACACCAACTCTATCTGCAAAGTTGAATGTTACTTCAGGGTCAACTGTTGCATTAGCAACTAAGAAATCAATACCTTCACTATCAATTTCATACTTTAATTGAGAAACTGCTCTAACACCTAAGTTGTCACCTAAGTTGTCACCAAATTGTGCCTTTTCAATGAAAGCGGCAATTCCAGAATACTCAATTCTAATCTCTCTCCACTTAACTTCAAGTGTGATAGCCTTTCTTACTGCTGTTAATGTAGGAATATCGTTTTGTAAAATTGCGATATTGTTATATAAATAATGTACTTCAATTGGGTCTGAAGTTACAGGTGCAGTTGTGAAAGTAATTTCAGGCTTAGCACCATCATAGATAGCACCAGTTGCTGACTTAGACTTAGGGCTACCATAAGTAACTGTACCAACTTGAACTGCTGTACCAGCATCAACTACATAATGACCTGCAACACCTTCAAGTCTACCCTCTGCATCTTCTTGAACTTGAACATATCTCTTAGATGCGAATGTGCCCTTATAAACTTTACCAGCACCATCATCGAAATACTTATCGTCTCCAACTTGGAAAGCGATTGAGCCGGGAACTACTGGACCCCAACCTAATGTTAACTTAGAATCCGCTAATTCATCATTTTCAACAACTTCTGCACTTGTGTAAGTAGGGTCAACGTTTCCTAACTTGAATGGGTTATCAATTAAGTCACCAACCTTTGATGCACCCTTATTTGAACCCTTAACATATTCCCAGTAAGTTAATGAACCTGTAATACTTGTCATAGGGAATACAATCATTAAATCTGTTAAGATTAAGTTAGGTAATACTGCTGTTGTAATATCCTGACAGAAAATTTTAAAGTTTCCAACATCACTTGTTTGTAATGAAACACTATTATCAAATGCTTCGTTTAATTTTGAATTGAAGAAACTTGCTTGGTTCTTTAATGTGTTAGCAAGAATGAACTTCTTTTCAGTAGATAATTGAGCACCACCATTTCTCTTAGCATATAACTTTTCTGCTAATCTAATTCTATCTGTATATTTACCATATGGTGCACTCTTCTTTTCAGTTAAATTTGCCATAGTTTTATTTTCCTTCTTCTCTTTAATATTTTTTAAATTCTATCCATTAAAGATACTAGACCACTTAAATCATCTTCATCTGAATTAGATTGTTTAGGTTGTGGTTTTTGTACTTGTTGAATAGATACTTTTGTGCCCTTAGACACATTGAATGGTAATCTACTCATACGTAGACTATAATTTTGTAAATCTTCACAAATCTTATCAACATCATCTAAAGAATAACTTTCATTTAATCTATTCTTAATTTCATTAGGGCTAATGCCTAACATAACTGCCTTAGAATTAATATATCTATCAACAGTTGCAATAAAGTATTCCTTATACTTTTCAGTTAATTTAATAGACTTGTTTAATTTATTAGTTGACTCTTGTAACTTTGAGTCATAATCTTTCTTAACTTGGTTTAGTTGTTCATTTAAACTACTTACTTCATCTTTATGAGATTTCTTTTCTAATAATAAGTTTTCTTTTAATTTTAAAAGTTCTTGCTTATTTGAACTTACACTCTCTGTTAAAGTCTTAGTAGATTGAGATTTACTCTCAATACTTTCATTTAAAGATTTAACTTTTCCATTTAAGGCTTTAATCATTTTGTCTTTTGTTTCTAATTGTTCTTTTAGTTTTTGATTTTCTTCATTCAAACCCTTACATTCTTGAACTTGCTTACTTAGGTTCATAGTAGCCTTTTTGTACTTACTATTTTCTTCTTCTAACTTCTTAACCTTAGTATCACTAACTGCTAACTGTTCTTGAAGCCCTTGTAATTGTCTTTCTGTATTGATTTTACTTTTAAGAGCCTCTTTTAATTGATTTGCTAATCGTGTGGATTCATTATCTTTGACTTCCACGTTCTTAGTTTCAACTAAACTATCTGAACTCTTAGTATCTATATTATCACTATTGCTAGTGTTAATATCTTCATTAATCTTTTTCTTAGGTGCTGTTAAACTAATACCTAAATGCTTTAATGTTTCTTTCATCACTTTTCTGTTATCTTCGCTCTCTTGAGATAAAGACTCTTTTAAAGCCTTTCGAAGTTTCTTTTGTGTATCATCTACACCCAATCCTTCTTTAATAGGATTTAAACGAGCACTTTCTAAACTAGGTACTTGAACAATATCCCAAGTTTCAAGCATAAATGTTTCTGGGTCAACTTCATTGTTTGCATCAACATCACCTGTTCCACGAGAACTTATGCCGGGTATAAAACCATACTCAATTAAAGTGTTTAATAAACGACCATTTGGTGTATCTAATACATCTACTACTGCATATAATGTACCATCTACAATCTTAGGCATTTCTGGAATACAAGCACAAACACAAGACATATCTGTTTCATCTCTATCTTCAGGGTGTCCTAATTCCAAGAATAAAGATTTATTCTTAATCTTTTCTTGAAATATAGGGTCATTTAAGGCGTTGTTCCATAACTCAGAATTATAAAAACGCCCGTTACGAGTTTCTTCTTTACTAGAAGAAATTGGTCCTGCTAATCTATTTAAAATATGTCTTTTTTCTTTTTCTTCTTGTGACATTGGTTGTACACTCAATGCTTCTAAAATATTCTCATTTTTCATTTATTAAACCTCCTCACTGTCAACATATACCCAATGACAACGATTTTTATTATTTTTAGGTGTTCCATCACTTTTTGTTGTGGTGTAACGTTCTTTATTCTTACACGCCTTAGATATGGCACTATGATAATGACCTGTTTTTCTTTCAGCATCCATCGTTGAATTATACACGATACCTGTTTCCACACACATAACTTTTTTCTTATGTGCTTTCTCACTCATTTTCTTTTTTGTTTCTTCTGAGAAATTAAGTGTTCCATTCTTTATTTTTGTTTCTAATGTTTTTTTCTTAGCCTCTTCTGAATACCAACCTCTTTTTTCTTTTAATAACTTTTGATTATTAATTTTTCTTTTTAACCTAGTTTCAGGGGTGTTGTGCTTTTCATAATTCCAAGACTTAGACATCTTTTCACGACTTTCATCACTATGATGTTTTCCGTAATTGGGAGATAACTCACCCCTTTTACCAAACATACCATTTCGTTCACCACCAGTATCTGCGTGGTGTGTTTTATTGTACTCTGCTATTTGAGTTCTACCACGCCTAAAACCATCTGGTATAGGGTCACCTACTTTGATAAATTTATCAACCACACCATCTGTGTACCAATTTTTATCAGATAAATGACCACCATCACCACCTGTGGCAATGTTATAGTATAGTGGTGATTGAACACAATCATAATATTTTATATAGTATTTCTCTGCTTCATTGAGTTCTTTTAGACTTTCACATATCGTTTTTACATCAGTTTCTTCAAGAATTTCACATTTAAAGTTTTCTCTACCATATAAATCAAATGCTTGTTTTAAAATTTTACCACTACCCAAATAAGAGGTATCAAACTTATTGGCTTTATGTTTACCAATGTACATTCTGCCATTAACTAAGTTAGTCGTTCTATAAATATAGCCATACATATATTAAGTTCTCCTTAGCCTCGATAACTTAGTAGGTCGACCATTACCAAGGCTAAGTTACCTTATATTTTTATTGTATAGTTTTCACTATACATATAATTTAGCAAAACTTTTCTTTCATTTTCTTTCATAATTTTATTATTTTCTACGACCTGACACTGTTTCTAGTGCTAATAGGTCTGCTTTTATTAATTTTAATAACTCTATTGCCTTAGTAATATCGTATGTTCTAAAGTAATAAGTTAATACTTTACTAATTTCCTCTGCTCTACTGTGCTTTAGAAATAATGTTCTATTATTTTCTAATTTTTTAGAATATAGTAATATTTGAGTTAGTAATGAAGATAGAGTAGTCAATACTTCAAATGGTTGCTCTATCTCCTTTACTATATTAATATAAATATTTGATTTCTTCTTATTGTAGTTCTTTCTAATGTGTTCATAAAATTCAATTACCTCTAATGGTTTATTGTCATTAATGAACTTCAATACATTTAAGTCTACATTTGTTTTACCAGCAATTTTAGTGATAAGGTCACCTGCCTCAGTAATTCCCTTATCTTCTAAATCACTTAACAATAAAATACAATCGTTGTTAGTAATCATATTTTGGCTTTCCTTTCACTTTTATTATACAAGATTATTGTTCAGTTATGTCGTTTGAATTAACGCCTAATTCGGCAAATGAAGGTAGGTAATCATTAGCACTACTTGTTTCCTCAGTAGTTTCTTCACCACCTAGTTCAGTTTCAGTGTTTTCTTCACCACCACCACCAAAGATTTCCTCACCTACATTGTCTAAGGCTTGTTCTCTACTAGGTCTTTCACCACCACCTAAACTTCTAGGTGCGTTCATTCCACCCTCTTCATTATTTTCAGGGTTTTGCTCCTCCTTAGGTTCATTCTCTAATCTATCAATTTCATCTTGTAGATATTGCATAACATCATTATCATTAATGATTGGTTGTAAGTATGCCTTAATAATCTTTAATCTTGTAGGTATATCTTGAACATCACTTAATACATCCATTAAGTCTCTTAATACACCTAAAGCATTTGTTTGAGCATCCTTCTTATCCATTTCTTCTTTAGATACAGGTGTTACCATTTTTAATGAGAAATTGTTAATATAGTTATATAACTTTCTATCATATAGTAATGTATTAATTAAATCTTCAAGCATCGAAATCGTATCACTTTGAATCTTTCTAACTCTTTTAGCGAATTGACTTGATTGAATACTTAAAGACTCACCACCACTAAAGCCCGCTGCATCACCTACATAACCAAAGAATTGCTTTGGAATACCTGTTGAACCAAAGAACTTATCTCTAAAGTATTCTAGGTCTGTTAATTGTTTAGGGTCATACTCACCACCAACATTGGCAACTGAAATATTACCTTTACCTTCGTGTGTAGGTACATAAATATTATTTTCTACTGGTGCTGGATTAGTGTATTCATTATATTTATTCTTAGTGTCTAATGCACCTTTTTGCTCCATCATTGACTTAATAGATTGTAGGTGTGAACTAATCATATCTTTAGGCATATCACCTACTTCAATTTGAATAATTCTTACTAATGAAGATTTAGTTAATCTATTAAGAATAATTGCATCTTCTAGTAATGTCATTTCACGCCAAGTCTTATACCAATCATAAAGCATTGAACGACCACGCTTAACACCATAGACTTTAGCATTTACATTATTATCTCTAGATGCCTCATCTTGATATATATTTACTGTCTCTTCAACTCTATTATCACCATTTTCCATTACGCCGTGTACATATTCTGTGGCTTGATATAAAGAAACATCACCTTTAGATACATTATATTGTAATTGATTTAACCATAAAGCATCCTGTCTATCTGTTGCTAACTTAGTGTTATATACATTATAAGGTGCTTTGATATAACCCATTGTTTTACCAAACTTAGTTAATTCAAACATTTCTCCGGGATTGGCTACCATTTCTACATAATTGGTAAAATGGTCATTTGCTGGGTAATATATAATATTAAGACTTTCATTCAATTGTTCTTTTTCTTCACTTTCAACATTTTCATCAGTGTTTTCAGTATCTGATGCTAATGCTTGTATATTACCTGCTTTTGCTTCATTTAACTTTTGTTTAGCCTCAACTTCTTCTTTATCAAACAAATCATCCTCATATTCTGATTGTCTATATAATTTGATATAAACATCACCATATGTAATTAAACTAGATACCCAAGCATAAATATTTTTATTTACTTGTAATGCTTTTAAAAGATAAGTTATATATTTTGTAGCATTTGGGTCTTCACTCTCTACCCAAACCTTATCTCCACTTTCATTACTTTCAGTAGCATTTTCAGCATATGCCTCAATAATAGACTTAACAATATTATCATCTTTCATACTATCTAATATTTGATAATAATTCTCTCTTGTTTGTGCTACTGATAAAAAGTTCTCTAAATCAGTTGTATCTAGTGTACTATTGATAGCGGCATTAGCAATATTACTAATTAAAATATCCTGTGTATCAACACCAAAGTTCTTTTCTTCTTTAGGTACTGCTTTTATCTCTTTTCCTATAAAATCTTTATTTGTTACTTCCATTTAAGGTTGAACCTCCTTTTTTACCAAACCATAATACCATTGGCTATATTTTGAAAATTAACTGTTGCTTGTACTTTCTTATCTGGTGTCTTAGGCATTAATAAGCCATTATCTTTACCTTCAACATTTAAGTATCTAGCACTCATCATTTTATTTAATTCTTCTTGCATTGCTTTTTGCTTGTCAAACATTCCACCATTAGCATTAATCAATGCTTCTAGACTTTCACCAAATTCATAAGCAAATTCCTCTGCATTTTGAGAGGCGTTCCAAAGTGCACCTACAATACCATCGACTTGGTCCTTTGAGCCTTGTGTTCCGTTCTCAGGGTGGTTGATATGACCATCACTTTCACGTTCAAGACCTAAAACTTCCTCTGTTAGTAAGTCGCAATCTCTATATACCTCTACTCTCTTATCATACAAGGTTGATTTAAAATATGCGTATGGTAAACACTGATGGGTTTGTGTATCTAATCTATCTACAGATATTGTACTAACATTAAATTTATCAGCACTTAATTGTTGTTGAATTTGAGCCGCCATATATGTATCTGAACTTACGCCACGCACATTAAAGCCCTGTTCTCTCAACCACCTAATAAATTGTCTATTTTTATCAAATGATATATCAAAACCTTGTGGTGCTTTTACTGATACTGAGAAAGCAACTTTAAAATATAATTCTCTTGAACTATCTTCACCTTCTACTTTTGGTCGTTTACCAACCATCCATACACCACCTATACCTGTTTTATCTCCTTTACCTTTACTACCAGTTGACATATCTAGGTGTATAAATAAAGGTTTAGATTTTAATTGGTCTGGTACTCTTGATAAATCACAAAAATCTTTATATTGTAAATCATCACCTGTACCTACTTCAATAACACTCTTAACAAATAGGTTTTTGTAAGTGTCAACTTTAGCCTCTTCCCAACGTGCACCTGAAATAAATTTAAGAGATGATGCTGTTGCGATACCAGCAATATCCATTAATGCACCATCAATATTTTCTCTAAAGTTTTCTAAATAACCAATAGGTACTTCTAATATGTTATATCCTTTTGCTCTAAAATAAGATAATTCTTCCTTAGTTGTAGATAAAGGTAATAATTCATTTGCTAAAAATCTATTACCTATTGCTACATAAAATTTAGTGGCACTATCTTTTCTACTATCAACTACCCACTGTGGTTCATCTACAATTAATGTGTTTGTACTCTCATTCTTTTTCTTTGTTTGAATATAGTCTTCCAAGAATGATTGTTCACTATTCTTACTTGATGCAATTATATTTAATGTAGGCAAATAAGTAGTATCACCTTTTTGTCTCATAAATCTTGATTTCATTCTGGCATCAATTTGAGATACTAATTGTTTATATTTCTTCTTTAATTTTTCAGTATCATT
>AUXO016399529.1_pt1 | contig 71301 bp, 63 predicted proteins | sample 768731 | NCBI WGS metagenome assembly AUXO01 (sample SAMN02715735, study PRJNA202380) | gut metagenome | biome: sheep rumen | host: Ovis aries | place: New Zealand: Palmerston North
TCTTCATCAATATACCTTCTTCCTACTTCTTTAATTGAATTATAGCGTAGAAATTATTATATTACAATATAACGATTATATTTTTTGTATCATTATTATTATAAAAACTAATAATATACTATTTTTTATATAACAAATAAAAAAAGGAAGAGCATATTAATCTATTAGCTCTTCCTTTTCATTAACCTCTATTTCTTCCTTTATAGAAGTATCAATTTCCATTTCTTTATGATAAATCTTCATACTAAATGCCTTATATGTTTCAGCAGCTGCCACATTAATAAAAAGCATTGATACTCTATCTATAATATGATTCCATTCAAGGTATTTTATAATCGCCTTGTTTTGAATACTTTTAACCTTTGATGAAATAGTATTCTTAAGGCGTGTAAACACATTCTCCTTTGCTTCCTTAAGTTCTGATTTTATTTCAAGTTTTTTATCCTTAAGTCCTACAAGGAAGCCTATTGTCATATTGAAATTATAAACTAATTTCAGTGTTTTATCCTCTGAAATAGCCTTATCAAAGGCTATTGATAAGCTTTCTGCTAAAGATATTACCTCATCCATAGAAAGCTCTAGAATTGGTGTTTTACTTTTAGGAAAGAATAATGCTGATATATCATTTGATAGCTTATAAGCAATATCAAAAATCTTAGACATGTCCCCAAGATTTTCAATCTTACTTTTATATTCAGCAATAGCCGCATCCTTTAGAGGTATTACATCTCTTTCATATTCAACATCCATTTTAGATTTTACAATTGAGTTTTTCTTTTTACGTGTAGAAAGAATTACTATAAGGAAAACGAAGCCAAATACTATTGCTCCTATTAATATTCCTAATATAAATAAAATTAGTGTGTCATATTCTATATTAATAAATCCTAATTTAAATAATAGCATTTAGCTTCACCTCCATTATTATCAATTCTATTCTTCTATAATACCTGCAAGCTTTAATAGATAAATAGCATTTCTAGTTTTAGATATTCCATCATGTATCTTATAATCAAATGAAATTTTATCATCTACATAATGTTCTAGGAAATGATAATTATACACACCATCTATATTGCATAGCTCAAGATCATGTGTTGTAATTATAGCCTTTATTCCTTCTCTCTTTAAATGAGCTACAACACTTCTGGCTCCTTCAAGCCTATCCTTTGTATTTGTACCCTTAAAGATTTCATCAATTAAAACAAGCATTGGCTTATTCTCTTTAATATAATCAATTATTGATTTTACTCTAAGTATTTCTGCATAGAATGTTGAAATACCATCAGTTACATCATCAGCAACCTTCATTGAAGTAAATAGCTTATAAATAGATGCACTAAAGCTTTCAGCCACAACATATCCTCCAGCCTTAAATAATAAATAATTTACTCCAATAGAACGCATAAACGTAGTCTTACCAGACATATTAGATCCAGTAATTATATTTAAATCATTAAAGTAAAAATCATTACCCACACAATTATTATAATCTATAAGCGGGTGTTTTAGATTTTTAAACTTAAATTCATTTGATATTTCTGGAATAATACAATCATCTCTTGTAAGTGCAATAGAGGAAAGAGATAGATATCCTTCTAAATCACCAACAGCATCAACTACATTTCTGATTGTTTTTGCATATTTCTTCTGCCATTTAATATATAATACTGCTAAGTATGCATCAATGGCAAACAATCCATTGAATAATAAAGCAAATATAATATTACTTCCAGATGATATAAAGCCATTTAATACATTAAATTGCTTTATACCCTTTTCACTACCTGACTCTAATGTACTTTTGATTTCATTTAAAGCTTCAGATTTAAAGCTTTTTTGCTTAATATATCTAATATAATTGTCATAACCGCTAAATAAATTATTTATAGGAATAACATTAGCTCTTATTTCCTTTATAGATGAAATAATATATGTATTTAAAAGAAATGAAATCAAAATAGCTCCTGCAATATATCCATATCCTACAACCTTAAGACATGCAAGTACTATAGATAGTATTACAAGAATGTTAGATAATAGGCCAACACCTATTTCATATCCCTTTACATGAACCTCATTTTCAACAAGGGACAAGGCATTATCCATAGATGTAGCTCTTCTATCATCAACCTTTTTCTCATATATTCTTGATATAGCCTCAAGCTCTATATGCATCTTAGCGTCAGCTGCAAGCTCACAGACAGCCTCCTGTCTTTTTCTAATTATATCCTCTGATGTATCCTTATCCTTTAAGGCAAAGGCTAAAGCCTTTCTTCCATAGGCTGTACGAGATACATTTAAATATTTATAAACCGATGCCTTACCAAATAAATCTAGGTCATATTCATAATAATTATTAGAATCCTTAAATTCCTCTCCTCCGTCTTTAAACCTTTGATATTTATTATTAAAACGAAGCTCATAATCATTAATTGAGGCTACCTCAAACCTCATATAATCTAAGGCATTATATTTTATTTGATGAATAACCATAAGAGCTATAAAACCAATAGTAGCTATTATAGCTATTACATATAATGTGTATTTTAGGCTTTGCTCCTTATAAGGAGCTATTAGATATAATACTAAAGCTATAAGAAAAGCTATTAGTCTAGAATATGATAAAATATTAACTACTCTTTCCTTATTCTTTATATTATCCTCTATATCTTTCTTTAATAATACTAATTCTTTATTCAAGGTTTACTCCTTTCAGGGCACGGCTTATATCATCAGTAGTATATCCCTTAGAAGATAGATATCTATATAGCCTTTCCTTCTTTTTATCCTTTAGGACCTTAAGCTTTGATGTAATAAGCTTTGATAATGTATTAAAATACATTTCCTCATCTATTACATATTCTCCTAAAAGCTTCTTTTCCTTTACCTTATATGAAATCATAAGCCTACCATTCCCATCACCTATAAGCTTTGATACATATGCTTCTAGGTACATATCATCATTTAATAAGCCATTATTCTTAAGCATATCACATACATCAGATGCAATATCCTTTGAATAATTTTTCTTTATTAGATAATCATATACCTCAGATGTACATTTATAGTATGTAGTTATATATCTTAAAGCCTTTTGATAAGCCTCATAAAGATATACTTTCTCCTTTACCTCATCTAAGGTTTCAAATGATAGCTCCTTACCTTTTACAAGTCGGTATTTTACTACCTCATCCTCATTTAAGATAAGTTCTTCTCCACTACTTAATATTACCCTAAAATCTCCATTTTTCAAAGGGGTTAAAGATAAAACCTTTAAATCAACTTCTTTTTCTCCTAAAATCGCTAAGTCCTTCATAATTACCAACGACCTCCTTGGTTTCAGTTATAAAGGTGAAGGCATTCTTATCTACCTTACTAACAAGCTCAGATAGCCTATATGCCTCTCTTTTATCCATTGTACAAATAATCATTTTAAACTCATGACCAGTATAGCCACCATAAACATTTGTAACTGTAATACCTCTATCTACAGTATCATATATCATTTGTCTCATTTCATCATATTTTTGAGTAATGATATAGGCAGTTCTTCTATTACGAGCATTTAGTGCAATCTTATCTACTACATATCCTATACCAATTACAGTAAGTGTTCCATAAATTACCATTTCAATATCATATGGAAGAGCTTTGCTAACAAAGAATCCTCCTATCGCAATTACTACAACATCTGTCATATACATTGTATATGAATATGGAATATGAAGATATTTAGATAATATTTTTTGTACTACATCCATACCTCCAGTAGTACCCTTATTTCTAAAGCATAATCCTAATCCAATTGCTGTTAATAGACCTCCGGCAAGGCCTGACACAAGATATGGTGTTTGTCCTTCATTAAGCTTAAAAAAGTCACTATCAAAGAATGTTTCACAAATAAGTACTACTGTAGGGGAAAGAATTGTCGCATACACAGTACGTATAAAGAAATCCTTTCCTAGTAATAAGAGTCCTATAAATAGCAACACTCCATCAACAATATATAAGAATATTGATGTGTTAAATGGCAAATAATCCTTTACTATTATCGCAATTCCCATTGTACCACCTGTAACTAGGTTAGTAGGTAGGTAAAAGAAATAATATGCAATATCAATTAAAATAACTCCAACAGTAATCCATAAAAATTGCTTGAATATTCTTAATTTCATTTTACTTCACTTCCTGCAAGAAACTTTAGATAAGCATCAATAAACTCATCTAATCCACCATCCATTACATATGTAATGTTTCCTGTTTCATAGCCTGTTCTATGATCCTTAACCATTGAATATGGATGGAACACATATGATCTTATTTGTGATCCAAATCCAATATCCATCATCTCTCCCTTTAAGCTTTTCATTTCAGCTTCCTTCTTTTCAAGCTCTAGCTGTATAAGCTTTGATTTTAAAAGCTTCATACATGTGTCCTTATTCTTAAGCTGACTACGCTCATTTTGACATGTTACAACAATATTTGTTGGAAGGTGAGTTATACGTACTGCTGAATAAGTAGTATTTACACCCTGTCCTCCATGTCCTGATGAAAGATATGTATCAATTCTTATATCATCATCTGATATTGTAATATCTCCACTATCCTCAACCTCAGGAGCCACATCACATGATACAAATGATGTTTGTCTCTTTCCTGCTGCGTTAAATGGTGAAATACGAACTAATCTATGTACTCCTCTTTCACCCTTTAATAGACCATAGGCATATGGACCTGTCACCTGTATTGTAACGCTCTTTATACCAGCCTCATCACCAGGAAGATAATCTAAAAGCTGAGCCTTAAATCCTTTACGCTGACAATATCTAGTATACATTCTATAAAGCATATCTGCCCAATCCATTGATTCAGTACCTCCGGCACCTGGATGAAGGGTTAAAATAGCATTACAATTATCATATTGCCCAGAAAGGGTCACTTTTACTTGAAGATCATTTAATTTTTTTTCTAAATTATAAATTTCTTCCTCTAATAACGCTAAAGCCTCAGGATCATCAGATGACATTTCATCTAATAATAAAATATTATCTAAGGCTTCCTTTACATTATCGTAATCAGTTACATTTTCCTTTAATGAATTAGCTTTATTTATAACCTCTTGAGCCTTTTTAGCATCATTCCAGAAATCTGGGGCGTTCATTTCATCTGATAGCCTTTTAAGTTCTGGACGAGCACTTTCTATATGAAGGGCTTGATACATATCATTAATCTTATTTTTAAATGATTCCTCATATTTATTAATTTCATATCGTTCCATAGTTAGTCTCCTTATAAGAATAAAAAGCTCATTATGAGCTTTCTATTATTAGTCACGACCGTGGCAGTATTTATACTTTCTTCCACTACCGCACCAGCATAAATCATTTCTTCCAAGCTCTTTACGTGCGTTAACAATCGGAGCCTGCTTAACTGAATCATCTACACCTTGATTAGTTACTAGTTTCTCTTCTTTTTCTTTAATAGCGATTCTAAACTTAGTACGTACTAAGAAACGTAGTACATCCTCATTTATATCAGCTGTCATTTGGTTAAACATTTCAAGACCCTGTTGCTTATAAATAGTAAGTGGGTTTTGCTGTCCATATGATTGAAGACCAATTCCTTGACGTAATCCTGACATCTTATCAATATGCTTTGTCCAATGCATATCAATAACACGTAAAACCATCATACGCTCAAATCCATCAAATGCTCCATCAGGGAATAATTCCTGCTTTTGCTTGATTTCATTTGCCGCAATATCAAATAGGTAGTCTCTAATCTCATTTTCATCATATTGACGTAACTGCTCTACCTTTACACTACCTTCACCATAATACTTAGTATTGAAGATATCTGCAATACCTTGGTCATCAATATTATATCTATTACGACCAACCTCTTCCATATATCTATCTGTAATTTGAGTAATAGCTGTACGCATCATTTGCTTAACCATTTCATCAAGGTTTTCACCTTTGATTACTTCCATACGTTGCTTATAGAATAGCTCACGTTGAACACGAATAACGTCATCATATTTTAAGACATTCTTACGTGCATCATAGTTTTGACCCTCAATACGAGTTTGAGCTTGTGTCATAACCTTAGTGAACATTCTTGATTCAAGTGGCTTAGTTTCATCATTATCCTGATTTAATCTAACAGCCATCGCAAGCTTATTCTTAAATGAATCTCCTGCAAATCTCTTTAATAATTCATCCTCACAAGATGTATAGAATCTTGAGAATCCAGGATCTCCTTGACGTCCTGAACGTCCTCTTAGCTGATTATCAATACGACGTGATTCATGACGCTCAGTACCAAATACACAAAGACCTCCAAGAGCCTTTACCTCATCAGTAAGCTTAATATCAGTTCCACGTCCTGCCATATTTGTAGCGATAGTTATAGCTCCCTTTTGTCCTGCAAGAGCTACTATTTCAGCTTCACGTGCATTATTCTTAGCATTTAACACCTCATGAGCAAGTCCTAGTTTTGTTAAACGCTGTGAAAGCATTTCAGATGTTTCAACTGAAATAGTACCAATAAGAATTGGCTGTCCCTTCTCATGACGAGCCTTAACCTCTTCAATTAGTGCATTCCATTTATATTCTAGTTTTAGGAATAGGTAATCAGGAGCATCCTCTCTTATAACTGGCTTATTAGTTGGGATTTCTACAACATACATGTTGTAAATCTCTCTAAACTCCTCTTCCTCAGTCTTAGCAGTTCCTGTCATACCTGATAGCTTATGATACATACGGAAGAAATTTTGATATGTAATAGTCGCAACTGTTACCATCTCTTGCTTGATTTCTACACCTTCCTTAGCTTGAATAGCCTGGTGTAATCCATCATTATATTGTCTTCCCTTTAAAATACGTCCAGTGAATGAATCAACGATTAATACCTCTCCATCCTGTACTACGTATTCAACACCATTTGCGAATATATAATTAGCCTTTAATGCATTATTGATTCTATGTACCAAATTTACATTTTCAATATCATATAGGTTCTTAACTGTAAAATACTTTTCAGCCTTACCCATTCCATTTGGTGTAAGCTGAATAGTTCTAGATTCAGCATCAATTGTATAATCATCCTCAGTAAGACCTCTAACAAACTTATCAACTAATTGATAAATCTTAGGAGACTCCTTAGAACCACCTGAGATAATAAGTGGTGTACGAGCCTCATCAATTAAAACATCATCTACCTCATCGATAATTGCTGTTCTAAGACCACGCTGTTGAACTAAATCCTCAGCAGATCTAGCCATATTATCACGAAGATAATCAAATCCAAGCTCTGAGTTTGTTGAATATAGGATATCACAAGCGTAAGCCTCTTGCTTACCCTTTTGATCTAAATCACGAATGTTTAGTCCTACTGTAAGACCTAACCAGCGGAATAGATTTCCAATCTCTCCATTTGCCTCACGTCCTGCTAGGTACTCATTAACTGTAACGATGTGTACTCCTTCTCCAGTAAGAGCATTTAAATATGCTGGAGCAACAGCAGTTAAAGTCTTTCCTTCTCCTGTTTTCATCTCGGCAACGTTACCACCATGAAGAACAAGTCCTCCAATTAACTGAACTGGATATGGCTTCATTCCAGTAAATCTATATGCAGCCTCTCTTACTACAGCGAAAGCTTCAGGTAAAATATCATCAAGTGTCTTACCATTCTTTAAAAGCTCCTTAAAATAAGGAGTTTTGGCTTTTAGCTCATCATCTGTAAGTTTCTGCATTTCCTCATCAAGAGCCAAAATCTTCTTTAATGTCTTTTGTACTCTCTTTAATTCTTTTCTACCATCATCAAATAATTTCTTGAACATCTCTAAACATCCTTTTTTCTTAAAAATAAATACTTTTATATTATATTATAAAAGTCTAAATTATGCAACTTTATAATACCCCATATAATGAAAAAAGGGTGATAGTCAATCTATCACCCAGGTATTCTTTGATTAAATTACTTTAATTCAGCGAAATACTTGATTGTTCTTACCATTTGAGATGTGTAAGAATTCTCATTGTCATACCAAGCTACTACTTGAACTTGAGTATTTCCATCTTCCATTACTGTTGCCATAGTTTGTGTTGCATCAAATAATGATCCAAAACGCATTCCAACGATATCAGATGAAACAATTAGCTCATCATTGTATCCGAATGACTCAGATTGAGCATTCTTCATAGCTGCATTGATCTCATCAACAGTAACCTTACCCTTAACTACTGCTACTAAAATAGTAGTTGATCCTGTAGGAACTGGAACTCTTTGAGCTGATCCAATAAGCTTTCCATTTAATTCAGGAATAACAAGACCGATTGCCTTAGCTGCTCCTGTTGAGTTAGGTACGATATTAATAGCTGCTGCACGAGCACGTCTTAAATCTCCCTTTCTATGAGGTCCATCAAGAACCATTTGATCTCCTGTATAAGCATGGATAGTTGTCATAATTCCGCTTTGAATTGGTGCTAACTTATTTAAAGTAGCTGCCATTGGTGCTAAGCAGTTTGTTGTACATGAAGCTGCAGAAATGATTTGATCATCAGCAGTTAAAGTCTTCTCATTTACTGAATAAACGATAGTCTTTAAGTCGTTTCCAGCTGGAGCTGAAATAACAACCTTCTTAGCTCCTGCGTTGATGTGAGCCATAGACTTCTCCTTAGAAGTATAGAATCCTGTACACTCTAATACTACATCAACACCGATTTCTCCCCAAGGAAGCTCAGCAGCGTTTGCCTTGGCATAAATCTTGATTTCCTTTCCATTAACAATGATAGAATCCTCTGTTGCTTCAACAGTTCCATCATATCTACCTTGTGATGAATCATACTTTAATAAGTGAGCTAACATCTTAGGGTTAGTTAAGTCGTTAATTGCAACTACTTCATATCCCTTTGCTCCAAACATTTGTCTAAATGCTAGACGTCCAATACGTCCAAAACCATTAATGGCTACTCTTACTGACATATTTTATTTCCTCCTATATATGTAAGTGAATTTTTACTTCGCACATATTTTAGCACGATTAAAAATATAAATCAACTACCTTTAAAATGTAAAAACTTTCCAACGTTATGTAAACGTTTTTAGTTGTTAATAAATGCCTTTTTTAGGCGCCCTATGAAATCTATATTATTCTCAGCCATTTTTACTGAATGATTAGAATATCCAACCCTTAGGCTCTTAAAATTTGTTAATCTATATGATGTATTATCAACAGTAACCCATGTATCCTGTGATTCATTATTTTCAATAGTAATTACCTTTCCAGCACTTAATAATAGTGGTGAAGAAAGTGTACGATAGGCTCTTGAATTAATAGATGCAATTTCTGTAAGCTGGAAGCAATTCAATGCCGGATCAATTACACTACCATGCAGTGACTTGTTATATCCTGTAGATCCAAATGGTGATGATATACAAAGACCAGTACCTCTAAATAGCTCTAATTCTTCTGAATCAACTGAAACATCAACTATTAGAGTACGAGTTGGATTAATACATGTAACCTCATTTAAGGCTACTCCTCTAAATGTATCTAAAGCTGTCTTAACCTCATAATCAATAAGACCAACAGTTTCTGTTGTAAACTCACCTGTATTAATCATTTCAGCAACCTTATCGATTTCCTCAACAGTAAAATTAGTAATAAATCCAAGGTGTCCTGTGTTAATACTAAAAATTGTAATATCATCTGCTCTATCTGCATATGAATGAAGAGATTTTAAAATAGTACCATCTCCTCCAATTGATATTACAATATCTGGATTCTTCTCATCATAAGGAATATTTATTTTTCTTTTCATTATTTCAGCAAGCTCTATTGAATACTCATCCTGCTTTGTAACTATTGTATAAGTCATAGCAATCACCATTTTAATTTTAACATAATACTTGATATTTTAAAAGAATAATAAGATAATTTAGATATGGAGGTCATATTATGAAGACATCTTTAGAAATCGAATTTAAAACATTTATTACAGAAGAAAAATATAATGAGTTATTAAATAAGCTTTGTCAAAATGACAATATATTAATTCAAACAAATCATTATTTTGACGATGATAACGAGACTATTCAAAGCCAAAAAAAGGTTCTAAGAATTAGACAAAAGGGTAATCAATATAAATTGACTAAAAAATCAAAATCAAATGATGGGAATGTTGAAAACCATATATATCTTACCGAGGATGAAGCTCTTAAGATGCTAAAAAATGGTTTTGATGCTTCTATCATTAATGAACCAATCTTTGTGCATAAAATTGCAGAGCTTACAACATATAGAACAAAATTTCCATATAAATCAGGAAATGTATTTTTAGATAAATCTATATACAATAATAAGATTGATTATGAGTTAGAATATGAGGCTTCATCTAAAAAAATAGGTAAGGCTGAATTTGAGGAAATATTAAAGGAATACGGAATTAGTTTTAATCCTTCATATTCTAAATTTAAAAGAGCATTAGGAAAATAGACTATTGAATATTAGGCATGGTTATGTTAGTATAATAATGTAACGAGTGCTCATACTAATAAGAGAAAGGCATCAGTGTTTCCCCACTGATGCCTTTTAACATATTATAAGGAGTGTCCATAGTTATTAATTATTTTTTTATAAATAAAAAATGCTTAGAATCATCTAAGCATTATCGTTTAGGAGCTAATTGTTCCTTTAAAGTATTAATATATTCGCAATGACTATCATCATCCTTGCATACTGCATCAACTATTTGTCTTCTAAGCTCTGCAGGAGAGAATGTTGTGATTTCATCATCATCATATCCTACCTGGAACTTATTATCATCAATAATTATTGGTCTTCTTAAAACACTAGGATTTTGAATAATAAAATCGACTAGCTCGTTAAATTTCATTGATTCAATATCAACACCAGATTCAATAATTACCTTGCTTCTTGTTGAGATGATATCCTCAAATCCATTTTCTGAGTTTTCAAGCATCTTTACTAAATCCTCACGTGATAATGGTTGCTTAAACATATTAATCTCTTTAAATTCAACTTTGTTATCCTGAAGCCATTTTATTGCCTTTTTACAAGAGGCACAGCTATTAGTAGTATAAATTGTAACCATAAACATCACCCTTTGATTTATTATAACATAATTAAGTTTATTTAAAAAGTCTAAAAGACATAAAAAATCCCCTCGGCTATTAAAAGTCGAGGGAATAATTATAAATTATATTCTGGTTATTAGTCCTCTAATGTTGCCCACATAAAGTACTTGTATCCAAGTGGAGATGCATATACATTTCCTAAGTCTGGATCTTGTAGCCAGTTGTCAACATAGTTGTAAATTGGAGCGATAACACCTGTAGACATTAATAATGTCTCTGCCTTATGCATTAATGCATAACGCTTAGCTGCGTCATCCTCACTCTTAATGTATCCAATTAATACATCATAAGTTTGAGACCAAGTTCCAGATAATGCTTGGTATCCATCAATTGAAGATAGGTCAATTGAATATGTATTAGATGCAGCTGCATCTCTTCCTAATTGACAATCATTATTTCCAGAAGATGTAACCCACATATCTAGGAATGAAATAGGATCATTATAGTCAGCAAGCCATCCGTTACGAGCTACTGAATAATTTCCTTGCTTACGAGTTTGAAGGAATGAAGCCCAGTCACTTGAAGAAATATTTACTGTAATTCCATACTCATTAAGTTGAGCTTGAATTGCCTCAGCAATTGCTTGGTGTCCTGAATTTGTATTAATGATGTAGTCAATTGAAGGAATACCTGAGAACTTATGAGTTGACTCATTATATGTATATCCAGCAGCCTTGATATATTCAATTGCCTTAGCTACATTACTAGCATAATTCTCAGCATCTCCTGTCCATCCAGATCCATCCTCGTTATCTCCATTATGATCAACGAACTCTCCACCTGCAGCATCAGTTAATCCAGCTCCAACAAATCCTGTTGAAGGTGTTTCTCCAAGACCTGTTACAGTCTCAGTAATATACTTTCTGTTAATTAATAGAGAAATTCCCTTACGTAAGTTCTCTGCTTGTGCTTGAGTTAATCCATTAAATAATGAAGCATTAATATTAAATGATACATAGTAAGTTCCTAATTGACCAACTACATGATAGTCATCCTTATTCTTGTAAGATGTTACTGTTGCCTTTGATAATGTATCGATGAATGCAAGCTCTCCTGCCTCATATTGTCCAAGCATAGCTGAATCATCATCTGAGAATACAAAGCTAATCTTCTTTGTAGTCACCTTATCTGCATCCCAATAATCATCTCTTTTTTCAACAACCATTTCAACTGCGTTAGTGAACTTAGTCATCTTATATGCTCCTGATGTTACACATGTAGATGGCTTAATAGCCCATGCTCCATCAGAATCTAGATTCCATGCATCATATAATACTGAATATGCAGGGAATGCTAATAACTCATAGAAATAGTTATACTCTAGAGTTGTAGTTACTGTTAAAGTATTAGTTGATGTAGCCTTAACATTTAAGAATGTCTTCTCATCTCCAGCTTTTGAAGATTCAGTTAATGAATCATATCCATCAATTACCTCAAACATATAACCATAATCTGCATCTAGACCAGTTACTCCTCCGATAGAATATGAAGCTGCACGATTCCATGAATCTACGAAATCTTGAGCTGTAATATCCTCTCCATTTGAGAACTTGATTCCATCTCTTAATGTGAAAGTATAAGTAGCCTTTCCATCACTTCCAACACTTGGCTTAGCTAGCTCAGTTGCTAGGTCAGCAGTTAAATCTAGTTCTCCGTCTCCATTTGTGTCAGCATACTTAACTAGTCCTGAGAATAAATGAACTGCGTAAGTTGCTCCGTCTACAGCACTGTTTAGTGCTGGATCAACCTTATCTGGTGTTGATGCTAAACATACAGATAGATTGTCTAGTGTTGTGCTCTTGCTTCCACCACATGATACTAATGCAGCTACAGAAGCAATTCCAAGTACTCCACTTGTTAATACCTTTGTTAATTTCATTTTTAATCTTTCCTCCTGTTTTTTTATATTAATATCCTCGTATGCACAGGCAGCACATACGAGAAATATTAAACTATTAATTATTCCCCTTTAATTCTTCTTGAACTAATAGGCATGATACGAAGTGTCTTGGCTTTACCTCTTGTAAAGTAGGTACCTCGTTCTTACATCTCTCGCATGCTCTTGGGCAACGAGTTCTGAATGGACATCCTGTAGGAACGTTCATTGGTGATGGAACATCTCCTTCAAGGATTATTCTCTTGTTTTCTCTTGCAGACTTAGGATCTGGCATTGGTACAGCTGATAATAATGAAATAGTATATGGGTGTAATGCTGCCTCATATAGCTCATTTGTTTCAGCAAGCTCTACTATCTTACCTAGATACATTACTGCAATTCTATTTGAAATATGACGAACTACAAGTAGGTCATGGGCAATAAATAAATATGTTAATCCTAATTCCTTTTGTAGATCCTCAAATGTATTAATAACCTGAGCTTGAATTGATACGTCAAGAGCAGATACTGGCTCATCACAAACAATAAATTGTGGGTTTACAGCTAATGCTCTAGCAATACCAATACGTTGTCTTTGTCCTCCTGAGAATTCATGAGCATAACGTGTAGATTGCTCTGGAGAAAGTCCAACCTTTCTCATAAGCTCTAATACTTTAGATCTTCTCTCTTCTTTTGTTGAGTATAAATGGTTAACATCTAGTGGCTCAGCAATAATATCCTGTACTGTCATACGTGGATTTAATGAAGAATATGGATCCTGGAATACCATAGTACATTGCTTACGGAACGCCTTCATTCTAATCTTAGAAGATGATTTTACTCTTCTAATCTCAGCCTTACATTGATTATTAATAGAAGCTACATTATCAACATATGTATAATATGGTGATTGTTCTCTTAAACTCTTAATATCTGCATTAAGAGCCGCCTTAATCTCATTACGAGTTGATTGATACTGACCATATGCCTTTGATTTTTCAACATTGTAATCTGCAACAATCTTTTCCTTCATAACAATCTCTTCGACTACAAGCTCTTTTTTAAGCTTCTGTTTATTTGAAGCATCAGCCTTAGAAATAGCTTCCTTATCAGCTTGCTTCTTTTCTTGAAGCATTTTAAATCCTTGAAGCTTTTTCTCCTTAGCAGCAGCAATCTTAGGAAGCATTTCCTGCTTTGCAGCTAAAATATCTGCCTTTGCTTTCTCCTTTAGCTCAATAGTCTTACTATCAACCATAGCAATATTATTATCGCTATCCTTTGATACTGGAGTAAGCTTATTAAGAGCTTCTGTTTTATTTGAAACAGCTTGATTAATAGCAGCTTCAATTTCAGCCTTCTTAGCTAAATACTTTTCATCATATTCCTTTGATAATCTTACAGTATCAGATTGAAGCTGTGCATAAAGCTCAGTTTGACGATGAGTAATTTTCCTTTGTCTTTCCTCTTCAGGCATATTTGGATCTAAATCCTTCTTAAATTGCTTTAAAGACTTATTCATCTCGAACCAAAGCATTCTAAGCTCAAATTTCTTTTCAAGCTTAATCTTTTTAAGATCAGAATAGGCACTAATACTCATTCCATTAAATATAATCTCACCACTAGATGGATTATAAAGATTCATAATAGAACGACCAAGTGTAGTCTTTCCACAACCAGACTCTCCTACTACTCCAAGTGTTTCACCCTTTTTAATTTTAAATGAAACATTATCAACAGCCTTAAGTGGTGTTGTCTTGAAGAATCCTGTTGTAATATCAAAATACATCTTAAGATTCTTAACCTCTAGAAGTGTATCATCATTTTGCTTTAAATCATTATTCTGCATCTGACTCACCCTCCTTTGAAGTATTCTCTACATTTTCATTTACAAACTCAAGCTCTCCCTTATCATATAGCTCCTTAGCATACATAAAGCAAGAGCACTTATGACAATCATTTACAACTCTCTCATCAGGATATTGCTTTAAGCAAATCTTCATTGCATGTGGGCAACGAGGACTAAATGCACATCCCTTTGGAAGATTAAGTAGGTCAATTGCATTTCCTGAAATAGGTACTAATCTTTCGTTAGTATTCTCATTTGTAGGAATTGAACGTAATAATCCCTTAGTATATTCATGCTTAGGATTATAGAAAATCTCGTCTGCAGTTCCACGCTCAACAATCTTTCCACCATACATTACAATAACCTCATCACAAAGCTCTGCAACTACTCCTAGGTCATGTGTAATTAAAACTACTGCCATACCCATTTTTCTTTGAATGCTTTGGATAAGTTCAAGAATTTGTGCTTGAATTGTAACATCAAGTGCTGTTGTAGGCTCATCTGCAATAAGTAAATCTGGCTCACAGCATAAAGCCATAGCAATCATAATACGTTGAAGCATTCCTCCTGAGAACTCAAAAGGATATTGCTTTAGACGCTTTTCAGGTGAGTTAATTCCAACAAGCTCAAGCATTTCAATTGCTCTATCATTGGCTTGCTTGAATGTTGGCTTAACCTCCTTAAATCCATCCTCGTATGTTACTACCTTTTCACCATTTTCGTTTCTTGTAACCTTCTTTATCTTACAAGGAACTTTATATCTCTTGTGAAGCATAATAGCCTCACGAATTTGATTTCCAATTGTATAAACTGGGTTTAAGCTTGTCATAGGGTCTTGGAAGATAATTGAAATCTTACCTCCACGAATCTTTGCAAGCTCACGTTCAGGAAGACCAACAAGTTCTCTTCCTTCAAGTTTAATAGATCCTCCAACAATCTTACCTGGATGAGATAAGATTTGCATTAAAGAGTATGCAGTAACTGATTTACCAGATCCTGACTCTCCAACTATACCAAGGATTTTACCCTTATCTACATTAAATGTTGAACCATCAACACTCTTTACCTCTCCAGCAGGGATAAAGAATGAAGTTCTTAAATCCTTAACCTCAAGGAAGTGCTCATAAGATGGCTTACTATCTTTTAATTCTAATTCATTATTTTCCATCTTATTCACCTACTTTCTAAGTCTTGGGTCGAATGCATCACGAAGTGCATCTCCTAATAGATTTAGTGATAATACTATCATACAGATAGTTAATGCTGGAACATATAATCTATATGTATAATTTTTCATAATTGTTAAATCTGAAGCTGCAGATGCAAGTGAACCTAATGAAGGCATTGGTGCTGCAACTCCAAGTCCTACGTAGCTTAAGAATGACTCAGTAAAAATCGCTGATGGTATTTGTAACGCAGTCATTACGATAATAATAGATACGCAGTTAGGTATTAAATGCTTAAAAATAATTGTAACTGATGGTGTACCAATAGTACGTGCAGCTAATACGAATTCTTGCTTCTTAATAGCCATAATTTGTCCACGTACCATACGTGCCATACCTACCCAATATAAAAGTCCATAAACTATAAATATTGAAATCATACCAACTCCAACGCTTTCAAGCCATGTACCTTCAATTGACTTTGTTAATGTTTCCTTTAAAACAACTGATAATAAGATAATAATTAGCATATCTGGTAATGAGTAAATAACGTCAACAATACGCATCATAACCATATCTACCTTACCACCAAAGAATCCTGCAACTGCACCATAAATAGTACCAATAATAAATACAATTATTGATGCAAAGAATCCTACTGATAATGACACACGAAGCCCAAATACTGTACGAATAAAATAATCACGACCAAGATCATCTGTACCAAAGAAATGTGGGAACACAAATTCTCCATTTGATCTTAAATATTGCTCATAAGCACTATATTGGAATGGCTTAAGATTAGCAAAATCACTAGCTTGTCCACCATTAATATTTGTTACCCAATCTAAATATGCTTGGTCAGATCCATATGTATTGACAGCTAATTGCTCTGAATATGAATAAGGCCAAACCATTGGTAAGAAAATAGCAATTAAAATAAGTAAAACAACAATTGAAATACAAACAATCGCAATTGGATTATGTAATAATCTCTTAAATCCATCCTTCCAGAATGAAGCTGCAGGACGCATTTTAGCGGCTTGTACTTTTTCTTCTTCTAATGCTGGAATAAAATCATCAACATTAGGCTGTAATGAAAATATATTCTTCATAATTATCCTGCACCTCCTACTCTAAATCTACTCTTGGGTTAACAACCTTATATAGGATGTCACTTATCAAGATGAATAATACAACTAGCATAGAGCAGAATACAGTAATACCCATAATCATTGGATAATTAAGGTTATTAATAGACTTTACTAACTCATTTCCAAGTCCTGGAATTGAGAAAATCTTTTCTACTACTAATGATCCTGTTAAAATGTAGGCAATCATAGGTCCTGCATATGTAATAACAGGTGTTAATGAATTTCTTAGTGCGTGCTTAAATAAGACCTTTGCAGGACTTACACCCTTTGCACGAGCAGTACGAATATAATCTGCCTCTAAAGCATCTAGTGTTGAAGTTCTTGTTAAACGAACAATATACGCCATTGGATATAGTGATAAAGTTATAACTGGTAAAACATATTTTGTAATTTCACTACTTCTACCATAATTAACTGGGAACATTTGTGCTTTAACACAGAACCAATAGAATAATAATGCTGCAATAACGAAAGATGGAACAGCAACCATTGCAGTTGATAAAATCATAATTAATCTATCAACCCATCTTCCTCTAAATACAGCAGCAAGTACTCCAAAGAATATTCCAAAAATTATTGCAACTATAGCTGCAATAAGTCCATTTTTTGCAGACACAGCGAACTTTTCTAATATTAAATGCATAACTGATGTTCCTGAATCCTTTAATGAAACACCGAAATTAAATCTAAATGCATTTACTAAATACTTAAGCCATTGCACTACTACTGGCTTATCAAGACCATATCTTTTATTCAATGCCGCAAGTCTTTCATCAGAAATTCCCTTTTCTGTTAAGAATGGAGAACCTGGTAATGCTTGCATTACAAAGAATGTAATTGTAATAACAGCTGCTATAGTTATTATGGCCATAAGTAATCTTTTAACTATATACATTGCTGTTTTTGAGTTCATAATGCTTCCTCCAATTTACTGAATTAATATTAGTACCACAACATTAAATTCTCTTTTTACTAATAACAATCCTATTATATTACAATTTACATAATGTTGTCAACAAATGTGTATTTCAAAGAAAAACGCAAAATGAATATAATTCAACGTATAGATATTTTAGCGATACAACTTTTCCAAATTTGTCATTTTTATAAGCTATTATTCGATTTTTACCTTTAAATGTTTTTATTTCACACACATTTTCATTTTTGTAGAATATTCAATCATTGACAAAAAAAATCGATTATAATATAATTTAGTCAAACGTTAAGATGGGAATAGTAATTAACACCCGGTATTTAGAGAAGAGATGTATGGTGAAAATCTCCTACCAAGGATAATGAATGGGCCCAATCGAGTGATCCTAGAAGCTTCCGTATGCCTGCGTTAAAGGCTTAAAGAGTCTATATATTATTTATATAGGAATTAAGGTGGCACCGCGAGCTATTCGTCCTTATGCATAACGCAATAAGGATTTTTTTATTTTTAAGGAGAATGTATATGAAGAGACTATTATCAGGAATTCAACCAAGTGGAACAATTACTTTAGGAAATTATATAGGAGCTATTAAAAACTTTGTTAAGCTTCAAAATGAAATTGAAGACGTAGACTTCTTCGTCTTCATTGCTGACCAGCATGCAATCACTGTACCTCAGGATAAGCTAAAGCTTAGAGAAAACATTAGAAGCCTTGCAGCTATCTATGTAGCATGTGGACTTGATCCTAAAAAGGTTCACCTATTTATCCAATCAGAGGTTCCAGCACATGCAATGCTTGGATACGTTATGGAATGTACTGCATACATCGGTGAAATGGAGCGTATGACTCAATATAAGGATAAAAAGGTTAAGCAGGTTGAGGGAGTTCACTGCTCACTTCTTACATACCCAGCATTAATGGCCGCTGATATCCTTTTATATGATACTGATTTAGTACCTGTAGGCGAGGATCAAAAACAGCATCTTGAGCTTACTCGTAATCTTGCACAAAGATTCAATCAAAAATATGGTGATACCTTTGTAGTACCTGAAGCCTATATTGCTAAAGAGGGTGCTAAGGTAATGTCTTTACAGGACCCTACTAAAAAAATGAGTAAATCAGATCCTAACCCTAAGGGATATATTGCTCTTCTAGATGAGGAAAATGTAATTCGTAAAAAAATAATGTCTGCTGTAACAGATTCAGTTGGAACCATTTCATATGATCCTGTTGAAAGACCTGGTATTTCTAACCTTCTAACAATATATGATGTATTCACTGGAGAAGGTATCGATAATATTTGTAAGAAATACGAGGGTAAGGGATATGCTGAATTCAAGGCTGACCTTGCAGATATAGTTGTTAATGCTATTAAGCCTATTCAAGAAAGATATAATGAACTTATAAAATCAAGTGAGCTTGATACTATTCTTGATGAAGGAAGAGATTATGCATCAAAGATTGCATTCAAGAAAATATCTAAGGTCTATAACAAGATAGGTCTTGGAAGAAAAAGATAGGTGATAAAATGACCACATTAGAAATTACATTAATAGTAATTGGTTCAGTGGTTGGGTTTAATATAGTATTCTTCTTTTTAATATGGCTATTTGGAAGAAGCTATTGGAAATCTATTAAAGAACGAGACCCTGCTGCTAGACACTATTTACAAATAATATTAACATACCCTGGAGTACATGCGCTTATTTGGTATCGTATCGCACACTTCTTCTTCAAGATTCATTTTAAGCTTCTTGCAGAAATCATCACATACCTTGTAAGATGCCATATAAATATTGAAATTCATCCAGGTGCTAAAATTGGTAAGCATTTCTTCATTGACCATGGTACAGGTGTTGTAATCGGTGAAACATCAATAATTGGTGATAATGTAACTATTTATCATGGTGTTACACTTGGAGGACATGGTACTGAGCGTGGAAAAAGACACCCAACTGTTGGAAACAATGTAATGATAGGTGCTGGAGCTACAGTACTTGGTAACATTGTAATTGGTAACAATGCTAAAATTGGAGCTAATGCGACCGTTTTAAATGATGTACCAGAAAATGCTACAGTAATTGGAGTTAAGGGAACAATTAGAGATGTATTCTAAAAAAGAGGCCTCGTGCTGGAAATCCAGCACAAAGCCTCTTTATTTTTACACCTCATAATTGAAGCATATTCTTTCACATACTAGTGGCTTTAAATGAGATCCAAATTCTACATGTATTGGATCTATTGCATAAGCCTCTAAGTCCTCTATCGAATTATGTATAGATATTAAACACATTTGATGTGTCGATCCCTTACTAGGATTTACCAAAAAATCCACTTCAACAACACTTTTAATATCCTTCAATGTATTAGATAGCTCCTTAAGCTTTAATACATCCTCCATATTTGCATCATCCTTAAGCTTCCAAATAACAATATGTCTAATCATTTTACCCCTCCAATACCTCATTATTATAATGTGTAATACTTCCATTTTCAATAATATCAGTATTATCTAAAATAATATTATGACACATAGAAAGCTTTAATGCATTATCACATACTATCTTTGAATTCTTAATAGTAATATTTGAAATAGTATCTTTATTAATACCTTCAATTACAAGACCCTTCTTTGAAGAATCACATAAAGCATTATCAACAACTATATTTCTAAAATATGGAATATCCTCTGGATCCTCATTAATTTTAGATTCCTGACCCTCAACACCAATTGATGTTAAAGCATATCCCATTGTAAAAATCATTGCTTCTTCCTTAATATTAAGCATACGAGTATTCTTAATTGTAATGTCTTCAACAACACCACCTCTACCAAGAGCTGATTTAAAACGAATTCCAACATCAGTACCTATAAATGTATTGTTTTCAACAAGAACGTTTTTAACACCACGGCTCATTTCAGATCCTATAACAAATCCACCATGAGCTTCAAAAACCTTACAATCATGTATCCAAAGATTTTGGCAAGGAACTTTAACCTTTCTTGCTTCTCTATTCTTACCAGATTTAACACAAATTCCATCATCTCCAACCTCAAAAATGGAATTTGCAATTTCTACATTATTACAAGATTCAATATCAATGCCATCACCATTTTGAGCATAATATGGATTCTTTACCAATACATTTCTTACAGTTAAATCATTAACAAATAATGGATGAATATTCCATGCAGGTGAATTGCTAAATACAACTCCATCTAATAATACCTTATTACAAGATGTAATAGAAACTAAGTCTGGTCTATACATATCCCAATATACTGAAGCTTCTTCAATATCCTTTTTATCTCCAGCCTTAATACCATCTAAAATATTTTGGTTAGGATACCAAATTGTACTTTCCTTAAGCACATCTGTAACCTGACTCTTCTTTAAATGAGCCTCCCATTGCTTCTTAGTAAGCTTCCAATCCTTAATAGGTCTCCATAAATCACCAGAACCATCAATAACTCCATTACCAATAATTCCAACATTATCACAATTATGAATCATAAGAGGTGAGACACATCTTAATCTTTCAATACCCTCCCAATTTGCGTGATATAATGGATAATCCTCCTTACATTTTGTAAACTTTAGAATTGATCCACTTTCCATTTTTAAGCAAACATTACTCTTAAAATATAATGGCCCTGTCAAAAATAATCCCCTTGGGATAACAACATATCCTCCACCATTTTTATTACATTCACAAATAGCATTATTAATGGCATTCTTGCAATTAGCAAATCCACCCTCAACAGCACCAAAATCTAAAATGTTATACTCCTTATTTAAAAAAACTGGTAATATCACTTTCATAAAAACACCTCACTATTTTATTATATATTAACAAAAAGAAATCACAAAGGAATAATTATCACAAAAAAAGCTACACAAATGTGTAGCTAAATGCTATTTAGAATCATATATTACTGCATAAGAACCAAATAATCCTGCACAGAATCCACCCATAATAGTGATATATACACCATTAAGAAGCTTTGGCTCTAATGTAAATCCATTCTCCTGAGTTATAGTATTAGTTTTTACAAAAATAATACTTAATACAAAAATTGCAATTGCAAGCATAAGAATTATAATTGATAAAAGCATAATTAAAACATGGAATGGCTTTCTTTTATCTAATTGTAATGATGCACTTCCAAATAATAGAATTATATTAAGTGCTGTTATTGCAAGTATTGCAATATAGCAATATCTTACAATTCCTGCAAAGAAATCATCAAATTTTGAAAAATTACCTGAAAATGCAGCTACATCAAATGATTCAAATATTCTTGCATCCACATTTGGCTTTAAATCTCCCATTATTATATCTAATCTCCAATAATTAAGAAATAAACTAGACACAATAAGCAAAAATCCTAATAAAGCTAATGTTCTAAAGAAATACTTATTTACATTCATTACTACCTACTCCTTTACTAATACACCACAGCACTCAGTATGAATTGAATGTGAAAATAAATCAAATGGTGTAACCTCTAATACCTTATATCCACTATCACATAATATTTTTATATCTCTTGCAAATGTAGATGTCTTACATGAAATATATACAATCTTTTTAATACCAGATTTAATAACTGTATTTAAAAACTTTTCATCACAGCCCTTACGTGGTGGATCAAATACAATAACATCTATCTTCTTATTCTTAACAAGCCCTTCAATTATATCCTCACATTTACCACATAAAAAATCTGCATTAGTGATATTATTAAGCTTCATATTATTTAAGGCATTTACTACTGCTTCCTTTACAACCTCAATACCATAAACAAACTTAGCATACTTTGCAATATTTAATGAAATACTACCAATTCCACAATATGCATCTATTACAACATCACTTTCTTTAATATTAGCATAATTTATCGCTTTTTGGTAGAGATTTTCACATTGCTTATGATTTATTTGAAGGAAAGAATTAGGATGTACATTAAATAATAGCCCATTAATGCTTTCAACTAAATACTTTTCTCCATATATAAGCCTATAATCATCCTGTAATACTACATTAGTTTTCTTATCATTAATATTAAGATAAATTGATACAACATCATTAAATCTTTCAGCAATATCTTCCGCAAGCATTCTTAACTCTTTTATTTCCTTTAAGACCACAAGGACTACCATAATCTTATTAAATGATGTAACTCTTATCATCATATTACGCATTATACCAGTATGATTTTCCTCATCATACACACTAATATTATACTTTTTTATAAGCTCCTTAGTATATTCAATAATATCACGTGAGATAAGTGGTTCTATCATACAGCTATTTGATTCTACAATATTATGAGATTTGGCTTCATAGAATCCACTAATAATTTCCCCATTTCTTTTTCCAAATGGTACAATTATTTTATTTCTATATTCATAAGGATTAGGATTTCCAACACAAGAGTTTACCACAGGATCAAACCCTGCTATCTTATGAATTGTTCTTTTAACAAGCTCTGTCTTAAGCTTTAGCTGGTACTCATACTTCATATGCATAATATTACATCCACCACAAAGCTTATAATATGGACAAATACTATGCTCTCTATTATTTGATTCCTCTAGTATTTCAATATTTTCAGCAAATGCTAAATTTTTAGTAACCCTAGTTATTCTACATCTAACATTCTCACCGATTAAGGCATTATCTACAAATACTGGCTTCATATCATAATGTCCTATACCCATTCCTTCAGAATCAAAATCTGTGATATTAAGATTTATAATATCTCCTACTATCATTTTAATTCACCCTTTAGCTCTAATAAAACATCTCTTACCTGAGCTGCCATTTCAAAATTAAGATCAGCCGCATACTGTTTCATCTCATCCTCAAGTTGAAGAATAAGCTCTGCCTTCTCAGATTTAGAAAGCTTATTCTTATCAAGCTTCTTCTCTAATACCTCATCAACATGAACAGTAACACTATCTCTTATATCCTTAATAATTGTTTTTGGAACAATATTATGCTCCAAATTATATTTAATCTGAATCTTTCTACGACGGCTTGTTTCATCAATAGCCTCCTTCATAGAATCAGATATACTATCCGCATACATTATAACCTTACCTTCACTATTTCTAGCTGCACGTCCTATAATTTGTATTAATGAACGTGTAGAACGAAGGAATCCCATCTTATCAGCATCAAGAATTGCGACAAGAGAAACCTCTGGTAGGTCTAATCCCTCTCTTAAAAGATTAATACCAACAAGGCAATCATATTTTCCAAGTCTTAAATCTCTAAGAATCTCTAAACGCTGTAGAGCTTTTATCTCTGAATGAAGATATGCAACTCTTAGTCCCATTTGTTTAAAATATGCAGTTAAATCCTCACTCATCTTTATTGTAAGAGTTGTGACAAGAACTCTTTCCTTCTTTTCTGTTCTAGATACAATTTCATTATATAGGTCATCAATTTGTCCCATTGTAGGACGTACTACAATTTCAGGATCTAATAATCCTGTAGGACGAATAATTTGCTCTACAACAGGATTACCATCTCTAACCTCATAATCCCCTGGGGTCGCAGATACATATATTACCTGATCAAGCTTTTTCTCAAACTCATCAAATTTTAATGGTCTATTATCTAAGGCACTAGGAAGTCTAAAACCATAATCTACTAGTGTAGTTTTACGGGCTCTATCTCCATTATACATTCCTCTTATTTGAGGTACTGTAACATGTGATTCATCTATAAACAAAATAAAGTCCTTATCAAAGAAATCTATAAGAGTTGAAGGAGTTTCTCCTTCCTCTCTTAAAGCCATATGACGTGAATAGTTTTCAACACCATTACAAGTACCCATTTGCTCAAGCATTTCTAAATCATATGTAGTCCTTTGTTCAATACGCTCAGCCTCTAGTGGCTTTCCATTATCATTAAAAAACTTAATCCTATCCTTAAGTTCAGCTCTAATTCTTTTTAAAGCCTCCTCTAGCTTATCCTTTGATGTAACAAAGTGAGTGGCACTAAAGATATTAACATATTCAACTGTATCAAAGGCCTTACCTGTAATAACATCAAATATTCTAATACGCTCTATCTCATCATAAAAGAATTCTACCCTTATTCCATTCTTATGCTCTGATGCAGGTATTATTTCTAATGTATCTCCATGAACTCTAAATGATCCTCTTTGGAAATCTATTTCATTACGAGTATATTGCATAGAAACAAGACGCTCAATAAGCTCCTTTCTATCATACTCCTCTCCGCTACGAAGAGTCATCATAGACCCAACATAATCTTCCTTTGATCCAATAGAATATATACACGAAACAGATGCCACGATAATGACATCATCATAATCTATAAGTGATGATGTGGCATTATGCCTCATCTCATCAATTTCCTCATTAATTCTTGCATCCTTCTCAATATAAGTATCTGATGTAACTACATAAGCCTCAGGCTGATAATAATCATAATATGAAATAAAATAACAAACATGATTATTAGGAAACATAGCCTTAAGTTCAGAATACATCTGACCTGCAAGGGTTTTATTCGGTTCAAGAACTAACGCCTTTTTACCAGTATTTTTAATAACATTTGCGATAGTAAATGTCTTACCAGAACCTGTAACTCCCTTAAGAACCTGTTCACGTAATCCATTCTCTATACCATCTACAAGCGTGTCTATGGCATGTGGCTGATCTCCTGTTGGAGCAAAATTGCTAACCAATTCAAACTTTGCCATAAACTCACCTACTTTCTTCTTTTAATCTTTATAGTTGTAACATCTAAGGATTGTATTATATGTGGTGTAACCTCAATCACCTTATCACCAAGTGTCTTACTACCCCTAAGCCAGCTTCTAATAGCTGTGCCATTATTTGAACCATGAATTACATTAAGTATAGTAATTCTATCCTTATAGCATCTATCAATTGTCTCTAATATATACTTTTTTGCCTCAAGTCTAAGCATTCCATGAACATCTATATCCATATAGGCACCTCTTTTTTATTATATTATTTTTTAACAAAATAATAAAGGACTTATTTATATATAAACAAGTCCTATAATTCTAATATAACATCCTTTATGGCATTTGCTAATCTTATATGAGATGTTTGAGTCATATGCTCACCATCTGGACCAAAGGTTGAAATAAGGCTCGCATCGATAAAATTTAATTCATACTTATCTGCTAAATCCTTATAAACCTTTTTAGCATTAATAGATAGAAAATATGACAAATCATCAAAATCGCTGTCTAAAGCTTTAATATTTTTATCAAGATAAATCGGTGAAATCAAAACAATTCTATTATTATAAACCCTTCTAATAGCTATAATAAGCCTCTCCATCGCACTCCTTAAGTCATCAAGTGATCTTGCATTAGAAATTTTATAATCATTTGTACCTAGCATAATAACTAAATAATCAGGATTGTGAGATTCCAAAAGAACATCTATAAAATCTATTGCAGGACGACCAACTCTATTATAATCACTATAAATAGTTGTCCTTCCACATAATCCCTCTTCTATTACTCTATATCTTTCATTTAAAAGTTTTTCTAAAACTCTAGGATATCTAATATTTTCATTATATCTTTCTCCATTAATAGGGTTTAGTCCCCATGTATTTGAATCTCCGTAAACTAGTATGCTTTTCATTTTATCACCCTATTCCTACTGATATACTAGGATTATATTATTTTATTAATTATTTGTCAATAATAAAATAAGTATATTAATTAATGAAGAGTAGATTATATAAGTTAAGTGAATTATAAAAAAGAGCCCCTTATGGTAGGGCTCTATTAATATATTTATTTATTTGAATGGTGAAAACGTCTCTTTTTATGAGGTGTTTCTTTATGAACAATACTCTTTTCAGAATATAGTTGTTCATCTGCTCTTGCAATAAGAGACTGCATGGTATCAGTATCAGGCTCATATTTTGTATATCCAATTGAAACTGATAAATCATATCCAATAGACTTCTCTTCTATGTTTTTCTTTATTTCAGTATTAATTGCCTCTTTAATACTATCCATATATTCCTCTGTTACATCGTTACATATCACAATGAACTCATCTCCACCATATCTTGCAATAAATGGTCTGTTGTTGTTTGACTTACATCCATTCTTTAAAGAAAGTGATATAAGCTGTAAAGCCTTATCTCCTTCTATATGCCCATGCTTATCGTTTATAAGCTTAAAGTCATTAACATCAACCATCATTAAATACAATGAATTAGAATTAGGATTTAAAACTGTAGTCAAATATAAATCCAAGGCATTTCTATTATTAAGCCTTGTCAAAGCATCAATTGATACAAGTCTATCAATAGTTTGAGCATAATAGCATATCATTGCTATAGCACTACCAAAGCATAAAAATGGAATCTCAGGCCATATCACTTGCAATACTCCAGAAATAAATAATCCTTGAGGGTATATAGTTTCAATAATTGAGGTCTCCTGATTATTATTTTTTCTTTTAATTATTGATACAATAGAAAGAATCGCCGCATCTGCTCCATATGCAAATGGTACCAGGTATGCTAAAATCATTGTAGGATGATTCATTATTTCTCCATGCTCATTTGTATAATACATTTTTTTAGTAAAAACCAATATTATAAGTATTAAAAATACTACATTTAAAAATATCGAATATAAAAGTCTATTACGTTTAGTTTTAGCAATTTTTCCATCAACTCTAACATTGATATACAGACTCCACCAATAAGCTGCCATAGAGCTTCCTAAAAAACTCAACAAATTAGCAATTGCTTGTGGCTTATATGTTGCATTCGGAAATAGCTTATGCTTATAAATTAACACCCAAATTATTTTCAATGTAAAATATAAAATATTATATAAAACAACCTTCTCAAATAATCTATTTGAGCTTCCCTTATCAACACAAGTCTTTAGCTTATATAAAATAAAGAAAAATATAATTAACGCAAAAGAATTACACAATATATAAAACAATATGTATAGCTTATCAGGTGGTAAATTAGAAATCATAGTATCACTCCCATCTCTATGTATTTCACAAAATAAGCAAATTCTATTTATTTTATTTTACCATATTTTAGTGTTCTTTTAAACCACATAAAAAATGAGGATTGTATTAATCCTCATTATCATAAGTATCCAAAAATGAATGTAGCTTCTTATCTGTCTTATATGCAATAACTTTATCTAGATTTACATTAGCTCCTGCAGCGAATATATTCTTTTCTACATTCTCATTATAATTCTTTCTAAGTTCTTCAATAAGCATTTTTGTTTTAACTCTTTGTCTTACATTAGTCTCAAGATCGGCATTATCAAACTTACAAGCACATCTAATAAACTCTAATCCATTATATTTAGCCCATGCTATAATATCCTTTTCACGAATAAGATAAAGTGGTCTTATAAGCTCCATTCCCGGATAATTATCACTATGAAGCTTTGGCATCATTGTCTGAAATGAACCCGCATTAAGCATGTTCATAAGAATTGTTTGAATCACATCATCATAATGGTGTCCTAAAGCTATTTTATTACATCCCATTTCCTTAGCGATTCTATATAATGCGCCTCTTCTCATTTTTGCGCATAAATAGCATCCCCCGTTTTTTTGAGCATTAGCTATCTCAAAAATATCAGTTTCCTCAATATGAGCCTTAATATTTAAAACATCTAAATTATTATAAATAATCTTTTGAACTGATTCTATATATCCAGGATTCATTACAAGATATTTAACCGCAAATGGAAAATCTGAATGCTTTTGCAATTCTTCAAAAAGCTTAGCTAAAAGGCTAGAATCCTTACCACCTGATATACATACACATATTTTATCATTAGGCTTTACAAGCTCATATTCCTTAATAGCTCTTACAAATGGTCCCCAAAGCTTACCTCTATATTTAGTTAAAATTGAGCGTTCAATTTCTTGATGCCTCAATAATTCTCTTTTTGCCATAATATCACCTTGTAATATGATATCAATAATTATTAATAGTGTCAAACAAAAAAGGGGCTAAGCCCCTTTAGCTATTAATTCTATTGCAGAATCATATTCCATTATTGGAATATATAATTCATTATCTAGCTTTATTATCCTTCTATCTAATAGATATTTTAAATAAATGTCTAAATCAAATGAATTAATCTCAAGCATAGATTGGATTTCATCTTTAGTAAATCCTAAACTAGAATCATATATAATATCTAACAATTCATATAATTCTTCATACATTAGTGATCGTACTCTTCTCCTTCGCAGTACTTATCATTTATTACATTCTCTGCGATATTATTTGTATGATCACCTACACGCTCTAGGTTAGATAATATATCTACATAATAATCTAGATTTGATACAGAGCAAATACCCTTATTAAGTCTTAAAATATGACGCTTACGATAATGCTCCTCCATATCATCAACAGTTTCCTCATCAGCACATACAATCCTAGCCTTGTCCTTGTCCCATGTTGATATGGCATCTATCGAATTAACAACCATTCTCTCAAGAGTATCAAACATCTTCTTTAAATCCTGAGTTCCTTCCTCTGATAGGAATAGATGTGCTTCATATCTTTGATTAAAGAAATCAACAATATTAGTACAATGATCTCCTACGCGCTCTAAATCCTTAATTGTATCAAGATATTTAGATACAATATCAGTTTGATTTGATCTTAAATCTGACTGAGTAAGCTTTATTAAATAATCATGGATTCTTGTATCAAGACCATTTATTTGATGTTCATACCAGGCAGCCTTATCAGGTGTTCCCTGAATATTTTCAAATGAATAATCATAAGTAAGCTTAAAATACTCCTTTGTGATTCTACCCATCTCATCTACTGCCTTCTTAACAAATTCAATAGCAAGTCCTGGTGAACGCTTGATAAGTGTGTAATCTGATAAGCTCTTCTCAAGATCTGATTCATCATCACCCTTAATAATCTTATTACAAAGCCAAGTGATTGGTGTAAGTAAGAATAGGAAGCATATACTATTTACAATATTAAATCCTAAATGGGCAAATGAAATTATAAGCTCATTATTCTTTCCTTCCCAGCGAAGAACACTATCATTAAACCAAACAATAATGTGCTTGAATGGAATCCATAATATTACTCCAAATACTAATACTCCAATGAATTTGAATAAGATATTAGCAACAGCAACCTTCTTAGCAGTCTTGTTAGATCCAAGAGATGCGATTAAAGCTGTAATTGTTGTACCAATGTTTGCTCCAAGCATTATTGCAAGTCCACCCTTTAGAGCAATTGTTCCTGAAGAATAGATACCTTGTACAATTGATATTGTACATGAACTTGATTGAACAATTAAAGTAAATACTAATCCAACAACAACTCCAAGTACTGGTACTCCAGAAATTGATTCAAATATATTTTCAATAGTTTCCTTATATGTACCCTCAACAATAGTCTTAAATGACATATCTATTAAGGTATTTCCAAAGAATATGAATCCAAATCCTAATATAATTGATCCAATTTGATGCATTTTCTTCTTTTTACTAAAGAATACAATTGTAGCACCAACAAATACCAATAATACTGCAATTATAGGCATTACCTTAAGCTTAGATGATACTGCAATAATTAAAGGTAACACTGTACCTCCAATATTTGCTCCTAATAGCACTCCAAGAGACTGCTTAAAAGTCATTAATCCAGCCGCTACTAGTGATACTGCAAGAGCAGATGTACCAGAAGAGCTTTGTGTAAGCATAGTTACAATAAATCCAACAATTAAACCTTTAAATGGATTATCAGTAAACTTCTCAATTATATTTTTTATTCTTGATCCTGCCAAAACCTTAAGGCTTTGTCCCATTAAACCAATTCCATATAGGAATATTCCAAGTCCACATAAGATATATAATGCAGCTTGCCATGTTGACATACCTGTAAAGGCAATTCCAAATATACTAAACAGTTCCATCGTTTAATCTCCAATTATATAAAATTTTTCCCTTTATCATTGTATAATAATTAATTGATTTTTGCAATAAAGAGATTAAAGAATACCTAATGCTTCCTTAGCTAGGCTATCAACTATATCATTATAGTATACATTAGTATGGCTTTTAACCTTAACAAAGTTTACATTTATCTTTTTTCTTGCCTCTGAAGCAAACTCTACATATTTAATTGCAATAGGAGTTTTTGCTTTCCAAAGGCCAGCATACCATGAATGAATTCCTTCATAATCATAATAAATATCTAAATCTTTGATTCCATGATTTATGCAGTAATTAATTATAAATCCAGCTCCCTTTATTTCCCCAGCAACATTTCTATGTACTGAATATTCATCCTTAGGATACTTCTTTTTAAATCTAGTTTCCTTACCATCAATAAATAATACTGCACCAAATGAATATTCCATAGTTTCCTTGTTAAAGGATCCATCTATATAAGCAGTTGGCTTATTTATAGGAGTGTTATCAGTATTATTTGAAGATAAAAAGGCTATAGCATCTTCCTTTGAGCTAAATGATTTATATATTGCACCCTCATATCCTATTACATTTTCCTTAGCAGATTCCCAATCTTCATATATACCAGGTTTCTTACCGACCTTTACTGCATAATATTTCATATATTATCACCTGTATTTAGTATAACAAAAAAAGGAGATTTTTAAAATCTCCTTTAATTATTTTTTATTAGTCTAAAGTCTCGAACTTAACACCATCAGCTGTAACAACTAAAATTGCATCTCCAGCCTCTAGATTTAATTGAGCCTTAGCTGCAGCCTTAGCATCTGCAAGCTTTCCAACTACTGGTTGAACTCCCCATGCTAATTGAAGTGTACGAGCTGAAGCTCTATTATCAACTGCGAAGAATACATCAGCATCTGGTCTGAACTTAGAAATCTTGAATGCGAACTCCTCAGTTCCCTCAGCAACAACTGCAGAAACTGTGAACTCCTTAGCGATTTGAGCAACTGCAAGTCCTACTGCATCTAGCTCATTCTTCTCATCATCAAAGTTCATAACATTTTCAATCATTTGCTCATGATCTAGATCATCCTCAGCGCGCTCATCAGTCTTAGACATATAGTATACAGCCTCATATGGATAATCTCCTTGAGCAGACTCTCCTGAAAGCATTGTAGCTGAAGTTCCGTCTAGAACTGCATTGTGAACGTCTGAAATCTCAGCACGTGTAGGTCTTGGATTTTGAATCATAGAATCAAGCATTTGTGTAGCTGTGATAACAATCTTTCCTTGAGATTGTGCTAAGAAAATCATATCCTTTTGGATTTGAGGTAGATCCCATGCATCAACGTCTACTCCTAGGTCTCCACGGGCAACCATAACTCCATCAGATAACTCAATAATCTTCTCCATGTTCTCAACACCCTCTTGGTTCTCGATCTTAGAGATGATCTTGATATGGTCATTCTTATTAGCAGCAAGAATATCACGAATATCTTGAATATCTTGAGGACGACGAACGAATGAAGCAGCGATGAAATCTAGGTCTCTTTCGCATGCGAAGTTAATATCGTCTAAATCCTTTGGTGCAATATACTTCATGTTAAGCTTAACACCTGGTACATTACAGTTTCTCTTATTCTTAATCTTACGAGTGTTCATGATTTGACAAACAAGCTCACGATTAGCCTCGTCCTTCTCCTTAACAGTAAGAGTTAGGTTTCCATCCTCAATTAGGATTCTTCCTCCTACGCTAATATCATCATATAATCCTGGGTAAGAAATAGCAATCTTCTTTGCATTTCCTAGGTATGAATAGTCCATAGTGATACGGATTTCTTCTCCCTCACGTAGAACAACTGGCTCGTCGTTCTCTAGGTATCCAGTACGGATTTCAGGACCCTTAGTATCAAGCATCATAGCGATATTAAGTCCCTTCTCCTCATTAATCTTCTTTACATTATCAATACGGAATCCTTGCTCAACATGGTCACCATGAGATAGATTCATACGCATTACATTCATACCTGTACCAATAAGCTTCTCTAATGTTTCCTTTTGCTCACTAGCAGGTCCAATTGTACAAACAACTTTAGTCTTTTTCATTTTAATTATGCTCCTTGTTAAATTTAGATTTTTTTAATCCTTTAATATTTTATCATAAACAGAATTAATCTACAATTATTTTCAAATAATTTTTTTAACTATTTAGATTTTATATTTTAAAAAATAAGATTGCTTTTTATTTAAGTTATATTATAATTAAAATGAGCGCCAATGTGCAAAGGAGATATTAACAAATGGGAAAACTTATCGGTGCCTGTATACTTGGTCAATCTGGTGGTCCTACATCAGTAATTAACGCAAGTGCTGCAGGTGTGTTTATTGAAGCATTAAGAAACGATTGTATAACAGAGGTATACGGAGCTAAGAATGGTATAAAGGGAATCCTTGAGGAAAGTTTCTACGATATTTCTAAGGAAAGCCTTGAGGAGCTAGAACTATTAAAAACTACTCCATCTTCATCAATTGGTTCTGTAAGATATAAATTAAAGAAGGCTGAAGATGATCCTACAGATTACAATAGATTATTAGAGGTTTTCAAAAAATATAATATCCGTTATTTCTTCTATAATGGAGGAAATGATTCAATGGATACTTGTAATAAGGTATCTAAGTTTATGAAGCAAAGTGGATGGGAAATGAAGTGTATCGGAGTACCTAAAACTATTGATAACGACCTATCTGGTACAGATCACTGCCCAGGATATGGTAGTGCTGCTAAATACGTAGCTACAACATTTATGGAACTAAGACAGGATGCTGTTGTATATGACACTCCTATGATGGCGGTTGTAGAGGTTATGGGTAGAAATGCAGGATGGCTTACAGCTGCTGCTTCTCTTGCATCATATAAGGGACAAGGACCAGATTTAATTTATTTACCTGAAATTGAATTTGATTTTGAAAAATTCTTAAATGATGTTCAAAAGGCTTATGCTAGAAATAATAAGGTTATAATTGCTGTATCTGAAGGAATTAAAACTAAGGATGGAAAATATGTTCCAGAATTATTCGCAAATCTAGAGAAGGACTCTTTCGGACATGCTCAACTTGGAGGAACTGCTCAGGTTCTTGCTCAAAAGCTTAAGGAGCATTTTGGAATTAAGGTTAGAGCTATTGAGTTTAGCTTATTACAGCGTTGTGCACAGCACCTTGCTTCTGCTACTGATGTAAATGAGGCATTCAATGCCGGAGTTGAGGCTGTTAAGGCTGCTACAAGTGGAATTACTGATAAGATGGTTGCCTTCAAGAGAGAATATGTAGATGGAAAATATACATGCAAGTATGAGCTTATAGATCTTGATATTGCTGCTAATGCAGAAAAGACTGTACCACTTGATTGGATTACTCCAGATGGAACTGGATTAAATCAAAAATTCATTGATTATGCACTTCCATTAATTCAAGGTGATATGAAGGCTCCTTTGGAGGATGGTCTTCCAAGGTTTGCACATCTTAAGAAGGTTTTGGTTGAAAGAAACGATTAATAAGTAGAAAAGTGCTAGAAAAATCTAGCACTTTTTTAACACTTATAAACATCATTTATTATTAATTGAAGCCTTTGACGTTCATTATCAAATCTAGTCTTCCCATCTATTTTATATAGCTTATTAAGCCTAATAATAGGCTTTATTTTTATATAATCATTAGGGAATATCACAACATTAATTTCATTTGAACCATCACTGATACTTCCAACAAGCATTAACTCATTCTTCTTAGTAAGAATTTCCTTACAATCAATAAATGCTCCTATAACTCTATATCCAATATTAGGTCTCAAATCCTTAATATATGATGCCTTATTATTATGAATAATTGAATCTATATTAGCATAAATATTATATACAAGATTGAATCCAAGAAGCTCCTTTTCCTTTTGCTGTAGGATTTCATCATCAATCTCATCAAGAGAAAGAATTCTATCCTCAAGGAATGAATCTATTACATCACTATTACCAGACACATCATCTAGCATACTTTTCTTAGTTTGGTTAAATTCATCAAATGCTCCACAGTATATTAGTGCCTGTAATGATGATTCAGATATTTTAACCCTTTGCTTAAATTCCTTAAAGCTTGTAAAAACACCATTCTTACGTTCTTCTATTATGTCCTTAGTTTGCTGAATACCTACACCCTTAATAGCATTAAATGGCATAAATATTTTATCATCATGCACAACATAATAATATGATGCGTAATTAATAGATGGTGGTAAAATCTTTAATCCACATTTTTTCGCATACGCAAGATATGCGGTAGTGCTTTTAACAGAGCCTATAACATTATTTAATATTTTAGAAACAAATATTGTTGGATAATTTGCTTTAAAATATGCCATAACATATGAGAAAATGGCATAGGCTACTGAATGGGATTTATTAAATCCATAATTTGCAAATTTTACTATGTCATCATAAATCTTATTCGCAACATCACTACTATAGCCTTTAGCTTGTGATGATTTAACAAACTTATCTCGCTCGCTAATAAGAACCTCTTCCTTTTTCTTAGATACAGCTCTTCTTAGCACATCAGCTTCACCAAGTGAATAACCAGCAAATCTTTGCGCTATAAGCATGATTTGCTCCTGATAAACTATAATACCATATGTTTCTCCTAAAATATCCTTTAAATCATTATGAATATATGAGAACTTCTTTCCATGCTTTCTTGCAATAAACTCATCAATATTTTCCATAGGACCTGGTCTATATAAGGCAAGAACCGCAACTATATCCTCTATTTTATCTGGATGAAGCTTCATAATAGTTCTTGTAATTCCTTCTGACTCAAGCTGGAATATACCCAGTGTTTCTCCATCACATAAAAGCTTATAGGTTAATTTATCATCAATTGGTATCTTGTTATATAAATTAATAGCATTATAGCCACCAACCTCATGCATAAGGCTATCAATGATACTAAGATTTCTTATACCTAAGAAATCCATCTTAAGTAGCCCTATAGACTCTAGGTCTACTGCCTCAAGCTGTGATTGCTTCATACCATTTATTCCCTGCTGCATAGGTATAAACATATCTAAATCAACAGATGAAATAATAATACCTGCCGCATGTGTTGAGGTATGTCTTGGTAGTCCCTCCATACGTGAAGCTATAAACATAAACTTATATGCATCACCAGATACACTTTTCATAAGCTCCTCTAATACAGCCTTAGTATCAAGAGCTGTAGCCTTGTATCCATATTTTTCATCTACACTATGAATAATTTGTGAGGAAATCTCATTAAGTAGCCTCTCATCTATACTCAATACTCTACCTAAATCCCTTATAGATGATCTAATTTTAAATGTATCAAAGGCTGTAATGTAGCAGACATGATTATCACCATATAAATCATGAACGTGCCTTATAACCTCATCACGTCTTGTATCAGGTAAATCCGTATCAATATCTGGCATTGATATACGTTCTGGATTTAAGAAACGCTCAAATAGCAAATTATATTTAAGTGGATCAACTGATGTAATACCAATAGAATAAGCTACAAGAGAACCAGCTCCACTTCCTCTTCCAGGACCTACTAATATATTATTGTTTTTAGCATATTTTATAAAATCCCATACAATCAAGAAATAATCATTGTATCCCATTTTATCTATTATGCTAAGCTCATATTCCAATCTTTTTTTATATACGCTTTTATCTCCAGTATATGATGCAAGTCTTTTTTCAAGTCCTTTACTACATAGCATTCTAAGATAATCTTTACTATTCTTTCCACTATTTTGTGGATATGATGGCATATTAACTGCTCTTGAAGAGAGATCAATATTTGACATATTATATAAGATATCCATATTAGAGAAAAGCTTTTCCATACCTGCAAAATCAGATTCTAGCTCATCAATACTTTTAAAATATAATTCTCCTTCTCTAATAGTATTATTTCCAATCTTACATAAAGCCTCATATACTATTCTTTCATTTTGCTCTAAATAGCATGTATTTTGAATTGGGAAAGCAATAATATTATTCTTTTGTGCAAAACTATAAATGTCAATATCAGTTGATGAAACACCAATAGCTAGATATTCAATATTCTCCTTTAAATCATAATAATATTCAGGATTTCCAACAAGAACAAAATATATTCCTTTATTCAATTCATATAAATCATTAAGGCTTAGTCCTTTTGTTTCCTTTAATGATGATATCTTACATAGATTACTATATCCTACCATATCATATGCATATAATAGAAAATTAAAATCTGAAAGCTCAACCTCAAGTCCTATAAGTGGCTTAATATTATGCTCAACACATTTATTATAAAACTTATAATGACCAGCCATATTACCATCTGTTATAGATAAAAGCTTATATCCACAATCTGATGCCTTTTTAATATAGTCATCTAAATGTATTGAATTTTTTAGCATATTATATTCTGTTTGACCATACAAAAAAGCTATCATCATATTGCCTCCAATCTATAAGAATTACTATAAAATCATTATACCATGATTTTACGCTTTTTTATTATAAAATATCCTACAATTGAAAGCACTCCTACTGGTATTAAAAATATCCAATAGTATTTTTTTATAAAGCTTTTTTTGACATGGACAGTTATTGAAGCATAGTTAGTCTTTCCATATGAATTCTTTACTGTAATATAGGCAAAATATATTCCCTCTGTATTAGTATCAACATTTGAAGAATCTATTGTTGCATTGAGTGTAATATCCCCATCATATACATCAATAACTTTAAAATAATTATAATAATTAACACTATCTCCTACACTTATATAAATATCATTTACCTCGATTTGAGGTATACTCTCACACACTACACTTACTATAAGTGTCTTAGCAAAGCTATTACCAGCTAAATCTAGTACTGTATATGTAACACTATACTCTCCAATTGCCTTCTTTATAGAAGCATATTCAACTTCTATTGAATCTATTCCTGCATTATCATCACACGATTCTATTATATTTAAAAACCATTCCTTATTAAGTGAATCAACAGTTGATACATTAATCTCAATTCTATCCTGATTTAATGTAAGCTTTGGCAATATATCATCATATACCAAAATATTTTGAAACCATGTTGTAGTATTATTATAATCATCTGTAACACTAAATTGCACCTTATGATTACCAAGAGACGTAGTATCAAGTTCTGCTTCTATATATGATGAAATATTTTTACCAGCCGCATCATATGCCTGGAAAAAGTTTGATGCCAAAAACAAATCCCCATATGCAATTTGAAAGGATTTTGATATTGGCTCATATTTAGGATTAGAAGATAATCCTTCTACAATAACCTTAGTCTCATATGTTGTAGTATTTATTGACGGATCTGATGCTATAACTAACAAGCTATATTCACCAACCTTATTGTAATCAACTAATGAATCATCATATACGATAGTAAGGCTATCCTTTGAATAATAATTATCATATATTTGAAAATAATTAGAATAATTGATACCTCCACCAACACTCGTTCTCAATGATGTTAATTCATTGATTGTTGGTGGAATGCTATCAGATACAACAAAGGTTACCCTAGTAGTCTCTTCTATTTCAGAAACCGCTCTATATGTTAAATAGTATGTACCGATAGTATTAGTATCAATATAATCTGGATCTGTATCATCCTCACCCCATAATATCCCAACATATTTATCAACCCTATATCCGTTTTGACATAAATATGCCTTCGGAATCGAAAGGTAGTCAGTAATTGGATCACCAACCTCAACATTTACAATTGTATTTTCCCATTCAATTGTATAAACAATACCTGCAAATACATCAACCTGTAGCATTAAAAATAGTAGAGCAAACAAAATCATTAATATTTTTTTCATATAAATCATCCTCCACTATAAATATTGCAGAGAATTACTTGATTTTACTAAAATAAATTTTAAAAATTCCTTCTACAAGCATATCTTCATAAGTTTTTTTCATGCTTTTAATAATAATTGGACATTTATTAGTCCCTCTAAGCGATAAATCTTTAATGTCAATAATATGAATATTCAAATCATCATACATTAAATAATTAAAAACGCCTATAAAAGTTTTATAATTAAATACAACTATCTTTGCTAGGTCATTATAGTAATACTTTATGCCTATCATAATGTGTCAAATTCTTTTGTTTGATTAAATGTCTTATTCAAGACCTCATACGCCTGCTTATATCTTGCATCCTTGCATAATCTTTTCACAAGAAGTTTTGCAATTCTTTCAACAAGATATGTAGCATTAATCTTTAGAGCAGTTGGAAACAATTCATTCATAAGAACAGGATATGAATCATCTGAATTTCTTGATAAGACCTCTAAATATTTAATATAAAGGGCCTCATAATCATTTAGTGATATATAATCCTTTTCAATTAGATAGAATCTCTTATTATCCTGAAAAAACAACGCAATGTAATAATAAAACTTACTTAGCCCCTTGTATGACTCTGGCTTCTTAGTTTTATATTTATAAGCATCCTCTAAGAACCTTATAGTATGATGATATCGGCTATTATTAAACTTGTCCTTTAATAACTCTAGCTCATCATACATCTCATTCATCAAAAAATATTTGAATTCTAAAAACATAATATAATCATATTTATCATGATTCATAAGCTTAGTATGAATAGATAATGTTTTTAAGGCTGTTGGCAAAAATCTTTTAGAATTCGCAATATAATAAATATCACATAGTGCAGTATATGCTATACCCTTTTCATATTCTGTAATATATGCAGAATTAATTGCACTCTTAAAAATTCTACATGCCTCCTTATTCTCATTGCATTTCTTATTAAGAATTGCAGATGCAATAGCATACGCTATAAGATCTCTGCTATTCATAGATGCAGTAAGAAGATTAAGCTTATTATTAATACTAATTGCCTCATCAAGCATATCAAAATAAACATAATAATTAAGCTTAATAATATTGGCCTTATAATTTTCAAGGCTACTCACCTTATTAAATATGTTTTTAATTTCATCCAAATCATCATAATAAATTGATTTTTCCATAGTCTCAAAAATATCATTAAGATTATATAAGACCTTAAGCTCAACATCTGATATTTGAATCCTATCACATATTTTATGAATAACCTCTGGATTAGGATTAATATCACTTCTTTCTATTTTGCATAAATATGACACGCTGCAAACATTAGATGCCGTTTCCTTAAGAGTCATATTCTTTCTTAGTCTTTGTGATTTGATTTCTGTTCCGACTACAGTATTAGTTTCATCTTTATCGTTTATTCTACTCGTAATTTCATTAGCCAAATTCATATGTAACACCTCTCATCATATAATAAATTGTATTTTAAATTACCAAATAAAACATAAAGTTTGCAATTATAACTAGGCAATTATTGATTTTTTTATGCAGTTTATGCATAATTTGCTGAAAAAATAATGTTTTTATTCCTAAAAACAAAAACCACTTATAAATGTTTTTTAAAATTAAATTATGTATTTGTCGATTGTCATTTCCCTCCATTCGATCCACTATAATTATAGCATTGCTTATAAAATGTGTCTATTTTACTGCTCTAGCATATAAAAAAGGACATTATTTTATAATGTCCTTACAATATTCCTTTAATTTGCAATTTTCACACATTGGGCTAGCCTTCTTGCAATAATACCTTCCAAAAAGTAATAATAGATGATGAGATAAAATCCAATCCTCTCTTTTAATTATTTTCTTTAGATTTAATTCAACATCTAATACACTATCTTTTTCCTTCACAAGACCTAATCTTTTAGATACTCTTTCTACATGAGTATCAACTGGTAAAGTTGGTATTTTAAAACCTTCTGCTAGAACTACCTGTGCTGTTTTTCTTCCTACACCAGGAAGATTAATCAAATCATCAAATGTATTTGGTACAATCCCGTTATGCTTTTCAACTATAATCTTTGCTAGATTTGAAATGTTACGGCTTTTTACATCTGCTAGTCCTAATGGCTTTATTATTTCCTTAATGCTTGATACATCTGCCTTACTTAGCTTATAAACATCATCATATTTTTCAAAAAGTGGTATTGTAATTTGATTTACATGCTTATCTGTTGTTTGAGCAGATAATACTACTGCTATAAGTAGCTCATATGAGTTTCTATAATTTAGTTCACATCTAGGCTCTATAAATGTACGCAGTATATTTAATATATCATATACTCTTGTCATTATTTGATCATAGCTAATGCCTTTTTAAAATCAGCTGATTTTTTAGCATCAACACCCTTATCATTATCATCAAGCATTTGATGATGATTCTTTAAAAGAATCCTCTCTACTGCGTTAATATTAACATTTCCTTTTTTAATACTAGCCTTAATCGCATCACTAATCTCCGCAGGAAGGAATCCTTCATTAATAAATCCTTCAATTTTATTATATTCCATAGGACTTATTACCTTATTAGATCCCTGCTGGTATAATTCAATAATCTCTTCAAGCTCTGTTTGAACCTTCTTGACCTGATTATTTTTTATAATTCCTTCAAGCCTATCAAATAAAGGCTTAATAGTTGGTCTTTCATCTGCTACACCATCTTCATTTGTAGTAATTAGTGTACCATATAATCTCTTATCTATTAAAGATTCTAGTGATTGTTCAACTAAAGCCTTATTAAGAGATGTATCAGCTGATAGCTTTGAAATTCTTATCTTCTTTTGAGCCTTGATGTAATCTAAAATCTTAATTAATACTATAGAATCATTTGGAGTAAGCTCTAAATCATTTGAAAAATCAAGTATTAGCTTATATATATCAAGATATCCTTCAATAAATAATTCCTCTAGCAAAACAATCACCTACTTTATTGCGACCTTATCTAAAGCTTGCTTAGCAGCCTCCTGCTCAGCATCCTTCTTAGTGCGTCCAAATCCTCTTCCCATGATCATTCCATCCATTTTTACAATTGCCTCAAATGTTGTATTATGAGATGGACCACTCTTACCTACAATTTGATATTCAAGTGTTCTCTTATCAGCCTGTACAAGCTCCTGGAATACACTCTTATAATCCTTAATAGACTCTACCTCTTCAAGGTATGGTACAACTATATGATTAAATATTTCATATACTCTATCAAATCCAGCCTCAAGGAAGCATGCTCCAAGAACTGCTTCAAATGCATCCGCAAGTATTGCAGGTCTTCCTCTTCCACTAGATTGCTCCTCACCATTACCTAATAATAAATAATCCTGAAGGGATAAATGCTTAGCATATATATCTAATGCCTCCTCACGGACGCATTGAGCTCTTTTCTTAGTCATAGCTCCCTCATCTAAGGAATAATTAGTATATAAATACTTAGACATTGAAAGTTCTAATACCGCATCTCCTAAGAACTCAAGACGCTCATTACATTCTCCGCCATTTTCATTTGCATATGAAGAATGTGTTAAGGCTTCCTTAATTAAATCCTTATTAGTAAAGCTAATCCCTAATATATCCTCTAATTCTTTAATTTTCTTCACATACATCACCACTATTCTTAGCTAAATCCTCTTTAAGCTTTCCAATGACATCCTTTAAAACCATTTCACGAGCTTGTCTAATAGCATTAAAGAAAGCGTGGGAATCACTGTTTCCATGAGCCTTTATAACAGGAGATTCAACTCCTACAATCATAGCTCCTCCTACCTCAGATGAATCAAGTCTCTTAGCAAATCTCTTAAGGTTCTTTCTCATAAATAGATATCCTATTTTTCCACCCATAGAGGCCTTAATCTCCTGCTTTAGCATCTTTCCCATAGCCTTAGCAGTACCTTCAGTAGTCTTTAATACCATATTACCTGTAAATCCATCAGAAACTATAACTCTAACATCATTAACCAAAACCTCATTAGGTTCTACATTTCCACAGAAATTGATAAGCTTTGATTTTTCTAAAATCTCATATGCAAGATTATCTACCTCACGTCCCTTACCCTTTTCTGATCCGATGTTAATAAGACCCACTTTAGGATTATCAAATCCTAAAATTTCATGAGCAATAATAGAACCTGCAACCGCAAACTCATGATAGTGCTCTGGCTTAAGCTCAACGTTTGCTCCTACATCTAGTAAAAGCTTACCCTTTCCATCAAATGATGGAATAATTGGACATAAGGCTACACGTTGCATAAGCTTAATACGTCTAATAATTAAATGTGCTCCAATTATTAAGCATTGTGTAGGTCCACTTGATACAACTGCATCAACTTCCTTATTACGACCTAAATACATTGCCTTAACCATTGAGGCCTCCTTATTAGTTCTAATTGCCTTAACAGGGTCATGCTCACCCATATCTAATACCTCTGTTGTATGAGATATAGTAATTCTTTCCTTATTTGTTAAAAGTGGATTGATTTTGGTCTCATCACCAACAAGAACAATCTCAATATCCTTATATTTTTTTACAGCTTCCATAGCAGCTGGAACTGTGGTAGTGACACCAAAATCTCCACCCATAGCATCAATCGCAATCTTTATCATACCTAAAATCCTCCTCTAATTTAAATTATACAACATATCTATAAGATATGTACTAATTTAATTTATTAATTTCATTTTCATTTTCTATAACGCCTCTAACTATATCGCTCTTATCTCCATTAAGATATGCTAAATATAGCTCATGTGCATCAGCCTTTGCCATATTGAATGTATCAATATCAGATATAATATTATCCTTAATAAAGCCAGATTGTGATACTCCTAAAAGATCCCCTGCACCTCTCATCTTTAAATCAAGCTCAGAAAGTTTGAAACAATCATATGTGCTCTCCATTATAGAAAGCCTTTCATTATCCTTATTAGATGCAAGTATACATCCAGATATTAAATCATTTCTACCTACTCTTCCTCTAAGCTGATGAAGAGTTGATAGACCAAATCTATCGGCATTATAAATAATCATAAGTGTCGCATTTCTAATATCAATACCAACCTCTATAACTGTAGTTGATATTAAAACATCAAATTCATGATTTTTAAACCTCTCCATAACCTCATCTTTATTCTTCATAGAACCATGAAGAGTTTCAAATCTAACCGAATCTAGATGAGGCTTTAGCTCATCTAGAGCTCTTTCAATTGTATAAATACCATCATCAACACTTTCCTCTATAAGAGGAACTACAACAAAGACCTGATGCCCCTTTGATACATTTTTATAAATTGCCTTGCAAATAAACTCTAAATCAGTACATCTACAAACCTTTGTTAATACATCATGTCTATTTTGTGGCTTAGTCTCAATAGTTGTAATATCTAAATCCGCAAACCTAGAAATACCAAGTGTACGAGGTATCGGTGTTGCTGTTAAAAATAAAGAATCTGTATGTATTCCCTTATTGATTAAAGCTTGACGCTGCATAACCCCAAAGCGGTGCTGCTCATCAATAACAACAAGTCCTAATTTATTATAATTAACATCAAGGCTAAACAAAGACTGAGTACCAATAATGATATCTATCTTACCATCATTTAAATCTCTTAAAATTTCTTTCCTTTTAGAGGCTTTTATACTAGAGTTTAAAAGCTCTACTCTAATACCAAAGGATTCAAATAGTCTTAAAGCCTTTGCATAATGCTGATATGATAAAACCTCAGATGGTACCATCATTGCACCTACATATCCTGAAAGATAATTAGCATAAAGTGCAATAAAAGCCACGATAGTCTTTCCACTACCAACATCACCTTGAATAAGTCTATTAAGCGGATGCTCTCCTCTCATTTCACTAAGTATTACATTAACCGCATTCATTTGATCATCTGTAAGCTTAAAGCTTAATCCTCTAATAAGCTCTAATACTTTATTATAATCGAATATTTTAGGTTCCTTTCTATAGGTGTCATAATAATATCTTAAAGACTCAAGTCTAATATTATATAAAAGATATGCCTCATATCTTCTTCTATATGAAGTTCTAGCTATATCATCCTCACATTTTGGAAAATGTGATTTATATATATATTCATTATATTCCATAAGATTATATTTATCCCTAATACTTTTTGGAAGTATGTCATTTAAAACTGGCTTATTAGCCTTAAAAACATCAAATATAAGCTTTTGAAGAATCTTATTAGAAATATTTATAGGATAAATTGGTTCAATATATTCCTTAAAATCCTCAAAAAATACATTTTTTAAGTATAATGTCCTCTCATTTGGTCTATAAAGCCCAAAGAAAGTATATTCTAACCCTTTTTTTAGCTTAAAGCGTAAATAATCCATACCAAAGCCTACAACCTTTATTTTTTGATTGCATGACTCAATACTAAAAACAGCCGCCTTCATCCTTGATATTAATCCAACAGATGAGATAACCATACCATTTATAGTTACATTCATTTCAAAATCTATATCTAATACATTAGATATCTTATAAATGTTATAACTCTTTGGTGTAAAGCGTATTAAATCCTCTACTTTATTAATACCCTTTTCTTTAAGGATTTTTTCATATTTAGTTCCAATTCCTTTAATTTCCTTAATGTCATTAGATAGCATAAATACTCCCACAAAAAAATTAAGAGGCTGGAGAATACCAACCTCTTATTATTAATTATTAAAGATTAATTATTCAACAGAAATGATATATGAATAAATATCTTGTCCACCATTGATTACCTCAACCTCTAAATCCTCATTCTTTGATTGAATATAATCAGCTAGTTCTGAAGCCTCATCATCATTTATATCCTTACCATAGAAAATAGTTACAACTGATGAATCCTCATTAACTGTATTATCAACGAGCTTCTTAGCAGCATCCATCTTTTCCTTAACAGATACAATGATGTTTCCATTAGCGATTCCCATATAATCTCCATTGCTGATCTTAACACCCTTAATCTCAGTATCACGAACAGCATATGTGATTTCTCCAGATGTAGCATTATTTACAGCCTCTTGCATTGCTTCAACATTATCCTCAAACTTTGCAGTTGTATCAAACACCATAAGTGATGCATATCCTTGAGCAATAGTCTTAGCCTTAAGAACAGCTACATGCTTATTCTTGCAAAGCTTTACTGCTTGTTCTGCTGCAAGAATTACATTTGAGTTATTAGGAATGATAATAATATTATCAGCATTAACAGCATCTACTGCCTTTAGGAATGCCTCTGTTGATGGATTCATAGTTTGACCACCATCAATAATATAGTCACATCCTAATTCAGTAAATGTATTCTTAATTCCCTCTCCAAAGCATACAGAAATAAGTCCATATGTCTTATGCTCTTGCTTTGCTTCATTCTTAGCTGGCTCTTCAACAACAGGTGCATTCTTATTTACAATAGAAATTGTAATAAACTCACCATTCTTTTGAAGAAGCTCTAAAACCTTACCTGGGAATTCAGCATTCATCTTAACATCAAGATATTTATCATTTTGATTTAAAGAAATCTTATCTCCTAAAGCCTCAAGAGATGGCTTAACTGAATCAAGCTTAAATCTGTTAGGATACTTAAGCTCTAGCTTAATAGTCATTTCATAAGCAAACTTAGAATTATCTCCTGGCTTAGCCTCAGTTGAAACCTCAAGCATTTCACCCTTAACAGCCATTAGCATTCCTTCAATAACCTTAACAAATCCAGCTCCTCCAGAGTCTACTACTCCTGCTTCCTTTAATACTGGAAGAAGGTTTGGAGTATTAGCTAAAGATTTCTTAGCTTGATCAATATACTTTTCAAGTAAATCCTCTAGTGACTCTAAGACCTCTTGCTTTTCAATAAGCTCAGCTGACTCTCTTACAACTGTAAGAATAGTACCCTCTACTGGCTCCATAACTGCCTTATAAGCAACCTCATATCCAGAAACTAAGCACTGAACAAAATCATTAAGATCAATTTCAGCCTTTCCAATTTCCTTAAGCTTTAAATACATTCCTCTAAAGAATTGAGAAAGGATAACTCCTGAATTTCCACGAGCTCCCATTAATAATCCTCTTGAGAATATTTTTGATAAATCTATAACAGATTCAACCTCTACCTTAGAGATTTCTGTAACACCTGACATCATAGTCATTTGCATATTTGTTCCTGTATCTCCATCTGGAACTGGGAAAACATTTAATGCATCGACTTCTTTATGTTGATTCTTTAAATTAATTGCGCCGTTAATCACCATTTTTTTAAGTAATTCACTATTAATAGCACATACAGACATATAATATGCCCTCCAATTCTATATTCAAAAATTACAATGACTTGTTAAATATATCATATGATAATTAAAAAGTCAAACTGACTTTACTCTCCAACACACAATCATTATATCATATAATTTAAAAATGTAAAACGATTTTTACATACAATGCATATATTTGTGCGGTATTTTCCTAACTAAATTTTAATAGTTATTCTTTTTTTACAAAAACATATTGATTTTATTTTTGGTTATGGTAAAATAGAGGGGCTTGATTAAAAAAATTATAGCTTTAAGGAGGTAGTTCAATATGGCAAAGTGCTATGTAACTGGAAAAACAACTACATTTGGTAATAAAAGAAGCCACGCTTTAAATGCTAGCCGTCGTACTTGGAAGGCTAACCTTCAAACTGTTCATATCGTTGATGAGAATGGAAACGTTAAGAAGGTTAAGGTTTCAGCTAAAGCTTTAAAGAAGGGAAATCTAAATAGAGCCTAATGTACGCAAATCGGTTTCAAAACCGATTTTTTGCGCTTTATAGGGCATCTTTTTATACGGAGAGAGAAGATAAATGAAACTTTTAGGTAACATTATTTGGTTCATATTCGTAGGATTATGGGCCGCAATCGGATATGTCTTTTTAGGACTTCTTCTTTGTATCACAGTAATAGGTATTCCATTTGGTATACAGCTATTTAAAATGGTTTCACTTGTAATAACACCTTTTGGACAAGTTGTTGATACGAATTTTGGAAAGCATCCAATAATAAATATAATATGGCTTATATTTGCCGGAATTGAAACAGCTTTAGGATTTTTGGTTGTGGGATTACTATTTTGTGTTACAGTAATTGGTATTCCATTTGGCATGCAATGCTTTAAGCTTGCCAAATTGACATTAATTCCTTTTGGGGCAGCTTTAAAATAAACGAAAAGAGTAGATTTGTTGATATTCAACACTTCTACTCTTTTTTGTTAGAATTCTTTTAATAATGATCTATTATCTTTTTTATGTAATAGATATATGTTAGACATACAAAAAGCATCAATTATTTTAATAAATTATCTATTCTTTCCTTACGATCCTTTGCGTTCATAACATAAGATCCTGCAACGACTATATCAATTCCTGCATCCTTACAAAGCTTTACAGTTTCATCATTAACTCCACCATCAACCTCTATAAGATATTTATAGCCATTCTTCTTTCTTAAATCATATAATTCCTTAATTTTGTCTACTGCACTTGGCATAAACTTTTGTCCGCCAAATCCAGGCTCTACAGACATTACAAGAACTAAATCCAAATCATTTAAATAATCCTTAATAGCACTAACAGCTGTATTAGGCTTTATTGAAAGACCTGCAAGCTTACCATACTTTTTAATTTCTAAAATAGTCTCCTGTATAGGTGATTTTGCTTCTGCATGAAAAGTTATAATATCTGATCCTGCCTCAGCAAAATTCTTAATATATTTTAATGGATTTGAAATCATTAAATGAACATCAAAAATATTATCTGGACAATATTTTCTAAAGTCTCCTACAAACTTTGGTCCAAATGTAAGATTTGGAACAAAATCTCCATCCATAACATCAATATGAATGTACTTTACTAGATTTTTAATATCCTCTAAATCATTTTTTAATTTTGAAAAATCACATGTAAGTATTGATGGTGAAACTTCCATAATAATTAACCTCTATTCTTTATTATTTCTTCTCTCATTTTTAAATAGCTAAGATATCTTGTATCAAGTATCTTACCATTAACATAAGCCTCATATACACCACATCCTGGTGTATTTTTTAAATGTGCACAATCATTAAATTTACACACATATTCATCAAATTCCGGGAATAGGTGCGCAAGCTCATCCTCATTTATATCAAAGAATTGTAAATCAAATTTTGAAAATCCAGGAGTATCTCCAAGAAGTATTTTCTTGTAGGAATAAAGTGTAACCTCACGAGTTGTGTGCTTACCTCTTCCTAAGGCCTTTGATATTTCATTAGTATTTAGACTAAATCCTGGAATTATTCCATTAATTAAAGTTGATTTACCAGCTCCTGTTTGACCAGATAAAACTGATACCTTTCCCTTTAATATATTTAATATTTTATTTCTTTCCTTAAGGTTTAAGGAATTAACAAACAATACCTGCCATCCAAGATGCCTATAATAATCCATTTTTAGATTAAGTGATACATATTCATCATCACTTAATAAATCAGCTTTAGAAACAATTATAACTGGTGTTATATTTTGCTTTAAAATATTTACTAAAAACATATCTAAAAGATAAAAGCTAAATTGTGGTTCCTTTGCGGCAAATACTAATATTATTTGATCTACATTAGCTATATCTGGTCGAATTAAGGAATTAGCTCTTGGCAATACCTCAGTTATATAATTATTATCTTCATTTTCTTCGTATAAAACAAAATCTCCTACCTTAGGGCTTATTTTAATACGAGTTGTTGAAAGCTTTTTTGAAAGCTTATTAGTGTTCTTATTAAATTCTGAATCAGAAGATACCTTCTGATATCTAAGCCTTCCTGAAGCCTTAGCACTGATGATGGTACCATCATCTAAAAGAATTTGATAATTTCCACCATTTAGATTAATTACACGACCCTTAGCCATAGATCCTCCTATTCCATATGTTTACTTCTAAGCTGTCCACATGCTGCGTCTATATCTGCACCATATTCATATCGCTGAGTTACATTAATTTTACATTTCTTTAATGTATCAAAGAATTTTTGTGTATGTTCCCTTGTTGATTGAACAAATGGCTTTTCCTTAACCTCATTATATGGTATTAGATTAACATACACATTCATTCCCTTTAATAAATGTGCTAGCTCTAATGCGTTCTTTTCACTATTGTTAATTCCTTCAAGAAGAATATATTCAATAGTTACTCTTCTATTAGTAAGTGATATATATTCCTTTATTGCAGGAATTAACTTTTCTAATGGATATGCCTTATTTACTGGCATAATCTTTGATCTGATTTCATTGTTTGGAGCGTGAAGTGATATTGCAAGATTTGATTGAATATCCTCTTTTGCATAATCTAGAATACGTGGTACTATTCCTGATGTTGAAACACTAATATGGCGTGCTCCTATTTCAAGTCCATGAGGATTATTAATAATATGAAGGAACTTCATAATATTATCATAATTATCAAAAGGCTCTCCTATACCCATTACAACAACGTGAGTAATCTTTACACCAACCTCATGTTCTACGCTCATAAGCTGTAATACTACCTCCGCAGCTGTAAGGCCTCTTATGCATTTCTTCATTCCTGATGCGCAGAAGGCACATGACATATTACATCCAAGCTCTGATGTAACACATGCACTATATCCATATGGATGATGCATCAAAACAGTTTCAATTAGGTTTCCATCAAAAAGCTTAAAAAGGAACTTATGAGTTCCATCTGTTGCGACCTGATGTGTTACAACCTCTAGAAGGTCTAAGGAAAAATCCTTCTTTAGGCTTTCTATTACATCCTTTTTAATATTTGTAATTTCATCAAATGATCTAATACCCTTACGGTATACCCACTCATATACCTGAGTAGCTCTAAATGGCTTTAATCCAATTGATACAAAATATTCCTTTAAATCATCTAAGCTTAATCCATAGATACTAGTCATTATTCTTCACCTTATACTTCTTATCAACCTTTTTCATGGCTGTATTTCTATCATTTTCATTTTCAAAGCCTGAAAGCTTTAGCATATAAACAACTGCTGAATTTAAATATATAAAAACAATATCATCAAAATATGAAACCTTATAAATAAGTAAATAATTTAGCTTTGTATGAAGCTTAGCTACACCTGAATCAAGTGTAATATCCATACCATCCTCACCAAATTGATACTTATATCTAAATCCTGTTGAAATTGATCTATTTTGCTTATCTAAAAACTTATCAGCAAATACTCCTAAAACAAATGGCAATACTGCTATAATAATACCGCATGGGATTAAAATATATGGAAGGAATGACGCATCAAAGCTATCAGTAAATGTCGTAATTAAAAGGGCAATTCCAATAATTGCGATAATAACTCCTATAATAGAAAAGCTTAGACCACTACGTATAGCTGAAATACGTGTACATTTAATAAGCTCTTCTCTTGTTATTTCACCCTTATTCACAATACGTGATACTTCATCATCTAATATTTCTTTTTCTTCCATAAATATTCACCACCAAAACTATTATATCATATTAATTAAAATATTTTCAAATATATAAAACTCTTTTAAAACAAAACTCGAGGTATTAAATACCCCGAGTTATTAATTATTGTCTTAGACGTGCTTGGAATTCCATTTCAAGTCTCTTAATTATTGAATTAATAGTCTTATCAACATCTGAAGCCTCTAATGTCTTTGTTGGATCATTAAATGTAAGCTTTACAGCTATACTCTTCTCATCGCTTCCGACATTTTCACCCTCATATACATCAAATACCTTAAGGTCTACTAATGTCTTACGAGCTGTTTGACGGATTAACGCAAGTATTTGCTCTGCCTCTAAGGCCTTCTTACAAACAATCGCAAGGTCACGCTCTATTGATGGGAACTTAGTAATAGGCTCATATTTAAATGGCTTATTTAATAATTCAAGTATTACATCCTCATTAAGCTCAAATACTACCATTCTTGGATAATCTTTTTGTTGAAGGAAGCGTGGATGAAGCTCTGTAATAAATCCAACCATCTTACTATCTGCATAAATAGATGCACATCTTCCTGGGTGGAAGTTCTTATTTAGCTCTGTCTCCTTCTTATAATTAACATTCTTAAGTCCAATACGTGCAAATAAATTATCAAGTAATCCCTTTACAAGGAAGAAATCAACTGGAGTCTTTTCCATTTGCCATAATGATGATTGGAACATTCCTGTTAATGCTCCAGAAATTAGATTAATCTCTGATGTAGTATCATATCTCTTACCAAGCTCAAAGAATGCTAGGTCATTAAACTTACGAGCCTTATTATATTTAATAGCCTCACATACACCATTTAATAGAGATTGTCTCATACAAGCTCTATCCTCAGTCATTGGCATTAATACCTTAATTGCGTCTGCCTTATATGTTGTAAAATTATCTAAATCAGCCTCGTTTATAAGAGAGTATGTTATAGTCTCATTTAAACCAAATCCTGATAATAGATATCTTACATTTCTTTCAAGACGTTGCTTTGGTGTAAGTACTCCCTTATCATTTGTCTTAGGATTTACTGTAGGGATATTATTATATCCATAAATACGTGCAACATCCTCTATGATATGCTGATCCCAATCCTCTAAATCCATACGGCGTGATGGAATTGTAATATCATATACATCACCATTTAATTTATAATCATAGTTTAATGCATCAAATATTCCCTCAAGGCACTTCTTATCAAGTGATGTACCAAGAACCTTATTTACCTTATCTAAGGTAATATCTACATGCATATTCTTAAATGGTGCAGGATTATTGTTTGCTATTTCCTTAGAAATCTTTGCATCACATAATGTTTCTAATAGATATAAGGCATAATCTAATGCTCTTTCTGTACGAGCATAGTCAATCTTACGCTCAAAGCGTGTAGATGACTCACTCTTAAGCTGTAAACGTTGTGAAGTCTTTCTTATCTTAAGAGGGTTAAAATATGCAGCCTCTAGTGCTACGTTTACAGTATTGTTTGTAACTTCAGTTGAAGCTCCTCCCATAACACCTGCAACACAAATAGGATTTACACCATCTGTTATAACAATATCATCTGATGTAAGATTTCTTTCTACATCATCAAGAGTCTTAATTGTTTCATTATCCTTTGCGTTACGAACTAAAATCTTATTTCCTAGCTTATCTGCATCAAATGAATGTAATGGTTGACCCATTTCCATTAATACATAGTTTGTAATATCAACTACATTATTAATAGGTCTAATACCTGATGCGATTAATCTTGCACGCATCCATTCAGGAGATTCCTTTATTTTAACATCCTTAGCATATCCCAATAAATACTTAGGACAATCAGGTGTTTCAACACTAACTGAAACAGGATTTTTAATATCTACAAATTTTGGCTTATTATTCTTAATAGTAACCTTCTTTTTTAATGTAGCTGCTACATCATATGCAACACCTTCAATAGATAAAAGATCTGATCTATTTGATGTAAGCTCAAGATCATATACATAATCATTTAAGCATAAATAATCAAGTGGGTTAGAACCAACCTTTGCATCCTCCGGTAATAGATAAATACCATCCTTGAATTCTTCAGGAACATACTTATCCTCGAATCCTAGCTCCTGAAGGCTACAGCACATACCATTTGATTCAATACCACGAATCTTTGAAGCCTTAATCTTAAAATCACCAGGAAGAACTGCTCCAACACGAGCAACAATAACCTTCTTACCTTGGCTCATATTAGGTGCACCACAAACGATTTGTGATACTCCATCACTAAGCTCAATTTGACACTTATGAAGATGAGTACCCTCAACCTCTTCACATTCCTTAACATAACCAACCTCAAGGTTTGTTGCAGTTGTTAGAGGATATTCCTCCTCTATTTCAACAACGTGAGCTGCAATAAGCTTTGAAAGCTCTTCTGTTGTCACATTAGTTAAATCTATGTAATCCTTTAGCCAATTAAATGAAACCTTCATAATTACTTAACCTCCTTGAACTCACGTAAGAATCTTACATCATTAATGTAGAAGTTTCTTATATCATCAATACCATTCTTTAGAATAGCAACTCTTTCTACTCCAATTCCAAATGCAAATCCTTGGATTTTCTTAGGATCATATCCTGACATTTCAAGAACCTGGTTATTAACCATACCAGCTCCTAAAACCTCAATCCATCCAGTACCCTTACACATAGAGCATCCCTTACCACCACATTTTGAGCATGATACATCAACCTCAACTGATGGCTCAGTAAACGGGAAGAATGAAGGACGAAGTCTAATCTCATTCTTCTCTCCAAACATCTTATGAGCTACCTCAAGAAGAGCTCCCTTAAGATTAGCAAATGTTATATCCTCACCAAGAACAAGTCCCTCACATTGCATAAATTGATGTGAGTGAGTTGCGTCATCTGCATCTCTTCTATAAACCTTACCAGGACAAATAATCTTGATAGGAGCACCCTTCTTAATCTCCATAGTTCTTGCTTGAACTGGAGATGTTTGAGAACGTAATAACAATTCAGGATTAATATAGAATGTATCCTGCATATCACGAGCTGGATGTCCCTTTGGAAGGTTAAGCTTTTCGAAGCAATATTCATCAGTCTCAATTTCAGGTCCTTCAGCAACCTCATATCCCATACCGATAAATAAATCCTCAAGCTCCATAACAATTTCATTTAGTGGATGAATAGAACCTACATTAAAGCTATATCCTGGAAGAGTAACATCAATTGTCTCATCCATAAGCTTCTTTGAAATCTCTTCCTCATTAAGCTCCTCAAGCTTCTTATTATAGGCATCCTCCATTTCCTTCTTAGCCTCATTTGATAGCATTCCAAGCTCCTTCTTTTCATCAACAGAAAGATTCTTCATTTGTGCCATAATCGCAGCTAAAGGTCCCTTCTTACCTAAGAAGTTTGCTTTATGTGCATTTAACGCAAGCTTGTCCTTAACGCTTTCAAATGCTTTTTTAGCATCTTCAACAATCTTCTTTAAATCATCTTTAACCATATTTTTTCCTCCTAGAAAATAAAAAAATCGTCCATAAATAAGGACGATTGAATAACCGTGGTACCACCTTAGTTCAGGAATAAACCCTGCACTCATTATACCTGTAACGTAGGATATACGGATGCTATTAACACCACTCCAAAGTGAATTCAAATATTTTCTCCTTAAAGGCTCACACCATATTACCTCATTCTCTTAAAGGATTTGATATTTTACTACTCTTTATCATCATATTACCTAGTAATTATAACATTATTATAAAAATATTCAAGATTAAAATATGAGTTAATTTACACACATTAAAATATATTATGCTATAATAGGGCTGGTGATATAATATATGAATAAATACATGATTCAAAAAATTAATATGTACCAAACTAATAAATCGCCTTATGCTATGAAGAAATGTAGATTTCTTCCTACATGTAGCGAATATGCAAAAATATGCTATATGCGCTTTAATTTCTTCAAGGCCTCATATCTTACATTAAAGAGGCTTGCTAGATGTAATCCATTTCACAAAATGGCAGTAGATTTTCCACCAGAAGAAAAAAAGTATCGTCACAAGTACGATACCTTAGAAGAAACACTTAATAAAAAGTATTTAGAAAGCCTATTAAAGTAGGCTTTATTTTTTTAATAAGATTGTTTTATCTAATAGACAATCAACCTTATGCTCCTTATATAATGAGCCTAAGGCTCTCTTAAACGCCTTACGTGAAAGCTTTAAAGCCTGCTCAACCTCTTCACTTGATGATTTTGCAGTAAGGCTCATAACACCATCATGTGCTCTTAAATAATTAAGAATGATTTCTTCATCAGTTCCAATCATAAGCTCCTTATTTTGAGTAAGAGAACCATTATATTCATTCTTCTTAACCATTATAATCTTAGGAGTTACAAACTCACCAAGCCTATAAACTCTTCTTAAATGAGTTTTATGAACAAAGATATATTGCATATCCTTTGTAACAATACCTACCCCTTCAACACCAGGACGAATAACATATCCATCAACAACATCATCTTTTTCATATGATTTTGTTTTTGGAAGATCTAAAATATCATACCTATTAAGAGGCTTTGCGATAAATGAATCCTTCTTAATTTTTAAATTAATTAAAATCATATCATCGATATCTGGCCACATTTGCTTATCATATGGTAGATAATCAAGTGGAATTAATACATCCTTAGGTGTATTAATATTTACAAAGACTCCAAGGTTTGATACAACCTCAACTACCTTTGCAAATCCAGGATTTAATATTGTGGCATATGGAGAATGTGTAGTGGCAGTCATTCTATTCTTTGAATCAAAATAAATAAATACTTCTACCTTATCTCCAATATTTAATTCTTTATCTGATTCCTTAAAGTGTAATAGAATCTCTTCCTTACCATCCGTAAGCATATATCCTAAATCTGATTTTCTTAGGATACTAAGCTCATTCATTTCTCCTGCTTTTATCATTAATTTCTGTCTCCATCCTTATAATTTCTATCACATTCCTTTAAATAATCCTCTTTAGTAGGCTTATTTTTAGGACTTTTTGGTGATTCATATTTTTTTATTAAATCCTTTTCCTTTTGAGTAAGCTCTCGTGTCATAGCTTATACCTTCTCTTCCTTAATACCCATTGATCTCATAACTGATTTAATGGATTCAAGATTATGATCTGTCTCATATGATTCCTTAGTACCATGTACTACATCAAATTGAAAATATAATCCTTCATTAGTAGATAATGTATATCTATTAATAAGCTTATTTTGAGGCTCAATTGTATAAGCCTTAATCTTATCTAATGATAATCTAAAATCCTCAGCAGGCAGATAATCATTAAATATATTTGATATTCTATGGAAATAAAGCTTATTATCCTTAAGGATTGTCATTACAAACTTTTGAGGCTTCTTTGGACTAAATATCTTACCCTCATTAGGTATTACCTTAACTACACATGGCTTTTCTCCATGAAGAAATCTATTAACTCTAAGCTGTAATGTTATATCTTTATATTTCTTCATTTTAGAACTCCTTTACTCTTCTTATAACCTCATCAAGTCCTATTACATCAATTACATCATCCATTGATATTCCTTGTGTCTTACCAGTAACAAGGATACGTAAGAAATGATAGAACTCAGGAAGCATTCCCTTATAAGCATCAGGATTCTTCATATACTTCTTCTTATCAGTATATCCCATTTCCTTAGCAAGCTCCTTCATAGTCTTTTCTGAACCATTCTTTCTTTGTGAAAAATATGCTAGATATCCATCTCTTAAATAGCTAATATTAGCTTCAGCTACATTTTCTAATAAAAGTTCCTTTGAAGGTGGGTTTTGTTCAAATATATCATTATATAAGAATCCAAACTCATTTATAAATGAGCTATAATTTGCAAGATCCTTACGCTTTTCATTAGACTCTGGTCCTTGTGTTTTGAATATATTTGTTAATAGTTCTAGATTTCCTGTAAGCCTATTATATAAATCCTTATCAAACTCATATGCCCAATCTAGCATATTTTTAACATTTGTATCACAATCTGTGTTATATATAATCTCACGAGAAACATTATCAAGCTTTGATAAATCAAATAATGGACCATCAATTCCCATATTCTCATATGTGAATTTGAAATTTTCTAATCCTGTATTTGGATTATTTAAATACCATTCCTCAAAATTAGAATTAATTAATGTGTATAGGTATGCATATATTGCCTTAACAGGATATCCCTTCTCAATATAATACATAGCATTAGCCTCAGGATCCTTACGCTTTGAAAGCTTACGACGAGATTCACCATCCATCTTCATTACAGGAGCTACATGGGCATAATCTGGTCTTTTAAATCCTAAATACTTAAATAGCTGAATGTGAATTGGAAGTGATGATACCCATTCATCTCCTCTAATTACTACTGTTGTACCCATTAAATAATCATCTACTGCATGAGCAAAATGATATGTAGGTACCATATCATTCTTTAATAATACGAAATCATTAAAGTTATTATCCATTTCAATTTCACCCTTTATAAGGTCATTGATTGAAACTCTTTTTGGCTCATCCTCTGGGACTCTAAATCTTAAAACAAACTCTTCTCCAGCCTCTATTCTTTTAATAGCCTCATCTACTGGATAATCTCTATATATAGCATATTTACCATAATATCCTGGAGTTTCTTTATTCTCTGCTTGTTTTTCTCTTATATCATTAAGCTCTTCCTCAGTTGCAAAGCAAGGGTATGCAAGACCACGCTCTAAAAGATCTGCTGCGAATGCATGATAAATATCTACACGCTTAGATTGCACATATGGTCCATATTCTCCCTTTTCTTGACCTGGAGTTATAACTCCCTCATCAGGATTTAAGCCAAGGCGTTTAAATACCTCACAGATAATATCTACAGCACCATCCTGCTCTCTTTTCTTATCTGTATCCTCAATACGAAGCATAAATACTCCACCATTTTGATGAGCAATATGCTCATTAATCATTGCAGTATATACTCCACCTATATGAAGAAATCCTGTAGGTGAAGGCGCAAGCCTTGTCACCACAGTATTCTCATCTCTTCTTTTATATTTATTTAAAATATCATCCTTACTATATTTCAAATTAGGAAATATAGCCTTAGTAAGCTTATTCATTACTTACACTCCTTCTTTGTTGTACTTCCAAATCCACCATCACGAATACCATCAGTCATATCATCATATGTAATAAAGAATTCCTTAAAAATTCCTTGGGCAAATCCATCACCCTCATTAACAACAAGGCTCTTACCTTCATTACTATCATTAGTAATCTTTATAAAAATATGACCTTCATTCTTTGAATTATAATAATCACTATCAATAATACCAACTGTATTATTTAATTGTAATCTATATTTGAATCCAAGACCTGAACGTGGATATATTTCTAAAACATATCCATTTTCAATATATGATCTAATTCCTGTTGGAATCTTTGCAGTTTCACCTGGATTAAGTCTTATTTCAACAGGTGCATAAAAGTCATAGCCTGCAGAACCAACTGTAGCTCTTTTAGGAAGCTTAATATTATCATATATTTTCTTAATAATCGCATCATCTATTGGATATGTATCCTTAAAATCCTTTAAAAATTGTTCAAATGATACCTTTTCAAATCTTGCAACGCTCTTCATTTTTACATCTTCTCCTTATTAAAAATAACACATTACTATAATACTATATTTTGCCAAAATTATCAATTATAGAACTCTTTATTTTATAGTCCTTATTTGTTATAATCAAATAGAGGTGCTATCATGAACGATTATAGAGATTTTGGTTATTATTATGATGATATAATGCAAGAGCTTGATTACCTAGATTGGGTAGATTACACTCTTGATTTTTGTAATAAAAAATCTAAAATATTAGATTTAGCCTGTGGATCTCTTACATTCGCTATTATCATGAAGAGTGAAGGATATGATATATCAGGCCTTGATCTATCAGATACAATGCTTGAGGTTGGAAAGCAAAAGGCTAAAATGAACCACCTTCTTATTCCACTATATCATATGGATATGACTAATTTTAAAATAGATGAGAAATTCGATATTATTACATGTTATTTTGATTCCTTTAACCATCTGCCTACAAAACAAATGGTTCTAGATTCATTACAATGCTGTTATGACCATCTTGCAGATGGTGGATTACTTCTTCTTGATGTATTTAGTAAAAAGGCATATCTTGAATCTCCAAAGGATATTTCAAAGGAAACTATCTCATGTAATTATAGATGGAAAATAGATTTAGAGGATCCTAACATTTTACATCATCATCTAGATATAAAATCAGATGATGATGAGATAAGCGAGGATTATTATGAATACTATTATCCACTTGAGCTATTTACTGAAAATCCATTATTCCAGGTTGTAAATATATCTGGTGATTTTGAAAATTATTATGATAAGGACGCATTAAGAGTTTTACTTGCGTTAAAGAAAAGATAAGGGTGCTAGTTTGCACCCTTATTGTTTTTATATTCTTTAAACTCTTTAATGGCCTTCTTTTGCTTCTTTATAAGAGCCTTTTCTCTTAAGATAGCAATAATAGATTTATCTCTATTGTCCATCATTGTAGGGAAGGCCTTTAATAGACGCTTAGATGATCTTTTAATTTCATATTTTTCATAAACTTCTGTTGCAGAATCCATAATTTTTATTGTAGCTCCTGCAAGCTTTTCACCAATAGCGTCGCTTCCACGCTTTTGGTTTTCTTTTATTCTTGTAACATATTTTGCAAACCTTGTAGCTTGAATTGTAGAAACTATTACATCTATTACAAAATCTAATAGCCATATAGCAGCTATCCAAATACCAACACTATGAGGTATATGGTTTATAGGCCATCTTACTACAGGATGTAATATGTCATATACTAATAGACAGCATACTCCCCATATAACACTAAACTCAAGGCATACATATCCCTTTATATTAAACTTCCTTTCAGAATAATCCCACCATTTTTTATGATATAAGAGTTCAAGAATTAGGCCTGTTAAAAACTCTATTGTAGTTGTTATTAAGGAAGATAATAAAAAGATCAAAAATGGGTGATTTTGAACTGGATTTAATAAAACTAATACAACACAGGCTCCTGCGCCATATAGAGGACAATATGTTCCATTTAAAAATCCTCTATTTATAAATCTTTTAGTTTTAAAGGCTGCATAGCATACCTCCATACACCATCCCAAAAATGAATATACTAAAAAATACCATATTAAATTATATAATGAAAAATCATATATTATATCCTTATATAAAAAGCTCATTTTATCACATCCCACATATCTATTATAACACAAGACCAGGACTATTCATCCTGGTCTATCTGTTCTTCTATTTGGTTTTTATTCCATTCTCTATATATAACCTTCTCTAAAGGTCTATATAGATATGTCATTGTTAATATTGTAGATAATATAAGTAATATTTCAAAAGGAATATCTGCAATAAAGTATGCCTTAACATCTATATCAAGCCATAAAGCATTAGCAAATAGAAATAGCATACAATATATCCATGAGCATATGCTTGCCATTATTACCTTTATTAAAAGATTTTCTTTTTTAACAAGATACATTACTATTACAAGTATTACATATCCTATAAACATTGGAATCATTACAATTGGTGTAAATGAACCCATTACTACATTATCAAGTATTACATGTATAGACACTATTATGAGGCTGTATTTTATACCAAATATAGCCGCAAATAAAGACAGCAACAAGAAGGTTAGCTGAATATTTGGTAATATTGTTAAAGCTTCCTCTTGCACAAATAAAATAACTGCCATCAAGGATATAATACACATCTTTCTTATTGTTATTTTATCCTTTGATATCTTGTTATGAATTATTCCATATACTATAAGTGAAGCAATTAGAATAGCTATAAGCACATATACTATAGTTCTAAATATCTTATAGTTATGTTCTTTTCCAACACTTATTCCTTCACTAAATATAGTTGTAGTATGTGTACTATCTCTTTCTACAATTCCTAATATCATGTTATCAACTAATGCAATATTATCAATTCCTACATTAGCATCCTTGCAGTCATAATTATTATAATCTATATCATCACTATATGATACATCATCCTTAAGATATGCAAGTTCTAGCCATACCCAGCTATTATATATATCTGTTTTTATACTATTAATTCCTACAATATAATGACCATATTGTGTAATTGTACACTCTAGGTCATAATTATCATTTATAAGGTCATATAAGCTATCATCCGTATTATACTCAAATCTTTCGTTTGAAATAATCTCTCCATCAATGTTTTTAACTATTACATTTATATGTCCATCAGATGTTGTTTTATTTGTTTTAAACGAAAAGATTATTGTGAGTATCATTAGCAAAATAAGGAGGATAGCAAAGCCTATCCTCCCTATTCTTTTAAGCATAAAGATAAGCACTTGCTCCCTTGTCTCTTTGAACCTTATATGCAGCTAATGAAGCATATATTTGATTTGTTGACATATTTACATTTGTATCATCCGTTTTAACCTTAATTAACTTCATATCACTATCATAATAACCATCAAATAAGAATTCAATGATATCCTTTGAATCTACCTCGTATTCTGTAGAACGTGGTGATACATTAAGAGCTGCGAATGCTTGTAGCTCTATAGCAACTGATGTACATCCGTATGTTGTTACTCTTGCATTTAATTTAGATAAAACTGTTTTATCATATTTATCAAACATAGCAAGTGAAGCTATTTGCCAAGCTAATCCATCAGTACCCCAAGCAGTGCTTGCATCTTCTGCATTAGCAATAAGGCTTGTAAGATTATCAGATGTTATATTTAATCCCTTTGCAGGTGATATAACAAATGGTGTTACATAATCACTATATGATGTAGAAATATCATTTATTGCAGTTTGATATGCTTCAGTAAATGATGTAAGGTCAACATTAAATGATTTTGCTGCCCAATAATATTTACCAATTTTTGGACCTGTTAATTCATTAACATTAGCCGCTAATAAACTATTTTTAACACTTTCATTAGTTAATGTCTTGAATAGATTTGTATCATATCCATTTGCAATCATTAAATTATTAAGCATATAATTCCAATAATTTGAATCATCATATGTAGTACTCTTTTCGTTAAGGGTATTCATATATGTCTTAGCATAATGGTAGAATGTCTTATCTACTAATAAATCATAGGAATCAAAAGTTCCTCCCCATTCAACTGTATTAAAGCATTCAACCTTAAATTCAAATAGATCTCCAGCATCAATGGTTAAACCATCTATACCTGTCTGTGCTGAAACTCCATTTTCATAAATTGATATGAAATAATTTGAATCTACTACACTATTATTAATTGATGTAATATAGTGTCCATATTCAGACTCTGTTGCGACTACATCAAAATTAGTATCAAGGGCATCCCATAAAGAATTATATGCACCTGCTACTAGTGTCTCATCTCCTAATACTTCATCATCAATGTCTACAACCTTAATTTCGAATGCTGCCTTCTTTTTTAATTCATCAAGCTCATTCTTAAGAGTTGCATTTTCTTCACTTAAAGCTTTATTCTCATCATCAAGAGTAGCATTCTTTTCTGTAAGTTCACTATTCTCATCAGTAAGAGTTTGATTTTCAGCTTCAAGCTCAGCGATTTTGGCTTCTAATTCATCTGTGTTATTATCATCACTCGAACATCCCGCAAGTGTAACAATTCCAAAAATGGCTAAAAGCGAAATAAATATTAACTTTATTCTTTTCATTTCTTTCTCCTTTTTTATTTATATTTATCCATAATAAATAGGTCTCCTGACTTAATTTCTTATATCTAGTGCCTTCTCAGTTTCCCAATGACATATTACTAGACAATCCATATCACAGTTGCGGGTACAGCTAATGATTTACACATTATTCCCTTACATTTATTTAAGACATATAAATTATACAATACATTATTATATTTTCAAATAAAAAGGATATACCAAAATGATATATCCTAATTATATTTGATAACTTATACTATTCTGCGTAAGTTATTGTAATAGAAGTTAAATACTTATCACCAGTAGCAGTTACATAAACAGTTGTATCCTCAGTATAAGTAACTGTCTTTTGATCTACAGTATTAGCTTCAGTGCTTCCAGTTAATGAATAATCTGAGTTTCCACCATAACCATAAACTGTTACTGTGGCTCCAGCTTTAACCTTAAATGATATTACTGTTCCAGCATTAAATTGGAAATAATCTCCCAAATTATCTAATTTTGATTTAGATGCTGTAGCATCAATGCTAAACTTTCCTGCAGTAATTACTTCACTTTCGCCCTCATATTTTGTCTTAGTTAATCCTGAATATGATGTATTAAATACTGTGTTAGTAGTAACTGCATCACTTACTTCTGCAACATAAACAACATCAAACGTTGCTGTCTTTTCAGCATAAGTTACTGTAACTTTGTATGTTCCAGCAGAGTTTTTGTTTATTGCAGTAGTATCAATTTCATAATCAGAACTATTCAATACTACATATGTACTATCGTCATAAATTGCCTTTACGACTAGTTTTGATAAATCATAATCAGTTCCAACAGCATACTCTACAGAAGGGACACCAGTTAATTGGATACCACTAATTGTAGCAACAGTTTTTTCTTGGTTTGGCATAACCATAATTTGATATAAATATACAGTTTCTGTTGCTTCAATTGTTACTGTTTGTGCTTCTTCAAAGAAATATGAAACAGTATCTGCGTTTGCATATCTTTCAGTTGTATCAACACTTCCATATACCTTATAATTATGGTATCCACTATAATTACTTATAACAAGTTTAGTATTTGCCTCAACTTTTAAACTAATCTTTGCTCCTTTATTTAATTGAGTATCTCCGTTTGCTGTTCTAACATCAACCTTACCAGCAGTACCATCAATTGTTAATCCACCTAAAGTAGTTATTTTTTCAGATGCTGTAGATGTTATGTAATTATATGCATAATTTGTACCAGTAGGATTAGATTTTCCATTGAAATTATAATAAGTATTATTATCTATTTCAACAGCTGTTACTTGTGGATTCCATGCAGATGTATATACAACACCAGATGTTGTAACTCCAAAGACCTTTGTATAGTCGTTATAAATCTCAACTTGAGCAGCTGTCATAGTTGTATCAACATTAGTTAAGTCATCTGTTAATGCAATAGCTGTATTATCAGCAAACTTATTATTATAGAACTTAATATCTAATGTATTAACATTGCAGTCCTTAATTAAACCAGTTGCAATTGTAGTAGATTCTTTTGTTGCAAGCTTACTATCAAATGTACAATTTAGATATGCTACAGTTGATGTTGCTGTCCATGGTCTTGCAATGGCATATAATCCAACAAAGTCATCTGCTGCATGGATATTACATCCATTGAATACAGCACCATAAGTAGGCTTGTCAGATGAAGATTTATTTTGTCCCTTATATGCTGTGATATAAGCGGCAACTTTTCCTTCAACACTATTAGAAACCTTAGACTTTAATACTTCAATATCACAATTATCAAAATATGTTGTACTATTAGTTCCGAAAATAAAATCAACACATCCACAGATATATGTATTCTTGAAATATTGACGACCTGTAAATGTCTCTAATGTATCTTGCCATCCATATAATGCACCATTTTGCATAATGAACTTATCTGCTTGTACTAATAAAGCAAGTCCACGCTCTCCATTATCCTTATAACTTGTAGTATCATATTTTGAAATATGATCATAGTAATTCTTAATTGAAATACCATCAATAATACAATTTACTGCACTTTCACGAACAGCTACTGTCTGAGTTGAATCAGTAGTATGAGTGAATCCTGATTCATCTTCAATTCCGTATAATGAATCCCAAATAATAGTTGTCTTTTCAGCTCCTCCAATACCAATTAATGATAGATATGGTAATGTAAGCTCAATCTTCTCAGTATATGTTCCTTCTGCTATATAGATATTCTTTCTTACAGTATCTAATCCATCTTGTAATTGTAAGAAATCAAGTGCTTGTTGGATAGTAGTAAATGTATTACAAGTCTTTGAAATAGTTCCATATGTAACCTGAGCTCCAATTGTACCTGTATAAGATGCATCTACATAAACATTTGCCTCAGTTACAACGGAATCTTCGACAACCTTAGCAATTTCAGTATCAACAACATACACTTCAACATTTTCTGTTTTTGATACCCCATTCATAGTTAAAGTAATAGCTACATCTTTTACTCCAGCAGTTGTTGAATCGAATCCAGAAACAGATACAAAGCTACTAGTAACATCAAATCTTTCAAAGTAAGAATCATCTGATGTATATGCAACAATTGTTAATCCATCACCATCAATTTCATCTCCAATGCTATAAACACCTTGTGGAGTTAAATTGTAATATTGTCCATTTCCAGCAGCTGTATTTGAAATCTTTGAAATCTTATTGAATCCAAGTTCAATATCTGCTAAATCAAATACTTCTACTTGATAACTTGTTTCAAAGTTTTGATATTTAACCTTAACATCATATGTTCCAGCAGTTGTGAAATCAACAGCTGAAGAATCTATTGTTAAATCCGAATTATCAATTGCTTGTTGAGATCCATTTTCCTTAACTGCAGATACTGATAATCCTGCTGATGTAAAGTCCATTCCAGCAATAAACTTGCTCTTTCCTGCTGTTGTAACAACAATGTCTGTAACACTACTCTTAACAACAGCCATATCTAGCTCTATCTTATATAAATCGATAGTTCCACTATCTCTACGTAATACTTGGTATTCATGTCCTTCAATTACATCAAATGAAACTTGTACCATTGGGCTTCCATCTGATGCTGCTGGGAACTCTAAATCTGTAGTTGTACCTGCTGTCTTATCTTTTATTTGAAGAACAACAGTATTTCCTGCAGATCCAGAACCATTTTGGACATATGCACGGCAATTACCATTTCCTAATGCTTCAAATGAAACACCGGCTGCTTGAACTAGCTTTAATGAATGAGTTGATGTCCATGTAGTATTTCCATCTACATCACTATACTTATCTACATAATCAAATCCTTCATATGTCTTCTTAGTCCAAGTCTTTGGTCTTGCTCTTGTTTCAAGATCTTTGTTGGCATCAATAGTAAACATTCCAGATGTAAAAGCTGCCCCATCAAACTTTTTACCTGTACCTAAAGCATCTACAACAGTAGCTAAATCTAAAGCTGCTGTAATTTCTTCATATCCTTCAGGAATATCGATTCCAGCTTCTCCAGCAGCAACCCACTTAGCATAAAGAGTAGTTGTTGTTGTAATAGGTGTAGCAAAATCAAATGCATTAGTTAATGCTTCATCTGTATACCATCCATCAAAATCATATCCATCTAAAGTTGGTGCTGTTGGCTCAGCAACTGTACTTCCTTTATCAACCTCTACTGGATCAACATTACTTCCCCCATTAGTATTGAATGTAACAGTAACCTTTTCAGCTGCTGCATTCTTAGTCCATTTAGCATACAATGTTAAATCAGATTCAACTGCAGTAGTTGAAGTAAACTTTTTAGTTAAGGCAGAATCTGTATACCATCCACCAAATGTGTATCCTTCATAAGTTAAATCTGTTAATGTAACAGTTGCACCTTTCTTTACTGTTAATGCTTCAATTGCATCAAGTGTAATTGAATCTGTTGCATCAGGGTCATTAACATCAAATGAGACAGTGTAGTTAGTTGTCTTAGATGATTTAGATCCTCCACATGAAGTTAATGCTAGTCCTGCTACTGCGGCTAAAGATCCAGCCACAATAAACTTAATCTTTCTTTGCTTATTCATTTGTATTTCTCCTTTTCTTTTTTCTAATTACTTTTAAATGAAAAAAAATCAATGTCCCTTCCCCAAAAAGACATTACATTAGTAATAATACACTAAAAGCTTTAATAATGCAAGCGTTTTCTTGATAACGTTTACATTTTTTTTGCAAAAAAAAATAGTCGAGTTTTTTTATCTCGACTATTAATTGTTTTTTGTATAATTATGCCAATGGATTTAAAGTGACTAATTCAATACAATAAATATCTGTTGTACTTGAAGTTCTATAAATTGTATAAGTTCCTGCAGCACTTATTTCAAATACATATTGAATTGCCTTAGTATTATCTACTGTTTGAATTTCTGCAGAGGTATCATCTGATTTGTTAACTATTCCAATAGAATTAGTACCATTAACCATTGCATATACTGCAATATATCCAGCTCCAGAAGCCACTATATCAATTCCAGCTGATTTATTACTAACATTATATGAATTAGTAAATGAGGCAGATGTCTTTCCATCAACCATTCTATACTTATTTGCTCCTAAAGTTACTCCTGTAGCTTCTCCATTTGTAGTTAAGCTACCAGTTAATTCCTCTTTCGTCCAGTTTCTTCCATGATCATTTCTAATTTGAGCATTACCATGAGTGTTAAAAGTGAATACTTCATCAACACTAAATGTAGGGCAAGTTTCAGTACCCTTTGCCTTAGTTTCATAGTCATCCATTAAAACTGTGCTTACTGAAAGATTATATCCTGTTTCAGCTTCTAATGTAACATTATAATTAGCATATAGAACCATATCAGTTGAAATTGCAGTAGTTAAATCAAACTTAGTTGTTAATTCCTCATCAGTATACCAACCTTCAAATGTATAAACAAACTTAGTATTATTTCCGTTTGAATTTGCTTGCTTTGTTGGGCTAGCTGGTGTAGTTAAAACAGCTCCCTTATTAATTGTTTGAGGATTTACTGTACTTCCTCCATTTGTATTAAATGTAACTGTAACTGTGTCTTGCCACTTTGCTACAAGGGATAAATTGCTCTTAACTACAGTTGTTGATGTAAACTCTGTTTCAAAAGTGTCATCTAAATACCAACCATCAAACGCATATCCTTCATATGTTGGTTGATATTGTGATAAATCAATTGTGTCTCCACTTGTTACAGAAATATCATTATATACTGTTGGTCTTATTGAGTCTGATGTATCAGGGTCATTTGAATTAAATGAAACTAAATATTCCTTTGCTTCTTTACTTCCACCACATGATACTAAAGTAACGATAGCTGCACTAAGTGCAACACCAGTTAATAATCCTTTAAATAATCTCTTCTTCATAATAAATTTCTCCTTACTCATTAAGAATATACTTTATTATATTTTACAACACTATTTTTTTATTATCAAGTCTTTTAAGTAAAAGTGCTTTCAATAAGATTAAAAAATAAGGGAGTAGTCTAATAAACTACTCCGCTTATAGTTTAAATCTTTATAAGGTACTTATTTTATTACTCTAGATCATCAACAGCGTATGTAACACTTAAATTATCAAGAGTAAGAATTCTTGTTGCATCCTTAGCATTTCCAAATGTAATATGGCTAAGCTTAGTATCAGTTGCAGCATGATTCTCAACTAATGTATAAGGATCATTGACTCCATCAGTCGCTGTTACTGTTATGTTCATTCCTGTAGCTGTGAATACAGCAGTAATAGTATATGTATAAGTTGTTCCTGCTACCTTAGCATATGTTGTGTCATCACTGTCAGCACGGTTACCATTCCATCTAATAGCAAACTTATCCTTAGTTCCACTATTATCTAGAATTCTTGAATTTCCATATAATGTGAAGCTTGCCCATGAACCAGCATTTACTGTCTCTGTTAACTTGAAGCTAATTGTTGCTGTCTTAACTTTACCAACTTCTTCTGTATTTACAATATCATCAAAATCAAAGTCGATAGTTCCAGTATTAGCACCATCTGGTGTAATTATTAATGCACCATTTGTATTAGAGTATGTATTTCCGTTTACAGTTACTCCAGAAATTGATTCTGGATGAATTATCTCAAATGTCTCATCTATTAAAGTCTTATCTGGTAATTCAGCGAACTTATTCCACTTAGCATATAATGTAGTATCAGCAGTAATTGCAGCTCCATAAGTTACTGCTGTTGTACATGCAGGATCAGTATACCAACCTGCAAAATCATATTTGCCCTTTGGATCAGTTAGATTTGGAATTTCACTTTCACTTGGAATTGCAGTTACAAGTTCTTTATCAGAAGTCGTTACTCCTACTAAGTTCTCCTCATAGAAAACAGTAAATGCTGTTTGAGTCCACTTAGCATATAATGTCATATTTCCAGAAATAGATGTTAAATTATTAACCTGTTGAGTTAATGCCTCATCAGCATACCATCCATCAAAATGATATCCAGGAACATTATCAAATGTAGGTAATAAGTCGTCAGTGAAAGTAGCTGCAGTAGTTGTCTTAGGCTCAACTTGAGCAACATTATCATTATTCATTACATAACTAATTGTCTTAGCTGAAGCAGTACCTTGAATATATGTAACAGCGTATGATCCAGAAACTACTGGAGTTTGATATCCTGCAGCTGGAATTAAATCAACGAATACATATGTTTGAGTATTTGCTCTTGAAGGTACGTCTGTCTTATTCTTATCAGCTCTATCTGAGTTTGAGTAATAACTATATGAAATTCCAGATAATCCTAAAGCCTTTAGGTCATCATCTGACATATTAGCTGTAGGCTTTAATTCATATGTCTTATCACCAACTGTAACACTAGCATAGTGAACATATCCATCACCAGGTACTTGGTCAATAGGAACAGTAACGTTATTGAAAGTGAAGTTAGATTCAGTAATTACAGGCTTAGTATAAACATTTAAGTCAAGTACTAAATCCTGAATAGGCTTATATCTCTTCTCATTAACCTCAAAGCTTAATACAACAAGATATTCACCGTTAGCCTTAACGTTGTTTCCTGCTTGCTTTGAACCAATGTTGGCTGAATTTACATGAATCTTATCATCATCCCATAAAGTAAGAGCTCCATCATATGAACTTAAGCTTTGCTTATAAATATCAGAAGCCTTATAATTTACTCTCTTATAATAAGTATAAGTGATACTTTCAACACCAGTGATATCAGCAAATTTTAGCTCTTCTCCATTTTGTAATGTAGCAATTTGAGAATATCCACTGTTAATATCTGTCTCATCATCATAAATAGTTAGAGATCCAAATCCCCAAACTGTAGATTTAATATATTTTAAATCATCATCAACAATTTCAGCTTGCTCATCTACTCCACCTGTATCTTGGTCATATCCACATCCTACTAGTGCAAGTGCAGCTAAAGCTCCTATTGAAAATACTCCACATAATCTTTTAAGTTTCATAATTAAAATCTCCTTTGCAATTGAAATTTTGATTTTCTTCAATATCTCTTAAAATATTTCATCTTAATTTATTATATATTTTTTATTCATCGTTTTCAAGTTTACTTTCGGTAATTCCCCTCAAAAAACACGAAAAAACATATCTTTATTATCATTATAATATAAAACAAGTAAATTTAAAACCTTTTTTTCTTAATTATGTTAATAAATAAAAAATCACTCCTTAAATGAAGTGATTGAAAGTTCAAATTGGAGCAGGTGAAGGGAATCGAACCCTCGTAGTCAGCTTGGAAGGCTGAGGTTCTACCATTAAACTACA
>AUXO010382312.1_pt1 | contig 70790 bp, 76 predicted proteins | sample 768731 | NCBI WGS metagenome assembly AUXO01 (sample SAMN02715735, study PRJNA202380) | gut metagenome | biome: sheep rumen | host: Ovis aries | place: New Zealand: Palmerston North
TTTCTAAGCCGCCTATTCGGCGGTAAACTATTTTTCTGTTTGCAAAGCAGAAAAATAGCATTTCTAAGCCGCCTATTCGGCGGTAAACCGGAACGGAGTTCCGAAATTCGCATTATCATGTTTCTAAGCCGCCTATTCGGCGGTAAACTTGCTGATATGGCTTCTTTTTGCGAGTTTACATTTCTAAGCCGCCTATTCGGCGGTAAACAGCAAATTATATAGCTCCTTACTTTATAAATACTGCATCTATGACCATTTTCCTGCTTCTACCCAAAATTTTTCTCCTATTTGTGAAGCCTTATTCTACAAGGAGTCCCGGATAGGGCTAAAATTTTGGGTAAAAAATAGCCGTAAGGCAGGCGTATAGAAATTTTTATGGTATATTAGCGAAAAGTGGATTTTTGCTTATTAGCGATACATCGTTGTTCTTCCATGACGATATTAGAAGCGACTTCTAAACGAGCATCAGGAACAGCATGAGTGAAAATACGGGGGCTTTTTTTTGATAATTCTTCAGCCACACGTTTAGGTGATACTTTATTAAGTAATAACTCACGAGCAATAGCTTTATCTACATTAAATTTTGCACTGTCACCAATATAGCGTCCAATGAAATAATTGTTATCTGCTGTCCAATTTTGATTATTTTCTTTCATGGCTTTTCTTACTTGATTAAGCATTTTTTTAGCATAATTTCTAAAGCAATTATCGTAATCCATAACGGAGCCAGTCTTTTTATCAAGGATGGTTTTTGCTTCGTGATAAAGTAGTTCATTCGATAATTGCACGGATTTCGAACTGATAGGAGTCATGGGGTCAATATCCATACTTACATCGTCAAGAATATCACGGTATTTGGTAGTTAAACAAATAGGAGAATCTTGGGAGAAATCAACAATTTTATTAATTACGTTCCAAGCAAAATCATCATTAGAATCTTCATAAAGCGTTGCAAAATCAATTTCGTTCTTTGTTAAAGGTCTACCTTCGGCCATGGTATAAAGAGGGGAGTGAACCGCAAAATCATCAGAAGCATCTGTAATAATAATATCAATTTTTTTATCATAATCGGAATATGAAGCACCGCCATCTTCCATGGATGAATAATAAGCAGGCCGATGAAGCTTATCAAATACATCTTTAGGGATACAAAGGTCTTCTGCTTTACTTTTTATTATATTTAGACGCAAAGCGTAATCATCAGTATTTATGCCATGAGCATCATATTCAGCTTTTTCTCGTAGTGTATCAACGTAATCATGTAATACACTTTCAATAGGATTATATTTTTTCATCGTATTATTTCTCCTTATATAAACTTTTTGAAACGGATTTAGATTGAGATAGGACTTCTTTTACTAAATTTACAGATTTTGAGTTATCGGCAAACACATCCTGCCGGATAGCCTGCCAAGGACTAAAATGATGGATAGTATTAGCAACGGCGTAGGCTGGAACGTTTTGGTCAAGCATCTTTGCCGCGATAATCTTATCCGGTGATTCCGAGCGTAGAAACTCACAAACCTTTCTATCATCTATTTCATAAAGTGATGTAAATTTTTTTGTATCTAAAAGAAATTCAGATGCAAGTTTTGAATAAAGTAAGGCGTTGGGATTACTGGCGAGGATTTTTGCACTACCTTTTAGTGAATAAAATGGGGAATTATCAATATCTTCAAATAGATATTTACAATTATAAAGGTCTTTAAAAATACCAGTAATATGACGAGAAAAAGTATTGTCGTAATATTTATCAATCGAATCAAGTAAATGCTTATCACTTTGAATAAGTAAATCTACATCTTTATTATTAGTAATATTTGATTCAATAGGTGTTCTTTCTCTTTGTTGAAAATAGAAATTGTAAAGAAAATCTGCATCATTTAAGAGCGTATAAGAATTACCACTATTATCGTAGGTAAAATTCATAAGTTCTTCGTTATAAGCCTTTGTGATGTATGCTAATGGTTTTTGTGGCAGTATTATGGAAACACTACCTTTGAAATTCTTATAGGCTTTTTTCCGGACAACACGAGCAATCAAAACATCCTTATTGGTTTTTGTTTTTAAAACATAGTCTTTTATATTACCGTTATTATGATGGAACATTACGCCGTAAGATAGAACCTCAAAATCCTCAATGATACGCATAGATTTATCACTAGCATATTTAAGCATCTGATTTAGGTCTTTTGAAAAAGATTGATAAGCCTTCTTGGTGAAATCAGAGGATAAATCATATCCATAGTATTCCTTGAAATTTAAACTTTCCTTTTGTTCAATATAAGATTTTTTTACGGCATCAACAATGGGGCCAGAAGAAAGGTGTTTATCTATACGATAATTGTGATAATCAATGCTATCTGTAGATGGGTCTATTGAAATATCGCCACAACAATATAGTTCTTCAATGTCATTGGTAGGGATAGTTTTGATAGGAACCGTATAGAGTTTCCCATTTATTAAACCTTGCTTTGGCTCAGAGCTTAATCTAAGATAGCGGTGTACTTCCTTACCGCTGTAGGGAATAGATAAATCGAATATATTGTAATTATGTGGTTGATGAAATTCTCTTTTGGGCATAATTATCTTCCTTTACTAGCAAGATGTTCTTTACCCAGTGTGCTCATGACCTGTTTGGACTGGGTATCATCTGCCATATAAAAAGCCTCCTTATTACCTCGGAAATCACTATAAATATAGTAACACAAAAAAAAGGACTATTTTATTATTTTTAGAAAGAAATAAAAACCTTCGCAAAATGCGAAGGTTTTACATAAGACGGAGGCATCAATAACTGACAATTACCAGTTATTGATGATAGGGTAGCCGGACAGCAGGCAGGCCGTCCGGCTACAAGTAACACCGATAACACAAATATCGAGGGCATCCTTTAGAGTTATCCCTAAAGTTTGCCATGAAACCTGTTCAAATTGAACAGGTTATTAACGGAAGTGAGAAATATCGTAATCGAGAGGAAGTGCGAAAATTTTTTGATGAACCCCAATATCGTTGGATTCATCACCCTCTTCGATTTTATATAATGTAAAATCAGCGATAGAACAATTTAGTGCTTGGCAAAGACTGGCAAGAAGAAAGCCATTTCTTGTTGGGCCACCTTTACTATCAAGCAAAGACTGTATTTCATCTTTATAAGCAAGGCATTTGCTAAGAATATCATCAATAGTATTAGATGAAGTTTCAACAAGGTCAATGAGTTTGTTATACTGAACATAATATTGCATAATGACAGGTTCCTTTCATTTATTGTATAACTGATAATTCGGTATAAGCAGTAAGATTACCTGCTTTACGATTATTTTTCATTATGGTTTTGATTCTGCTTGTCTTTATAAATCTTCAGATTTGCTTTCATAGACTTATAAGCAGTAGTAAGGTCTGATTTTATAGCGTTACGAGTGTAAAGCGTAGAAAGTATATTGAATTTAGCATTAGGAAAAAACTTTTTTATGCACACATCAATAAGTTTTCCAGAGTGAATATCCTTGCCAAAATCCTCAAGAGAAGATGTTCTGCCGGGGCCAATTAGTATTTCAGAAGAAATACGGCCTGTAGTTTTATTCATATCGTAAGGAATCCGAAAGGAATACCTATTAGCTAAATCAATATGAATATAATCTTTATGTAACCACGGCAAGGCATCCGGTGAAAGCTTGGTTTCTTCAACGTTTGTGTCTATAATTTCAACATCTTTAAAGGGAATTCCTACCATATTAGACCCATTCAAAGAGCATTTTGTAATGTAACCACCTTGAATGTTACTGGAATCAAAATTAACATTACACAAAGATGAATAAGAAAAATTACAATCTACAAAGTCACATGAGCTAAAAGTGGTGTCTTTACCAGCCTTAAAATTAACAATCGAAGCATCTTTAAATGAATTGCGATAGAAAGTAGAAAATGATGTAAAAGAGGAATTTAGATTTGAGTTGGTAAAATCGCAATCACTTATAAAAGAGTTATTTATTTTTGTATTAAAAAACGATACATTAATAAATTTACCATCAAGGAAAGTAACGTTATCCAACTGGGAACACTTAAATCCCAAATTTCGCTCCGTTGAAAAATCGCATCCTTTAAACTCACAATCGCGCATATAGCAATCTGAAAAATCAGTGTTTTGGAAGCTACAAGTAATGAAATCTAAATTCCGAATATTACTGCCGGAAAACGAAGCACCGTTGAAATTCAATCCAATTAGTGAAGTAGATAAATCCTGTTTAGATTCCGGAAGAGTTGATACATCATAATGGATAAGCGTATCAGTAAAATCCGCTTCCCGACCTTCTCTATGGTTGCTGGCTTCCCAAAGTCTGTGTTGATTAACTTCACGAATAAATTGCCTAGTATCAATCTGTCTTCTATACATAAAGGTAATCGCTCCTTCTTTTACTTTGATTACTTTATATATAGTAACTTAAAAGGATAGCATAAATTTATGTTTTTTTAGCATTCTTATATAAAAATGAAATATAATTACGATTTTTATTATAGAACACGAGCAAAAAGGTGTCAATAATTAAAAAAAATAAGGATTTTACCATAAAAATAATAAAAGTTTCATAAAAATTTATTAAGAATATAATAAATTTTTATGAAACCTAATGGATTTATAGAATTATAAGTGTAAATATCAATAAAAAAATAATAAAATTTTAATAAAAAGTTAATAACACACTAGGAACCTATTAAAGTGATGAAATAGTAATCCTGTATATATCTCCAACAAAACCAAGTAAAAAGAGGATGCCGATAAAAGCAAATCCTACAAATTCTAAAGAACGAATGGCATTTTTGGAAATAATATTCCGGGTAAAGAACTGGATAGTGTCAATCATAATTCGCCCACCATCAAGAAGGGGAACCGGAAGAAGATTCATAATCCCAATATTGATGCTTAACAGTGAAAAGAGAAAAACGAAGCCGACAATACCCATTTCTTGTTCAGCTTTAAACATGGCCATAGAAATTCCTACTGGCCCAGCCGTGGATTTTATAACATCATGTGCTGGCATATTTACAAGGAGGGAAAAAGAATCTACGATTATATATATCATTGATTCAAATGCCGTGGTGGTGGCAGGGATAAGTTTATCTAGTGAGATTTTCGTGTATTCATTTTGAAAAGTGATACCTATGGGCTGACCAGCATCTTTATAAAACTGAATGGGGATAATTTTGCCATTGCGATTTACATTAATATTTAAGTAAGTGGCAGATAAAATTTGTTGAGTATTTTTATCGTATGGTATATCGTTTACAGAAAGGATAATATCGCCAGTTTTAAATAAATTTGCATGAGCAGAAACCTCCGGATGAATATCCTGAATTGTAGCACTAGACTGGGGAATTCCGGCGAGTGATAGTAGTAGAGCAGTAGCGATAAAAGCTGAAGCAAAATTGAATCCAGCCCCAGCCCCTAGCACAACTAATCGTTTTAGATAATAAGCAAGTGACATAGGCTTATCAACATAAGAAGAGTCTATCTCAGGAATTTTATTAAATCCACCCACGGGAATAAGACGGAAAGAATAGGTGGTTTCACCATATTTTAAAGAAGCAATAGGCTTCCCAAAGCCAATCGCAAATTCATCCACCCGGAACCCAAAAAGCTTGGCAAAGATGAAATGACCTACTTCATGTGCAAAGATAATAAGGTTAAAACCCAAAATCACAAGTAAAATCGAAAAAATAATCAAAAACAACACTCCTTTCAATGAACGTAGCTTTATTATATTGAAATAGAGTAGAGGATTTTCTTGTGAATTAGCAAAAAAAACGCTCCATAAAGGAGCGTTTTTTTTAGGGGGAATGAAGAACTTTCAATCCACGCTTCCCGGATGGGAAGCGACAGCCTATGAAATTACCTTAATAAAATAGGCTATTACCAATAGTTTTTCGCGAACCGATATAATAGCTAAAAATATAAGGTATCATAAGCGGAAGATTAAATATGCTTAAATCCTGTATGATTCAGCTTCGCACTTACAAGGAATTAACGTATGTAATGACCTGCTGAATATCAATGTTCTTAGATTTAATCAGATTATTCAGTTCGCTGAATTCTTCTTCCAGCATTTTTGCTTTAAAAGCATCAAGTGAGCTGGTGAGCTTTTTGAGTTCATTTTTTTTCTTTTCGATTTTTGCTTCGAGTTCTGCAATGCGTTGGTCATTAGTTTTAGATGATTTACGAGCCATAATTAATACCCTCTTTCTAGTAAAAATGATTCAAATAATACTACCAACTATAGTTTATTGCTTTTTTAGAGAATTGTCAATAAATTTAATAAATATTTTTAACGGCCAGCTTGTTTCGTGTCGGATTGAATAGCTGTATTATAAACCCATGAAGCGTAAACGCCTTTAGGCTGATTTACTGCTTCCGGAGCAAATCGGTCAATGGCGGTTTTTATATGTTGGCTGGAGTAACCTTCTTTACGAGCCTTAATAGATGCTTGAATAACATAATCTTTCCGGTTCGGATTATCAATCAAGGATTCCTTCATCCAGCACATGAATTGATGGGGGAACTTTTCAGCTCCTTTTTTCATCACAGAAAGGTCAGTATTCATAATTTGATTGAGCCTTTTATCGTATTCATCTTGTAACGGATTAGATGGCTTTATAGATTCTTTATTACTGATTTTTTCATTATTGATAGGGGAGAACATACGCTCAAAATTATCATCTTGACTATTCATGTATTCCTTGATACGAGCCAATTCATTATAAATATTGCGAGTAGTTTCTTTATTCTCCAGCATTTCCTTTTCAAGTCTGCTGGTCTGTCTTTGTGCTTTTAATGTTTCATCTTTGTTATTTTGTACTTCGACCTGAAGACGCTTAACTTGTTCAATGAGAAATTCATACTTGGTTGCAAGCTGAATATAATTTTCTCGCAGTTCATTATATTTTAAGCGTAATGCCTGATAAGCTTCTTTGAAATCAAAGGAAGCAGAGTCTTTTTCACTATAGTCTTCAGCTTTGGGATATGCTTTTTCAAAATCGTCCAGTCTTTTTGTGGCTTCCTCGGATAAATTGTCCTTTCGGTCACTTTTTTGAATAAGGTTTTTGACATAGGCATCCTGCACTGTAGAATATAAAGCAGGGAAGCTGTCTCTGATGGATTCCATGAAAGCTTCGTGCATTAACGTTGTAGTAGCATAACTCTTTATCCCTTTCCTATCAGCATTATCTCGATAAAGCTGATAGAAAGATTCTTCCAGTTCCGGGATGGCGCACACAGCAAGATGTAGGGCAGGCCCGGAAGAAAATGCTAAACACTCTTTATCTCCAAGGTAAACTTTTTCTCCGACAGAAAGGATTTCCGGAGAATCTATATATTTTTTTAGATAATCAGTTTCAATGAGGATGCCGCTTCCGTTATTACAAGAAACAATCCCGGCATGTTCGTTAAGCTCGGCTTGAGCAGTTATTTCACCCCATGAGAAATTTTGCATATTTATCGCTCCTTCTTTATCTACTCATTTTATAGTAGCAGTATATACAGCCCAAAAATTATTATATATAATTTATAATTAATGAAGAAGATATATGTAAACCAATATATAGCAAAAAGTTTACATAAAACGGAGAAATTTTATCAAATTAAGGCAAAATTAAGTTTAAAGCTTCTGACGGCTCCATAGAGCGATTTTTACCAAATAGGTATACGATTATACTAAAAAAGAAAAACAGACACGTTACAGACGATTCTACGAGGTCATTTTTTTTCAAGCTTGCCAAAATCAGAAGTAAAAAGTAAAATTGACTGCTTTTTTGGGATAATTTTCTACTTAACTGTTGATAAGATTAATTACCCACAGTTAGATTTCATGCAATTATATTTTATATATTGCTTTATAGATAGATTTTTTCTTTCCTATATATAATACATAAAAAAGCTGTTCAAAATGAACAGCTTTTATTTATGAAGCGACTTGAACAGAACTAAGCGAATCAACATCATGGAAAATAAACTCTGATGTTTTTTCGTTATAACCGCTGACTGCCTTAAAGTGCCTGATGATACGATTGTTTGCAGAATCAAGTTCGAGATAAAGTACGAGGTCAATAAAATCAGCCACTTCAGCGAAAGAAGTTTTAGCAAGGATGCCAAAACGCATCAGGGCATGACCAGCATCGGAACATGACGAAAGCCCAAGGTAAATATCCTTTCTCCCACGGCGTAAGGCATGAAGTAACGGCTTAGCGTTCCCTGCTTCCAGTTCGTTAATGATAACGCTTGACCTTGTAGAATCAATAGCTTTAACGTAATCTTCATAAGGAGTATTGTAAGTAAAAATAGGCAATATCTTAGAAGATTCAGGGAAAGAGAACTCATTAAAATTCTGCACAAGAACAATACGGCGGCCAAGATGATGTAATTCTGTAGCCACAGCATTTAGAAATGTAGTTTTACCAACCCCAAGGTTGCCACATACAATGACATTTTTACGATTTACAAAAGCATCGAACAGTACATCGCGTTGAGCTGGGGTAATCACCTTACACGCAACGTAAGAGGACAACGTATAACTTGGAACCTTCAAATTCACTTACTCCTTCATCAAAAGAGAACCACAATTATATAACTGACCATATTCTACCACAAGCAAAGGCCGGAGAAAAGCCCCTATTTTCCTTTGCTCTTAGAATGATGAATAGACTTGCTTATATTTACGAAAGCATTGGCAATCGACTGCATGAACGGTTTTCCCTTAACCCCCGGCAAAGACAAAAATTCTTTTAGGGAAACAGGTTTTGGATTTACCGCATCGGTAAGGTAGCTGATTTGGTCACGCACAACATTATAAGATATGGAAAGGTTAGTTGGCCCGGAAATATTAAAAGATATAATTGGCTCGTCACTCTTGCTACTTGCCAATATTGTATCGGACATGAACGTATCTTTCTGATTCGTCTGAACAAGATTAGCTCGTTTTAGGTTAGCACTTGTAAAAGTAGATGCGGATAAATCAGCAGAATCAAGATTAGCATCTACAAATATAGATTCATTGAAACGGCTTTGTGACATAGATGCTTTATATAAAGAAGCTCCTTTGAAATCACAAGATAGGAAGCTACTATTATTTAGGTTCGCCATATCCATGTGAGCACCGCTAAAGAAAGCCGATACAGAATTAATAGATGATAGATTTGCATGTTGCAGATTCGAGAAGATAAAAGTTGCCTCTGAAAGTTCAGCTCCCTCGAAAGTGGCTTTACTGCACACTGTACTAAGTAAGTCAGCATGAGTCAGGTTTGTTTTTTTTAGGCTGGCTCCAGTAAAGTCTGCTCCACGCATCTTAGCAAAAGAGAAGTTAGCTTCATCTAATATAGAATTATTGAAATTGGAATGAGAGAAATCTGATTCAGAGAAATCCAAACCTGACAAATTCATATCCGAAAAATCAACATAAGGAAATTTCAAACCTGTGAGCTTTACAGACAATAAATCATAATCTTTCATTACCGCCTGTTTGCCGCTACGCCCTCCGGAAGAGAGCCATTCCCTATGGTCACTTATGATGGATGAAAATTGGGTTTTATCAAGTTTAATCAGTTCGCTCATTTGAATCCTTCTTTCTTGTATTTTCAAAATAGAATTGAATAGGTTGATTATTAATGGAAAGCAAGCCGTACTTTAGGGCAAGCCTGAAAATAAACACTCTTTTAGTAAGCCTTTCTATAATTAATGATAAATTTCTTCGGAAATCATCAATAGATAATGTATCTTTATAGAAATTGCACATCCGACAGGATGGATTGTAATTATCCATAAAATCAACATTTAACCCGTCTTCTTCATGCCGCCTGACGGAATCAATGTGGTCAACTTGCATTTCTTTAAACTCAAGGGGACAACCACAGTAAGCACAATGTCCTTGGTACTTCTCATATATAAGTTGCCGTTCCTTTTGAGTCAAACGCTTCCGTTTCATGTTCGTTTCCTTCCTATTATATATATACTAAGTTTTTGTTGCTCCTTTACCTTGTTGTAGAGCTAGTGTACTAAGCCAGCGAGTGACTTCGGCTTCCTTCGTTTTCTGCGGAAGTTTTGCATACCGGGGAGAGAATGTCAGGACAAATGCTTTCTGTTTACTATTAAGCTTGAATGTATCGAGAAGATTTTTTACTTCTATATCTGCTTCCAGTATTCCAACGTTTGGTTTATCCAGCACTGCTTTCCGCAAAAGTGAATAATAAAGTTCTTGTGGTTTGTGGCGTGGAGTTTGAATCAACTCTTCATAAGGCAGAGCGTTATAAACAGAAGGATTTTTCATAAGCGGATGGCTTTTGATTTTATCGGCGGTATCAATGAGCATTTTCTTGGTGAACTTTTCAACGGAATCAACCATGGTGAAAAGATTTGACCAATCCTGCTCTTCAAGTTTTGCTTTCTCTTTATAATCAACTGCCCTATCGTGTATCTTCTTAATGGATGGATTTTCTTCGATGGACATTTGACGAGTGGCACTTGCTATAATATCAGACCACTTTATGATAACTTCACAAACAGCCTTTTGCTTTTCAATTTGTAATTGAGCGAAGGATGAAGCAATCACCTTCATAGTGTTCTCCCAGTAATGGAGAGCATCAGATGAATACTGGCTTTCACGCAACTTTGAAAGGTCTTTATCCAATTTCTTCAATACCATATCGTTTGAAGCTTCCGCTTCCGCATTTGCGGAAGCGGAAGAATTTTTTGGAATAGAAATATCCACACTACGTTTCGGTATAACAGTATCAGAAGATAATGCGTCATTTATGAAGTCATTAAAGACACCTGTAATATGTGATATAAGATTCACACGTTCGACTGCATCATCAGGAAGTTCAATCAAGTCAGTATTAAATGTAGGAGAGTTACGCATAATCTTTTTGATATAAGAAACCTCATGATTATTATGTTGCAAAAGCTTAACCACTTGTTTATCTGCATCACGAAGTGTCAAGTTAGGTTTACGTTTTAAGACTGTATGCAAAGCAGAAGCATAAATATCAGCATCGGAGTTTATGTTATGATTAATTAAGTGAATCGGTTTGGCATACATCAATTCATCTTGACAAAACATTGGATTAATAACACCGGAAACATGAAAAAAAGCCATTGTCCAGCGAAGTGTAGAATCGTTGGCTAGTGAAGCAATTTCCTCTTTACTGGAATTAGCATATAAAATGAATGGGGAATTTGTCATGGCATGAATAATAGAACTGTATGGTAGGTCTTCATTGAACATGGTTATAACCATTTTATCTTCGGCATGACGAAGTGATGATAAATCGTCCCGGATATTAATGTCAGGGTTTTTATCTAAAACATCTTTCATAAAGCTAAAGTAAATATCATCCGATGCAGGCTCCTCTTTTAATAGTAGGGATTCAACATCTTCGGCATCATCAACATGAGCCATTACATCATCCACTACTGGTTTAGCGGTAAATGAATCCGGTGGTTGCATCATAAGATTTTTTGATAACTCTTCATTAAGTAACATATTTATTCCTCCTTATACTATAGATATAGTATCAGAAGCCAGTACCCTAAAAATCTTATATTTTATACCTATACAAAAATAGCCCTCTTGGTAAGAGGACTACCTTTGAAAAAAGAGAAGAGAAAATAGCTTTTATTCAATTTCAATGAACATACTGTCTTCATTGCTGACATAATCAGGACTATCATTATCCCACTCTTCTACATAAAGCAAATCAAAAATTTCTTCATTAGTCAAAGGCTTTACAAGCTCCTTTCCACTACTACTATCATCCTCATGGGGAAAAACCTGACGGATTTTGATAGTTTCTTCATCGAGTGTTTCAAACTTTTCATTAGTGATGTTACGGTTTATCTCATTAATAATGTAATCAGGGTCAGGGTCTTCACTACTAAAGTAATCAGGAACCCACACAACAGTACGACAATTATTTACGATTAAGAATTCAACAGTAAGCTGTTTCACTAATCATCATCCCTTTAAAAAGTTTCAGGCCGATTCCAAAGGTCTTTGTAATTTTGTTCCTTGTGCTCATTGCTCTGATTATTGTTGTTCCCTTGTTCCTGCGAAGAAGATTCATCCTTCTTGTCTTCATCCTTCGCCTTATCGTCACCAGCGTTGGCATCAGCAGAATTGTTGTTATCAGATTTTTGACCGTCTTCTTTTCCTTTAGCGGAATCATCCTTGTTAGCGTTTTCTTCCTTATTGTCAGAATCACTCTTATTTTTGGAGTCATCCTTATTAGCATCAGTTGCCGCATCATCAGAATCAAGAGAGTTTTCCTTTGTGCGTTCTTTTAGGAACTCAATCACTTCTTCAACAAGAACCTCGGAAAGCTTAATGTCCTTATCGTTCTTCTTGATAGCTTTTTCAAGTTCATCGAACCATTGACCGTTTCGAGCCTTTTCAAGTTTGGCTATTTCGTCACGAAGCTTCTTAATATCCTGTTCCTGCTGTTTAAGACGATTTTCCTTGGTAGCTAATTGTTCAAGTTTACGCCGGAGTTTTTCATCAGAAGATAATTTCATTTTCCTTCATCCTTTCAATTTAGGTTAAATTTGCAAGACCGTGCATCATATCAAATTTACCGGAAGGTGTGGTATCGTGAGTATGTAGCAAATAGTCCTTATTCATTACAAGTAGAAGATAAAGGTTGTTTTCATCGTAACCTTCTAAAACGCCAGCGTCCTCCAACACACGCCCAGCATTTATCAGCTTTGAAACATGTATACGTTTTTCCTCACGAGCCATTTCGCTGGACACCTTATACATTTCTCTGCGAGTCTTAGCTATAGCAGATTGAATTTGTTTCAGCTTGATTTCCTGTTCACGTTTAGTGAGCCGCGAATAATCCTCGGCCATAATCTCACTTCCTTAATGCACAACGCGATTCCTCCCCACTCCCCTAACATCCCAAATTAGGTACGAGTTTAGGCGAAAAGCCTAAAAGAGAGGAAAACCGGGAACCCCTTACGGAATCCCCTATAAACACCTTCTTAACTAGCATTATAGCACAGGACACCCCCATAATGGAAGATTTTTCTGCAAAAAACCACAAAAAGCATGAAATTTATCCCCAAATATGCTAAAATAACGGGTAGAACGGTAGTGGTAAAGCTCAACTTACGCATTTCAGCTACTCTGAAACGCTATAAACCCAGTAACGGCGCGGCTTGAAGCCTTGAATAAATCTGTAAAATTGCCAGTCGCATTCGCTCCTTGAACCTGCGGTTGGCTGAAGGATTTCTTGCCGAAAACTACCGTATGTCGTTATTTTAGCATATTTGGGGATGTTGAAAGCACACATGGGAAAGGAGAAGAAACAGTGAAATGGCTTATAGTTACAGACAAGTATGGACTACTGGATGAACCAGTAAAGACCTTCCTGAATACGAATCATATAGTCGGGATGAAGTACATATCAGACCAAGGACTGATGATAAAGATGATTGAAGAAGATACCCCCTACCTTCTCCCCTGCTCTATTTCCGTTGGAAATAAGCTGATAAAAGAAATTGTAGAATTTACAAGTGACAAAAATAAAGGGAAAAACACGCTAGACATAGAAACTATAAAAGGCGAACTAATGAAGCATGACAACCAAGTGAAGCATGATACGTTAAAAGTAAATAAAGCCACAAGCGAACAGACAATCTTAGATTTTTAATAGGGATAATCCTCTCATAAACGGATATTCTTCCTTGTGGCAGAAACTTGCGTGGTTGGTAAAAATGTGTATTTATGTGATTCTAAGAAAACTAACCCATTCGATGATAAGAGCGAATTTAGAAGAAAGGTGATTAGAATGACAAAAGTAAGTAATAAGAAAAAGTGTGTTGTAGCCTTTGCGATTGCAACTGCGGTAAGTGTTGGTTTGTTTCAAGTGTATGATGTTGTAGCATCTGAAAAAAATGGTAACAGCTCTATAAATCCTTCCATGATAGCAGTAGGCACGATGTATGATAATGATATAAACTGTATATGGAAAGAAATCTATAATGTCACACAAGACAAGGAAAAAGCGTCTATACTATCGAGGACAATAGCCGATGTTTCTTTTAAAGAGGGGGTTTCGCCAATTCTTGTGGCATCTATCATAGAGGTGGAAAGTATGTATAATGAAAAAGCTATGTCCCCGGAAGGAAGAGTGGGGTTGATGGGATTATATCCATCAATGATAGATGATAAAACACTAAAACTTGAAGAACCAAAAGATAACATCATAGCAGGGGCGAGGATAATAAAGCGGCATTACAAGATGTTTAACTTTGTAGCCGACAGGGAAACTAGAACAAAATGTATCATTGTCGGCTATTGTGCTGGCACAGGATATGCAAATGATTACCTAAATGGGAAGAGAAAGCTTCCCACCAGTATTACGGCTTATGTAAATCATGTGATGCAAGCATATAACAGGATGAAAGGCAATGCTATATAATAGGAGATAAAAATGGCACTATATCATTTTACTGTTAAAAATAACACGAAACCAAGCGGAAAGAAGATTAGTGCAGTAGACCATGTTAAATATATAAACCGTGAAGGGCGATTTAGTGACTATGATACAAAAGATGATTTCTTGAATGAAAACCTAATATATACAGAAGATAAAAAAGACATATTAGACGGAGCAACGCACATCCTGTATTCAAGTCCGTATGGAAATATTTACAATACGGAACGGGGTGTTTCTATAACACAAAACCCTTCTATGGAAACAATCGCTACCGGGTTGATACTGGCACATGAAGCCATGCAAGCACCACTTGTTATAAAAGGAAGTGAATCTTTTAAAGCAAAATGTATTGTGAGTGCTGTACAATCAAACCTGCCAATAAGCTTTGCTGATGAAAATATGCAGAATTTATTTATGAAAAAAAAGGAGGATTATATAAATGAGCGAGAACACGCTAGTAGAGAAGGTGGACTCACTTACAAAAGAGGTAGAAGTGTTTCAAAGTCCGGCACTCAATATAGTATCACAAAACTTTCCGAGGCTCCTTCCCTCGAAGCCCTACCCGATGTGCGTACAATGCCAATGGGCGAATTGGTTTCTTCCGCAATCAAACAGTCTTCGGTGTTTTTGCAAGAACATGAACGGGATAAGCTGGAAGACGGAAGAACCATCACAGATGATAATCTGCGATGGGGCATTCGAGAAACCGGAAGAAGAAGAATCATCCGTGACTTCAGTTCAGACCGTAGATATAGAGCCGAGCGAACCGCCAGAGCCATAATTAAAAATATTGACGAAATAAAAAACCGTACACAAGCTGAAAGGCATGTTGAATATATAAATCGTCAAAAAGCATTTGAGAAAAGAGGTGGCTGTGTTTATACAAAGTGCAGACTTCCGAGTTGGGCAACAGAATGGAAAGAAGACGAAAATGGTAATAAAGAAAAAGTCCCCTCCCCTAACGTTTTCTTCCGGGCCGCAGATAGATATTCTCCTCGCGGTGACAGGACATATAAAGAAGTTGAATTTGCACTTCAAAACGAACTTACGCTGGAACAAAATCTTGAAATAGTAGATAGGTTTATAAAAGAGAATTTAAAAGACCGCTATTATACATACGCAGTACATGATAAGATTGGAACCTTGTCAGATGCAAGAAAAAACCTTCATGTGCATATCATGTTTTCGCCAAGACAGATAGATGATGTAGAATTAAAAAAAGAACGCCTAAGAAGTAACTACTTCGAATATCCGCTTAGAGAAAATGCGAAAGACCAGTCTTTTGAGAATAAATGGAAACATGGAGCGCATAAAGGCCGTGGCTGGTGGGATAGCGGAGCAGGTATTGGAAAGATTCGCGGAGCATTTGCACAAATCACAAACGAAACTCTTGAAAAATATGGCTATAGCATCCGGGTAGACCATCGTTCTCTAAAAGTACAGGAACAGGAAGCCCGGATGAATGGAGATACTTATTTAGCGGAATTATTACATAGAATCCCGGAAGAACATGTTTCTAAGAAAGGAATGTTGGAAGAAAAGAATCCAGCCGTAAAACGTATACTTGATTACCGGAACCAAAAAGCAGAACATGGAGATTTAATGTTTGAAGCAGAACTTTTAAAAGAAGCGATGAATGAACGAGAACGGCTGGAAGCATTTAAAAGCATAGACGATGAAATTCATCATATTGTTGATTCGGAAGAATTTAAGAACAGCGATACAGATGCAGATTCATTCATTGGTGAACTTCGGAAAACATTCCTTGAAGCTTATAAAGACTATCAATCCATCCGCAATGAAATTATAAGCGCCGAAGATGCGCTTGAAATGGCAAGATATGAATATATGACTGATGATGAAATAGAAGATTATCAGGATTTAAAGTTACTGAATGAAGAAATCAGTCATTGGAAGGATTTTCAAGAAAATCTGACAAGGCCGGAAACGGATGACCCCGGCGAACTGGAAGCATTTGAAAAGCTAGGCCCTGCATTAACAGCGAAACTGGAAGACCTTGAAAGCAAGCGTGATATTCTCCAAAAGAAATTTGATGAAGTATGTGCAAGACTGGAAAAAAAATCTATTAAGATGGCTATTCAGCAAAACACACATAAAATGCTGTATGGCCAAAAGCATAAGCAAAATATCTTAAAACAAGCCGAAAAAAATCTCAAAACTACAATAATAACACTTTCACAAGCACTCTTCGATGAAGTTAAAAGTGATGAACAAAAGATGTATGCTTATTCTGATGTATATGAAGATGTTCGTAGGGCATATTATGGTTATAAGAAAAAAGTGGAACGCTTGACTAAACAGGTTGCTGAAGCTAAAAAGAAAGTGATTTCCCCGGAAAGAGCAACAAAAATTGCAGAAGATAATTTTGTTGGTAAAGCCTTTAGTAAATTACGAGCTAGTGAACGTGCTCTTAAAAAGGAAGAATCTCGATATGAAAAAATGGAGCAAGAACTTGACCGCAGGGAAACAGAATTACGAAAATCTAAAGACATGCCAAACTTCCCGGTTCAAGAGATTCGTGACCAAGAGAAATTTATTGCAACACTTCGTACAGATTTGCAGAAATTGAAAGAAAACATAAATACGCAAAAAGAAAATATTAACAGGGAACGTACAGAACTTAACGCAAGAATATCTACTCCGGAAGCCGTGGCCAAAATACAAGACATTACACTTGGCATTTTAAGGAAAAATAAGCCTTATGCTCAGCGATATGAATATTTAAGCAAAAGCCTAAAAGAAGCACAGGGTATTCTCAGTGAAAAGCAAAGGCAGATGAATCTTCTTAGTAAATTGGTCAAGACTGACCCGGAAGAAAAACGGCGATTCCGAGTTGACAAGGAACAGATGCCATCAAATTTCAAAAAACGTGATGAACCGGGGATTATTGCATCTGCACTGGATGGCAATGGCTACCATATGAAAGTGGTAACAACAAGCCCGGAAGAAGATGATAAAGGATTACGCTCATGGAAGTATTTGAGTGAAGCACGGCGTGAAGAAGAAGAATTAAAAGCATACTTGAAAGAAGTACGCATTTAGTAACGAAAACTGATATAGTAGTAAGGAGGAATTTATATGATGTTTCCCAATATAACTGTCACTTTAATTATGATATTAGGCATAGGTTTGTTTGGCTATGGATTGAAAAACGTATATCTAGCCTATGATGAATTATTTATCTATGGATGTGTATTTGGAGTAGCATATAGTATAATCACATTCATATTACTAATATGGCTGGTAAAAAATACGAATAAATCGACAAATACGGCCAGTACAGGAGTAGTCACGGGATTCCTTCTTGTTTCTGTAATTCCATTCATTATCATGACAGCGAGTCATGTTAATGAAGACAAGATAGAAGATGAAACAGCTTATGAATTTAAAACTTTTGAACTTGGTGAAAATGAAAGTGGTAAGTTAGAAGCTAAAGGCACTATAACTTTCGATACAGATGAAGAACCGGAAGAAGTAGTGATGAATACGCAGAACCTTGTTGTAAGGTTTGAAGATATAAAGACGGTCAAAGTCAAAAGAATAAGTGAAATTGTTAATATTGATTATCCTCTTATCAAATACCGCACACCCAATCTGCAAAAAAAGGTATCAAAATATATTCTCATACTACCGGAAACCGACAAAAATGTTCTACTTCAAGTATTTCCTGACCTGCAATCAGTAACCGAAAAAAAGGAAGAATAACAAAAAGCCCTTGCGTAAGCAAGGGCTTTAGCTTTTGCCTAGATTACGGTAAGCCCATGGACACGCGCATGACACCATAAATCTTACAAAAAATTTATACTAATATAGGAGAATCAAAAGTCATCCTTGGCGTAAACTTTGTAATGAGTTCATCGGCTGGATAAGCATAACCGGGGCTGTATGCAGTAGCTATATCATAAGGCAGGTCAATCTTGTAAAGCTTCAATTTTTCTGCATCTGCCCTACTTTCTACCATAAATGGACTATCCACTTCATTGAATAGAAAAAAATTACCTTGTAAAGCATCGCATGACTGACAATGATTGGCATAGCAATTTGTCTGTAAAGTTTTTGAAAAACCATAGTGATAATTATATACCTTCTTCAAATACTCCAATAGTCCGGCAGGCCAAGGCCAGAGACTTTCCGCAATATGAACTTCTTCTCCCCTATTTATTTCATAAGGCACTTCCGTTACAGTATCATCAGGAAGCCAACCATTTTCGGTTTCATCACAGAAATCGTAAGCATTAATCTCAAAGTATGGCCCAAATCCAAAGCCGATAACCTTTGTTTCCTGTTTACATTTCCAACAATGTTGTTTTCCCTCAATAATGTATAGGTAATCAGTCAAAATGTAAGTAGACTCATATATAGACGGTTCATCATCCTTGATAAACCACTTGGCGAACTTAAAATAGTCGCGCCAGGACCGAACAGACCATTGCTTGCGCTCCGGGTTCCAAACGGCTCCCAGTTTCTTGACTTCATCCTTGTCAGCATAAGGAACATGTAAATAAAGCACCAATATCAACCCTTTCATATTGCAGTGGGTAAATTTGTCGGAAAAACATATACTACCATTATTATAGCAGTATCTAAACAAGAAATCATTAATTATCTGAAAAATCCGTAAAAGAAAAGATAATCCCAATCGAAAACAACGCTCCTATTTCCTTTATATAGGCTACAAATCATAAAAGGCATATAAATATATACATCGAGCAAAAAGGCTTGTTACAAGCCATTCTCGCGCAAATAAAAGCATATTGCTCTTAAAATTGATGAAAGGATTTTTAATAACATAAATAATAATTATGGTAATTGAACCAACAAAATGTATTATAATATGTTAAAGTAGTGATTCCCTTTTATATATAAGGCTTAATAATTGTATTAAGTAACTAAACAATTTATATAGTAAATAGTGCCTAAAAATACTACAATTTAGTAAGAATCAAAAGGGATAAGCTGTTTTCAAATAAAAAAAGAGGTTATGCAAATTATTTGCATAACCATATTTTTCTTATTGTCTTATCCGGATATTCTTTCCCTTTTCAAGTAATACTTTATTCATTTCCTCTTCGTCCTCTTTTAATCGTTTTGGCAAATATTCTAGCATACGCTTCTTTGTTTCCCTGTATTCTTCCTCGGTTTGATTTCTAAATTCCTGTGCTGTTTCATCCCATACCATAGTGAGAAGTTTTTTCTTCAAAGCAGTTTCATAAGTCATGTTTTGCCACATTAAAAATTTTTTACGCAATCTTTCAATGGGCTTCATGAGATTTTCCACATAGGTACAGCCTTTTTTAGTGAGATTTGTTTCCCTCAGCACATTCTTGACACACTTAGGGCCAACTTGGATGGAATACCCATCATTAAAAGTAATAATATAAATGTTCTTGATATAAGCTCCACAACGTTCACAAGAGCTTTTACCCTGTACATACTTTATTTTGATGATAAACACCTCTATTCTAAGCGAGTATAGTTACTTTTGCATTTGCATTTGCCTATCCATAGAAAGTAAAACCCACGCCCTGAACGACATTCCTGCCGCTTTAGCGGCAGTCTTATAGCGTTCCAGTTCTTGTTTAGGCAATCTAATAGAAATTTGACCGAGTGTCATCTGATATTTGACTGTTGCGCGTTTCTGCGCTTCAGTTATTGCCACTGTTATTCGCCTCCTCTACTGGTGTAAGTGAACCTTATCTTTGATTATATTATATAGCTAGTTATATATAACGTCAATAGGTATCTATATATTTTTTTCAAAAAAAAAAGGAGCTATGCTCCCCTGATGGTAGAAATATACCTACTATATTATTCTTCTAAGCCGCCTATCCGGCGTAAAACTGAAGCTTGCAAGATATGTATAACTCTCGACATTTTAAACCGCTTATTCAGCGTAAAAAATGGAAGTATTAGTTGAAAAATTAGTTTCCAATCCTTAAACCGCCTGTTCGGCGTATACAATGCGTCCCCTTTTGCACATTTATGGTTTTTATCGTTAAACCGCCTATTCGGCGTAAAAATTTGCAGAGAAAACTTCTTTTTCTGATTTGCACTTTTAAACCGCCTATTCGGCGTAAAGCTGTAATTCCTGATTCAGAACCGACAACATTTTGCTATTAAACCGCCTATTCGGCGTAAAACGTGATGCAAAGGGAAGATAATAACAACTTATCTATTAAACCGCCTATTCGGCGTAAATATGTAATACCATAACCTATTCTATAACAACATCCGTCCTTATAGATGGAAGTTTAGTAGAAACAATTTCCTTTACACTGTTAATTTTGTCAACTGCGGCATTAAATTTTGTCTTTAATTTTTCTCCAGCCCAGTCCGGAACCCCATAATGAACCCTTGTAATACGAACAGTATTAGCTCGTTTAGTACCCTTTAAGGAAATATAATGACCATCAACCATAAACAGCTTATCATGTAGTTGAAGACCACTTACGGCTTTTCTACGCCCCCAGCGAGTATTAGGGGAGCCATCACAATAAGTAATGGTAATAAATCGCGGATAATCACAAGTCAAAGATAAACATTCTTTCTTTCCACGTTTTTTTGACATAAAACCACCGCCTTAATAAAATATAAAACAACCATTAAACCGCCTATTCGGCGTAGAACTTATGGACAAGCCATATCTGAATAAGAATCATCCATTAAACCGCCTATTCGGCGTTAAGCACTTAAAACTCCGGTACGGAAGACTGGCCATCAAGGCCATAAGAATTAAAACCTTTTTGAATTAGCGTATCACAGGGAGAACGCTTTACATATAATGGATAATCCATCTTATCTGTTTCACTAAAAATAGATATAAACGGATATATCTTCCTATTTGATACAGGAAAAAGAGATTCAGCCTGTTCAACGGAAATATTATGTCGTTTAGCATATCGCTTTGCCTTTGACACTACGCTACCTTTATGATGATACCGTTTATAAATCGCAAATTCAGTAATTGTTTGTGGAACGGAACTAATGTTCCGGATATGAACATAATCACCAAAACTTCTAAGCCATTTATAAAGATTAAGTTCTACAAGTTCCTCTTTGGTATTAGCAAAAAGGCGAAGCTTATTTCCCATACGAGCATACTTCCCAGCACTATACTGGGGAAAAGAAACGCCAATACTACTTTTTTCCTTATTTTTTTTATTCATCTGCGAAGCTAAAGCAAGATGAATCTGACGAAATAACTCTGACCAAATATAATCTTCGGACACTCCATCTGTTATAGCAGGAATAAGAGTGATTTCTTGGTAAAATTTCAAGTTAATCACTTGCCTTTCCAAATACACCACCGCGCACAAGAACAGCCATGACATAATGCTCCTGTGAAATATCTTTTAATGCTTTATTCAATGCAAAATCATCGAAAAAAGAATAAAAATCTGTTTTATCCGCTGGTGCTCTAAAAGCTCTGTTAATTTGCGTAACGCTTCCGTATGGTTCAACAGCAATAGGGCCAACTCCTGTTTCAGTACCAAATTCACTATACCAAGTATCAATCTTACGGATAGCATTACTCAATTTTTGGGAATGAAAAGCCGCAATATCATTTATCTGATACAATACTTTACTCTTTTTACTGTTATCTTTATCAAAAACAAGTTCCTCGCTTGGATAAACTTCCTGCCCAAGACCAATCTTGGCATAAGTGCTGACTTCAATAAGACAATACGGCTCCTTACCGCAAAGAACGTTTGCAATTTTTTCTGCAAGAGGAATTAACTCTTCATGGTTTTCATCAAAATCATTCAAAGAGTAATCATAAGCATTGAATTGGTATTTATCAGAACCCACACGGATTATAATATCAATTCTTTCTGCTCCAATACGATTACGCCACAGGAACCGACCACTGGCCATATTATAAGCATAGCGATAAGCAAGCTCCTTAAATCCTGTTTTATTAATATATGCCGTTACTGCTTCACGATAGCTCTTTTCAAATGATTGGCTATTGCAAACATGAGGTGTTTCAATTCCGCTTAATACCTTAATTGTAAAAAATAATTTAATGGTATCTAAATCACTACCTAAAGCGCAGGAATCTACCACTTGCAAATTAGCTTTTTCTACACTAGCATTAAGTTTTGCCGGGTCTTTCTTAGCAGATGGTTTGAATCTGTTAGAAATTGTACCACGCACAGACTTCTCAACAATTTTAAGTGGCGTTTCCGAAGCATTATGTTTATCGTTCCAAATGGTTCCATAAAAGAAGCCATCAGAAACGACAAGTTTCTTTTCAAAAGATAATATAGAAGGAATTTCTAACTCGATTTCTTTCTTTGCCATAGTATAAAACCTCATTTCATATTTTTACATAGATACAATCCGTTTTCATCATCGTAAAGATATTCCCACATCATTTCATCGAGCGACTGGAATCGAAAAGCTGGTACAAACTCACCTATTGTAATAATCGGCTCTACAAAATGATGTTCAGTGTTATATGACCTTTGATTTTTTACGGTAATCGCACCGGATAAATCCCTAAAGCCAACGGCGATAGGAACAAGCCAACCTTTTGCATCAGTATTTCTTTGCAATATGTCTAAAAGACAATCAAGAGCATCTTTATCATCATTATATGCCATAAGGTAACTTCGTTCAATAATAATGTTTCCCGGCATAAGCTGATACTTTAACTTTGTTTCATCTGCTTTACTTTTTACAGCTATAACTTTCCAATGTTCTACGGTTTGATTCCGGAGGATAATATCTCCCCCAACTGCTTTCATCCGGGGAAGAATTTTTCTTACGACAGTCTGAACAGCATCCGCTATATCCATATTTGTAATACCAGTCACTTCTATCAAGAGAGTAACATCTAAGTGACATATAGCTTCTTCAATAAAAGGTGGCTGTCCGAAATCGTGCTTATTAATCGGAATCAATGGTTTCTTTTTACCTGTCAATGACGGATAATACATATATTTATCCATATATGCTTGCAAAGTACAGCTATGACAGGAAATAGAAACCTTGGGAAGCTTTATATTTTGCAGGCTATCATGTTGTTTCAAGTTACGTTCAAGAGCATGAACCATCCCCATCCAAGCCGTCATTGCTGGAAAACCAACAGTGTAAGGAGAGCTGTCCGCATTAGCGTTGATAATCTTCAAATGAGGGATGATTAAATAATATTTTTCCATTTTTATCCCCTCATTTCCTTTAAAATATAATCTTCAACCTGATTGCATAATGCTTTAAATTCACCATCCTCAAGAATAACGGATTTTTCATTGAGGATTTTTCGGTATGTGCTAATTATCCATCTTGCAAATTCAGCGGAAACAGCTTTAAGCCACAAATCTTTGTTATTATAACGAACTTCATAATACTTATTGTCAAGGAAAATTGCCTGAACCTTACTTATAGCACTGGCATCGCTCCATCCTTCTTTTTCCTGCCGGAGAAGATAAACATATTGGAAAACCGCATCCATAATAGCCGTTTCCGCATTTCGCACGGCAGTTCTTGCTTCTTTATTATGATGCCAGTCAATATAACTCTTATGAAGGTCATAAAATAAACTGGAAAGTTTTGTGTAACGTATTGAATTAAAGAAGTTTTTATACGGAATTGAAAATTTCCGTACTTCCAACTGTGGTGGCAAGGATAGCAACATATAGCTTCGACCACCACAAGCATTATTATTAACGGAAATATTTTGGGGCTTAGAGCCTCCATATTTAGTTTTAATAAGATTACCTCTGTAAAGGAGTGGATTCAGTTTCCGGTCTACCGTATCTTTATGCGTATACGCATAATTCTCTATTTTGCGTATGCGTAACCGAACTTCCTGTAAAATACTGGAAGGTGGTAAGACTGTAAGCAGATGATACTTTTCATCCCCAGTCGGAAAATAAACCTGATTAAGACTTTTACTTATGAAATCCGGCTTAACAAATGGAGAAACATCCAATAGCTGTTTCCGAAAAGAATCATAATCCGGCAGAATTGCTCCCAGTTCTTTGCGGATAGAATCATCATCATCTAACAAGTGTTTATAAAAGGTACGCCCATCATCCAGCGGAAGCTGTAAAAGGCTTGCAATAGGCAGATATTTTGCACTAACATAAATATCATCTTTACATTGCACAGAACAGGTAGCGACATAAGGAAGTCCGGGAACATCATTAATATTCGATTGCCACATAGTTGTTGCACTAGGATTCGTGTATTTGCCATTATGTGTAACAAAACAACACTTATTGGCAAAAGGAGCTATTTGCATTAACCAATCCGAAGGATTCAAATTCTTCTTCTTGGATTTTGATAAAATATAATCCAGCAGTATACTCATTCTATTCACCTAATTGATTATTGTTCAATCTCATTTTTTAATATCTCGTTTACATTTTGAGATATTTTATATTGCAGACGAATGAACGCAGGAAAATCATTGCTATGTAATGACTCGGTAATACCATATTCCTCTTCAAATTTCTGAAAAAGGCGATATGATTTTAAGGAATAGCTTTTCTGATAGGATAAAAGGTAAGATTCAAGTTCGCCACTTTTTGCCAGAGCATTGAAAGTCGCAGGCTGATTTTTGCGTAACCACTCACCGCGCAAATTTCCATAATACCCATAGGAAAGCAATTCATCAAAATTATTATCCACAAGAGTACCCTCCATTTTGCTATTGTTCAGCAGTTACGGTTTCGGATGCAGGGGCAGAGTTTTTAGGAGGTGTCTGTTCGAGGGGCTTTTGAATAATGAACCCGGCAGGAAGCTGGCTACCATGAATGGAAAGATTGTATGATTCGGAACCTGCCGGGGCCGGAGTGTTGAATCCAACATAATTAATCAGGAAAGAAATACGGGTGTATTTGCTTTCTACAGAACTCTTGAAAAGAGTGCTTGGGTGAGTATCATCTACAACTAAACTAACCTTATCACAAGGAAGTTTATGGGTGATGATTAGACCATTTTCTTTCTTCTCATAAATCATATAAAAACCGTTGCTAGTCACATTGATGGGCAAATCACCAATAGCGATAGCACCCCCATCAACAGGTTTGGTTTCATATACGGAAGAATAAGGAACGCAGGCAAGAATCAGAATAAGCGCAATAATAGGGAAAAATGGTTTTTGATTCTTTAAAACACAAATTCGATAGATAATGAAAATCACCAAAAGTAAAAGGCAGATTCCCATAGGAATGAAGTCTTGGGATACGGAAAACATATAAAATTCCTCCTTTAAGAATAATATTGACTATAGGACATATCTGCTTGCGATATGTACAAGGATGACGATATAGAATCGTTGGGCTTATAAGAGGACATATTGTACTTTTTTAGTTCTCTTTCAATCCAAGCTTTAGACCGTTTATAGGTTTTTAGCCTAGAACAATATGAATGCTTGGAAAGTTGAGCAATATGTTCTTTTTGTTTTTTGGTTAAACCAATATCCATAATATGTGATTTAGTTGATGGTTTTACTATTGCACCTTTGAGCATTTCTTTTTCATTTTTGCTGACCGGAGTAGAGCTGGTGGGAGAAATACAATCATCAAAAGGACAATGAAAGCAGTTTTCCCCCGGAATCATATTACATGGAAATCTATCCGGAGTTATTTCCCTTGCCAACAAGCGACACCCTTTCCTATAAAATAATCCCTTTTCTTCTTAACTCGCTAATGGAGTAATCCATAGTATTCATTCCATCCTTTAAAGTCATGTACCCACGGAGGTTGTACGAATTGCCGCTACGAATAACATTTTTTGTAGCATCCGTCTTTAATAAAACTTCAAAAGCCGCTACACGCCCCTGTTTATCTTTGCGTGGAATGAGCTTTTGAGCAACAACCGCTTCAAACGCATTGGCAAACTGTGCCTGAATCGTGTCTTGTTCTCCAGCAGGGAAGTATTGCAAGATACGGTCAGTAGCCTGAATAACATCGGCACTGTGAAGTGTTGAAAATACTAAATGCCCGGACTCGGCGGCGGCAATAGCAGAAAGGATGGTTTCCCGGTCACGCATTTCTCCAATCATAATAATGTCGGGGTCTTCTCGTAATGCTGACCGAAGACCTGTCGCAAAATCTGGAACATCACGCCCCACTTCTCGTTGCGAGAATAAAGAATGGTTATTCTCATGCAGGTACTCTATGGGGTCTTCTATCATAATGATTCGCTTACAATGCCTTTCACTTATAGCTTGAAGCATTGAAGCAATACTGGTAGTTTTGCCGTTTCCGGTTGCGGCAGTAAAAAGGATTAGCCCATGGTCTTTATTGATAAGATTTTGTACCGTCATGGGCAAACGAAGCTCATTCATAGTAGGAATATGCCCTTGTAATAGCCTGATGACAGCAGAAAGACCATTTTGTTCCCGGAAAATATTGATACGGGTTCTAGTATCACCGAAGCTGGAGGCTAGGTCAATATCACCGTTATTTTTCAAGAGCATTGCTTTGTCTTCGGTAATCAGGTCACGAAAAAGAACTTGAACTTCTGTCTTACTTACTGGTGTATCAGACAGAATATCTATTTTGCCATCATGGTTGCGGCAATAGATAGCCTGTCCTTCGATGATATGTATATCAGATGATTTTCGCGATTTAGCCATTTCCACAAGATTTGCTAAAACCATGATAATTCCTCTTTCTGATGATATAAAAATGCTGGCTGGCATAAGCCAGCCAGCTTGACCTTTTTACATGAAACCCAAAAAACTTGCTACAGACTGGCGAATAGAGTCATATAGACCTTTTTTTTCTTTTTCATCCTCTTGAGCATTTTCTACTCTAATTTTATCGAGTTCGCTTTGCTGATGACTATTGAGCTGTTCTTTACCTGTACGAGAAACATCCCGGCCTAAGTGCCGAACTACGATTTTATCGTTTTTCTCTGTGGCAGGTTTGGAGGGCGTTTCATTCTTCCGATACGGAGCCGCTTCCTTTTTTGTGGTAGGAAGTTCCTGATTAAGTAAATCAGGAGAAGACTCCTTTTTTCCTTCTTTTTTCTTTTCAGACTTCTTTTTAGTGTCTTTATTTTCTGTTGTATCTTCAGAGTTCCCTTTTTCATTTGCCGTAGTGTCAGCCAATAATTCGATTTCACTATCGCAGATAGCTTGACATTGAATTTGAGCAGTCATTAACGTTTTGAAGACTTGGGAAGCTTGATTCTTATACTCTTCAAGTTTATTCTGAATAGCAGAATAATCAAGTTCCGATTTTTGAAGTTTAGCAGTAAGTTTATCAATAGTACGTTGTGCTTCTGCCAGTTGCTTATAGAGCTTATCTGAGAGTTTTTTCGCTTCAAGAGCTTTATGGTCAGATGCCAACTTTTCTTTCATAACATCAGTTTTCTCAACAAGTTCATCCTGCATTTCGTTAATACGGGCTTGTAATTCCTCGTATTGTTGTTCTTTGGACTGTTGGAGAGCTTCACATCTTTGCCGCATATTGTTAAGGTCAGTAGTAAGACGTTCAGATAATTGCTTATACTCACGAATCATATTCGTATTCATGGACTCTTTACCTTCCTGTAAAGATAGGAAAGAGTTCTGAAGGGAAGAATAATCAGACTGTAATTTTTGGTGAGAGCTAATGATTTGATTGAGTTCTTTTTGTAAGGCTGTTTTTTGCGTAATGAGCAACTCAATCTGTTTTTTTGCTTCGTCAAGAGATATATCGACTTTTTCTTCCTTGGCAGGCTGGACATTAGGTTTATAATTTAACTGCTTATCCATAAATGCAATACCAGCTTCATCTACCTGCCAGTCACGTTTCACAGCTTTAACGTGTTCGGCTTCGGCGTTCATTTCGATAAAATTTTCTTTTAGAAAAGAACGCACATCTTTTTCTGACATTTGATACCTTTTTGCCATGTCTTTGACATTCATGTTGGGGGAACCTCCTTTATATTATTTTTTATTCAGAAGAATATTTAGAAGTATTCTTCAGGAATATCAGATGAATCTAAAGAAGAGAAAACAGTTTCCTTGGAACTTGCAAATGTATTAAAACCAATTTTAGATTTTTCAGGACTAGGAGAAGGAGCAGTTGATATTTTCTGATTACTGGTATTAATAACTTGTGTCTGTATATTGGTATTTAATGGTTCATTGGATGTACCCTTATAGAGCATATCATTAACCATTTTTTCGTGTTCAACCGAAACATCAACTGCGCGACCTCCATGACTGGAAAGTGATTGCTGAATCAGACAGCGAATGGAACGACTAATATTGCTTTGGGCGTTAATCCATTCGACAAGTTCAGGAGTTTTTACGAAACTGAACGATTTAGATATTCTATCCTTCTTCATATGAGTGTATGTCCTTTCTTACAGAAACGCCCGGTTAAAGGTATAAGTTTTACGCTACTATAGATTTCTGCATTTTTTCTTTAATTCCTGCAAAGAGTTTGGAATTAACAAACTCTTTTAATCCGGTTGCTTCAAGCAACACAGCCGTATTTTCATCTTCGATATAAAGGAGCCGGATTCTTGCGCGGTCACAATATTCCTGTAGGTGAGGTTTTAGAAAATCCTTCATAAGGATAGAACCGCCACCGTATACGGCGATAACATCAACCTCGTTGTTAATTTCTGTGATGCACTGGTCAGCAAATTCAATAATGTCCTGCGCTTCATCCATAAGTGCTGGCATAAAGACTTCCAGAGCATCCTCATGGTACTTATGGCTTGCATCACGGATATATCGGCTGAAATCCTGCCGAGTAATGGATTGCAGACCAAAGGTCTTTTTGAATGAAGGAAGTACACGAGCAATTGCCCGGCCATTACCGTTATTCGTACCCTTGTTCCGTTCAGGACGGAAATGAATATCCTGTGTGATGGGGAACTCTGTAGTTCCTTCGCCAATCGCGATATGCAGTATTCGACTTTTCTTCACTTCCTCCGGAGAACCGGACTCTCCATTAAAGAAGAGTTCCGGATTAGTCAGAAACGCATATGCCGCAGTAACCCCTTCCGGAATTACCTTTACAAAATCGAAATGAACAGATACCAAAAAATCCTTTGCTCCGGCATGAACGATTACACGATGTTCCGGTTTCCCCATAAAGCGGTTAGCAAAAGCAAGCGCATTGGCACGAGAATAATACGATACCGGAATAGCTGTGGCCATGTCGCACGATACTTTGATAATGTCGGCATTAAGCGTGTCAGGTTCATTGCTTGCCGCATAAGAAACCGCTTCCCCGGCAATATGAGCCAAGGTATTTACGAAAACAATATCGCTGGTAATTTTGTTATTATTTACGCCAACCGTGATGGAATGGCAATGCAGACCACTTTTTAACGCCAAGTTTCCGATATAATAAATGCCGCCTTCAACTTCTACAATCAGATTGTCGTGAATGTGGGAAATAACATAATCTGTGCTAATTTCGTCAAGATTCGGAAGATTATAAGCACGAGCAAGCACATTAGGGCTTGTTACAGGCTTATTGTCGTTGAAAAACATATCCTGTTCAGAATTTCCATTGTCGTTTGCCACTTTGAATTTAATCATGTTGTTTACTCTCCTTTTGTGTTACGCCTTAGTATGTTCCCACGGGGTCTGCCTACCACCGTAGGAATAAGGATAACAAACAGCAAAATACACCTGTTTGTTCGTGTCTATATTTATAGTATAAACACTACTAACAGGTGTGTCAATAAATTTTTATGAAAAAGTTATTAAATTTTTATGAAAAAGTTATTAACGACAGTTATCCTACTAGGATGCCGCTTCCAGTTCACAATCCTCTCTTATATTCTTTCCGTACCCTGTGATGCCAACGGAAAATGGGTCATAGAGGTCAATCAGCACCACTCTGCGCGATTTAGAGATATTATAAAGACGTAACTGGTTGAATACCATCCGGCTGACCATCCGGTGTGAACGCTTTTCAAACGGCAACTGTAAGACATTTTCAAGACACTGCTGGTAGCAGGAATAGAAAATAGTATGTTCCGGCTGGGAAGAATCCGCAATAACCGCAGTACGAACATGCAAAATCCTGTCGCGCATATCCTTGGATAGAAAATCATTAAAGGGAGTATCAGCAGAAGGGATTTCTTTCAAGTCAAGAGGATAAATCTGATAAATGGTCATGCCGTCTTGGGTGTGGCGTTCATCAACAATATTATTTTCCTCACGAATACGATTGATAAGAGATTTAAGACTTTCCATTTCTAAACGAGCCGCATCATCATCCCCGGTGATTGTCGCGTCAAGAGCTTTTGTAATATCGCGCTTCCCTTCGCGAAGCAGATATTCCTTAAAAAAGTGAGTGCGGTTTTTTAGTGTCGGAATGAGCGTGTAAAAAGATTTTGCTTCATCAAATATATCGGTCAGATAGGGATGCTTTTCAAAAAGTCTTGCTAAAGAAGCTTTTAAAGAATCCCTATCCTTCTGATATTTTATGTTATTCATTCCTTCACCGTAAGAAAGAAGCTGGTCATAGGAATTGGTACTGGCAGAATTGAAGCCGATATATTCAGATAGGAAACTAACGGAGTGAGTAAGCTTGTCAAACTGGCTGGCTGAAGTAAGGTGAATAGGGATAAGAAGTTTTCCCTGAATGTAATCCTGTACAATCCCTTCAAGGAACTGATTATCGGCAATTTCCTCATTCGGCATAAGGAATGAGCCACTAACAGTGTAATTTCCTACCCATTGGATATGGAAATGTATACGCTCGTCCTCATGCTCCCAGTATTTTGCTGTATAAAGTTTCAAAAACTGGTTAGCAGAGTTCCAAGTGATAAATTCCTTATTCTCACCGAAAGCATCCCTTGTATTAAGAATGATTTTATCCAAGGGAATATTCTTTTCTAAATTCATTGGTTTATCCATAACAGCCTCCAAAATATATACAATAGTAGTTGTTGCTTATAAAATAAACCCTAGCCTATAAATAGTTTTCTTGTGAACTTGCAGATTGATTGCTAAAAGACCCCCCAATAGTCTATCTTTGCACAGATTTCCTCTTGCGATTTTGAAAATTAGTGATTTGTTCCGTAAGCATCCGGTAAGGCGCGGAAAGGCTTTTATGTATCTTTTTCAGGTTATCCTTTGAAAAATAAGTTAAAGGCTTTCCATTATTAAGTGTGTCAAGAACACATAAATGGGAATTGGCACTTATTATCGACATATTTTCAAACGATTCTTTGGCAACGCGCAACGCAATGCCAGCAGTTTTGGGGTTAGAAGGAATAACCTTAAACGAATAGATTGTAGAAAGTTTTGCAAATTTGTCTTCAAATTTATCAAGGATGGCCAAATTCTTCTCCACTTCGTCAAAGCCTTCCGAGGAAAGTTTTGATATTTCTTTTGGGAAAGGCTTCAATTTAGCTCGAATTTTAGATACAGAAGAAAGAATATCTACAGCATGAGAATCAATAGCCGGATAAGCAACTGTGGATATAATTTGTTTCTCCTTTTCAGACAACTTATCGGACACAAAATCAAAGTCCGGACTAACTTCCTCTGCCAAACGAGTAAACATGAGTTTGCAAATGGCAGGGTCAAACTTCTCAACAAAATCAAAGTTTGTTATATAAGACCTTGATTCACGTTCATTATCAACAAAATTATAATTCATAATCGCAACCTGATTCCCTTTTGTGGAATCATAGCATCGCATCTGCATTAAGGACTGTCTGTTGTGAACATCCAGCCATAAATTTTCAAGTTCGTAATCCATAACGATATTCCTTTCATCGTGAATGCGAAGCAGAAATTGAACGATTATGGAGAGCATCTTTCATAACGCCAGCAACGTAACCTTTCTGCAATCGCAAAGGGCTTTGATTCTGTAATACTTCTTGTACCAGAGTTTGAGGATAGCGTTTTAATAGCTGGGTAGCAATATGAACATCAAACTTTTTCTGTTCATTCGGATTATTGCGTAACGGATTGCAAGGGGAAAAACTAATTCTTTTCACATCATCAGGTGTGAGAGCATTTCCATTTTGCAAAATGATATTACAAATACTGGAAAGAGGTTTTTTCCCACGAATAGCAAGGTTTTCCGACAATACATCCAATCTCTTTGAGAAAGCCTCAAATTGGCTTGCACTAAGTTCGCCCTTACAGTTTTCTTCCTTTTTAAAGAAAGAAATAGCTTTTTTGGCCACATTTTTAGTAAAGCGCATAAATCGAACAGCAAGATTCGGATTCTTATCGGCCATGCGGTAAACAATGGAGTTGCCTGTCTTCTTATCCGCAAAGGCATTAGCAAGCATTTCTTCCTTCACAATATCATCCGGCAAGTCCTTTGACTTATGTACTTCCCGGTAATCAGCAATCTGTTCTTTCGTGATAATGCTTTCCTTCTCGACAAATGTCAGCAGGTCTTGATAAAGCTCCGGTTCATGGAACTTCATAGCATGAAAAGCTTCATGGTAAAAAGTCCAATCGAGCTTCATTTCAGAATCTCGGTTGAGATACATAATTCCTTCATCCGGCGAAAACTTCCCATGTAAAGTTTCCGGCCCCTCAAAATAAGCTACTGGAAGCCCCAGTTCTTCTAAACTGAAACGCATAAGCGCGGCTTGTTCCTGCGTGAGATTATGTTTTGATACTGGCTTGCAGGCTTCAAGCTGGCTACCAAGCGTATCATGGGCAGAGCAGGAAAACAGTTCAACATTGCCATTTTCAAGGGATTTTGATTTCAGATTATTAACGAGGGCATCAAATGCCTTATTAACGATTTCCTTCTCTTCCTTAATAGGATATGGATAAGGAAAATTTTCTCCTTCCTGCTTCCAAGTGGGAGCATCCTTTATATTAACCAAGAAATCATTTTTTATGCCAAATCCATCAAGCTTGTCTTTGACATAAGACTCAAAACACCGAGCCATGACCTCTACTGTCGTAGCCCAGTATGGTTTTGTCCTTGCATTATCAAGGGAAGCAGACCGATTGTAAACTTTAGTGTCACGGCGAATAGTAGCCGTATTCTGTAATATACCTCTTAACAAATCATCACGAAGATTGGATTTACTTGAAATAAGGGCAAAAGTATCATTCGTTTTTCCGCTATCTTTTTCATCTTGAAACTTCTTTTCCCAGTCATAACCTGACCAGCCATCATAAACATCTGTGACCATTGACCTGTTCTCTTTACGGCCAAGGTAGTTATCAAGGGCATGAAACCACTCATGGGCAAGACTACCAGCACCATTCTTCTTTGTAAGATTAACAACGGTTGACACGGGTTCATAATGGGCAAGCGGTGCATTTTTACCACCTCTTCCCCGGCCACCGAAGGAAAGCCCCAGCGTTCCATTAAGGGATAACGCTTTAGCCGGAACATCCAAGACTTTTGCAAGGTCTAAAAGCGCATCATAAGTTTTATTGACGAAATCTTGCCTTTTCGTCCCTTCTACCCAGTTACCAAATTGGACACCATAGAAACCAAAGGTTTCCTGAAATTTCTCCGGTGTTACATTATCCGTGCGGTAAGGCTCCCCTACCCGTGCTTCATTGATAGAAGTACGTTCAGAGGGAATCTTAGATTTTTCTTTGAAGCTTTCGATACAGTCAGCTAGATTTGCGGAAATATACTCTTTTGCCGATTTACGAGAAGGAAAACCATCTTTTATAATAACGGTAAAATCCTTTTTATAAGCATAAATCGCATAATTATTCTTATCATCATCTGTTTTAGCACTTTGTAAAAGCGTAGTAAAAAAATCAGACACATCCATTTCTTTTCTACTGGAAGAACCACGAGAAGATGTGTTTTGTTCGATGCTAAGTTCTCCCTTTAAAGCAGGGGTAAGGTCTTCAATACTATCTTTACCGTCTACAATAATGCCATAGTTTTCGCCGCCTCTGTAACATAGTTTAGACGGATATTCCAACGCTTCTTCATAAGAACATTTTTTTAAAAGTGCAAAACCTTTTTCATTGATAAAATTATAGTTATTTGCTAAATAGTAATTGTTTAAACTCTTATCATGTCCAAAGGTATTATATAGCATAAACTGATGCAAACAATGTGTCCAATGTGTGACAAAGCCGCAATCTTGGTCAGCAAACTTATCATCCGAATATTTTTCATTTTTTTCTGCATTTGCTTTTAATCTGACCATTAAAGTATCAGCAGTAAATTCATCATTTAAAACATCAATGGCAAGTTTTCGTTTTTCAGATAAAGCTTCAGCCCAGTAACTACGATACCCCTGCCGACTTCTTGACGGAATAGACTCACGCAGGGCGCGGATAGCTGATACCTTCCAAGGTTCAATACCACCCTTCAATAATTTATCATAATTGGGCTGGGGCCAAGCCTTAGAAAGACTTCCCCTTACGTTTTCACTTTCGAGGGTTTCAAGGGAACGCTGATAAAGACCATAAACATCTTTTCTTGCTCCATAGATTTTATTGCCAAAATCTTGCATGATACGATGATTGACTTCTTTTTCTTCTGCTGAATCTTCCCCTGATACCCCCCCTGCGGATAGAGCATCTTCAACAGTCAGGGAAAATTCGTCATCATTTGAAGCGGCAGAAGCTTCTTCTTCCCCGGTATGGTCTTCAATCGAGGGGTCAGAAAAATCCTCCGGAATCTCCGGCGTTTCTTCTTCTTCCTCACCATTGTCTTCAACTTCACTATCTTGGGGAGAATCTTCTGCTTGTGCATCATTAGAGTTATTATCGGCTGATACTTCATTTATATTAGTTATATTATTCTGCGATGCCATTTCATTTTTTATAAGCATGGCATTATATTCAAGCGCAAATTGTTTCATCAATTCTTCTTGTGACGGTATCATTATACTCTCCCCCTACATAATTCCTACTTATAAAATAGTATACTAAAAAGCATAGTGGAAAATCTTATTTTTTTTACAAAAAGCCGACTATCTGATTGATAGTCGGCCAAAATCGTCCTATATTACTGTCCATAAGCGAAAACCGCTTGCGTTTCTCTTTGTGTATAGATTTTCTCAGCATTGACTGTGCCGGAACCACCAGCGGTAGAAAAGATAACAAATCTAGTTTTGTCAGAATTAACCGTGTACTGATAGTCATTACCCCATGGGTCTTTAGGAACACTGCCAATCCAAGGGCCATAAGCCCCACTCTTTTGGGAAAGAGCATCGAGCGAAGCTGGGTAAGCTTCCATATCATAATGATAATGACTAACTGCCGCAGTAATAGTGGCAATCTGATTTTTAGCGGTACTACGCTTGGCATTATCCATATACACATGCCAACCATATGTTCCAAGTGTGACAAAGATAATGAGCGCAACTAAATAAGACACAGAATCAAAGCTTAACACAGCTCCTTTTCGTTTTTTAAGCATTATGCACACGACTCCTTTATGTTATCTGACCGCCCCAAAAGGACGGGAAACCTCTTCTTTTTACAAGGATACAAAAAAAAAGTTGTGTTTTTTCTTATGAATTTGCAAAAAAGGCCTTGGCAAATGCCAAGGCCCAGTAACTTAATCAAGGTCTACCGTGGAATCTTCATCCATATCTTCATCATAGACCAAAGCAATAATTTCTTCATTAGTCAACATAATTTTTCTTCCTCCTTTCCATCTTTGAGGAAATCCAAATCCTTAACGGGAAGCACCGTTAGTTTTCTGCTGTGCTTTTTTCATATTGGCTACAACACGGTCAGCATAAGGCTCTTTTTTTGCACCATTGGCCATAACAGACCCATCAAATGCGGCTCCCGGAGCAAACTTGGTGATAGCGTTCTTGACATGGTTTTCCGCAAAGTTCAGTTCTTTTTGTGCCTTTTCAACCGCAAAGGTCACATAATTACGAGGATTTTTTTCATATCCTTCCTTCATAAAGCAAACAAATTTTTCAGCCGGAGTTTTGGCCTTGGACACATCGGCTTTCAAAATAGCATCAAGGCGTTTTGCGGATTCTTCCTTCATTGCCGCACGTTCCGGGTTTTCAACTTTTTCAACGGCTTTTTTATCGGCTTCCTTCTCCGACTGGCCAGCGGCCTTAGCTTTTGCCCGTTCCTCTGCCTGTTCTTTGGCCCATTTATCGCGGTTTACCTTGCTTTCTTCGCTAAAACTAATAGCACCACTGACCATTTTCGTATAATCTTTTGCTGTTTCAAACGAAAGCGTATTATTTGCTTCACGCCGGGACATATAGAAAACCATATCACGAGCGAACATATCACGGGTATGGTCATGCACTTCAATCTGCTTCGGAACGCCTTTCCCGGACAGGTCAGACAAATTAACCATTTTTACGGTATACGCTGTTGGCTTAACACCTTTTTCCCGGTCTTCCGGTTTGACCTTCGTGTAGAAAACAAAATCCACCGATTTTGTGCCTTGGGCAACGGAAATATCCTTTGCTTTAATAGCATCCTGTAAACGCATCCAGCGGAAATCATGGGTGTTACGGTTTTTCTGTTCCTGTAATGCCATTAAAACATTAACAGTTGCAGGTGCGTAATGAAAATCATTGCCCTCTTTATTTTTTCCGATAACCTCCGGGAAGTGAATATGCTTCAACGATTCCTTATCCACGCCCTGCCAGACCGCCGTTCCATTGTCACGAGCTTCCTGAAGCATAGATGCAGACTTTTGAAAAACGTTGGTTACTTCCTTGTTTTCATCTTTCGCATTTGTCTGCTTGACAGCAGGTACATCCGATAAAACATTGTCGAGTGCTTCCATATTCGTTTTTTCCATCTTAAAAAACTCCTTTTCTCATTTTGAACCATACCAGTTCTTACTTATTCACTATAAATACAGTAACACAAAAAACATCATAAAAATTATCATCTATTAACAACCTGTTCAATTTGAACAGGTTAAACCTTGTGGTTCTGCCAAAATGCTGTATTAGTAACGGAATAAGCAAGAATCATTGGGTCTTTAGCCTTAGAAACCTCATTAGAAACATAGCCTTCAAGGTCAGACAGGGACATACCCTTTAGGTCAGACAAGGGAAGAGAAAGGACAAAAGAATCAACCATGTGATATGCTGGTGATGAATTACCTTCAGATGGAACATAGGCAGTAAAATCCAGTTCCGAAGACTTTGGCCCTTTATTAAGCTTGACTTCAAGCTTCAAGTCCCCAATAATAATATTACCGACATTAATAGGCTCAATCTTCTTAAACCCAGCAGGTATCTGCATTTCCTCCTTAATGGCTCCAAAAGAAGCTTCATTAAAACTGGTAGAGATTTGTTGCTGTTGAGTGTAAAAATCGTTTTTTTTGATTGTATTCTCTTTTTCCGCTAGAAATCTTGTGGCTTCCTTGATGCAAGCATCCTGTGCAATATGTAAATACAGGAGCCTCAAATCCTGAATCGTTTTTTCTTGGTAAACAGATTTGGCAATCGCATTAAGCTCATGCGTAGAAAGTGTATGCCCTTTGGTTACATCAATAAGAGCAAACCGCATATCAGCATAAGTAAAGGACAACGCAGGTAGCCTTGACACATCAAAAACATCAATGAAATGACGAGATAAGGAAGCCTTGACCTTATCTATAGAAGCATTTTCAGTAACAAGGACATACTGGCGCTCACTATTAAATATGCTGACAAGCGGAGCAGGGATTAAGTGTACTCCCTTTTCATAAGCGGAACAAGCAACAAATTTAACCGCAGAAAGATAAGCCCTTCTTGCAAGCTTTACCCCCGGATTGACCGTCACACTCTCTCCTACTTCGTAAACATCACCAGCACTAAGTGTCCCTGTAAAACCAGCTTTATTCAGGACATACTGAATATCAAAAACATCAAAAGAGATAAAAGGCCATTCGGTAATATCTTGGACGGTTCCATCAATATCATGCAACCGTAATTCCTCTTGAAGCAGACTGGCATTGTTTATGCCGGGGATTTTTTTGGTAAATCGAAGTATAATGGTATGTGGAATAGAAATTTCAGACATAAATACCTCCTTTTGTAAAATAAGATGTACAACATCCTAATTTTAGAATAAATTGTAATGACCACGTTTTTTTCTTATGGATTACAAAATACAGAAAAAATAACAGAAATAGCTGGTACAATAAAAGAAGTAATTGTTTGAGTAAGAGAAAGGAAAGATAGACAATGTTCAAGATTGAAGAGTATATAACAGAACCAACGAGAAAAGAACAAATAGCATTTGAATACTTAAATATTGCCGAGTCAGGGGAACCTCTCTACGGAGGGGAGTACAAGGATATGAAAGAACGCCTGTCAAGAGCGTTTGAATACGCATTGGACGATGTAAAACACGCTTTTACGAATAAATACGATGGGACTGTAATAAAGAGAAATGAGGACGGTAGCAACTATAAAACCAGTCCGGACGAGATTATAGACTTACAGTATAAGTTTCCTGCCCTTACACAGGTAAACGGGTATATAAAATTCTTGGACAAGATGGATGATAAATACAAGAGTGACCCCCAGTATAAGGAACTGCATAGTTTAGCCGAAAAATGGAATAAGGTCGGCCTTGTCGTGAAAACAGCAAAGGACAGTGTAATTAAAGGGAAAAGACCCAAAGAGAAATCCGAAGCCAAAATCAGGCAGGAACAGCACGATGCTGAAAAAAAGACCTGTCCTTGTTGCATAGGAAGATTCATGGTGAAGCAGGATGGAACGATGACTCACCATGGCTATAAACGCCCCGGAATTGGTGTTGACATAGGCGAATGTCCCGGAGCACAGAAATTCAAACCGCTGGAAGAATCACTGGATGGCAGTTACTACATGATAAAAAAAATTGAAGAACATAAAAAGAAACTTTCGGAAGACCTGAAACAGCTTCCGGAAAGGGAGGAACTTACCTACACAAAAAGAGTGCGCGACAAAGGAACATGGAAAAACGTTAATGTCACTGTTCGACCTACGGATGGTTTTGAGTGGAATAAAGTATACGAGAATGTTGAAGGATTTTTGAAGAATAAAATCAAAAATGCAGATGCACAGATAGATTTTTATAAAGACACCATGCGAAACTGGTTTAACAAGACCTATCCCAAGGACAAGCCGGAATGTGCCGAGGAACGAGGAAAATACTTGAAAATCCTTCAGGACTATGGCCTTACCGGGCCGCAAAGCAAAGCAAAAGCAAACGGAAAGACAAAATAAAATAGGCTGGCTTAAAGCCAGCCTGCTTTTCAACCTGTTCAATTTGAACAGGTTGTTTTAATGAAGAGGAAATTTTAACCCGCCTATTCGGCGTAAAACGAAGGTCTTGTTTGCACCTATTTTTCCCGTGTCTTTTAAACCGCCTATTCGGCGTACAACAAAAGCCCAGCTATCTAACATCGACGGCTATTCTTTTAAACCGCCTATTCGGCGTAAAACGAAAGTGAACTGGCTGGAGTGAAAAAATGGTTTTTTTAAGCCGCCTATTCGGCGTAAAACTTATTCAAATACTACATAGTAAACTGGTATGATTTTTAAACCGCCTATTCGGCGTAAAACCTTTAACACTAAGAGAACGCTTACGCTCTAATTTTTTAAGCCGCCTATTCGGCGTAAAACAGTAAATCAAATAGCTCCTATAATGTATATGATACATAAAAAAATTAACGTAGTCAAATTTTTTATGACTATAAAACCTGTTCAAATTGAACAGGTTTCATAATCTTAACGCGCCACCGCCGCAGAATTTTCTTTGAACATCTTTTGGTACTTGTCTTTGCTGGCAATCTCCGTGAGCGTGTTCTTAAAGCTGTCCACCGCAAAATCAATGGCTTTTTGAGCATTAGCGTTATCAAGGCCACTTTTTGCCATTTTCTCCACAAAATGCTTGGAAACAGGAGTCATCAGCATATTGGCAACGCCGTCCAGTGTGTTCTGTTGTTCCGCATCGCGCTTATCATAAGATGTAATAACAATAGCCATCCGGAAATTGTTGACCGTATCAAAGGCTTTCTTACCCTTTTCAATTCCACGGGAAAGCTTGTTTTTTAGACTGGACATGAACGTTCTTGTCTTTTTTGCGGCATCAGAAATTTTTGTAACCACGCTTTTTACCATATTATCAGCCTTGTTTTTAACAAAAGCTTTACTCATATCGACATAAGTGTTAAGCACTTCAGCATAACTTTTCATAGTGTCCTTTGCTTCAAGGAGCACTTCCTTGCATCGTTCAGGCTGTAACGCACGGTTAGCCTGATGGGTATAAATATGCGAGAACGAATCAATGGCATCCTGACTATCTGCCTTGATACTGGTAACAAGCTTCCGAATCTCTTCATTATCGGATTTTAAAAGGAGTGCATCAAGCGCACGCACATTCTGATTGATATTTTTGAGTGTACTGTGCATATCCATGGTTTCTTCCTTGATAGCCTCTTTTTGTGCGGTTAAAACCTCTGTTGCATCCCGGAAGGATTTTACAACGCTTCCGGTCTTTTCTACAATAGCATCCGTGATATTTTCCTTGACCTCATTTACATTTTTATTAATAAGATAGGACAAGTCATTAAGTGTTTCATGGATATGACTAACCTCACGGCGCTTAAAATCTTTCCAAGTGGTAGGACTCGGCGCATAAAATCTTTCGGCATCAGCCACATCGTCCATAGCTTTGAATGTGTCGCTTGCCGCCATTTCTACCGTCTGTTTCGTAACATTGTCGGCCATGACCGTAGCTTCATCAACATGGTCTTTAATTTCCTTTTTCAGTCTGACAGGAATGTTTTCGTAATCAGCACCATTGGCACGGTCAACAAGTGTATCAAAATCATCCGGGCTAGAAACATAACTCATTAGTAAACACCTCTTCACAAAATCTTCTTTATCACTATAAAAATAGTAGCATAAAAACAGCAGGCGAACTTCTTATCTTTTAAACAAAAGACCGCGAAGCGGCCTTTTGTCATCAAAAGTCAGGCATCCCTTTAGAATGGTAAACCTTGAAGTTAGAATGTTTTTCAAGGGATTCAAGGATTTTCTTATCCTGTTCATCATAGGGATTCAAGAACGTTTTGACGGTATACTGTGCTTCACGGTTTAATTGTTCAATACGCTGGGTATTTTCATAAGTGTTATGAGCAGTTCTTATCTTAGCCTGCTCTGCATACATATTGGCAAGAATGTTCTTGGACATAATCTCCAGCGCGGCAATCTGCTCCTGAATTTCTTTGACCTGCATCTTACTGGTAGCACTATGATTACGCTCCAAAGCTTCTTGCAAAGCATTATAAACATCCTGTGCATTGTTTACGTTCTGCTGAACCGCAGTAGCAGAATTTCTGTAGGTGTCACTAAGATAAGTAGATTGTTTCTGATACTTTTCATAGTAAGCATCACCAATAACATCCCCATCAGAGGTCATGTAATCAGGCAACGAAGACATATCAGAAGACCTAGCTGAAGAAATATTGTCAGCATAACGAGCAAAATCAGCAGATACTTTTTGATTGGTTTCATCATCAAAATGCAAAATCATGGAAAGGTCAATGCCCAGTTTTTCTTTTATGAGTTCATGCCACTCACCCATCTTGTCATAGTACGCGATATTTTTCATGTGCCGTGTATAGTCATAAACAGCACCCCCCTGCCCTTCCAAGTCACGCAAGGTAAAAATGGATGGAGCACTATCCGGAATAGAAACAGATGTGGGACTATAGTAATTTGCCGGGTCAAAAGGTTCATCAATACCGGGAATTGACCATGCTAGTATAACCCTACAGGATGAACCAACAAAAAAACCAACCATAACAATACATAGCATGAACAGCAATTTACGGAAAAAACCAATGCCTTGACCACTTGAAGTTTGAGAAACCTTTCTTTGAACGTTCATAATATATCCTTTCAAACTAACTATTTACCCTCGGAAGTAAAGATAAAACCACCCTTACCGAACATCTTATTTATATTGTTAATTACTCTGTCACCAATCATCACAAAGAAAATACAGAATAAGGTAAGAAGTAAAATCGGAGGGTAATTAAGTGTGTGCATCCGGCGCTTAACCGCACCGCTTGCATTACACACACGTTCCCAATATGCTTCAACCGCAGGAATAGGATTCTCTGCCCGGCCCGGCCCACCATTCCAAGCATACGCAACCTTTTGCCAACTACCAAACTGGTTGTAATACATTTGCATTTTGTAAGTGGCAACAGCATCCTGCACAGATGGCGGCCAAGGCGTTGGAGCCGGAGGAAGCTCTGTATGCCAGTCATGATTATAAGGTATGGAACGGTCTCCATAACTTGTATACCATGCCCAAGAATCTTCAGGCCATGGCATAGGTGGAATATCGGTAATACCAGCTTCAGCGCACCATGCGTCCCAGTTTTCATAGGAAATCTGATAAGTACCATAGCCCCATCCATCGGAAGACGGAGTAATATAGCTTTCCGGATTGCCCCCGGTTTCGACAAGCCGGATTGCCCCCATAAATTCGTGTATGTCTTTAAAGTTACCATCGCTGTGTGCATAAACGGAGCCAATATTCGTGTCTTTTTCCGTAACAAGGTCTTCTACAACCATATTATTAACAATAGCAGTCATGACACAGGCATAGAATGTAACAACCATCAGCTTTATTGCAGATGTAAAAATACCACTAAGCCCATTAGCGGCATAACGGCGAGTCTGTTCCCAGCCTGCAAACATGAAAGTAACATAGCCGAAAACAATAACCAAGTAAAATTCGAGGTAAGCAATGGAAACCTGAATTGCAATTAAAATGAAGCAGGCAAATATCAGGAAGAAGAAAAAGGCAGGAAGTGTAGCTTCTGCGATAGCATTAAGGAAGTCAAACCGAAAACCTGCTTCCACATCGCTCATGCAAAGGAAAATAGGTTCAACAACTTTTGCCCCTCGCGCAACAATAGAAAATGGGTCAGCAACAATGGTCTTTGCCGCTTCCAGCTCTGAACCTGTAGAAAGAGCACCCATTGACATAAAGAAGTCACGGACACCATTGGCAAGGAATCCAGTCCAGTGTGTAATTGCAAAGAACAGGAAGCAGTAAAGCAAAACCTTACGAACAAAAATGACCAAGAACCCACCTTTGGTTAAAGAGGGACTTTTTTCAGATATTGACGATAGCATAAACGAAATACTAAGGTCAATCGTCATCAGAATGGTAATCGTATAGCCGATTATCCCGGATAAGAGGTCTACTGCTTTTGTACAAGCTTCAGCAATAGTATCTATGGCTTCCTTGATTTTACCTGTAAAGTCGAAGGAAGAACTAAAACTCATACTTAATTTTGACCTGATTGCATCTGAAACTGCATTTTCCGGAAGCCAAGGAGCAAAAGGAGCATACATCCAAGGAAGAATACCTTTTGTGTTGGGGTCAATAGTTTTCACTTCAAAATGTAAGTGCGGCCCGGTAGACCCCGGTGGCCAACCAACCTGACCGATAACCTGTCCAGCCTTTACCGTATCACCAACACCAATAGGAAAAGTTCCGAGGAGGTCAATATAAACAGAATACCAATTCTTTTCGTGCTCAATAAAAATAATGCCACCATCATGTCCGGAATCGTAGGCGGTTATAACAACGCCATCCGCGACTGCGTGAACTTCCTGACCGTAATAGGCATCCAAATCAATTCCATAATGAAAATCGTGACCATTTAGCTTTCGTGGCCCATACGCAGAGGTTACGGTCAGTGGCACAGGGAGCAACGGTGGACTCATGTAAGTAAACCGATACTCTTCAAGAGCATAAGCTGGCGTAGTATAGAGTTGTAAGACTGTCAGGCATAGCATGACAGCAAGCATAAGCCTCTTTATAAGTGCAATCATTTGCCCAGTTCCTTTCATTATATATATCACTACCATAATCGTAACACCTCTTCCCTCGCTTTTTTCTTGTTTTCTTGCAATCTATATGCTATAATTAAATAACAAGATATTATTATCTGATTATAAAATAGGAGGAAGAAATGCAAATGCGAAAAATAGTGATAAAGGTTAGTAACCTCTTGGATAAGCGAGGAATGACACAGAAAGACCTTGCTGAAGCCACGGGAATGACACCGACACAGATAAGTGTAATCTGCCGGAACGTAGGTACAGGAATCAACAAGGAGCACCTAGCAAAGATTGCTGATGTGCTCGGCATCACAGATTTAAGAGAAATCATAGATTTTGAGTGAGCCGAAAGAAAAATGACTCTCTCACAGCTTCTCTAAGGGCCTTGAAAAAGATTTTGCATATAGATATATACCTTAAAGGCTAAACATGCCTAAAACGGCTATCAGGACGGGTTGAACGAAATAAGTATAGAAAAGGGTGATAAAATGAAAATGAGTAAAATTGAAAAGTATTTCTATCTTATATTTTTTATTAGTATATTGGGAATAGTTTTTTATTGTGGAGCACCTATATTTAGGCATTATATATCAAGTGATAATTCAGACGAAAAATATACAGTAGAGGAAACAGTATCTCGAATGGGATTTGTTAAAAAAATTCTTATTGGATTCTGAATTTAGTTGAATATTGTATAAGCAATATTATTGGTATTCATGCCTTAAATCTAACTTGTGAACATGAAACTCCGGGGGGTTGGTATACTTCTGCTTTAAAATGGGAAAATATAAGTACAAAAGAATGGTGGTTATATAACAATAGTGAGTAAAGCAATATTGGTTGATTTGGCTGAACAAAAAGGTTGGAAGATGTTAATTTTTAGAAAAGAAAATAATTAGGTGATATAATGAATGAAAAGAAATATTTAATATATCTTAAAAGCCAAGATGACTATGAACATGAAAGTGATAATTGCTATGGCTTTTACTTAGGCAAAACTTATCAAAAAAACTATGAAGTATTCCCTATATGTAGCAATAATGAGTATGAGATATTAACCACAGGAAAATTTTATAAAACAGAAAATCTTGCAAGAAGGTCAGCAGAAACGTTACTGTTAAAATGTGATTACGTTTTATCCTATGAAATAATTGAGTTCCCTAGTGAAAAGTTCACGCAAAGTACAAGTGTTTTTAGTAGATAGAGGGATATTATGATAAATACAAAGACGATAGATACCAATAAATATCTTAACGATAATCTTCCTGTAGAACTTAAAGAAGCTATTGCAAATTTTTACGACAAAATAAAACAAAATGATATAGATGGTTTATCAAGTGCGTATAAAATGATATATTTTGAAGCAAAAGATTCATGGAAGTTTAAAGAAATATCAATAGATAAAATGAGAGAGATTCAAGAATATTTTAGGAGGTTGGCAAATGGTTGATTTAACGGATTGTAGAGAACTGACTAATAAATTTGGTGGCTCTGAAAAAAAGAAAACAATACTATATAATAACCGTAGATATATGGTGAAATTTCCAGACCGTGTAAGAGAAATGAATAACGAACATATGAAATTATAGAGTATAAATTACAAGAAACCCAAGCAGGAATGGAAGATTAAATTGGAACTTGTGGTAAAATATTAATATTCCAAACATATCTCCTACCCTATTAAACCATTATTAACATATTGATGGAGGAAAGCAATGATAGACTTAAAGAAAGTGGTAAAAATCTATGATAGAATCATGGATAAACTTACTGATAATATGATTGCATTTGTTGGCTGTTGTTTAACAAATATGAGTGCATGTCTTAGAGTATTGGTTGATATAAAAGGTGTTGAGGAAGGTAAATTAAGTAAGATTGAATTAGGGGAAAATTTTTGTGAAATCTGGATATGGGCAATAATAACTTGCATTGGTTTTGTTTTTATTAATTGGATTGCAAGAAGAGGTAATAATCATGAAAATATTTAAATATTTAAAAATAAAATTAAAGATAGTAAAAACTCACTGGATTTACTTGAAGTGTGGACTCTTAATATAGACGGTGAAATTTAAGATTGTAAAGCAGTGTTGTTATTCTATTACGAGGAAAAAAATGAAATATATAACAGGTATTCATGCCCTAAATCTTGCTTGTGAGCTTGAAACTCCGGGGGACTGGCATACTTCTGCATTAAAATGGGAAAATATAAGTACAAAAGAATCGGATGATAGTATTTGGGGGAACTACGGCATAGAATGTAATAGAACGATACCGTTCCTCTCCCCTGCCCCAAAATATAATATTGCAAATCATATTCGTGCTCTGCTCGACCTTATTGAAGAAGGAAACTTTGCAGTAGCACAAGGGATGAATAAAGATTATATATGTAACGATTCATACAATGAAGAAATATTTGATAAAGTTTTCCTTCTTAGACAATCTAAAATATGGAATGATATAAATAAATTTATGGAACGTGAATATTTAATGCAATGGGTAAATTATATAAGGAGAAAAGAAAATGGATAAGAATTGGAAAGAAAAACATGGTGAAGTCATAAATGGTTTTTTAGATTATTTAAATAAGCAATCCAACCAATTTATATTAAAAGGTGGAACAGCATTAATGGCCTGCTATGGGTTAAGTAGGTTTTCAGAAGACATAGATTTAGACTCCACCAACAAGAACCAGTTTTTTAAGATAGTCGATACATTTTGTAAAAAAAATAATTGTGAATATAGAATTGCAAAAGATACTGATACAACTAAACGTGCCTATATTCATTACAAAGATTGCGAAAAGCCGTTGAAGGTGGAATTATCATTAAGAAATAAATTTATTGATGAATCAACAAAATGTACTAGAAATGGTATTACTGTTTATAACATAGATACATTAGCATCATTAAAAACGGCGGCCTACGCTGGAAGGGATAAAATAAGGGATTTGTACGACGTAGTCTTTATATGTAATAATTATTGGGATGAACTATCCACATCAACGAAAATGTTAATGCAAGCAACAGTTGGCTTTAAGGGATTGGAACAATTAGATTATGTAATTAGCACACAACATGATGATTTGATTGATAACGACAAATTAGCGAATGATTTCTTAGATGTATATGATAAATTAGGGTTAATAAATGAAGATAAAGAAAATGTTGTATCATTGGAAGGACTAGATGAAAGCGATTATAGCCAAACATTAGAGTATATCCTAAGTAGAAAGACAAATAAGAGTACGTTGCCGGGTGAGTATGTTTGCTATATACAGGAAAAAACAAATTTAAATACGCAACCACTAGAATTATTAAAAATCGAAGAAACTTTTATAAAAGATAAACTAAACGAAGGACAAAAGCCGTGTGACATAGATAAAACATTAAGCAAATTCAGCCCTTTAAAATCAGCAAAATTATTTACAATAAAGGAACTGGATAAAATAAAAAACTCTCTTCCTAAAACACAATCCAATAATACGAAAGCAAATTCAAAATCTTTTGTTCGTACACGATGATGAAAAAATAATAGTTATAGTAAAAAATTAAGTTTATTTTGATTGAAATAAGGAGTTAAAAAGATGGTATATCAATTTATTTTTTCTTTCACTCCACCATTAATGTGTATTTTAATTTCTAGTTTTATACAGTATAAGTATGGTAGTAAGAAACGTATACTTGGTGATATTTATTTTCTCACGGGAATGTATTTTTTATGGTATATATTCAGGTATATCATGGGAGATATGGACGTTTATGATTTCGGAATTAGTGTATTGGGCTTGGTTTGTATATTAGGAGGAGCTTTATTATATATGAAAAAGATATTTAGAATGAAAATTGAAAAAAGATAACACCTACTCGGCAAATGGTTGATTTAACAGATTGTAGGGAAGTGACTAAAAAGAAACGCTGGTTTTATTAATGAAAATAATAATAAAAATTATGCTCGTATTAGTGACATTTATAATTGTTTACTATGCGTTATTGTTCGTATAACAAACTAAAAGAAGAATACATAAATAAGAAGTAAGGTGGATGTGATATTTATGGTAAAAAAAGATATTCTTAATACAGAAGAAAAATTATGTATCTTTTTAGGATTTTTATCTGGTATTATTTTATGGTTTATTGCACTCCCTTTTTATGAAAATAATCGTATTTATGAAGAAAATGTATTTGCACAGAATCTTTTTACAAAATACAAATTTTATGATGATGTAAAAAATGATTATATTCCAAGTGAAAACGTTCGTATTATTATAATAGAAGATTGCCCCAGTGGTAAAGTTGTTGAAGTTCAAAGGGAGAATGTTTATAGTAAAAAATATTTTATAAAAAAAGATTTGAGTTATTATATCCTTCATTGGTAAGAAATGGGGTATGTTGTATGATTGAAAATAAATTTCGCTATCGCTTGGCAATTGATTTTAGTTGTTTTTTACTTGGTGTATGCTTATCTATTATTTTGGTTTTTTTATATAAATCATGTAATAATGAACGACATGAAAGTATGGATGAAATTGCTTCACAGATATTTCGTGAGTATTCATCTTATGATGAAGTGAGAACAGACTATAATGTAGAAAAGGGCGTTTACATAAAAATTGTGAATGAATATCCGAGCAGTAAAGAAGTTTCTTTGATAAAAAATCGTTTAGAAAATGGAACATATTACATTGATAAAAACCTTTACTATAAGAAAAAGTAAAAAGGGAGAACCTTTGTATAATGAAGAATTGTAAAAGTGGAGAAATAAAATGGAATTAATAGTAGAAATAATAATCACATTGGTGTCATTAATGATTGGTTATTTTATTTTTTGGTTTGCAGAACGAAACCAGCCGCAAAAATGGTGCTTAAAGAATTACAAATATGTTTGTCTAATTATGTTGGTAACAACGTTGCTGGAGTATTACTGTGGTATTCCCAGCTTCATAATAATTATTTTTATAGCGATTGTAGGAACAACTTATAAGTATGTACAGTGGAAACGGCGTAGAAACAGCTAAAAGTTATCCTTTTGATACGAGGTGAAATATATTAATAAAGGTGTAAATAGATAAGAATAGATTGATTATGGTCTTAAATATTAGTGTTGGTAAGCAAGAACAACGATAAAACATAAGATTTTTTACCAGTGTGATTATAATACAATATTTGCAGTAACTATGAAAGGGGAATTTTTAGGTTATATTATGAACAAAATGATTTCAGGTGGCATATCTGGTGCAATAACTAATACGGAATCAGCAGAAGCATTAGCACACGCAATTAAAGACTATGAGAAAATAAGAAATGATGAACACGACGTAGAAAAAATAGTAGAAAATACTGGTATGAAGGAAATACAGATAAAATATATAAAAGATTATTTATTTTATGATAAACATAAAATGAATAATGGGGAAATAAAAAGATTCGACCCTAATTTCAGAATCGCACAGTCTTGGCATAGACTTGCCTATGAACCGCAAAATATTCAAGAACACGATATGTTGTTGCTGAAACATGAAACAATGGAATTTTCATTATTGATGCTTGGATATGAGCAAGAAGAAGCTCATAATATAACAAACGAAAAATACAATTACACAGAAGCATCGGACAAATATTATGAAAGATTGAGATTAGCGCAGAAAAGAAAACATAAAGAAACGCCTATTACTTTGGCAATGCTTAAAGAGTTTGATAAGAAAATTGCCGAAGCAAATAAAAGAGAAGATGCAAAAAAGAATAAAAATCGAGGAGGTCGCTAATATGGTAAAAATGAAAAATATTAAACAAGACGGTCACTTGGTACATTTTGATGGATATATTAACGGACATGAAAATGAACACTTTACTATGACTGTGGATTTAAATGATTCCAGTAAGTCTATAGCTAGTATAGAGAAAAATGGCTATACAGGAATGGCAATGATGGAAATTATGTTTTATGCGGCAAGGCATAATAAATTACCTAATGAATTAGTGGCTATGACAGTTTAGAAAGTTTACCATTAAAACTTTGAATAGATAAGGAGAGATTAATTATGGGATTTTTTGAATGGTTGGATAAAAAAGATATAGAATCAGTAAAAGAACATGAAAGGCAAAATGAAATAGCAAGACAAAAGGAAGAGGTAAAAAGAGAATTTTTTAGGAATAAATTAAGGGAACAAGGTTATGATGAATGGTCTATTAAAGACCAAGAAGCTATAACCTTTGGTTCTAAAAATGGCGGGGGAAGCGCCACTGGTGGTGTAACGCAAGTTGCCCTATTTCGCACTTTTGGCACAAGTAACTTAGACCAAGTATTTAATGAATGTGCTCCGCAAATGATGCAGGGAATACGCGAAACAAAATTACAGACACAGGTATTAAATGAAAAACTGGATGAAAATAAACGATACAACGAACTTGCAGGAAGATATGCAGAGCTTCAAAAAAACTATAATGACCTTTTAAAACAATATGATAATCTTAATAAAGTATTACAAAATTTAACAGCGCAACCTAATGGGCGATAGAATAAGAGGATTACTCCGTTATGAGTAATCCTCTTATTTTATCTTTTATCGACTTAAATCATAATCAGTATTTATATCTTTTGTTTGGGTTACTTCTTTTTTTACTTTTGGGGTATACTCGGAAGCAGAATCTTGCATATTCTGATATGTTTTAGCATTATTTCGAGCAATGATATTTTGCTGTTCACGTTCATAAGCTTCGTTGGAAGCCCTTCGACTTGCTTCTGCTTCTGCGGCTCTTTGATTTGCTTCTTGGGACTGTTGCATAAATTGCTGTTGCATATAAGCATCATTAGAATTCGTAGGGACACCACTTGACCCGGAAGAAGTATCTTTACGATATGAGCTATTATCGTTAGTATTTGTCCTTGCTGAACCCGTAAATGACGGAGTAAATGAATAATCAGCACTAGGCGAACTGTTATCACTAGAGGAACCGCCACGAGGGGAGCCACCACCACTGGGCGAACCAACGCTAGGCGAACCGCCACCACTGGGGGAACCGCCGCTAGGCGAACTACCACCACTGGGGGAGCCACCGCTAGGTGAACCACCACGAGGGGAGCCACCACCACTGGGTGAAATTAGGTTATTTATGCCTCTTACGGCATCAATACCTTTACCAAATATTCCAGTGTGAACAACTTGTCCACGAGAATTTTTAGCAACTTCAGACGTCATTTTCATAGAACCATCATCATTATACTGTGGATTTCCATCGGCATCGCGGTCAAGAACTTGATTTTGTTTCGTATCATAAAGAACACTGTGTTTACTCATTAAAGGTGCGTGTTCTGCATTACCATTTTTATCTTTCAAACTACTTCTAGCATCAAAATTCTTACCAATTTGTGCACCTTGTTGTGCAGACCGTATAAGACCGCCAAGCAACCCACCAGCAGGACTTCCTCCACCACTGCCACCATCACCAGCAACACCAGCGGCACGGCCTAACAGAGCGTGTTTAGCTAAACCACCAACACCAGCGGCGGCAGACCCAGCCGCATAATTCATTGCACCAGCAAAAGCCCCTGCGCCTTGGTTAAGTTTACCAATAGCACCGGATGTACCAGCGGCCTTAAAAAGTCCTGAACCTGCTCCTTGTGCCGCACCAGCAAGTCCAGCTTTTGCTAAACTTGCACCGCCAGTAGCAATCGCCGCACCAGCCTTTACTCCTGTCTGTGCCGCATTGGAAGCCATCTGTTTCATTGTGGCTCCCTGTAATGACGGACTTCCGGATAGTAAGCTTGATACGAGCTGTGGAATCTGTTTGGTAATAAGATATAACAATGCAGATACAAGAAGTGCCTGAATGAATAATGGGATATTACCTGCAAGCTGTGCCTGTGCATCCTTAGCTGTAAAAGCAGTAACATAGTTACTTAGAATAGTTGTAGAAATCGCGGCAATAAAACCGATGACACTTACTTTTATGGCAAGGTTCATCATCCCCCCAAGGGCTGATGTGAAAAGAAATCTTGTCTGTGGCAGAGCCGCAAACGGAACCATGATGATTGTGGCCATGGCAAGTGTCCAAAATTCGATTCTTGCCATAAACATTTCCAATCCGGTAAGGAACAAAAGGATAAGGATAATGATACAAAATATAAGAGTTATAAGAATCGTAGCCGGATTAAAACCGTCAATACCGTTACCATATACTGCTAAAAACATTTTACCAGCATTTTCTAAAATATTATTGGCAGGAAGATTCGTTTGTCCCCCAGCGTTATATCCTAACTGTTCAAACCCGGCACAGAGATTGCCCATGATATTCATATTGGAAGCACCAAATGAAGAAGTAGTAGAACCTCCATACCAGTTGGTAATGAGAAAGAAATATGCTCCGGTTTCAAGAAGGGTCATGGCCATATATCTTATCTTATCACCTTCTACAAGGTCAAGACTTACCTGAATCATTACTTTGATAGCCGTAAGAACCAATAGTAATTTACAGGCAGGGCCAATTAAAAAATTTGCACCTTGAAGTGTTGCTTCCTGATAAACCATAGGAAAATTTAATATGGATGCAAAGTCTATTTTATCACTATTGGAAATGGTGAGGTTAAAATTAGGCGTTGAAGGAATAGAACTTGCACTTCCACTCCACTGTGCAACCTCAAATACCGAACCAATATTAATGATAAGCCCTAAACCAAGGCAGGCACTCCATATCTTACTGATAGAAGATGGTTCGTTATTCAAAGCGATATTCAGACCGCCAAGCACAATCATTACCGTAGAAATCGCCATTGCCGCATGTCGCATAGCGGATAGCCAGTCTTTCATATAGGTATTAAAGCTTGAACTGTCAGCATTTATCCAACCATCATCCCCTGTGGTTATCGGAACAATATTGGTATCAATGTCAGCGGCAAATGCGATTGCCCCATCCATAGCAAGTATTGTTAAAATAGCAACGAGGGTCAGGATAATACCTGTTTTATACCTGTCTACAAAATCAAAAGGTTTCATGATACACCCCCATTATTCAGAGGAACTAATACCAGCCGCTTCCAACGCTCGTTTCCGTGCTTTTTCTTCATTGACCCTTATCTGTGCCTCTTTTAGATTTTTGGACTCACGATACGCCACTTCCGATTGTACGCTACGAGCGATAAGTCTGCTAAGCATGACATTGGCAAAAACATTCTGACCTGCAATGTTATTATTAAGCTGAAGCAACTGAACCTCACCTTCGGCATTACTGGAATCTTCAAGGAGCTGATTAGTTGTTTTTAGAATCTCCTGATTAGCATCCTGTGATTTTTGGGCCGTGGTTGCCGCTTCTAAAAACATTTGGTCAAGAGCTTTCTCACGGTTATATTCATTCATAGCGGCTCCGGCTATTGTGGTTGAACCGTTAAGGACTGATTGCAAGTCACCAAGACGGCTTTTCCAAGCCGCTTCAACGGCGGCAGTAGTTCCGGATTTAGCACCACCTCCGGTATGCCGATATAGTTCATCCAGTTTCCCCCATGACATGTCAGAAGAATTACTGCCAAAAGTCCATCCAAAACCATTATGGGTGGCATTTTTCAGATTCGCATTGACATAATTCATAATCATGTTGGAGTCGAGTTTTTTGGCGTTCAGAATAGCAAGAGCCAGTTTCTTATCTTCATCATTCAAAATCGAAGTTGTCCTGCTGACAATCTCTATCGCCTGTGCGATATTCTTTTCATCCCAAACGGCTACATTCGCTTTTGAATGGTTTGTCGTAGGTATCATTGCAAGAATACTACCCACGATACCAAAAGCAACCCCAACAGCCACGGCCACTTTCTTCTTCTTCATATTCATACCTCCACTATAATAAGCATATTAATTCTATCTTATCGTAAACGATGGAGGTCACAAAAAATTCTTATAATCTTGCAAAAAAAGCCTGTTCTTCAGAACAAGCTTATTTTATGTCGAGTTAAATTAAATTGGTTGATATAATTTTAATATCTCTTTTACTTGCGAGGGGTCAGTAACACGAATGATATTATCTTTAAATAAAAAATATATCTCTTGTTTTTCTGTACCTTTATTAATATAGATGAATTTTCCTTCCACCTGTACTGTATTAATTGGATTATGAACAGCATCAACAAATTCCGTAGTTGGAATAGTATACTTTTTCATTCCATCCATTTGCTCATAATAGTTACAAAAGTAGGCAAAAAAGAGAACTGTAAAGAAAAGGAAGGAAGAAGATAAAACAATAAAGGTAAATAATGTAAAACGCAAACGTTTCTTGTATTCTGGCCGAAATACCCTTTTATAAACAAAAAAACTAAAAATAATAAATGTAATAGTAATAATTATTGCTTTTATCATAAACAAGACCTCTCCTATTTTTATCTTATAGCCCCCAGCTCTTTGGACAGCTCATTAGATTTGGACTGGTCAATTATCCCAAAGAACGGAACCTGCATGATAAGGAACACCTTTTCCTTGTCCGTTCCCCGGTTGATATAGATACGGTTTTCCTCCATGTGAACAGAGTTGGCCGGGTCATGGACTGTACCAATCAAATCCATTGTTGCCGGAACCATATATTTAGAAATAATCGTACTGGTCTGGATTTGCAAACGAGTGCTATTGAAGAGATTCACGTTGACAAAAAGAAGTATTCCGGAAATCAAGATGAAAATTTTCGTCATCCAGCGCAAGTAATGCTCATTACCCTTTTCACTTGCCTTACTGTAAATAATAAAGCTTAAAATAAGAAACAAGCTGGTAAGGCCAGCAGATTGAACAATATCCATGATAGACAAATCCTTTCTTAAAGCTGATTGAGGATATTCATATAGGCCTGATTGACCTTAACGACATAATTTTGTGTTTCCCTGTACGGAGGAACCCCACCGTACTGATAAACCGCGCCGGAGCCAGCATTGTAGGCCGCTACTGCATAAGTAACGCCGTACTCTCCCCAAGATGAAAAATTATTGAGCTGGGTTTTCAAGTAAATAGTTCCTCCCATTACATTTTCAAGCGGATTATAAGGATTAACCCCCACAGAACTTGCCGTGTCCGGCATTAACTGCATAAGCCCTATTGCCCCGGCTGGACTATATGAGTCAAAATGGTAGCTCGATTCCGTTTCCATCACAGATGCGATAAGGATGGGGTCAACGTCATACTGCTGGGAGCAGTAGAAAATTGCCTGTGCAATCCAGTTGCACCTGTCAGCATCATATCCACTATGATAGCTGATATTGTTATAGATAACCGTGTAAAGGTCAGCGGCCTCCCCTCTCGTTGAGGAAAATATCATACAAGCCAAGACGAAAAAGCCAACAACTATCTTGGATAATACCTTAAAAACAAGACCTTTACGCATACACATCTTATTCAACCTCTCTTTCATAAAAGCTCTATACTATTAGTATAAACGAAAAAAAAGCCTTTTTTTCTTGTTTTCTTGCAACAAAATAACCTGTTCAATTTGAACAGGTTATTTTTTGGGAAGTGAAAAATAGGTAAAATCAAAAGAGGTATAAAATTGGGTATTGGATTCAATATCATTATTATAACACTAATAGCCAGTAATAGCAATAAAATTTTATCGCGATGGAAAGAAACTGTTACGCACATTGTCAAAAAGATATTGACAATAGTATATTATAGTGATAAACTAAACTTGCGAAGAAATAAAAAGGAGGTGATGGATGTGGATGAAAGCGAAAATAACGCTATAGAGGATATTGATAAATGGATTACAAGATTTAAAGAACACCTGTCTAATTGCAATAATGCTCAAATCACATTAGAAAGCAATGACTGTTTACAAATAATAAACCTTCTATCCGATTATAAAGAAATAAAGAAGCAGTATAATCCACAAAAACAATATCTTGTAGACCGAGAAAAGATAGGCAGACCACGCCGAATCTTAAAGGAAGAAGAAAAAAAAGCGATTGAAGCATTAAGGAAAAGTGGTAAAAGCATAAATGATATTGCCAAGGAACTTCGGCTTAGTAATCGCTTGGTAATGGAATATTGCCGACAGATGTAAGGAGTGATAACGATGAAGTATAACGAACTGGAAAACTTTATGGAAGAATATATCAACCCGGACGGGAGCATTGACTGGGAAGGAATCCAATTTAAACTTGAAGATGGTTTAGAGCAGAACCATGATAAGCTGACCTGCAATGTTCCCACCCACTATTTTGCAGACGAATTGATATATGGTACATTCCGTAATATGGCAGAACTGTACGAAGTGGCCTATCCCAGTAAAAATCAGCTTGTAAAGTGGTTTAAAGAAAAAGGTATATACAGTAATGTGCTTGAACTGGTTGAAAACGCTAGATAATATAAATGAGAAGGTGAAAAAATGTTATCGAAAAGAAAAGTTGTCCAAATGGATAATAAAGAGTTGTTAAAAATGCTAATACATACCGAAGATTCTATAATGGTAGAAGTAAACTCAAAACGTGGTATAACAAAAAAAACAGAAAATAATATGACACTTTGCATAAAAGAAATGTGTAAACGGCTGGGTATAGAGTATGAAGAATCCGATTGGATATATTGATATGCGTTGATGGAATCAAAAGGGGTTAAAATGAAGAACGTAACAGCATGTAAATTATACGGGCAAATTAGCTGGAATCAACTGTTCGATTCAGAGCAGGAGCTTATCACTAAGATGCTCGAATGTGAAACAGAGAAAGGCTTCGTACCTAAAGGTTATGAGTACATTGGCAGTTTCAAGAGATATTACAAGAAAAATGGATGCTTAACGCCTAAGCAACTTACTCAATTGAAAAGATTAGCGAAGTCGGTATACGCATTTGTCAACAATTTGAAGATACCGGATTTAATAGTTCGGATATAAGCCGAAACACCGCTTCGGATGTGTTGATGATGGTAGGTTAGAAGGAGTTTAAAATGAAAAACAGAGAAAGCAAAATGCTGGAAATAGCTAAACTAATGGGAAAAGAACCTAATAAACCATTTGAGATTCAGCAAACAGGTATGTTTGGAGTAGTTATCAATAAGGTTGTAATCAATGAAAAAGGATTTTATTATCAAGGTAAGACTTACACGAAAAACCAAAAACCAAAATGGATTCATTCCCCTGAATTACTTTATGAATGGATTTTAGGGATAGCGAAAGAAAAAGAGTAACGAAAAAGGTGGCCGCAAGCCACCTTTTTGTATACACGTTAATAATGGAATCGAAAGAACGCTATAGCCATAAAAAAAATCATCAAACCAAAGCTTATCCGATATTCTTGTGGAGTAGCAACCTTAAAAAGCCTGACCCCTACCCTCTCATTCGGATTAATAAGCGGTACACCACCGCAGAAGAAATCTTCAGCAATATGGCATAAGGCTCCTATACTCCCCCACATAACCGCATAAATAACTCCTGATACAATACAATTAAAGGAATCATTTTGAAACCATACTAGCCATTCATTCACCGACCATGGTAAAACCATAGTCTTCAAATAAAAGGCACATAAAGCAACAGGCACAAGATAGAACGGCCAGTAATGGGATTTTGTTCTATGCTTCTTCTTCCATTCACTATCATAATTATGCCCTTCTATGCTGTCCGGAAATATGCTCCCTTGGCAAGCAAAAAGCGTTGGTAAAAGGCTCCCAGTAGCCGCATAAACACACGTTGCCGTTACAAGACGATGATTATACCATTGCATAGATGCCCCTACCTTTCCTATCTTTTAACGTGCAAGGTTATCATCCTTAAACTTTCCAGCCAGCACACCCTGTACATACCCTTTAGGGTTTTCGCTGACATGGGCAAACGGACTACCTAATTCAATAGCTGAAGCCACACGTTCCTTGGAAAAATTTGCTTTTTGCATTTCTTTTGCAATTTTCGTATCAAACGCTGGAATATCTTTAAATGGAGTATCTTTAGGACAAAGCTTATTAAAATATTCTTTGTATGCCTGTACTTCCGGCTGGTTATTCTCTTTAATCTGCTTCTGCTCTACATTTATTTCCCAAGTGCCGATAATCTGCTTTTGCGTAGCGGTTTCCTCAATGAAAGCCCAATCATATGGTTCTCCTTTTCTTCCTCTCCCTATATCTCTACGCAGTTCATCTTTTTCAATAAGCTTCTTATATTCCAATAGCTTATTTTTTAGTTCATCAAGATTGTTTCCTTGTTCAAAAACATCATAAACATCATTATCTTTATCGTAAGCAACAATGGAATATTTGTTATATTTATCTTGCATATCTTTTGTGGTTTCCTGCAATGCTTCTTTATACGAAGAAATGAGTTTATCATAGAGTCCGGAAGAATATTTTTCAATACCGGAATGTGTACTGCAAAGTTTAACTTTATTATGGTCAACATCATATTCAAGGGAAAAAGCAGAATCTTTTTCCTTGATTTTTTTGGAAAGCGTTTCCATGAAATCCTTTGCCGCATCCTGACTATAAATATCATCATAATGATTTTCCTCGTGGAAATACATAGTTATGGGAAGGTCAGCATGACGGAAGTTATCCGAAAAATTATCCATGGAAATACGATATGCAGGTTTTTCTTCACTATTCATGAAATAAACTCCTTTGTTGTTATAACAGTGTTAACGATAAGCACCTTTAAAGGATTCCTTAAACTTTCCTTTCAGAACATCCTGTGCATATCTTTTACGCATGGCAGAATCTTTTTCACTATAGGGGCTTCCAAATTCAACCGCCGCCGCAATACGGTCTTTTGAATAATGTTCCTTCTGCATTTCTTTGGCAATTTTCACATCAATGGCCGGAATATCGTGCTGGGGAACACCATAAGGAGCTATATACGTTTTTAATTTTTCCTGATAAGCTTTGAATTCCGGATGCTTGGTGCCTACATAATCGTTAAAACTATCCTGTGTAAGCGCAACACCAGCAAGCTTAAATTCCTGTGTTTTCTGAACACCTTTATCCAAAAGTTTCTCTTCAAAGCGCAGGAAATCCGAAATATTCCGAAGCCCACCGTAAAGTTGCAGTTCCTCGACTTTATTAAAGTCAGCCGTAGAGCCAGTTCCATGAAGCAGGTTGTAGAACTCTTTGCCTTGCTGGGGACTATCTGTAACCATAATAAGCGAATCATTCTGATTGTTGTAATTGCCATGGCTGTCATAATTCTGACTTTCTCCCAGCATCACTTGGTCATAATCATCAACCAATACGGTAAGTCTTTTCCCAGCCTGTTCATAGTTTGACCTGACCGCGCTTTTTATGTGCATGATACCAAAAGGAGCCGGGTCAAAAGAAACATCCTTATATTCCTCAGTAATCGTATCAATAATGGGCATAAGCTCCATAACCTTACTAGCATTTTCCGTATACGGTTTTAACTGATGGTCAATGCAATCAAGTATGGGTTCATTTTGATAAGAAACCGTAAATTCAAGGTCATAACCACCACGAGCAATCTGCCAGTTATTTTTATCAGCAACAATATTTCCTTCATCAAAAGCCTGTAAAACATCCGTTAAATCTTGCAAATCTTCCTTAGTGTATAAGGAATAATAACGAAAATCGCTATCCATCGTTTTGTCAGCGGTCAAATTTATTGCATGTGATTTATCCAAAATACTTCCTCCTTAGAAAATAACTGCTATATCAACACCATTATTATAGTAACATAAAATCAGGCTTAATATTCTTATATTTTAGCAATATCTTAAAAAATATATAGATACCTATTGACATCATATATAGCTAGTTATATAATATAATCAAAGATAAGTTAAGACAAATACTGAAGGGGTAATAAGTATGGACAGAGAAGAAGAAATCAAGGTGCTCATGGTAGACCATTGCACCAAAGACGAGGCCATTAAGCATCTAAAAACAGGTACTACTGTTTACAACATCACCAAAGAACCGTGGGACGAAACCTACGCCGATGAAGTAGGTATAAGCCTGCGTGAAATCAAGGAGAATGGGCGTAAATATGACTTCTCTTATCTTAAAGTTGATGATGTTGAATATATTATAGAATATGTTTTGTGAGGAAATATAAAAATAGGAGGTAACAATGAGTTATTTCAAAGTTTGCTACGAACATAAAACAGCCAATGGCATTTGGATATCCAAAGAGTATATTACAAAAGACGTTAGAGATTATAAGAGAGTCGTTGATGTATGTCATGCTAACCCAGACGAATACAAAATTATAAACGTAGAGAAAAATGACAAGGGGTGGAACTAAAAGAGTAATTATTGCAACCCTCGGCAAAGCATTAAAAGGAAAATTAAACTAAGAGGAGATTAGTGTGTAAAGGTGATGATTAACATGGGTCAAAACAACATGGCAAAAGTAGCAAAACTGTATGGTAAGAAATTGGGAGAAGAATTTTTGTTAAAAAACGAAAAAAATGCCATCTTTCCATACGTTTTTACAGAAGACGGCTTGTTTTACATCGAAAACGGGAAACCGTCCATTAATGATAGCCATGAGCTGATGAAACTTTTGACAGGAAACTCCGTAATTGTTAAGGATATACCAAAATAGGAAGGCTGGATTGCCAGCCATGATGATTAGCCGCCTTGGCGGCAGAAAGAGGAGAGTTTAACGATGAAACAAATGTTGGGAATCATTGGGGATGAAAACGGGAAAGAATATCGTCGGTTATTTGTGTACAAAAATGTACACGGATATGACGGAGATATTGAGATTGTCAGTGAAAAAAAGTCGCTATTACGGCGACCTTGTAGGCTATTTTGTCGTAAAATATAAAGACCCTAGTGTCTTCCCCATGCCCATAGAGGAAGTCCATAGCACAGAATTTAGTCAGGCTTGGAACATTCTTGAAAAAGGTGGACACATTGAGCGAAATGATTTAGGTGTTCCGTTTTGGAAGGACTAAGCATTTCGATAGGAATCGCTGGCCATACAGAGTGTTTTTGACTACTTAAAGGCGATGTTCCATATCATTATATACCTAAACAAAAAACCTGCCCTAGAGGGCAGGTTTCGTTTTTTTAGCGGCAAGCCACCTTTGGTTCTTTGATTTTTGCGTTTACTTCGTCCTTATCCGGGCAGGCAGGAGACATAAGATAAATTGCTTCGGCAATTTTCTCTTTGCTTATCCCTTCACCCTGAAGTTTAGCCGCAATGGTTTCATCCCCATTTTCCGGCCACTTGCCATCATTGCCATCAAGTACAGACTTGGCAAACTTTAAGTAAGACTCACAATGCGGCTTATTATCCTCATAGCTGTCCGGTGTAATAATAAGGTTCAGTCGCTTCTCCTTCTCTGCATCCAATTCCATAAGTTCCTTGTCTGCATTAACAAGAGCGTTGACTTCAGCAAGCCGAGCAACTTTTTGCTGATACTCTTCTTCCTTGGGGAATGGCTGACCAAAATTCTTTTTACAGGATTCAAGTTCACGTTCACAGTTTTTCAAAAGGCTTTCATTGCTGACTACCTTATTTTCCAATACGGTTTCAAGCAGATTCAGTCGATTAAGGTTAGCATCCGGTGTAGTAAGACCGACTTCAAAAGAAGTAACAGACTGGCCGTAGAACTTTGCTTTATAGACTGTACGGAGAGAATCCGTAAGTTCAGGTTTAACTTCAAACTTCAAGCCACGGAATTTGCCGTAAAAGGTCTTGTTGGAATCAATTTTCCCTTCTTTATATGCTCTGCATACTGCGGCAAAAGCATTGCCAGCTTCTTCAACCTTTATTTCCTTGCCGTTGAACGTAATCATATCGGAAGGATTCTCCTGCAAGGTTTTCATATCAGCCTTTGCCGCCAAAATCCTTGCTTTATACATTTCAATATTGCTGGGCAGTTCCGATTCAATACGGGGTTTTAACTTGTTTTGTACTTCCCTGTACTGAACACGTTCAACGGTAAGACCTTCCACTTCCTGCGTAAGTTCCATCTGCTCTTTGAAAAGCGGATTATCCGTACAAGCGGCCTTAAATTCAGCAAATTCCATTTGAGTAGAATCCACATCCGATATAGACCGGGATGGAGTTTTGCTGGTCATAATCTGTGCAATAAAGCCCTGCTTGCGCTCATTGGTCTGCCACATGAACGCATCAAAGGTTCCTTCAGTAACATAGCGGTAAATTTTTACCTTTTTGTTCATATTTCCATGACGGACAATACGGCCCCTTCTCTGCTCAATCTGACTGGGCTTCCAAGGACAGTCAAGGTCATGTGTTGCCGTAAGGCGCTTTTGCACATTTGTACCAATACCAAGTTTATCAGAAGACCCAAGAAGTACGCGAACTTCGCCTTTATTGACTTGATTAAAGAGTGCCTGTTTCTGTTCCGGCTTCTCATAATCATGGATAACGGCAATTTCTTCCTTGGGAATCCCCTTATCCTGAAGTTTTTGGACAATATCGGAATAAATCGTGAATTTTTCCTTATCGCTTGCATTGGGAGTAGAAAGGTCACAGAATACAAGCTGGGTTCCCTTAATGGATTCGGATTCTTTATACTCATTTACGACATTAGCGATACAACGGTTTACCTTGCTGTCCTCAAAATCCGGATTATCGCGGTCAACGATACGGGTATCAAGAGCTACATTTCTGCCATCGTTAATAACAACAAGCATATTATCAAGGCCCTTGTCACTATCCAAAAGATTAGCTTCCTGATTGACAACTATAGGTCTGCCAGTCTTGATAAGTTCCGCACGTTTTACCAACCGATTAACCATATCCTTCTGAATAGGGCTGGGTTTGGATTTTTCCATTACCACTTCACATTCAGGTACATCAAGATTCAGCATATCCGCAGTTTTTACATCGGCAAACTCGCGGAACATACTTACAAGCTCCGGCAAATTGTCGAATTTCGCAAATCGCGTCTTCGGATTATACTTTTTACCATCAGCCGAAAGTTCAAGCTGGGTAACTTCCTGTCCAAACGTAGATGCCCAAAGGTCAAAGAACTTCAACCCTTGCGATTCAAGACGGGACGGCTTCAAATATTTTTGAAGCGTGAAGAACTCGGAAAACGAATTGGAAATCGGAGTACCGGAAGCAAAAACCACACCACGCTCATTGGTTATTTCGTTAAGATAGTCGATTTTTGCAATAAGGTCATCCGTTTTCTGAACGTGCTGTGACTGAATACCACTCATTTTGGTAAAGAAACCAAGATTTTTATAGTTGTGGGATTCATCCACATAAAGTCTGTCTACCCCCAACTGTTCAAAGTAAATCGTGGCATCCTGATGCTTTTTATACTCTTCCGTGACCGCATCCATTTTTTCATTGAGCTTTTTAAGTTGCATTTCAGCCTGTTTCACTGTAAAGCCGGAATCATTCTTCATCCGTTTGAGCTGGTCAAGACCTTCCATTGTTTCATCAATTTCCTTCTGAATAAAGGACTTTAAGCGTTCCGGCGAAAGCGGAATTTTTTCAAACTGTTCATAGCTCATAACAATGGCATCCCAGTCCTGTGCAGAAATCTTAGCACAGAAATTCCTGCGGTTTTCCTTACCGGAGTCTTTTGGCGTAGAAACAAGAATATTTGCATTTGGATAAAGCCGCAAGAACTCTGCTCCGAATTGCTCCGTAAGATGTTTGGGCATAATAAAGAGTGGCTTTTTGCAAAGACCTATACGCTTAGATTCCATTGCAGATGCCTGCATTTCAAACGTTTTGCCAGCACCAACTACATGAGCAAACAACGTATTGCCGCCATAAAGCGAATGAGCAACGGCATCTTTTTGATGGTCACGGAGTTTTATTTCAGGATTCATGCCGGGGAATGTAAGATTGGAACCATCGAACTGACGGGGAACAATGTTATTAAAGTGTCGATTATAGTAGTCCACGAGCCAGTTTTTCCGGTTTTCATCCTTATAAATCCATTTATCGAACTCTTCCCGGATATTTTGCATTTTCTTCGATACCAATAATGTTTTCTTACGGTCTGTAACACGCTTTTCCTCACCGTCAATCACAACAGTCTTTTTTATATCCATAGTACGATGGTTCAGGCATTTCTCTAACAATACAAGTGCATTAGCTTCTTCAATACCATAGATTTCATTGATTTTCGTACCGCCAGCTTTTTTATTGTTAATTTTCCATTCGCCTGTAATATCGGCATATTCTATACCAACTTTATCATAGCAATCAAAAACCTCGTTAACAAAATCCTCAATATAGCTGGTTGGAATCCAACTTGCCCCCAAATGAATTTTAATATCCTCGGCCTTTAACTCTTCCGGCTGGACAGATTCTAAAGCTTTGATATTTTTATTGAGCCGTTCAATGTCCTTACGCAAAAATGCAATCGTTTCATTACTGCCATCATGAATAAATTGGTCAATCTTGTCATCGAACTCGCGCGAAAACGTATTATACTTTTCAAGAATATTTTCTTTTTCCAAAACTTCCGGATGCTCACCATGTGCGTACTCACGAACAATAGACTTTAAAAAAGCATAGTCCTTTGCATCAATATCTTTATAGCGATTAATATTTGCCATACTGCAAACATTTTTAATAACCTTTACTCCATCAAGATAATCTAATCGGTCTAATGAGTAGAGTTTAAGCATAGTAGGCAATATGTCAAGAGCAAATTCCGTATCTTCAAACAATGTCTTATTTTCAGGATGTAAATCAAAATAACGATTAAATACATCCTTTGAAGTATAACTACCAGCTTGATTCAAAAAAGTTAGTAGTAATGCACGATTATTTTTATCGAACATAAACTCAATATCAGCATCAGAAAGATTATCTGAAAAATAAAAACTACCTATAGAATCTAATGAGAACTTTTTATCATAATCTTTTTCGTTATAGATATACTTATCCGGAATGGGGAAAAGTTCATTAATCGCAAAATCGGTAATTTCCTTCTCCCATTTTTCTTTTGTTTCCTGAACAAAATCAAGTTTTTCCTTTACATCACCGGATAAATATTCATCAGCAGTCACATAACGATTCGATTCAATATCTTCATAAATGCTGACAAATTCAAGCTTATCAATGATTTCTTCGCCAGTCTGTCCGGTAAGGCCTGCCATATAAGGAATGTCAATGCACCCTTTTTCAGCCATGGAAATCATCAGAGCCTCTTCCGGCGAATCTGCATGAGTTGGAGCAGAATATGCCTGAATCGTTCTCTTCGAGAAAATATCCGACTTAGCCTTAACTTCATCATCTTCCATTACTTCCAGCGACAAAAGGAGTGGGTAAGCAGAATCTTCTTGGAAAAGGCGTTTTAGGGTACTATCTTTATTGATAGGGCCATAGGCCTTGACATGTTCATCATAAAGCTGATTGAGCTTTGCCTGATGATTGATAAGCGTTTCATCATCACAGCTTGCCATTTCATCAGCAAACATGGAACGAATTTCATCACGAATGGCCATAGCAGAAACAAGTTTCTTTCTCCCTGCCCCACCAACATTTATTACTTCCTTTTCACCAGTTGGAGCAAGATAGATAATATCTTTCTTATCAAAATAATACCCATAAGCCACATTGGTTTCAAGTGCCGGAAGTTCCGTGGGAACAGGTAATGGCTGTTCAGCCTTTACATACTCTTTTGGTAAATCCGAAAGTGCATTATCCAAAAGTTCTGTGATGGGAATATCAACGGAATCACCGTCTTCATTTTCACGAACTTTCGGAATAACATCTAAATCGTAACCATAAGATGTAGATTTTACCTTCGTATCACCTAAAATATACTGCGGATTTTCAAGGAAATACTCATTTTCATAGTATTCCTTTTTAATCTCTTTCCCTCGGCTGGTATAATCTGTTTCCGTCATAAGGCGCGATTTAGTCCAGCTTGGAAGTTCATCAGTAGGAGAAAGTTCATGTTCACGCTTGCGGAAAATCAACAGGTCAGAAACCGCTTCGGTCCCAGCATCCTTAAACGTGTTATGGGGGAAACGTACTGCACGGACAAGTTCTGCCTTTCTTGCCAGTTCCTCACGAATCCCGGCATTTTTCTTATCCATAGTACCACGGCTGGTAATAGCCACAACAAGGCCACCGGGTCTTACTTCATCAATCATTTTGTTCATAAAGTAATCATGGATAAGACGGCTTCCCTTTTCCTTGTCATTAACCACAACATTGTTGAAGGGAATATTGGAAATAGCAAGGTCAAAAGAGCCATCCGGGAAATTGGATTTTTCAAAGGGTTTATTGACGATACGAGCTGACGGATTGGCATACTTGGCAATAAGAGCTGTGATAACATCAATTTCAACACCGACACGATTACTGTTTTCTTTCATGGAATCCGGCATATCATCAAGGAATCTGCCGTTACCAGTCGAAGGGTCAAGAATGTTACCGCCATCAAAGCCGTAATTTTCAAGTCCCTTATAAACAGAATCAATGATTTCATGGGGCGTATAGAATGCCGTAAGCGTGGATGCACGAGCCGCACGATATTGAACATCCGTCATTTCGTCCTTGGCAAGCTGATAAAGGTTACGCCAAGAAGTATTATGTTCATCAAATACTTCTGAAATTCCACCGAACCCGGAATAAGCCTTTAATACTTTAAGCTGAAGCTCCGTAGGCCGGGTCCCAGCTTCTTCCAAATGATTAACAATCTGTAAAGCCGCAAGGTTCCGCAAAAATACCGCTTTTTTCCCTGCTTGATTCGTCATAGTAGCATCAAAATCAAGGGATTCAAGGTCAATTCCGGTAAAAGAGTCATCAACAGGGCGCAGGGAAATATCTTCATATTCTTCTACGGCCACTGCTTCATCTTCTGCTTCGGCATCATCAGGCAATGCAGAATCGGCAGAGTCTTCCATATCAGATTCAGTCGAAACCTGCAAAGCATCTTCGTTTGCCGAATTATCTTGTGCTTCTTCATAGACTTCATCAGCCGTGACAAGCTCAAAATCAGCGATTTCCTGCTCCGTAAGAGGTCTTTCAAAATAAACCGCGCCGTATCTGCCGCCACTATCGTTTTCATCAAAGCGTGAGAAATCGCTAGGCGTTGTGCCGGGGCCAATAGGACGCTGATTCATATAATACTTATACTCACGCACCCTTGCGGCCTGTTCGCTTGTATTTTGAATACTATCAACCTGTTCAACTTGAACAGGTTCCTGTGCCATATTAGCCTGAATCTGCTCCAATAGAGTATCAAAAGAAACTCCATTCAAGGCTGAAAGGATAGCATCGCGAGAACTATCATCCCCCCAAACCACATTAGCCGTTCCATCCATAATTTCCTGCAAATGATGAACATTCGCGTTCAAGACCTCATGGATGGACTTAAACGGCCCAACATTTTCCGGTATATTAACCATAGGAATATTTGTATTATAGTCAGCAAAAGCAAAGTGCGTACTGCCAGCATATCTACCCATTTCTGGGTTATAGGAGATATTTACAATAACATCACAGGCAGAATCCACATTAGAGGGAATCTTAAAGGAGGACTCACGCCCTTGTGATGAAGTAAACTCCAATACAGGATAAGCGGCAAGCACCTCGCGAGAAAGTTCGTCTGTTTTTTCCTGAATTGCATCATCTACATCAGGTAACGCTCCCGGAATATCAGTAGATACAGCCGAGTCCGTTTCAGCTAAACCTGCGCTTGCTTGTTCTTCTACCGGGGCCTGTTCCAAAGGAATTTCAATAGATGCCACATCATCCTGTACAGATTGAGTAACACCTTCCTCTTCCACCGCCGCAAAGAGATTATCCATGACTGGCGTTTCCATGGCAGAAGCTTCAGCCGCAGTTTCTTCAACGATTTGGGAAGCAGGAGCCGTATAAAGACCTAATCTTATAAAAGGCCTTTCCATTTCAGGAATTGTATTAATAGCAGAAGCACTCTGTGCCAATATAGCTTCTTCAATAGTATTAAACGTAGTATCATTAGGAGTAAAGAATGGATAACTGCCGAAACCACGATAGTCACCAAATTTCTTATCAAAGTTTCCTGCTACATGATACCCTTTTCCTTCTTCATATGAAATACAAAATTCAGCATGGAACTTTTCCCTTTTAGCAAATGTGACCGGAACCCTGACCATTTCAAAGGGAGGATATTTCTTTTCAATATCCTGCTTAACCTCAATCGTATAATCTGTAAGATTGAAGCGTGCAAGTCCCTGTACAAAGTCTTCAGGGAGTTTGGAAACAGGCTTTTCTTCCACAGGTGGAGTATTTAAATCCTCGTAAACAAAAGTTTCCTTGACTCCTTGTTCGTCAACTAACGTGTTGAAGCCCTCGTAATCCCCTGCATTTAAAAGGTCAGCATAGTTATTAAAACGAGTCATCCTTAACAGGTATTCAACATCTTTTTGTAGTTGTTCTCTCGTTTTGTGAATTTGACCAATGGCAATAAGGTCATTTTCATCTATGACCAAATTTCCGTTCTGAAAATCCATGACAGCTTCAAAAGCGTGCCGATGAACACGTTCCAGCCAAAACTTATATCGTTCCGTATCTGCTTCCGGAACGGATTCCGTAACCTCAGTAACTTCCGCTTCCAAACGGCGCGAATCGACATATTCTTTGGCCCCGGCATAATCACGGCTTTGCAAATAGCCATTAAATGTGCGGAAATTACAGTCTTCTAATAGGTCTTCAACCTTAAAAGCAAGATTGTATTGGCCTTCACCATTGCTATTGGATTCGTGAATTTCAGCTAGAGCAATCAAATCATCATTAGAAAGCCCCCAACCGATTTCTTCGGAAATAGAGGAAATATTTTTAGTCCGGAAACGCTCCATCCAAAGCGAAGCAAGCTCCGAAGGGGGAGCAACCTCAACGGAAGGACTACCGAGTTCTTCTTCAATAGCGTGGTCTTCCTCTAAGGTCTGTACAAGGGAAGTTCCCATATAAGATGCGAATAATTCATCACGCGAAGTACCGGAAAGCTCCGATAGTTCATCAAAAAACGCATTACGAACCATTTCATTGTCAAGACCGATGGTATTAACATCAAGCGAACCATCCTGAAGCCCTGTCAGGACTTCTTGGAAGGTAACTCCTTCTTCGACTGGATTTTCAAAATCCGGATAGTTTGCCGCAAACCAATCGGAAAGAGAAGATTCCATATTAAAACTATTTTCAACTTCATTTGCTTCCTCCGGTAGTTCTGCACGAACAGGCGGTTCGGCATCAACAACAGGACTAAACGTATTGGCAATCCCAAGATACGCTTCATGAGTGAACGCATCTGCTGTTTCTTTAGTAAACTTGCCATAATATTGAACAGAATCTATAAGGGCATAAAAGCCATTCCGTTTATCATCAGCAGAAATTGCTTCATCTTCGGAAAGTTCGCGTAAACGTTCACGCACAAGCACTTCTGCCTGACTAGGTTCAAGGTCATCTTCGAGGATAAATTCGGCAGTTGGTTCTGCTTTTGCTTCAAGGTCAATGACCGGAACAGGAATTTCTTCTTCGTTAATGGCAACCTCTTCCACAACATTTTCCCGGTCTTTACGGACAGCATGACCAATAGAATCCAAGATTTCCTTGGCTGTGCTATTCGTTTGCGCGAGAAAAACCTCCATATTTACCCCTTCACGGGATATGGAATCAATAATCTCATTATTTTTAGACAACCCCAACCGGGAACGAACAATATACTCAACGCTGGCCGCAGTAAGGCTTGGATAATCCGTGTCCAGCATCGCAACACGTTTCTGTACGGCATCATGCACAGCGACCTCAATAGTCGGAGCCGAAGCTTCGCCAATAGCTTCTTTTGCGGATTGTTCATTCACTTCAGCATTATACTGCCAAGGCGTATTAACAAGGGAAGAATCCCCCACTTGAAAAGCCACGGTGTCCTGAACATCGTAAACCGCCGCAATAGCATAACCGCTTTTTGAATTAGGATTCGGCAAAAGCACAGGAATCGGCGTAGCACCTTCAACAAGAGCCGAGCCAAAGCTACGATGCCAAATATCAGCACGGGCAAGCGCACGAGCACCAGCCGGAGCATGGTAATGAAGATTTATCTGTGCCGTAACATCATAACGATGAAACTTTGCCATAGTATCAAGAAAACTGGTGAAAATGGCCGTGTCCCTCTGCATTTCACGGGGCAGACGATGGGCTTCAATCAGCAAGCTATTGTAGTTAATCATATTCGTTCCTCCATTTTAAACTCACTGATATTATGGTATATCAAAACACTCCACTATATTTATTATAATTTGACAAGTTTCAAACAAACCTTGTATATACTAAAAGCCCCCATACAGTATTAGCACCTGTACAGGGACTTTTAGTGTCGTATAATATGAGCCTTTATCTTGTTCCTTTAAATTTTAGCACAAGTCAGAATATATTGCAAGAGAAGGGCTTTATCAAGAAAATTTACCAAAAGTTCTAAGGAAAGACTTCGATATAACTGAACAAGTTCCAGCATTGCCTTTTCCATAGCCCCTTTTAACTGCTTAATCAGCAATTTTCAGCGTTTTTAACGTTCCATTTTTCGAGTGGCTGATTAAATGCGGAATCTTCAAACATTCCTGCCATATTCTCAACCATGGATACATCCCACGAATCAATGGGATGATTAAAAGGAGAAGAATCAGAAAACATATAGGACATATCCTTTACATGAGAAACATCCCATGTTTC
>AUXO012785611.1_pt1 | contig 70222 bp, 51 predicted proteins | sample 768731 | NCBI WGS metagenome assembly AUXO01 (sample SAMN02715735, study PRJNA202380) | gut metagenome | biome: sheep rumen | host: Ovis aries | place: New Zealand: Palmerston North
GCTTAGAAAACGTAAATTTAGAGTTAACCCTGATTGCTTGTGCTTTTAACCTTTATAAATATCACAATAAACGGAATCGATTAAAGATGATTGCATGAGATCAGGTAACTGAATAGATTAAAAAAGCTCTTATTAACATAGGGTTTATTAAAGTGCCTCTAAAATTAACAATTATAATAATTATACATAGAAAAACAGAACTGCATTGGCAATGGCCAATGCAGTTCTGCTATTTAGAGATTTTTTTTTACAGCCCCTTTTTGTTAATCAATGGTCTCAAGACCTTCTGCCTGAAAGGCTTGACGAAGATCAGCGACCAAATCATCCTTATCTTCGATACCAATGGCTACACGGTAGAAACCATTGTGGAATTCTTCAGGATACAGATACATTCTTTCATCATCCTCACCTAAGAATACAATCAATGATTCTGTGTTTCCTAAAGAAACCGCAGAAGTAAAGATTTCTAAGTGAGAAACCACGCGGTTATAAAGGTCGTGATCTCCCTTTAATCCGAAGGAAAGGACACCACCGAACCCATGTTCCATCTGTTTTGCTGCCAGTTCGTGTCCTGGGAAGTTTTTTAGACCGGGGTAAGCCACGAAACTAACACAAGGCTGTTTATCTAACCACTCAGCGATGTATTGTGCGTTATCATTGTGAACCTGCATACGAAGAGGGAAGGTAGAAGCACCTCGGTTAATTAACCAAGCACCGAAAGGACTGATACAACCACCGATATTTACCTGTGACTGATAACGGATCTTTTCCATTTCTTCATGCTTGCCAATGATAGCTCCACCCATAGAATCGCCATGGCCGTTAATATATTTGGTAAGACTTTCTACCACAAAGTCTACTCCATATTCGATTGGACGAGTATTGTAAGGAGAAGAGAATGTGTTGTCTACGGATACCTTAATATTATGTTCGTGAGCGATCTTTACAATTGCCTCGATATCACAGATACAAAGGGTAGGGTTTCCAGGGGTCTCGAAGTGGATTAACTTTGTGTTTGGGCGGATGGCCGCCTTCACCTTTTCAAGATCAGTACAGTCCACGATGCTTGTTTCAATTCCCATCTTTTCGGTCCAAAGTTCGTTGAAAATACGGTAAGTGGCGACATAAGTTACGGTAGAAAAGATAACATGATCCCCTTGCTTTAAATTCGCAAAGAAAAGACCAGAAAGAGCAGCTACTCCAGATGCAAGAACTACACAGTCCTCGCCACCTTCTAAGTTTGCAAGTTTTCTTTCCAAACGTCCCTGATTGACACCACCGTTTCTGGTATAAATTGGTGCATCAGACGCAGACCAATTCATCTGAGATGGGTCATAAGGAAGGGCAAAAGAATTTGCCATGTAAATTGCTGGTTCTACAGCGCCGGTTGCAGGATCTGTTTCATTACCCAAATGAATAGCCCGGGTAGTAAAAGAAAGATCCTTCTTTGAATCGCTCATAATGATTCCTCCATTTTATATAGTTTGAAAATAAGTATAAAACAAGACAAAATAGATGGCAAGAAAAATCTTGCTTTTAAGTAACTTGTGGAAATGAGCAAAGTCTGTTATAATCGGATATATTTTGGGGACCTGTGTTCTTATGAAATATTTTGATATTAAAACTATTTTGAAAAGAGGTGTCAATATGGTAGAACAGACAATTGAATTTCGCTATGATACTCAGCTTTTAATTGAAGGTGAGGACTTGGATGAGGATGAAATCTCTGCATATATTACAGAGCATTTTAAAGGGGATTGTCTCCTTGCAGTTGGGGATGATGAATTAATCAAAATTCATTTTCATACCAATGAGCCATGGTTAGTGTTAGAGTATTGTAGAAGCCTTGGTGAGATCTATGACATTGTAGTGGAGGATATGGATCGTCAGGCCAGAGGCTTGCAGGGTTAGTCTATGGACGGGAGTACAAGCTGGGGTCTGTGGCTGTCTCATCCCGAGACCTTTATGGATACGGCAGCTTTTTTATTTGACATTGTTCTATGTATTTATTTGATTTCGTCAGTGTCTAGAAAGGATCCCCATATCCAGTCTTATCGTTTGGTTGCGTTTGCTATGACCATCACTACGGGACTTGAGATTATGAGGTGCCTGCTTTTAGATGAGCCGGATACCACGGGGATGCTCATTTATAAGAATTCCATCAATTCCCTGACCTATGTGGGACATTGTTTTGTCGCCTATGAGTTTTCAGACTTCATGCTGAATTATACCAAGGCCAAAGAGGCGAACTGGATGACATTTTTTAGACGGGTATTATTCGGATTTACCTTCAGTGTGATGGTGGTGAACGTCTTTAATAACTGGGTATCCTTTTATGAACCGGGGCGAGGAGATTATATTCGCGGGCCGTTTTATATTGCCTTTGGTTTTTTACCGGCCCTGTTTTTTATTATCTATGCCATGTGGATTCATGTGTTTAACTCGGAACGAGTAAAAGGAAAAAGCAAGTTTATCCTGACCTTATCCTATATGATTGCCATTTCCGGAGCCATGATGCAGTCTTATTCTAAAATCAGTGACAGGATGATGATTACCGGAACCTTTTCTTCGGTGTGTGTCATTGTTATTTTCTTTGTGATTGAGAGTGTAGATTATCAGAAATTGTTAGAGGCGATAAAGAATCTGGATGAGGCCAGAAAAGAGGCGGATAATGCCAATCAGGCAAAGAGTAATTTCCTTGCTACCATGTCCCATGAAGTTCGAACCCCCATGAATGCGATTCTGGGTTTGGATGAGATGATTTTAAAAACCAGTGATGATCCGGTGGTTTTAAAGTATGCAGAAAATATTCAGGGGTCCGGAAAGACGCTGCTCTCTATTATCAACGATATTTTAGATTTTTCCAGGATTGAATCCGGAAAATATGAGATTATCAATACGTCCTATCATTTAGGACGGATGATTGAGGATTTAAGTCTTATGATTCGAATGAGGGCGGAGAAAAAAGGCTTGGATTTTAAATTGGATTATGATGAAACCCTACCAGATTATCTGGAGGGAGATGAGGTCCGAATTCGTCAGATTCTTATGAATCTTTTGAATAATGCAGTAAAATACACCAAGGAAGGAAGGGTTACCCTTCGGGTGGCAGGTCTTGCAGAAGAGGGAGAGGTTGATCTTGTCTTTTCGATTCAGGATTCCGGTGTTGGTATTAAGGAAGAGAACATTCCAAGATTATTTGAGGCTTTTTATCGAATTGATGAGGCATCTTATAAAAATGAAGAGGGAACCGGTCTGGGACTCCCTATTGTAAGCAAACTCCTTGCTCGAATGGACGGGGAGATTGAAATCGATAGTGAACCGGGAGAAGGTTCTAGTTTTACGGTTCACTTAAAGCAAAAGATCTTAGGGGATACAACCTTAGAGAGTACCTTGAAGCAGGGAAGGGACGCCGGCAATATGGAAAGAGAAGAAGAACGTATTTTTGCTTCGGATGCTAAAATTTTGGTGGTGGATGATAACCAGATTAATTTATTTGTAACGGAAAGTTTGCTTTCAACTACCAAGGCCAAGATTACCACTAAGAGTGGCGGAAAAGAGGCTTTGGAGATTTTATTAAAAGAAAAGTTCGACCTGGTATTTATGGATCATATGATGCCGGAGATGAATGGAGTAGATGTCTTACATTATTTGCAGAAAACGCAGGGTCATCCAAATCAAAATACACCGATTGTGGTTTTAACTGCGAATGCCATTTCCGGAACCAGGGAGAAGTATCTTTTAGAGGGATTTACCGATTATATCAGTAAGCCTGTAGATGGAGCACAACTGCTTGGAATTATGAAAAAATATCTGCCTGCAGAGTTAGTGAAATATGAAGAAGACGAAAAGTAAGGAAGCGAGAGGATTATGTTTTCATGAAAACAGCAATTATGACAGATACAAATAGTGGACTTTCTGTGGCAGATGGAGAACGTTACGGGGTCTTTGTCCTTCCTATGCCGGTGATTTTGATGGGCCGGGACTATATGGAAGGGGTAAATATTACGCAAAAAGATCTTTATCAGGCAATGAAAGAGAATCAGGAATGTTCTACCTCCCAACCATCCCCGGGATCGGTGATGGGACTTTGGGAAAAAGTCCTTGCCAAAGGATATGATGAGGTGGTATACCTACCTATGTCAAGTGGACTAAGTTGTTCTTGTCAGACAGCAAAGTCATTGGCAGAAAATTATGATGGAAAGGTTTTTGTGGCAGACAATCATAGGATTTCGGTTACCTTGGTAGAAGCGGTTTGTGACGCTAAGTACTATGCGGACCAGGGAATGGATGGAGCAGAAATTGTGAAACGTCTGGAAGAGGAAGCTTATGAATCAAGCATTTATATTGCGGTAGATACCCTAAAGTATTTAAAGAAGAGCGGTAGGGTTACAGCCAGTGCTGCTGCCATTGCTACAGCCTTAAATATTAAACCTCTCCTTACCATTCAAGGAGGTAAGTTAGATGCCTTTGCAAAACCTAGAGGGATGAAAGCATGCAAAAGGAGGATCATCGAGGCACTAAAGAAGGATTTAGAAGATAGATTTTCTAAGGTGCCGGAGGAACAAATCCATATTGCAACTGCTGGAACCTTTGAGTCGAAAGAGGAATCAGAGGAATGGAGAAAACAAATGGAAGAGGCATTCCCTGGAAAGGAAGTAATTTACCAGGAATTGTCTTGTAGTATTGCCTGCCATGTAGGAGCTAATTCCGTGGCAGCAGCAATTTCGAAAGTCTCTGCCCCAAGGGCAGTTTGGCATTAAAGGATCAACATTACACGAATAAGGGATGAAGCATATCCCGGTCAATTATGGAGGACAACCAATGAGAAAGACAAAGATTATCTGTACCCTAGGACCACGTACAATGGAAGGAGATATTCTTGAACAGTTAATCGAGAAGGGGATGGACGTAGCACGTTTTAATTTTTCCCATGATTCTCACGAACAGCATCTTGAAAAGTTAAAGAAGGTGAGAGAACTTGCTGATAAGCATCAAAGACCAGTTGCATGTCTGCTGGATACCAAGGGACCTGAGATTCGTATTCGCAAATTCAAAAACGGTAGCATTGAATTAAAGGCAGGTCAGACCTTTACCCTTACCACACGTGAAGTAGAAGGAACGGAAGAAATCGTAGGGATTACCTATAGTAACCTTCCTTATGATTTGGAGGCTGGTTCTAAAGTCCTGATTGACGATGGTTTAATCGAGATGAAGGTTCTTCGCATTGAACATGGATCGGATATTGTCTGTGAAGTTTTAAATGGTGGAAAGATTTCTAACAAGAAGGGAATCAACGTTCCCGGAACCAAACTTTCTATGCCATTTATTTCTGAGCAGGACCGCAAGGATATTGTATTTGGTCTTGAGAATGATTTTGATTTCATTGCGGCATCCTTTGTACGTACCGCCGATGACATCTTACAGATTCGTAAGATTCTAAAGGATAACAACAATTCTTCTATGAAGATTATCGCTAAGATTGAGAATATGCAGGGTGTTGAAAATATCGATTCCATTATTGAAGTTTCAGATGGAATCATGGTTGCCAGAGGTGATATGGGTGTGGAAATTCCTGGGGAGGAAGTTCCGGTAATCCAGAAGATGATTATTAAGAAGGCCCAGCATGCTGGTAAGGATGTAATCACTGCAACCCAGATGTTAGATTCTATGATTAAGAATCCTCGTCCTACCCGTGCAGAGACCGCAGACGTTGCCAATGCTATTTACGATGGTACCGGTGCGATCATGCTTTCTGGTGAAACTGCTGCCGGAAACTATCCGGTAGAGGCATTTACTACCATGGCAAGAATTGCAGAACGTATCGAGAAGGATATTGACTACAAGAAGCGTTTCTTTGCTTTAGATGATATTAAGACTGAGGGAACCAGTGATGCTATTTGCCATGCTGCTGTAACAACAGCCCACGATTTAAATTGTAAGGCAAATATTATTGTTACTAAGACCGGATCTTCTGCAAGAAGAGTTTCGCGTTTCCGTCCAGACCCATATATCATTGCTTGCACCACTTCTATGAAGGTTTGCAGACAGTTGATGATTTCTTGGGGAATCACCCCAATCTTAATTGGAGAAGCTTCGGATATCTTTGAATTATTTGATGAGGCAATCCAAAAGGCAAAGGAAACAGGAATCGTGGTAGATGGTGATATTGTTACCCTTACAGCAGGTGTTCCACTGGGAATTCCTGGTCTTACCAATATGATTCGTGTAGAAACGGTTGGTAGTCAAACAGAACAATAAAAATTAGGAAACATCCAAAGAGACCTTCACCGGGGGATTTTTGATGCAAAGGAAAGTTGAAATGATTAAAATTGGAAGAAATGAACCTTGTTGGTGCGGCAGTAATAAAAAATATAAGCAGTGCCACGAGGCCTTTGATGAGAAACTTAGAAGGATGGAGCGTCAGGGATATATCATCCCAAGTCACGATCAGATAAAAACACCGGACCAGGTGGAAAAAATCAAGGAAAGCGCCAAAATCAATATTGCAGTATTAGATTATGTTGCGGAAAATATTCATGCAGGCATGACCACGGAAGAGATTGATAAGCTGGTTTATGAAAAGACCACAGAGATGGGCGGTATTCCGGCACCATTAAACTATGAGGGCTTCCCTAAGAGTGTATGTACTTCATTAAACAATGAGGTTTGTCACGGAATTCCATCGGACCAGATCATCTTGACAGATGGAGACATTATTAACGTAGATTGTTCTACCATCTTAGATGGCTATTATTCGGATTCTTCTAGAATGTTTTGCATTGGCCAGGTTTCCGAGGAAGCCAAGCGTCTGGTAGAAGTAACCAAACAGGCAGTGGAAGAAGGCGTTCGTAATGTAATCCCATGGAATACTTTGGGAGATATGGGTGCCGCTGTTCACAAGATAGCCACAGATCATGGTTATACTGTTGTACGTGAGATTGGTGGTCATGGAGTGGGAATTGATTTCCATGAAGATCCTTTTGTCAGTTATTGTACAAAGCCTGGAACTGGAATGGTCATGGCCCCTGGTCTTATGTTTACCATCGAACCGATGATTAATCAGTTTGGAGATGAGATCTATCAGGATGCTGAAAATGGATGGACAATTTACACAGAAGACGATGGACTTTCTGCTCAGTGGGAAGTACAGGTTTTAGTAACTGAAACAGGATGTGAAATCATTTCTTACTAGAAGGAATTACTTCTAGAACTTGAATAATGATCGGGAAGGAAGTGTGCATATGGTTCTAGTATGCAGACTTCCTTTTCGGGGTTAATAGAAAATAATAAAAGAATGGAGAAAGGCGATGAAAAGGATTGCACTTTTTGCCCTGGCCACTATGCTGGCACTGGGAATGTTAACAGGATGTAAGGACTCAAGCAAGAGCAAAAAGACAAGCTCTTCCGGCAAGAAGACGGAGAACGAGACCGTAGCAGAAGGAAACACGGTAGAAGAGGAAACTACCTTAGATACCACACCAACCGGAAGCGAGTCTAAGTTAAAGACTCTTGCAACTTATAAGGGCTTAGAGGTTTCAAAGTCAGTGGCTACTATTACAGACGAGGACGTAGATAATCAGATTGCATCTTTGGAAGAGACTTATGCCACAACAGGGGAAAGAAGTGAAGGGGATGCATTGGAGAACGGTGATACAGCGAATATTGATTATGTTGGTAAGATAGATGGAACAGAATTTGAAGGTGGTTCCGGGGAAGGATATGACCTGGAATTAGGATCTGGTTCTTTTATTGATGGGTTTGAAGATGCTTTGATTGGTAAGAAGGTTGGGGAATCTTGCACGATCGAGGTAACCTTCCCGGAAGACTATTCCAATACAGATGTTGCTGGTAAGGATGCAACCTTTGATGTCACCATTAATTCAGCAACCTATTCCATTCCGGCAACTGTAGATGATGATTTCGTAAAAAAGAATTTCTCTTATACGGATTCTACAACGGTAGATGAGCTTAAGGCTTGGGTGAAGAACCGTCTCTATCAGAATGCGATCTATGGAGAGGTTTGGCAGAGTAAGGTAGTGGATCTTTCTGAAGTGGAAAGCTATGGGGAGAAGGAATTAAAGGAAGCGATTGAAGAAGCGCAGAGTCAGATGGAAACACAGCTTACTTCTTATGGTTATACCGTAGACAGCTATAAGGAGGCAGCAAGTATTTCGGATGAAGATTATGACAGCCAGATTGAGCAGATTGCAAGATCATATATGAAGACTCAGATCGTAGTAAATGCGATTGCTGATAAGGAAGATATTTCTGTTAGTGATGAAACTTATAAGAAAAAACTTGCGATGTATGCAAAAGAGGTGTCCATGGAGCCTTCAGAGTATGAGGAGCAGTATGGAGTAGACACTCTTCGTTACCAAATGCTTTATGAAGAGGTAGTAGAGTTTGTGGTAGATCATGTAACAATCGTAGAGGATAGTACAGAGGAAAGTACAGAGGATGTAGAGACAGAAGCTTCCGCTGAATAATACTTTTCAGAAGAAGGAAATTGTGCTATACTTTCTTGATGATTAACCGCTTTCTTAAAATCATTTAACGAAAGCGAAATAAAATGTCCAAAGAGACAGAAAGAGGATTGGAATGAGGAAGAGATTATTAACTTCTATGATGGCCATTGGTCTTGTAGCATGTCTTTCATTCACAGGCTGCGCAAAGAAGACTAAGTCAACCGAAGGAAAGATGAAGACACTTGCAGAGTACAAGGGATTAGAGTGTTCCCAGTCAAATACAGTAGCAACTGAGGATGAGATTACAAGCTTTTTGGATTCTGCTGCTGAGCAGCATGTAACTACCGAGAAGAAGGAATCAGGTAAGGTGAAAGATGGAGAAACCGTTAATATCGATTATGTAGGAACCATAGATGGAGTTGAATTTGATGGCGGTTCTGCAGAGGGATATGACCTGGAAATCGGATCCGGTTCCTTTGTTGATGACTTTGAAGAGCAGTTAGTTGGCGTGAAGGTTGGTAAGACTGTAACGGTAGAAGTAACCTTCCCAGACGATTATTCAAATACAGACATTGCTAGCAAGGATGCAAGTTTTGAAGTTACTGTTAATTACAGAACGATTAAAAAGACTCCTAAGGTGAATGATGAATTTGTAACCACCTATTATCCATATGTGGGATCAACCCTTGAGGAATTTAAGGAGTATGCTAAGGAAAGAATCGTAAGAAACAAGATAATCGGTGAAGTATGGGCAGATTATGTTGATAGCTGCAAGGTAGCTACCTATGATTCAGAAGATTTAGCAGATATGAAAGAACAGGTAGATTCTTATCAGCAGTATCTTCTTTACTATCAGTATTCCACAGATCTTGATACTTATTTAGAGGCTATGGGTATGAGTAAGGATGAGTGGGATAAGAAGATTACAAATCTTGCTAAGGATACCTTAAAGGAAAAGATGGTTCTTGAAGCAATTGCTAAGAAGGAAAAAATCAAGTTAACGGACAAGTCTTACAAGGAAGATGCAGCGATTCTTGCTACCGAATCTACTTACGAAAGCATTGACGAGATGGAATCAAATCTTGGAGAAGAGAATGTTAAATATAGTATCCTAAGTCAGAAGGTTTACCAGGTTATTGTGGATAATATTGTAGTAGTAGCCGATGAAGCAGAGTCTACGGCAGCTTCTCAAGAAGCAGGAGAACAAGATAGTACAGAAGCTGAATAATAGGAGGTTTTAAATGAGCGAGGTTTATAGAGTTTATGTAGAAAAAAAGGCTCCTTATGCGGTGAAAGCCAAAGAGATGGAGCATGAAATTCATGATTTCTTAAATATTGACGCAGTAAAGAGTGTGCGTATGTTAACTCGTTATGACGTTGAAAATGTAAGTAAGGAAACCTATGAGGCAGCTAAAAATGGAATCTTTGCAGAGGCGCCTGTGGATGATCTTTATGAGGAATCATTTCCAAAAGAAAACACAGACCGTGTGTTTAGCGTAGAGTATCTTCCGGGACAGTTTGATCAGAGAGCAGATTCTGCTGAACAGTGTATTCAGTTCTTAAATGAGGAAGAGCAACCGGTTATTAAGACGGCAACTACCTATGTGATTACCGGTTCGATCAGCGATGAAGAGTTTGAGACTATTAAGCGTTTTACCATTAACCCGGTGGATTCTAGGGAAACGGATGAAACTAAGCCGGAAACCTTGATTACAAAGTTTGATGAGCCAGCAGATGTTAAAATCTTTACTGGCTTTAAGGATATGGCAGAGGCTGATTTAAAGAAACTATATGATTCATTAAATCTTGCTATGACTTTTAATGATTTTAAGTTTATTCAGGATTATTTTCAGAAAGAGGAGCAGCGTGATCCTTCTATGACTGAGATTCGTGTCTTTGATACCTATTGGTCAGATCACTGCCGTCACACCACATTCTCTACCGAGTTAAAGGATGTAAGCTTTGATGAAGGCTACTATGCAAAGCCTATGATTACAACCTTTGAGCAGTATAAGGCAACTCATGAAGAGATGTTTAAGGGAAGAGAAGATAAGTTTATTTGCTTAATGGATCTTGCCTTAATGGGTGCGAGAAAGTTAAAGAAGGAAGGTAAACTTGCAGATCAGGAGGAATCAGACGAGATTAATGCTTGTTCTATCGTGGTTCCAATTGAGGTAGATGGCAAGGAAGAAGAGTGGTTAGTAAACTTTAAGAATGAGACCCACAACCATCCTACAGAAATCGAGCCATTTGGTGGTGCAGCTACTTGTCTTGGTGGAGCAATCCGTGATCCACTTTCAGGTCGTACCTATGTATATCAGGCCATGCGTATTACTGGCGCAGCAGATCCTACCGGCTCGGTAAAGGATACTCTTGCTGGTAAGCTTCCACAGAAGAAATTAGTACGTGGCGCTGCAAGTGGTTATTCTTCTTATGGTAATCAGATTGGTCTTGCAACTGGTTATGTAAAAGAGTTATATCATCCGGATTATGTCGCAAAACGTATGGAGATTGGTGCGGTTATGGCAGCAGCCCCTCGTCGTGCAGTGATTCGTGAGAATTCTGATCCGGGAGATATTATTGTATTACTCGGTGGACGTACCGGACGTGATGGAATCGGTGGTGCAACTGGTTCTAGTAAGGCTCACAACACTTCATCCATTGATGTTTGTGGTGCTGAGGTTCAGAAGGGGAATGCCCCTACCGAGAGAAAACTTCAGAGATTGTTCCGTCGTGAAGAAGTTTCTCGTTTGATTAAGAAGTGTAATGACTTTGGTGCAGGTGGGGTATCCGTGGCAATCGGAGAACTTGCAGCCGGTCTTTCGATTGATCTTGATAAGGTTCCTAAGAAGTATGCTGGTTTAGATGGTACAGAACTTGCAATTTCTGAGTCTCAGGAACGTATGGCAGTTGTGGTTGATCCTAAGGATGTAGATTCTTTCTTAGAATATGCCAATGAGGAGAACCTGGAAGCCGTTGTAGTTGCCAGAGTAACCAAGGAGCCTAGACTTGTATTAAACTGGAGAGGTAAAAAGATAGTTGATATTTCAAGAGCCTTCTTAGATACCAATGGTGCTCATCAGGAAACATCGGTAGAAGTTGAAATTCCTGCTAAGGATGATAAGTTCTTCCAGCCAAAGGCTGTAGCAGATGTAAAGAAGGCATGGATGGATTGTCTTTCAGATCTTAACGTATGTTCTCAGAAGGGATTGGTTGAGCAGTTTGATTCGTCTATTGGTGCTGGTTCTGTTCTTATGCCATATGGTGGTCGTTATCAGTTAACTGAGACTCAGTCAATGGTTGCTAAGATTCCTGTGTTAAAGGGCAAGTCAGACGCAGTGACTATCATGTCTTATGGATTTGATCCATACCTTTCAAGCTGGAGTCCATACCATGGTGCAATTTATGCAGTTGTTCAGTCAATTGCAAAGATTGTATCTACCGGTGGTGATTATAAGAAGATTCGTTTCACTTTCCAGGAGTACTTCCGTAGAATGAATGAGGATCCAAAGCGTTGGAGCCAGCCATTTACAGCTCTTCTGGGTGCTTATGACGCTCAGATTGGATTTGGCTTACCATCCATTGGTGGTAAGGATTCTATGTCAGGAACCTTTAATGACATTGATGTTCCACCTACCTTAGTATCATTTGCAGTAGATGTAGCAAAGGAAGGGGAAATTATCAGCCCTGAATTAAAGGGGGCTAATCACGGCCTTGTATTATTTAAGATTGCAAGAGATGAATTCGATAAGCCGGTTTATGACAAGGTAATGGCTTTATATGATGCAATTCACGCACAGACCTTAAAGAAGAACATTCTTGCAGCTTACACCATTGAGGCTCATGGTCTTGCAGAGGCAGTAAGTAAGATGGCTTTTGGTAATGCGATCGGTGTTTGCCTAGATGACAAGGCTCTTGCGTCAGATGGTTTATTTGCCCCAGGTTATGGAAATATCGTAGCAGAAGTGGCAGACCTTAAGGATCAGGAACTTGCAGCCTTAATCGAAAGCGGTGAGGCTCTTGTAGTTGGTCATACTTGCGATGACAAGATTCTTAGCTACGGAGAGGTTAAGATTGATCTTTCAGAGGCTCTTAAGACATGGTCAGAGCCATTAGATAAGGTATTCCCTGATAAGTCCAGCAAGGATAAGGAGACACTTGATACTCCGATCTTTGAGGCAAAGGAAATCTATGTATGCAAGAACAAGGTGGCTAAGCCAACCGTATTTATCCCTGTTATGCCGGGAAGTAACTGTGAGTACGATACAGCGAAAGCCTTTGAGCGTGCAGGTGCTAACGTAATTACTAAGGTATTTAAGAATCTCTCTGCAGATGATATTCGTGCTTCTGTAGAAGAGTTTGAGGCAAGCATTAAGCAGGCTCAGATCTTAATGTTCCCTGGTGGATTCTCTGCAGGTGATGAACCGGATGGTTCTGCTAAGTTCTTTGCAACAGCATTCCGTAATGCAAAGATGAAGGATGCAGTACATGAACTCTTAGACAAACGTGATGGTTTGGTATTGGGTATCTGTAACGGTTTCCAGGCATTGATTAAACTTGGTTTAGTTCCAAATGGAGCAATTACCGGTCAGGATTCTAATGCCCCTACCCTTACCTACAACACCATTAACCGTCACATCTCTAAGATGGCTTATACCAAGGTGGTTTCAAACAAGAGCCCATGGTTATGTGGAGCAGAGCTTGGTGGTGTCTATACCAATCCTGCTTCTCATGGTGAGGGTCGTTTTGTTGCTCCTAAGGAGTGGATTGATAAACTCTTTGCCAATGGCCAGGTTGCTACCCAGTACGTAGATGAGGCTGGAAACCCAACCATGGATGAGGAATGGAATATCAATGGTTCTTACGCATCCATCGAAGGTATCTTAAGCCCAGACGGACGTTGCTTTGGTAAGATGTGCCACAGCGAGAGACGTGGAGATGGCGTTGCCATCAACATTGTCGGTGAGCAGGATATGAAGATCTTCGAATCAGGTGTGAAGTATTTTCAGTAATAAGTAAATAATTGGAGGACCGTTTGGATCGGATGGTAGAAGGTTCCGAGAAGGACGGTCCTTTTTTATCTCAATGGAAATTTCCTAAGAGAAAGGAGATAGCATGTTTGATACAAGAAAATGGCTGGCTTGCGGACTTTGTCTTTTAGCATCTGCTCTTATGGCACCTACCATGTTTGCCCCTGCAAATGCTGGTTTGGGACAGGTAGCAGCCTATGCTACAGAAACCGAATCTAAGGAGCAAGAAGAGTCTGTTGGGGAAAGCCAAGAGGAAACTAGTCTGCAAAATACCACAGAAACAGAGACAAGTGGAGAGGTTACCACGGAGACTACTACAGAGGCAACTACTGAAGTAGAAACAAATAATCCAACTGCTTATATTAGCGAGAAAAAAAGGATTAAGATGAATCGCCCGGGAACCATTACGGTTACAGCCAACGAGGAGATTAAAGTAACTCTTTTAAATCGGAACGGAAAAAGAGTAGGGAAGGCGATTACCTTGACTTCTGCCAGGGACTATGGAACAAGTTTTCAAATAAAGACCAAGGGCCTTTATTATATTAAGTACAACGGTAGTGTGGATGCGAATTTTAAGATTCGAACAAAACGCAGTTATGGAAAACTTTCCAAGGCCAAGGGAAGGAAATCGGTAATTACCACGCTAAGAAACAAGAAAAATACCGTGATTTATCCTTCTACTAAAAAAGAGGCCTATGTCTTTCAGTTCAAGGCGAGCCGTACGGGCTATGTAACCCTTACCGGTTCTGGAAGCTGGCATGGTTACTTTGTTCTTTGTGATGAAAATGGCAAAGATTTAGGAGAAAACAAAACCTTTGTATGGCCTGCTGGAGGCATGGTAAATAGCCGCGTTTTATATGGTGTTAAGAAGGGACAAACCATTTATTTTAAATTCTATGGCTACCGGGGAAGAGTGCACTTCCAGCTATTGATGAAGGCGGCAAGGGATACTGCGAAACACAGCTATTCCACGGCAAGTTCACTTAGACGAAACCGTCAATACAGTGGCATTATTCCGCTCGGTCAGGGGGAAGAAGACTGGTACAAACTATCGGTTGCAAAGTCTAGCAAGGTGGTCTTAAATGTAAAGGGAAATTCCAACGGCCTTTTAGGGGTCCAGGTTTACAATAGCCGCAAACAGAAACTTGTGGGTGGTTTGACCACCATCTCTGCCAATGGTAATAATATTAACCTGAAATCAGCCTTCGAATGGAAGGGAACCTATTACGTTTGTGTTTATGGATTAAGCGATACAGATTCTGGAGATTACAAGTTAAAGTGGAACTATACTTCCTGAAAAAATAACGAAAATAACGAAAATAACGAAAATATGAAGTAATAACACTAAAATAGAAACAATTACGCAAGAGAAAGTTTCTTGTTGAAAATGTGATCATAGTGTGATAAAATTTCTAAAATTAAAATTTTTGGGTAACAAAAAGGAGGATTTTATGTTACAGAATAAGTTAAAAACATTAGGTGCTGTAGCAGCATTTGCCGTTACATCAGTTGTGATGTCAGTAGCAGCATTTGCAGCGCCTGGAGCAGTTACTGGAATTCATCAGGAAGACGCAAGTAAGTCTTCAGTCAAGGTTGCATGGACTGCGGATGTTTCAGCAACCAAGTACTACACTCGTTATTCCAACGATGGAGTAAATTGGGGAAGCGAAGATTACAGTTACAGTGCGACTGATACCAAGTCTTCATTAAGCGAAGGTCAGACGATTTATGTACAGGTATGTGCAGCGGATAAGTCTGGTAGAGGCCCATGGTCAGACGCTTTTCAGTTGGTAACAGCACCAAGTGATATTTCTAGTGCCTCATTTGTGAATGCAACCTCTACTACTTGTATCCTAAACTGGGCGCCAGCTACAGGAGCAGATGGTTATGTGATCACATATGCTAGCAATACCTATGATGTAGGAAATGTTACAAGTGCAGAAATCCCATATTTAGCTGGTGAGACTTATGCAAGAGTATATGCATATCGTACTTCTGCAAGTGGATATAAGGCAATGGGATCTTATGCTTATAAGACTGTATATGGTTTAAAAGTCCTTCCGGGACGTTATGATAAGAATTCATTTGGATTAACAAGTGCCTATGCAAGCATCGGAGTAATCTATGTTGGTGTCGTTGGTGGTGATTCAATCCAGGCAGAAGTTGCAACGATCAAAGTTAGCAAGAAGGGTAAGATTACCTATAAGACTGCTGCAACTGCAGAAGGTAGCAGTGCAAGATTTTCTAATATTAAGCAGGGTAAGGCATATGCTTATCGTGTTCGTCCATATATCACTACGGATGCTGGTAAAGTATATGGTGAGTGGAGTAATTATCGTTACTATGGTGCTTCAAAGAGTGCAAAGTATTCCACTAGCAACAAGAAGATTAGCTTAAAGTGGTCTAAGATTTCTGGTATGAACTGGGCAAAGATTTCCATTTCTACCAAGGAAGATAAGGGTTACAAGAAAGTGGCAATTGTAAATGCTTCTAAGAAAAAGTATACTATTAGCAAGATTGGTAAGAAGAATCTTAAGAAGGGCAAGAGCTATTGGGTTAAGCTTGAGTTCTATATTAACGGAAGCAAGAAGAAGGTCAAGACTGCTACCGGATCAGATTTTATTTACAAGCAGAAGATTACTGTAAAGTAAGGGAGGATTTAGTATGATGAAGAGAAAAAAAATATTTGCAATTGGTATGAGTGCAATGATGGTAGCATCTCTTGCAGGATGCGGATCTGCTGACTCAAACAGCAAGAAGTCTTCAAAGGAGTCTAAGCAGGAAGAGAAAAGCGATTTCTTTCAGGAAGTTGAAAAAATTGGAAAAATCCAGGAAGGTAATGTTACCATTGAAACAAGTGTTAAGATTGATGACAAGGATGATAGCCTTGGAATAAAGAAAGCACTTGGAACAGATGAAGTAAAGTTAAAGGTTGAGGCTTCTACTGACGGCAAGCAGGGTACTGAAAAGATTAGCTTAGATTTAGGCGAAGGTTATGAGGATTTGACCGATATTGTATTAGTTGATGAGACTATTTATGTGAATACTTCTTCTGCTATTGATTTTGCTGCAAAGTATGCTAGTAAATTCACGGGATCAGAAGTTACTTCTGATGAAGTTCAGGAAGTTAAGGATCAGATTGGTGCTGAATATCTTTCCATTTCTATGGATGATTTAATGGAACTTGCTGAAACGGAGTCAGGATATTCCTTTGATGAAAATCAGGCTGCTTTGGATGAGGAAACTGTACAGAAGTATGTAGAGATTTTTAAGGATACCTGTTATTCACCAATCAAGAAGGCATATGCTAAGGCTAAGGGACTTCTTGGACAGGATGGAGATAAGTATACTCTTACTGTAGATGTAAAGAATTTACAGACATTGGTAGATGCTACCGCTGATTTCATTGAGGATGGTGCCTATGACATGCTTGTTGATCTGAAGAAAGCATTGGAGGATAAGATGGGTGAAGATGATCGTTTACTTCAGGCAATCAATAAGATGGGCGATTTAGAAGAAGATGAATTCGAGGATATAGCCGAGGCTATAAGAAAAGAAAATATCCAGGAAGAAATCGAAGAGGAAATCGAGGATGGAAAGATTGTGATTTCTGCTAAGGCCGACAGCAAGGGTGGTATTATTACAGCTGAGGTTTCTGGTAAGTCAAAGGATGAGGGCATTGGCCTTTCTGTTAAGCTTAGTGCAGAAGTAGAGAAGGCTGAAGTAAAGGATGTTACTGCTCCTGAAAGTGTTCTTTCATTCAAGGATTTCTATAATTCAGTTTATAGCGCAAGAACTCAGAACGATTCATACGATGATTATTCATACGATGATTATTCATATGATGATTATTCTTATGATGCAGAGGAAGCGACAACTGCGTTCAACGGCGCTGCTTAATAATTAAATAAAAATTGATCGTCCGTTCTAAGTGATTCTTAGGACGGACTTTTTTAGTGGAACTGCCACTTTGACAACATATATAGTGTGTGATAATTTTAAGATACTAGAGGGATATGGGAAAGGAAAGGAGGATGGAAACAGGAAAGAGAGGGTTGAATGAAAGGTTGTTTAAGGAAGAGAAGATGTTGGGTATTGATTTTGGTGCTTGTCATAATCTTAGAAACCGTGGGGAATCAGGAAAAAAAGACAGAGGCGGCAAACTACAAGGTAATTAGTGGAAAACAATTGATTGTATCGGGCCTTGAAGGATTAAGCCCTTCCGGAAAGAAATCATGTTTTATGAACTTCTTGCAGTTGGCAGGAAAACAGGCCTACTGTCTTGAAATTGATGTAGCGTCTGTTTCCGGAAACTATACGGCCAAGGAAGTTGGGTATGGAGAGTATAAAAGATACCTAAAGGGGGCAATTTACTACGCTCAAGAAAAGGATGGGTGGTATCAGGAAGAGGATCAGATTACAAGGTATAAGGCATCTCAACTTCTGATCTGGCGTTTGATGCAGATGCAACAAAAGGGGGAAAAAATCAGTGAGGGAATTTATAATCAAACCCTAAAAAAATATCTGAATTCTTATTGCAGTAAGAAGGCAGCGGGGGATATTCAGAATCTAATTGCATATTCCAAGGAGAATGAATATAGGGATTCGGTCACCTTAACTACTTATGTAAACAAAAATTCTCAGGATGTGCTGGCCGGTCAAAGCAACCATATGTATTGTCAGGCAAAATTAAGAAAGAATGTCTCGTATGTGAATGAGGAGGCAGACCGAAAAGCGGTTTACGGAATCTATTTGGAATCAGGAAAGGAAGTTACAAGGATTACTACGGATACAAATAGTGGAGTAGGTAGTTCGAAGAAGGCCTTAGATTGTCATACCAGATACTATGCCAAGGAAATTCAAGAACCTTCCGGGGCCCTTATTTCCAATAAAAAGTATTATTTTACAACTGGGGAATCGGGAAGTGTAACCAATGTATTGGGCGGGGGAGTGGAAGACCAGCCGGATGCTTTAGAAGTTGCAGTGATCAAAGAGGATAAAGACCATCCGGATCAGTTACTTTCTGGTGCAGAATTTACTATATATGAGTTTTCTAGGAGCAAAACGGAAAGTCAGAACCAAGCGGTTTTTTGTGAAATCAAGGAAAGCCATAGCGGTTTAAAAAAAGCAAAAATGGTAACGGATGCCAATGGGATAGCAAGGAGTGGTCTCTTATATCGTACCAAGGATAATGAGGGAATCTTTAAAATTGTAGAAAGTAAGGCACCCGATGGATATAAACTAGGGGATTTTGAACGAGTGATAAGTACGGAACATAATAATGTCATTACCCTTACTTATACTGTGAAGAATGAAAAAATTCTGGAATATGGGGAAGTTGGAGTGAAAAAAAGGGCCGTAAACACCCAGGGAAAAGAACTACCCTTTGATCTTACTGGTGTAACTTACACGCTTTATGAAAAAAAGAAGGATGGTTCTGTGGGTCCAAAGGTTGGCCAAATCATTACAGATCAGAATGGAGAAGGTTGCTTGGATCATGTCTTGGTTGGCGATTATTATGTGGAGGAAAGCCGGGCAATCGAAGGATTGGAGAGAAAGAAAGGATTTTCTGATCTTAGGGTAGAAAAAAATCAAAGAGCCTGGATTGATTCTGAGTTTTCTAAGGATGTGGCCTGGCATGGAAGCATAGGTGTCCATAAGGTTAATGAAGGAGATTTTGAAGAAGGAATACCGGAGACGGTATTTGAAGTACAGGAACTGATAGCAAGTAAGGGGAGCTATGAGAAGGTGGCAAGTTTTAAAACCGATGAGGATGGATATGGCAGGAGTCCGGAACTAACTTATACGAGAGAAAATTTAGGGCGATTTCGTTTGGTTGAATCAGAGGCGAATAAAAATTTTATAAAAGATGAAAATTGGTGTTATGAGTTTTGCTTAACGGGCAAGGAGGAAACACTTACCCTTGAGGTTGCCAATAAGAAAAGGACGGGAAGTTTAGAACTTCAGAAATATGCCTTAGGTATGAATGGCAAGGAGGAAAAGGATTGTTTTGAAGGTGTGGTTTATCGTCTTTATAAGTCTTATGCTTTAGAAGGTGGTCAGGTTGTCTTCCAAAAGGAATCGAATGTGGGGGCTATTAAATTGGACTCGTTTGGAAGAGCTAGGGTGGATCAGCTGGATGTGGGAGATTATCTATTGGTGGAAGAGGAAGGTGATGTGTCCTCTTGGTTACCGGAGAAATTAAAACATCAGGCAAAACGTAGTATGAAACTTTCAATCTATGATGGCAAAACCACATACTGTGATGGAAGAAAAGGAATCTCCTATGACGGAGAAAATTATGAGACGGCTTATTGTGCCACGGGAGATGCCATTGATTTGAAGAAAGAGGACTATAGGACGAATGTTCTTTTAAATCGACAGAAGTCTATTCAGGTGGATGTAGTAAAAGAAGACTTAAAAGGGAGAAAACTCGCCGGAACAAAATTTCTTCTGGAAGCCTGGAATCAAAAACAGGGAGAATATGAGGTTTTATATCAAGAATGTTTCACCAATGAGGATGGACAGGTAAAAGACCCTTTTGGAAATGACCTGTGGCTGGTTGCTAATTCAAATAATTTAGGAAGATTTCGTATTAGGGAAAGCCAGCCGAGTCCTGGTTATCTTAATAGTGGATACTATAAGGAAATCAGTTTTGAAGAGGGAGAAAGTCAAGAGGGAACTTTTCGATTTTATGACAAGGTGGTTAATTCTCCGAAGGAATATGACATTTTCCTTGATAAAACAGATCAAAAGACTGGAGTCTTTGTTTCGGGGGCGGAGTTTAAGTTATATGATGAAGAAGGGAAGACGGAGTATGGAACTTTTCTGGAGGAGGATGGAGTATATCATCTGAAAGTGACCAATGATATTTTGCAAGGCCATTTGTCCGGATACTTTCTTATAAAGGAGGACAAGGTTCCAAAAGGGTATGTGACTTATAAGGAGGAAGAAAAAAATCCTAGTTTAAAGATTGAACTTACAACGGATGATGACATACTAAAAGTAGAATTGGAGAACCGGCCGGTTGAAGGGGAAATCAGAGGTCATAAGAGGGATGCAGACAGGGAAGATGGCAGTCCTTGTGGAGATCTTAGTTTAAAAGGTGCTGTGTATGGTGTTTTTACAAATAATGGAAAAGACCTGGTAGCAAAAACTGTCAGTGATGTGAATGGAGACTTTGTCTTTGAAGGATTGGAACTTGAGAACTATCAGGTCATGGAACTTGAGGCACCTAAGGGCTATCAAAAATCGCCGGAGGTGTTTGAGGCTCCTTTAAAGGACTTATATGATCAGGGGGAGAAAAAAGATGTGGAAATTGTTAGTTTGGAACATGAGTTTTTAGAAAAACCGGAAAGGGGAAATCTTTGTTTTAGAAAGTATGGAAGTGGTTTGTATGGTGGAAGAGAAAAGGAAGAGACCTTGTCTGGTGCGGTTTTTGGCATCTATTTACTAAGCGACTTAAAGAAAATGGATCCGAAAATTGAAAACCATCTGGAAAGCTTTACTTATGAGAAAGAAGGGGTCTATAAGGATAATTCTTGTAGTGGAACCTTTACCACGGATGACTTAGGATATGGGAAATTAGAACAGATTCCAAAAGGGACTTATGTCTTAGTGGAACTTGAAGAACCGGAAGGTTATGAACGGATTGATCCGATAATCTTTGAAATGAAAAATTCTAGCGGGGACATGCTTGTAGAACTAGGAAAATTAGTGGATCAAAGAAAAACTCTTCCGATTCGGCTAATAAAAAAGGATGCAAGAACCGGGAAAGTGATTGCAAAAGAGGGAACCTCATTTAAGATAAAAGATCAAAGGAATGGAGAATATCTGTGTGATAGCGAGGGAAGACAGGTATTTACCACGGGGGAGGATGGAAGTTATGTTCTGTCAGAAATCCCTTTGGGTAATTATCTGTTAGAAGAAGTAAAGGCACCGGACGGATATTTACTTGCAGATCCCATGAATATTCGTGTAGACTTGTTGGATTACCAGAATTTTAAAGATAAGGGACAGGAAAAACAGATTTCCTTGTATGATCAAGCTACTAAGGTAAAGATTTATAAGTACGAAGAAGGAAGTAAAAAAGAATTAGGAGGAGCTATATTTGATTTGTTAGATGAGAAGGGGAATGTGGTGAAAAAAATAAAGTCCCAAAAAGGCGGTACTCTGATTTATGGACTTATTCCAGGAAAATATCAATTGGTAGAGGTAAAAGCTCCCAAGGGTTACTTAAAAGCAAAGAATGTAGATTTTGAGGTGAAGGAGGTGAAAAATCTTCAGATTGTTACCGTAACAGACGCAAAAATCAGTCGAAGTTTTTCGAGTAGAAAGAATAGCGGTAGCAGAACAAAAAGTACAGGGACTAGTGTCCCTAAAACTGGAGATATATCTCCTACAAAAGAGTTAATAATGGGGATGATTTCCCTCTTTGTTCTCTTAGGAATTCTGTTTTTTTCGAAAGAAAAAAAGAGGAAAAAAATGGATTTTGTGGTTAAAAAATAGATATCCACTAGATGTAGAAAAATGTTACGATATTGTGAAAAAAATAATAAAAAATGCACAATAAATTCTTGACTTTTCCTCTTAAGTGGGTTATTCTACAGTTATCTTACGTAGAAGTATAAAACATTTAAGGAGGATTTTCAAATGAGAAAGAAACTTTTAACATTTGCTCTTGCTACAACAATGGTTGTATCTACAGCTTTGACAGCTTCAGCAGCTGACAAGATTTCAGGTGACTTAACGGTTACTACATTCTTCACTGAGAAGACAGATTTTGTTCCTTTTAAGGATGGTGCTGATTACACCTTCAAATTTAAGAACACAAGTAATGGAACTAATAACTGGGAGAACTATGTACTTTGTGTTACAAGTGCTTCAAGTGCAGATACTAAGGGCACAGCAGAAGATGAAGCTCTTGTTATCCGTGCTGATAACTGGGGATGGGGCGGATCTTTATCAGATTTTGTAGCTCCTGATCAGACTGGTAATCCACTTACATTTACAACAGATATTACAGATTGGAGCACATGGCCAACAGAGATGGCTGCAGGTGTTGATTGCGTTGTAAATATTGCAAGATCTGGAAACAAGATTACTTACAGTGCTACAGTTGGTACTCATACATTTAGTATGGAAGCAACTTCAGGTGTAGATCTTCCTGCTGATCTTTACTTATTCTTTACAGGTGAGAATTGTAATTTAACAGGATTCTCTACAACAGTTAATACTGCAGGAACAACTACAGCATCTACAACTGCTTCTTCAAGCACAACAACAGCTACAGATTCATCTTCTGATGATACAGATGCATCTACAGATTCATCTTCATCTTCATCTTCATCTTCAACAACTACAACAAGTAGTGATTCATCTTCATCTACAACAGTAGCTGGTTCTACATCAACAACAACAGCTGCTAGCACAGGTGATATGGCTCCAGTTGCAGTTGCACTTATGCTTGGTGCTGCAGCAGCAGTAGTTGTATTAAAGAAGAGAAGCATCACAGAATAATTTTGTATATACTTCTACATAAACTATGATCGGAAATCGATTATAAAGAACGAAAAAAGCAGTTGCCTCAGCAACTGCTTTTTTCAATGGGAAGAAAAAGGGCTATCGTAAAAATTATACAAAAGCAACAAGAAAAAAACAAGCTGGAACCCATAAGTGGTTGGTATATTTATATAATAGAATGTGCCTTTTTTAGCTAAAATTGTTGACATTGTATAGAAAATGTTGTACTATAACGGTGTCGTTATGTAACACTTATAAAAGGGATGAGAGACATTCCAAATACAACATAAGGGAGGGAAAATCATAATGAAGAGAAAATTTTTAACAGGACTGTTAACTGCATCAGCTATGACAGTTATGATGGGAGCAACAGCGTTTGCTGATGCGCCAAGCGGAGAAGTTGCACATTACACATTTGATGGAGAACTTGACGGTGCTACAACAGTTGGTGTATCAAGCACAGCTAAACAGGGTGAAGAAGCTGATATTGAGGTTGTATATGCTGATGGTATTGATGGCAAGGCAATCAACGTCGGTAAGACCGCTGATAACGGTGGTGCTGTAAAGTTGGACAAGACATTTACATCAAGCAATGATGGATTTACAATTTCCTTTGCTGCTAAGAATATGTCATGGCAGACCGGTGGTGTAAAACCTATGTTATGGATTGGTGCCGCAGATCAGTCTACAGAAAACTGGGTGTCAATTCTTTCTTCAGGATCTGGTAACTCAGGTGCTACTATGGGTGGTAACACCGGTCCTAATGTGTGGTCACATGGCCCTGCAACTACTCATACAGATATGCCACTTGAGGCAGATGCTAACAAGATTATGTTAGTAGATAATGAATGGGCAATTATCACAGTTACTGTTCAGGGTAGTTCAGCTACATCTTATGTTAACGGACAGAAGATGTATGAAGGTGATATTGCAGCAGACGTAATTCTTGAAGGTGATGCCAGTATCTATGTTGGACAGTCTGCATGGTCTGCTGACTGTTGGACAGCTCAGGAGAATGATGAGCAGCTCCTGATTGATGAAGTTTGGATTTATGATGAAGTTCTTGATGAAACAGCAATCTCTGATCTTGTAGAAGCATCTCATGGTTCAGTTGGTGAAGCAGCTGAGGAAGCTACCACAAAGAAGAGTATTGTTAAGGCCGGTGGTAACGATGGTGTATCTGGTGCTACAACAACCGAGACCGAGGAAGAATCAACTGGTATGTCAACTGGTATGATTATCGGAATTGTTGCAGCTATCGTAGTTGTAATTGTAATCATCATTGTAGTTGTTGCTGCAGGCGGAAAGAAGAAAAAGAAGAACCTTGATGATGACGAATAATTCGTATTAAATGATAGAAGGAAGAACAAGAAAGTTCGTTTTTAACGAAAGTTAAAGACGAACTTTTTTCTTTGTAAAAATAAACGAGGGTAGGGGAATCGGTACAGAACTATATATATAATAGGAAGAAACTAGTCTATTTAGCAAGGTTTCATATGAAAACTAGGGCAATTTATCAGAAAATAGAAAAATATGTTTGAATATTTTAATAGATGGCTGTGTTCAATATGTGAAAAATATACAATAATACTGCGGAATTCTATTGACTTTTCTGTGGAAAATATATATAATACTATCTAGTTTCACCATGCCCTTAGTGCGCACTTTTTTGCACGGGCAGAACAATATTTACAAGGAGGCAAAGATATGAGGCGCAGAAGTCTTACACGTTTTACGGCTCTCATGACTGCTGTTACCATGCTTGGTAGCTCATATCTCTCTACAGTTGTTTCAGCAGATACAACTGCAGCAGAGACAGGGACAAGCACGACAGGCGGATCCACAAGTGGTTCAACAACAGGATCTAGTGATGAGTCTGACGCGGAAACTGACGACAGACTGGACAGGAATTATACTAAAGTTAGTGCCAAGTACACTAATCCAAAGTATACTGGAGACCCAATCGAAATCAATGTCGATGATGCTTATACTACCACCGATGTTCCTAGCGAAGAAGATTCTTCTGTATTCACCAGTGAAGACACATCAACAACGGAACTTCAGGGCTACAAAGATAGCTCATCTGTCGTAGAACTAAGCGAATTAGGATCAAGGGCTAATTACACGTTCAATGTAGAAAAAGCCGGCGTTTATCTTGTTCGCTTCGACTATCTTCCATATGATATGGATTCAATTCTGTCAGTGGAAGGAACATTAGAGGTGAATGGAGAAACACCATTCTTCGAATGCGAGAGACTTGTTTTTGAAAATAAGTGGCTTGCTACAGAAAGTGATAAGGATCGTTATGGCAACGAGGTTTCTTCACAACCTGAGAAGGCAGAGGAGTGGCAGACAAAGTATGTAATGGATGCCAGTTATCGTCATGCTGATGCTTTAGCAATTCAGCTTGATGCAGGTGAAAACACCATCTCATTTACATTGACGGAAGGCGCTGTTAAACTTGGTAATATTTACCTTGAGGCTGAAAAAGAGGTTGAAAAGTACAAGAGCCAGAAGGCTTCCGGTGACAACCTGATCACCATCGAGGCGCAGAAGTTAGATATTCGTAATGATTCATCCATTCATGCTACATGTGAGTATGATCCAAGTCTTTATCCATATAAGACATCTAAGAAGGTATTGAATATTATTGATTCAACTTCATTTTCAGATGCAGGACAGACAATTACTTATGAAGTAAATGTAGAAGAGGATGGATATTACTATATTGCCACCAACTATCGTCAGAATGATAAGGAAGATTATCCTGTATTTATGAACGTTGCGGTAGACGGTACAATTCCTAACACAGAACTTCATAACTACGGTTTTGATTATAATAGTGGATTTGAAGTAAGTACTCTTTCTACGAAGGATGATGAAAAGATTGCTGTATATCTTGAAAAGGGTACACATGAACTTTCGTTTACTATTACAATCGATTTAATCCGCGAGGCACTTGAAACTGCTGACCGTGTAATGAACGAAGTAAATGACCTCTCATTACAGATTACAAAGATTGCTGGTAATAACAAGGATAAGTATAGAGATATCGATGTAGAAACCTACATTCCTGGTATTGAAAAGACCATGGAGGGTTGGGTGTCTGAACTTCAGGATGCATATGATACACTTTCTGCTTATTCAGATACAAAGTCATCTGGTACTTTATCATCATTAAATATTGCGATTAAGCAGTTAAAGGACCTTGCAGAGGAGCCAAACAAGATTCCTTATCGTAAGGCTGAGCTTTCATCAAGTTCAAGCTCTGTAAACCAGTATATTGCAAACTTCATTACAGACATTACTGCTAACAATATTTCTTTTGACCGTATCTATTTATATCAGGAAGATGCAAAGGTTCCTGGAAAGGCAAGTATTTGGAAGAGATTTTTAGAAGCAATCAAGAGATTCTTCTCTTCATTTACCAGCCAGGATTATTCCGTAGATAACGCAGATAAGAAGCATTTACAGGTTTGGGTAAACCGTTCAAGACAGTACCTTGAGGTTATCCAGAATATGATTGATACAGAGTTCACTCCTGAGACAGGTATTGAAGTTGATCTTTCAATCATGCCGGATCCTAACAAGTTGATTCTTGCGAATGCGGCTGGTGAAGCACCGGACGTAGCAATGGCTGTAAACTATGCATTACCTTATGATCTTGCAATCAGAGGCGCTTTAGCTGATATGACTCAATTTGATGATTATCAGGAGGTATTTAGTCAGTTCCCTACAGGACTTCTTATTCCAGGTACAGTTCCAAATTCGGAAACCGGAAAACTCGGTATCTATTCAATGCCTGAGACCTTCTATTTCTACGTACTGTACTATCGTACCGATATTATGAAGAAGTTGGGACTTGAAGTTCCGGATACCATTGAAGATGTTGAGGCTATTATCCCAGCATTAAAGAACAGGGGTCTTGATTTCTTCTATCCAACCTCTGGAACAACCGGTCAGAGAACTTTAGCTATGACCACTCCATTGATTTATCAGAATAATGGATCATTGTATGATAGTGAAACCTATGAGACAACCATTAACAGTGATACTTCTGTAGAAGGTCTTACAACTCTTACAGAGCTTTACACAATTTACAATATTCCAAGTGAGATTACAAACTTCTATCAGCACTTTAGAAATGGTGATATTCCAATTGGTGTAGGTGATTATTTCGTTTACAATATGTTAAACAATGCAGCACCTGAAATCGAGAACTCTTGGGAAATTGCATTAGTACCTGGTGTTGAGCAGGAAGATGGAACCATCAACAGACAGACAGCCGGTGGTGCTGAGTCTGAGGTAATCTTTAAGTCTGACGAAGATGATGATCCTGTTGTATTAACAGAGGACTTCGGAAGCAAGGAGATGAATCGTGAAGATGCTTCCTGGGAATTCCTTAAGTGGTGGATGGGTACAGAAACCCAGGTTGACTTCGGTTATACTTTACAGTCTACCTATGGTAAGGAATTTATTTGGAACTCAGCAAACAAGGATGCATTTGAGCAGTTACCATGGAAGAGTGATGCTAAGTCAGTTATTCTTGAAGCAATGGATAACATTGAAGAGGCTCCACGTATTCCTGGAACATATATGCTTGAGAGAGAGTTATCCAACACCTTCGTTGCGGTAACCATCAGCGGTGACAACTTGAGAACTTCAATTGACTCTGCTGTTAAAACTATTAACCGAGAAACAGAACGTAAGATGGAAGAGTTCGGCTACTTAGATGAGGACGGTAACGTTCTTAAGAAGTATACGGTACCTACCATGGATTCTGTTAAAGAATTATTGGGTCAAGATTAAGAAAGGAGGAGGACATAACTAATGAAGACAAGTAAATCAGCACCGTTTCTGTTCCTGCTCCCTTACTTTGCAATGTTTTTGGTATTCATTATCGTACCAATCATTGTAGCAGTTGGATTATCATTTACAAACTTTGATACCATCAACACCCCGGGACTTATTTGGTTTAATAACTATATTAACCTCTTCACAAGAGATTCGATCTTTATGAGATTCGTATTACCTAATACCGTAACTTATGCATTGATCGTAGGTCCGGGTGGATATGTTCTTGCTTTCCTTCTTGCGTGGGCAATCGCTCAGTTAACAAAGATTCCAAGAACAATCGTTGCGCTGATTCTTTATTCACCATCCCTGACAGCGGGTACTGCTCTTCAGGTATTGTGGAGAATCATCTTCTCAGGAGATCGTACAGGTTATGTAAATGCATATCTGATTGAATGGGGAATTATCACAGAACCTATTACATTCCTTGCATCATCAACATACTTATTACCAATCATGATCATTGTAGGTCTTTGGTCAAGTATGGGTGTAGGATTCCTTGCTATGCTTGCTGGTATTATGAATGGAAATGATGAGCTTTATGAAGCAGGTGCCATTGATGGTATTAAGAATCGTGCACAGGAATTAATTTATATCACCGTTCCAACTATGAAGCCACAGATGTTATTTGGTGCCGTTATGGCGGTGGTTAACACCTTCAACAATGGTGCGATCGGTGTACAGCTTTCAGGTAGTAACCCTACTCCTGGCTATGCTGGACAGTTAATCGTAAACCACATCGATGATTACGGTTTCATCCGTTACGAGATGGGTTATGCAGCAGCAGTATCTGTAGTTCTTCTGTTAATCATTTGGTTATTCTCTAAGGTAGCCAATGTATTATTTACAGAAAAAGATGAGTTTTAGGAAAGGAGATATGAATGGCAGGATATAAAGGCAACCGAATCGGACCAAAGAAGTTCGAGCGTGGCCAGATTAAAATTTATATTATAATTGCTCCATTGGTAATATTCATGTTATTTCCTATCATCTTTATTATCAATCATGCATTTAAGCCTATGGACGAGTTGTTTGCGTTCCCTCCAAGGTTCTTTGTAAACAACCCAACCCTAGATAACTTTAAGTCACTGTTAAAGTCAGCTAGATCTGCTGGAGTACCTCTTAGTAAGTATGTGTTTAACAGTATTTTCGTAACATTTGTCGTAGTATTTGTCGGTATTATTATTTCTACCATGGCAGGCTATGCGCTTTCAAAACTTAAGTTCAGATTAAAAAATACAATGAACTCTTTAAATCAGGCAGCCCTGATGTTCGTACCTACAGCGGTTATGATTCCTAGATATTTAATTATCTCAGGTGTTAAGATTACCAATACCTATTGGGCACATATCTTGCCACTGTTAGCAATTCCTACATCGCTCTTCTTGATTAAGCAGTTTATTGATGGACTTCCAGATTCATTAATTGAAGCAGCCGTAGTTGATGGTGCTACTCAGTGGACCGTTTATCGTAGGATTATTCTTCCATTGATTAAGCCAGCGATTGCAACAGGTATCATCCTTTCATTCCAGCAGGCTTGGGCATATCTGGATAGTTCGAACTTGTATGTAAATACAGATTCAATGAAGACATTGGCATTCTATATGACAACTCTTGCAAATCTTAACAACCTTGTTGCAGGACAGGGAGTTGCGGCAGCCGGTTCATTGATTATGTTCATTCCAAACCTGGTATTATTCATTATCGTTCAGAAGGACGTTATGAATACCATGGCACATTCTGGTATTAAGTAAAACAGTCATAGCATAGAGGAGGTCTATTAATGAGAAAGTTAAAGTTTACGAAACTTTTAACACTCTTCACAGCCATGGCTGCAACGGTAGCAACAGCATTACCTCTCAACAGTATTACTGCAGAGGCATCTGTTCCATATCGAACATTTACGCAGAATGGTTATGGAGAACTGGTAGAGACTCAGACTGCTTACACACCACTTGCTTCTATTGAGAAAGTGGGTGATAGTAAGTTAAACGGTCCGAGTGATATTAAAATCGCTAACGATGGTACTATATATATTGCAGATACCGGTAACCAGAGAATCGTCGTAACCAACAAGGATGGCGAACTCTTAAATGAAATCGGTAAAGGCGTATTACAGTCACCAGAGGGCGTATTCGTTACTGAAGATAAGACACTTTATGTAGCAGATAAGACGCTTGCTGCTATCATTGTGTATAATGCGGAAGGTAACGAGATTAAGCGTTATACGAAACCGAACAGTCCGCTGTACGGTAACACAAATTACATGCCAATTAAGGTCGCAGTTGATAACGGTGGAACCATGTACATCGTCAGTGAAGGTAATACCAACGGTATTATCCAGATTACAGATGATGGTCAGTTCTTAGGATACTTTGGTACCAACGCATCAAATATCTCAGTTGCACAGAGAATCAAGAAGATCATCTATGGTGACAGTGCAAAGGGTAATGCGGTCCTTCCTACATCTATTAAGAATGTAGCAATTGACGAAAAAGGTCTGATCTATACCCTAACACAGGGTACCGATACCGTTCAGCCATTAAAGAAGTTGAACAAGGCCGGTGTTAACATGACAGAGACAGACGTAGCACCTGAAAATGGTATCTCAGTCGCTGTTGGACAGTATGAGAACATTTTTGTAGCAACAGAATCTGGTCGTATTTTTGAGTACAACAGTGAAGGTTCTTTACTTTTCTTATTCGGTGGTGCTGATGATGGTAACTATCGTGTAGGTTTATTTGGAACAATTTCAGCAATCGCAACCGATAAGTCAGATCAGATTTACGTTCTTGATAACAAGAACAACGAAGTTCAGGTTTTTAAGCAGACCGAGTTTACCGAACTCCTTCATAAAGCTTTGGTTGACTACCAGAAGGGTCAATATACTGCAAGTAAGAAGCCATTACAGCAGGTTATTACCATGAACTCTCTTTTCGATTATGCAAACTTAGCTATGGCTGAGGCACTTTATCAGGAAGAGGATTATGAATCTGCAATGGATTATTATAGACTTGCAAAAGAAAAGCAGGGTTATTCAGATGCATATTGGGAAGTACGTAATGTTTGGTTAAGACATAACATCGTAGCATTCGTAGGAACCATTATCGGAATCATTGTTCTTCTTTGGGCATTAAGCAAGTTAGATAAGAAGTTTAGAATCTTCGATCCTTGGAGAAAACTTACAAAGGGACTTCGTGAGAACATGACATACAAGAGACTTACCTTTGGATTAAGATATATGAAACATCCAATCGATGGTGCATATGAAATCAAGCGTAAGGGAATGCAGTCATATCCAACCGCAATCTTTATCATGATTGTAATCGTAGCATTCTACGTTATTAACAAGTACTTCTGCGGATTCCTTGTAAAGACAGCAAGAGATGGTAGATATGATGTAGCTCAGGATATCTTATATATTGTATTCGGACTTTTATTTGCAACAGCTTGTACCTATCTGGTAACAGCTATTAATGATGGTGAGGGTACCTTTAAGAATATTTTCTGTGGATATATTTATTCGTTCACACCTTTCTTAGTAATCCAGCCATTTATCTTTATCGTAAGTAAGTTCGTTACATATAATGAGTATTTCTTGATCTCATTCTTAAATCTTGTAATGATCGCTATGATTATTATTGCATTATTTATTACAATTAAAGAGATTAACAACTATAGTATGGGTGAAACCTTTAAGGTAATTGCACTTACAATATTTGCAGCATTTATCTTTGCTGTAATGGCATTCGTATTATACGTATTATTTGCACAGGTTGTTGATTTCGTAGTTTCAATCTATAGAGAGGCGGTGTACAGAATTGGTCAGAAATAAATTAATAAAAAAAGCCATGAGCCTTGGTCTTGTATGCGTGATGCTGGCACCAATTGCTTCTTTCGCCATTGAAGATACAACTGCAGGTAATACGGATACTTCAGTAGCCCTCTCAGAGCAAGCTAATTTTACCTATCAGGATCTTGATGGAGATGGAGAGTACGATCAGCTTTATATAGCAGATAGAGAAGAAGGTCTTAAGCATGAGCTTTCTTATACTGCTGAAGCTGCAGAGGAAATCGATGGACATGTGAAAATGGCTGAGAATTCTGGATATGAACTCTTTGTTAATCAGGAAACCTTATCAATCATTATGCGTGATAAGTCTAGTGGTGCTTTGGTAAGATCTTGTCCAGAAGAAGAGAACACACTTTTAAAGTATAAGTTCGGAGATAACACAAATCAGTTCATTCAGTCAGGTGTATCAATTACCCTTATTGAATATGAGGCTGGTGGTAAGCAGTGGAAAGAAATCGATCAGTACACAAGATACGGAACAAGCTCAGCAGATGTAAAAAAGACATTTAAACAGACATCGGATGGATTTACCGTAGATATTAATTATACCAAGTTTGGTATTAGTTTCAAACTTAACGTAAGTCTTGATGAGACTGGTCTTCATGCAGAGATTCCTTCAGATTCAATTGCAGAGACCAATGAAAAGGCTTACTACTTGAATGCGATTTATCTTTGGCCATTACTTGGCTCTTCAAAGTTTGATTATCGTGATTCATCCTTTATCATTCCGGATGGTAATGGAATCCTAATTCATCTTGAAGATTACGAAGATAAGTATACAACCAGTCTTTTCTCAAAGAAATATATGGGATCCGACCTTGGTATGTTTGAGTCTTCAACTCTTGATACCGGAACATATGGTAGTACTAAAATCAGTTTCTCAAAGGGATCTGAGACAGCAGTTCTTCCTGTATGGGGAGTAACCTATGATGATACAAAGATTGCTTTCTTAGGAGCGATTGAAAGCGGCGCTGAGAATGCTTATTGTCAGTACACCTTAAATTCTTTGTATGGTGGTTACAATATGATCACTACAAGATTTATTATACGTGATACCTATCAGCAGAAGACCGCTCGTAACACAAATACTACTATTAAGATTCCACAGCAGAATCACTGTGTTGAAGATATTAAGGTAACTTATTTATTTGCAAGTGGTGATGATGCAAACTATGCGAATCTTGCAACCCAGTACCGTGATCTTTTAATTGATAATGGTACCCTTGTTGAGAAGGATTGTTCTTACAAGTTAAGAACTGATTTCTTTGGTTCAGATAAGGAAAACTTCTTATTCTCTAAGCGTTCTGTTGTTATGACAAGTGCAGAAGAAGTGAAGTCAATCATTGATGATCTTTCAGGAGCAGGTGTTAAGGACCTCCTTGCAATCTATCGTGGATGGCAGAAGGGCGGAATCTTTAGCTTGCCAATTAAGACATACAAGGCAGATGGTAGTGTAGGTGGTACAGATGCTGTTACAGATCTTGCAAAGAACTATGCAAAGTCTTCTGTAGAATTTGCTTTAGTAGATGATGCTCAGACTTTAATTGAAGAAATGTCTGGAAGCGCATTCATTGAACTTGAAATGTTCGATGGTGAAGACTATGAAAAGCAGATTATCGGTAATGTATTTGATTCAACCAGTATTGTTGATCCACAGTATACTAAGAAGTATATTAAGCAAACACTTTCAGGCATGAAGAGCGCTGGATTTACCAGTGTTGCTATGGAAGGAATTACTGCTAATGTATTCTCATATAAGCAGGATAAGAAGAGATATTACAGATATGATACCATTAACCAGTATGGTGAAATGTTAAAGAATGCAGATGCAGACTTTAATGTAATCATGAAATCACCGAATATCCACTTCTGGAAGTATGCAAGTGCTTACACAGATGTAGCAGTTGAATCTTCAAACTATGTATATGCAGATGAAGAAATCCCATTCCTTACAATTGTATTAAAGGGAAGCCTTCCAATGTATTCAGAATATGTAAACTTTGAGGCAGACAAGACCGACTTCTTCTTAAAGTTAATCGAGTATGGTGTATATCCATCCTTCTATTTAACAAAAGAGGATCCAAGTCTTCTTCAGAATACAAATTCAAACAGTGTATATAGTTCAAGATATGACTTATACAAGGATGAAATCGTTGAGTATTATGAAAGCACTAAGAAGCTTGCTGATGAAGTGGAAGGTGCAAAGATTTCAAATCACGAAATCCTTGACAATGATGTTCATGTAACAACTTATGATAATGGCGTTGTTGTTTATGTTAACTATTCTGACAGCACTCAGACAGTTGATGGCGTATCGATCGAATCATTAGACTATAAGGTGGGTGAAGCAAATGACTAATGACAACTTAACACCAGAAGTAAATGAGGTTACTCAGACAGTTGACCGTGTAGAAAGTGCTGCTACCGAAACTGCTGCTACACCTGCTAAGGATTTAAAGAAAAAGAAGAAAAAGAAAAAGTATACCGTTGAAGAGATTTTAGCAGAGGGTGGTATTGATCCTAATGCAGTCGATGATAATGGTAGAAAGAGAAAGGTAAAAGTTCGTACTAAGAGTAAGTTAAAGAGAAGAGAAGCAAGAATGGGATATTTCTTTATCCTTCCTTGGTTGATTGGTACTCTTTCCTTACTTGCAGCTCCAATGATTACCACACTGTATTGGTCCTTTAATGATATTAAGGTTATGCCTGCTAAGGGTGTTTGGAACAGACAGTACATGGGATTAGCTCAGTATAAGGAAACACTTTCCATTTACCAGGATTTCCCAACTGATCTTGCTTCTTTATTGGTGAGACTTACCTTGTCTGTACCGGTAGTAGTAGTTTTTGCCCTTTTAATGGCGATGCTCCTTAACATGAAGTTAAAGGGGAAGGGAATCTTTAGAACAATCTATTTCCTTCCTGTAATCGTAGTATCAGGACCTGTTATGGCTCAGATTTCTTCTGAGTCAGGTAGAATTGATGCGGTTGATCTTACAACGATCACCGCAATGATTCAAGGGGCTTTGCCTAGATTTATTGCAACCCCTGTGATATCTATTTTCGAACAAATCATTATGATTTTGTGGTACGGTGGAGTTCAGATTCTGATCTTCCTTGCTGCACTTCAGAAGATTAATCCTAGTTTGTACGAGGCTGCTAAGATTGATGGTGGTTCTGGTTGGGAATGTTTCTGGAAGATTACACTTCCTACCATTCGTCCTATGATTCTTTTAAATGCAATTTATACAGTTGTATTCCTTTCAGCAGACGAAACAAGTAATGCAATCATTACATACCTTGCAGGATTTATGACTACCCCTCGAGGTGGTTATAGTAGAACATCTGCTCTTGGTTGGATGTATTCAATTATTATCTTAGTCTTCATTGGCCTGGTAGCATTAGTTCTTATGGAAAAGAGAGACATCTATGCGAAGCAGGCTGCTAAGAGAAAGAAATTTGAGAAGAGAACAAGAAAGAATCTTGCTAAGTCTCAGAAGCATCTGGAGAAGAACAATAAGAAGTATGCGAAGCATCTTGCAAAGCAGGAGGCTCGTAAGAAATCCGGAAAGAAACTGAAAGGAGGAGAACCATTCGATGACTAAAAAAAGAAAGCTTACCGCAGAAGAGAAAGAAATTCTCGCACGTGGTAAAAGAAAATCAGGAATTAACAAAGAGAAGGTTCGTAAGTTCCTCTTAGGTTCCAGAGAAAAATATGGATTCATCAAGACTTTTCTTGCCTATGCAGTTTTAATTGCAATCGGATTCGTATTTATGTATCCTATCTTAAAGATGATCAGTACCTCTTTCATGTCCTTGGATGATCTTTTAAATGGTTCCATCACCTGGTTACCATCTAAGTTCCAGACATCTAACTATAAGGATGCTTTAAATGCTATGGATTATTGGAAAGCCTTAAAGGATTCATTAATGATCGCAGGTATTCCTACCTTGATTCAGGTAGTTGTATGTGGTGTTGTTGGATATGGATTTGCTAGATTTAACTTCTTTGGTAAGAAGCTTTGTATCGGAATCTTGATCCTTGCATTTGTATTACCACAGCAGATCTTGATAACCCCTACTTATGTAGTTTATTCACAGCTTGGTCTTACAAATTCGCTTTTAGCTTACATTGTACCAGCTCTTCTTGGACAGGGTATCAAGGCTCCAATCTTTATCTTGATTTACATGTCTTTCTATCGTCAGATTCCACAGTCTTTAGTAGAGGCTGCTTCCATCGACGGTGCAGGATATTTCAAGTCATTCTTTAAGATTGCAATTCCATCAGCTACTGGTGCGATGATCGTAGTATTGTTATTCTCATTTGTATGGTACTGGAATGAGTCTTATCTCACCAATCTTTACATTACAGGTAGACGAAGCGAATATACTACTATCATTACAAGTCTTTCAAAATTCGACAGTAGTTTCGATGCATATGCCAACTCATCTAGTGCGGGAAGTTCATCTTCTTCAGCAAGTATTAATGAGGCATACAGAATGGCAGGTACTGTACTTTCCGTTCTTCCACTTATGATCTTGTACTTTATCATGCAGAGATACTTCGTAGAAAGTATTGATAATGCCGGTATTACAGGTGAATAAAATTTATTCTGAAACAATAGAATATACCTTAGAGTCCATCCTTTTATTAACAAATGTGAATAAGAGGATGGGCTCTTTTTTTCATCTTGGTTTATTTGGGAAATTAAGGAGTAATTCACGAAAGATTTTGCCTAGAAGTCAGACCTGTTCGTTAAAATATGAACAAACTACGAAGAAAATGTAAAGAAATTTGTAAAAAATAACTAGTAAGTGATTTACAAATGTGAATAGATTGTGATATAATACCAAGGAGTAGAAGACGGGGGAGATACTTCTGTCATTCGCTAAAAAGGAAACAAATAATAGTTAAGGAGGATTGTTTAACATGACAAAACTGAAAAGATTAATGTGTCTTTTCCTTGTAGTTGCAATGTCTGCCAGCGTATTTACTGCTTGTACCAAGAAGGGCGGCGGTAGCAGTTCTGGTGCTAATGGCGGAGAACTTGCAGAGCTAACAGACGAGGATATTACATTAAGTTACACATTCTGGGAAGACCACATCATCGTCAACGCTTTGATTGAGAAGTGGAAAGAGCTTCATCCAAATATCACAATCGAACCTCAGGAGTTCGCTACAGGTGAGTACAACGATCAGTTACTTGCTTTAGGAGCTGCTGGAGATCTTCCAGATGTATTCTGGATTTTAGGTGAGTGTGATTACTCTATCACAAACGGATATCTTAAGGATATGACCGGTATGTGGGAAGCTGATGATGACACTAAGAACGTACTTGCTTCTATTAACGAGTATAAGATTGGTTACTTCGGTACAGATTACAAGTGGACAACACCTGTAAAGTATTTCCCAACTGCAGCTTGGGCTAACAAGGCACTTTTCGAGAAGTTGGAAGTTGCTATGCCTGAGACAACCTGGACATGGGAAGACATGGAGAAGTCTGTAGAAGATATGACCCAGGGTGAAGGTGCTGATAGTACATTCGGTATGACCGAGGCATATACTGTTATCACTTGGTATCCAGTTGCTTCAGATCCTAAGTGTATTGGTGAGTTTGGTTGGGACGGAAAGGAATTCGACCTTACGAACTGGGCTTATGGACTTAACCTTGAGGCAAAGTGGACAAACGAAGGATACAAGGCTCCTGTTGATGAAGAGACATTAACCTCTCTCTATGGTGATACAACATTCGCTCAGGATAGAGGTATGGCTGCATACCACATCGCTGCATGGTGGGTATGGGAGAGATTCTGGATCAAGGATGAAGTAGGTGTAGGTAGAGGTAACATCTGGGTACCATACGTAATGCCTCATACAGCAGATAACCAGGATTCAGTTACAAACATCGCAATCATGGACTTCGGTGGTATTTCAGCTTCTACTGAATGGCCACGTGAGGCTTATGAAGTACTTAAGTTCTTCACATGGGGTGCTGAAGGCTGGAAGTATAAGCTTGAATTATATCCTACTCTTTACACTGATGATGGAACTAACATTAAGATTGAGAAGAACAATATGCCAATCTGTACGGATGATGATATCTGGGAAGGCTTTAGAGCTTGGCATCCAGATGATTCAGATGAGTATGGCCGTGGACCATGGTTCGATTACTTCATTGATTACTCTAAGACATGTAAGCCGGTTCCACTTGCCGGACAGCAGATTCCTGGATTCTCAACATGGCTTGAGACATACTACAACGGTGACGTTATGGTAGAGGATCAGGTTATCAATCAGAATAAGAATGCTAATGACTTCGTAGATGATCTTACAAAGACCGCTAACGAGGAGAACAAGCAGAGACTTAAGGATATCGAGGAGTTACTCGTAACTGAATAATTATTAAGGTAAACACATTATTTGATTCCTTCCCCTGCAGTAGAGCTGCAGGGGTTTTTTATATGAGAAAAAAGTATTTGTAAAATTGCACAAGAAAAAATAAAAAATAAAATAATCGAACAAGCCCGTAAATACGGGATTCTTGTAGGATATGAATAAAATATGAACACTATATGAATAAAAATGCACAAATAATGTATTGATAAAAGCAGAAATACTGTTAAAATTTACAAATGAAATGTGAAGAAAGCAAACTGAAAATAACCTTTACACAACAAAAAATGTGAAAAACCTGTTAATTTCAGTTGTAACAGAATAAGCAAATCAGTATAATTCTTTATAAAGCAATAAGATTATGAGAAGGAGGAAATGGAATGAACAGATTTAAAAAACTTATTTGCTTATTTCTTGTCGTTTCATTAGCAGCAGGGGCTTTTTCAGCATGTACAAAGAAGAAGAGCTCTAAGTCTGGTAGTGATGGACTTGTTCCTATGACAAAGGACGACATTGAGTTAACCTATTGTTATTGGAATGACACAGTAATTGTACCAGCGTTAGTTGAGAAGTGGAATGAGAAATATCCTAACATCAAAGTTAATGCAATTAATTACACTACAGCAGAGTACAATGATCAGCTTCTTGCTTTAGGAGCAGCAGGCGATCTTCCAGATGTATTCTGGGTACTTAATGAATGTGATTATGTAATCACAAACGGATACCTTGCAGATATGACCGCTATGTGGGAAGCTGATGAGGATACCAAAGAAGTACTTGCATCAATCAATGACTTCAAGCTTGGTTATTTCGGAACTGACTACAAGTGGACAACACCTGTAAAGTATTTCCCAACAGTTGCTTGGGGTAACAAGGCAGTATTCGACCGGATGGAAGTTGCTATGCCTGATACGAATTGGACATGGGAAGACATGGAGAAGTCAATCAAAGATATGACTGATCCTACAACTAAGACATACGGTCTTTCAGAAGCTTATACAGTAATTACCTGGTATCCAATCGCATCTGATCCAGATTGTCAGGGTGAATTCGGATGGAATGGTAAGGAATTCGATCTTACGAACTGGGCATATGGACTTAACCTTGAGGCTTCATTTGTAAATGATGGTTATAAGGCTCCAACTTCAGAAGAAGAAATTATCGCTATCTATGGCGAAGCTATTTATCCACAGGATGAGCAGAAGGTTGCATGGAGAATCGATGCTTGGTGGTGTTGGGAGAACTTCTGGATTAAAGATGTAGGTATTGGTAAGGGTAATATTTGGGTACCATACGTGATGCCTCATACAGCAGATAACCAAGATTCAGTTACAAACATCGCAATCATGGACTTCGGTGGACTTAGTGCAAGTACTGAGTACAAGAGAGAAGCTTATGAGTTACTTAAGTATATGACTTGGGGAACGGAAGGATGGGAAGCTAAGCTTGAGTTATATCCTACTCTTTACAAGGATGATGGTTCAGGCGAACTTCTTGACAAGGAGAACGTTCCTATTACAACAAATGAGAAGGTTTGGGAAGGCTTTAGAGCTTGGCATCCGGATGACTCTGATGAGTACGGTCGTGGACCTTGGTTCGATGCATTCTTCGAGTACACAAGAAAGTGTAAACCAGTTCCACTTGCTGGACAGCAGATTCCTGGTTTCGCTACATGGCTTGATACATACTACAACGGAACAGTTAACGTTGAGGATCAGGTAATCAACCAGAACAAGAATGCGAACGACTTCGTAGATGATCTTACAAAGACTGCAAACGAAGAGAACAAGAAGAGAATTCAGGATATTGAAGAGTTACTTGTTGTAGAGTAATCCATACCTGACCTTATAATAAAACAATAAACCTTAACTATTAAGAGGACTGTCGCTTTGCGGCAGTCCTCTTATATTCTTACTCAATGGGAGACAAATGCTTTATTCTTTCGTTGATATTTAGCCTTGTATCATGTAAACTAGAGGAAGAGAAAAGACGGGAGGTATTATATGTCTATTAAAAATATTGGAGAATACCAGTTGGGGGATATGACCTTGGTGTTTGAAGAAGAAACCGACTATCAAAGGGTAGGACTTTATATTTATCCTACAGATATGAAGGATTTAGTGGTAACGAAGGATAAGTTTTATCGAATCAATTCCTTGGTGCAGCTTCAGTTGGCAGGAGACATTCTTCCAAATTGTTATGGAAACGGCTCTACCATGCATAATGGAGAAAGCTCAAATCTTATGGTTTATGAGGGACAGGATCTACTAGAAGATGATCATATGATAAAGATTGTGACTCATTTTAAGGATGCTAGAGGATATCGGGTAGATAATATCATTAGTTATTGTCAAGGGGATCTGAGCTTTGAGATGAAAAATAGATTCTATAACAACAGCAAGAAAACTGCCATTCTTGAAATGTTTGGAAGCTTCGAGTTGGGAACCCTTTCTCCATTTTTAAAGGGAGATGGAGAGGAGGAACTTCTGATTCACAGACTCCGAAGCAAATGGAGCCATGAAGGAAGACTTTCTACGGAAAGTGTGGAAGACCTTCAGTTAGAACCAAGCTGGTCCAACTGGTCTGTGGGAGTAGAACGCTTTGGACAAACCGGTTCTATGCCTGTAAAAAAGTTTTTTCCATTTGTAGCGGTGGAAGATAAAAAAAATAAGGCTCTTTGGGGAGTAAAACTTGCTCATGAGGCATCATGGCAAATGGAAATTTATCGCCAGGACCAGGGACTTCATATCTGTGGAGGATTAGCAGACTATGAATTCGGTCACTGGAGAAAAAATATAGAAGTTGGCAGAGAATTTGAAACACCAGTGGCTATTATTTCTACCTGTAAGGGAGATATAGATGAACTTTGCTATCGCTTGGTGGAAGCAGATCAAAAGTACGTAGAGGCAGGTCCGGAGTGTGAACAGGAATTACCGGTTCTTTTTAATGAGTATTGCACCACTTGGGGAAATCCATCTGAGGACAATATTTCAGACATCTTAACTGCCATTAAGGATAAGGGCTTTTCATATTTTGTCATCGACTGTGGATGGTTTAAGGAAAAGGATGTTCCTTGGGACATTAGTATGGGAGATTACAATGTATCAAAGGAATTGTTCCCAAGTGGCTTAGAAAAAACCGTAGAAAAAATCCATGAGTTTGGCATGAAAGCGGGAATCTGGTTTGAAATCGACAATGTGGGTCCAAGGGCTAAGGCATTTGAAGAGACAGATCATTTATTGAAAAGAAATGGGAATACCATTACCACTTACGGCCGTCGATTCTGGGATATGACAGATCCTTGGGTAGAGGACTACTTGTCAAAAAAGGTGATTGGGACCTTAAAGGAGTATGGGTTTGAATATATGAAGATGGATTACAACGATACCATTGGTATTGGTTGTGATGGTAGCGAGTCCTTGGGAGAAGGGCTTCGTAAGAATATGGATGCATCCATGGAATTTATTCGAAAAGTGAAAAAGGAAGTTCCTGGAATTATCCTTGAAAATTGTGCATCAGGCGGACATAAGCTAGAGCCTATGATGATGCGGGAATGTGCCATGGCATCCTTCTCAGATGCCCATGAAACAGAGGAGATTCCTTATATAGCTCTAAATCTTCATCGGGCAATTCTTCCAAGGCAAAGCCAGATTTGGGCAGTAATTCGGAAGGACGATTCCTTAAAGCGAATTGGTTATTCCATTGCTAATACTTTCTTGGGGAGAATGTGTCTATCGGGAGATGTTACGGAGTTAAGCAAACAACAGTGGGATGTGATTGATCGAGGAATTGCCTTCTATAAGGAGGCAGCCCAGATTATAAAAAACGGTAGAAGTTATCGATTTGGACCAAAGATTGAAAGTGAACGCCATATTAAGGGCTGGCAGGCTCTGGTTCGTTTGGGAACCAATGGACAGGCCTTGGTGGTTCTTCATACTTTCCATGGAGAATTACCAAAGGAAATTGTCATCGATCTTCCTGAGGCTTGCCCTAAGGAAATTATAAGAACCTATTCCGATCTTGATCCTAAGGTAAGGATTGAAGATGGGAAATTCATCTACGAGACCGACGAGAATATGAGGGGTGTAGGAGTCCTGTTAGGATAAAAAAACAGATGGCCATGTGTAATTACATGACCATCTGTTTTTTTATTTGTCACTTATTTTACAACTACATGAGCGGTAACCTTGATTTCATCATCAAATCCATGTTCGCAATTAGGAGTAGGAACAGAGAAATTAGGGGTTCCGTCCGGGTTCCAATACAATCTCATAACAGATGTATTACGTCCTGCATCATAAAGAGGCTGGTAAGTAGGATCATTTAAATAATGCTCAGACTGGCGGGCATGATATACAAAGATATCGTGGCCTTCCTCGTCAAAGGTAAAACTGTTGTGTCCAGGTCCATACTGGCCAGTCGTACGAGAACTAATAAATACAGGGGACTGACTCTTCTTCCAGTTCTTAGGATCAAGGAAGTCGGCATCTTCATCAATTGTAACAAGGCCTAAGCAGTAAAGACAATCGGTACCGGATGCTGAATAAGTCATAAAGTATCTTCCGTTTCTGTGGAGGAATCCAGGGCCTTCACAAACAGGGAATCCATGAGTTTCCCAATTATAGGTAGGCTCTACAACCTTACAAATCTTAGAAGAATCAATGGTACAAGGATCTACCATCTTTGCACAGTAAATATCAGAATTTACCGGATGCTTCTCAGCCCAGAAGAAATACAATTCATCTCCACGCTCTAATACGGTATGGTCTAAAGAAAAATCTGTAAATGCGATAGAATCCTGGGTGGTCTTCTTAACCTGCCCATGGTTTACCCAAGCGGCCGGATCCATAGGATTTTCAGCCTTACATTCCATAACACATGGACGAATAGACCAAAGATCGGTATCTTCGGTAGCGGTAGTATAGTAGATATACCAAGCACCACGAACATAGTGGATTTCAGGAGCCCAAATATGTGGACATAAGTTTCCAGGAAGTGGGTCACGATCAAATACAGAAACCTCTTCATACTTACCGGAGTTATCAGCTAAGTCTTCCAAAGACTTTGCTCTTCTAAGATAGATATGGCGATACTGATAAGGGCCATCTAAGTTGTGGTCATTATCGGTATGAGATGCTGTGAAATAATAATAACCATCGGTGTGCTTATAAATAAATGGATCTGCACGATGATAAATCAAAGGATTGGTGTACATATGGTTTACAACCTTACCTTCTACCTGGTAAGTGCCTGGCTTAGAAAGATCTGCATCCTCCCAAATAACATTCTCTTCATTGGTCCAACCGTTAGAATAGGTAATAGCAAGAGTCTTAGGAAGTTCTACAGAACCGGCCTCTCCTGTAAGCATTACTTCAGAAACAGATTCCATTACAACAGGTTCCGGCTTTCCGTAAGTTTCTGTTAACTTGTTTAGAATTTCTTCTGTAATCTCAATTTCGTTAGATCTTTCACAAGTAATACTTGCAGTATCTACATACTCCTCTTTTGAGTAGTGGATGAAATCGCTGGTGTGATATACAAATGCCTTACTTTCATCTGTGGCATCACAGGCAATCACGAGATAACCCTTGTCATCCTTAGCAAATGTAGGGTTCTTCATGCGTTTTGAGCCAGCCTTAGCAAAGAGAATACCATTATATCCGTTTAAGGCAAACCATTCTTTTTTACCTTCGTAAGCATAGTTTAAGTGAAGGCTATCCGACTCTTCGTTGTTCCAATCTACAGTATAAGCCTGTAAATAAAAGTTAGAGTGTTTCATATCTTGTTCCTTTCTTAAAATAAAATAAATACATCCTCTTGGATCTCTTCAAGAAGAGATGCGATGTACCTAATGATTATAACAAAATTCCCTCTTTTTGTATACGTCAATCTTGAAAAATACTAGGGTTTAGAGTAGAATTTAACTCAGTCGGGGGACTACCCCCGACGGAATTAAAATACCTGGCAAGATGCGCAAGGATTAGAAAGGAAATAGTATGGCAAAATATAAATTTGATACATTATCTCAATATGAATTACAATTCTCTCAAAGAATCCAAGAAATTGATGGAGATGTGTATTACCTGATACATAAAAAAACAGGGGCCAAACTGGCATTGATTTCCAATGAAGATGAGAATAAGGTCTTTACCATTGGATTTCGTACACCGGTTTACAATTCTACGGGACTTCCTCATATTATGGAGCATTCGGTGCTTTCAGGATCAAAGAAATATCCATTAAAAGATCCGTTTGTAGAATTAGTAAAGGGATCTTTAAATACTTTCTTAAATGCCATGACCTATTCAGATAAAACCGTTTTTCCGGTGGCTTCTTGCAATGATAAGGACTTTGCAAATCTAATGGATGTTTATTTAGATGCGGTCTTTCATCCCAATATTAAGGAGCGACCAGAAATTTTTTATCAGGAAGGTTGGTCCTATCGTATGGAGGATGCAGATGCTCCCCTTAACATTAGCGGAGTGGTATATAACGAGATGAAGGGAGCCTACTCTTCTCCGGAAGATGTACTGGATACCAAGATTTTAAACTCTCTCTTCCCGGATACTTGTTATTCCATTGAATCTGGTGGAGACCCAAAGGAAATTCCAAATCTCAGCTACCAGGAATTTCTTGATTTTCACGATACCTACTATCATCCATCCAACTCCTATACGTATTTGTATGGAAATATGGATATGGAAGAACGGCTGGAATTTTTAGACCGGGAATACTTTGGAAAGTATGAGAAAAAAGAAATAAATTCGGAGATTCCGGTTCAAAAATCATTTACACAGGAAAAAAGAATTAGCTATGAGTATGGAATTAGCCAGGAGGAAAGCGAGGAGTCTGCTTGCTATCTTTCAGAGAATATCGTTTTGAAATCGGAGGGATGTCTTTTAAACAGTCTTGCCATGGATATTCTTGAATATGTTCTTTTGGATATGCCGGGGGCAAGTTTAAAAGAAGCCTTAAGTGATGCGGGGATTGGAAGCGAGATTTATGGAGTCTTTCATTCAGAGGTTAGACAGCCATATTTTTCTATCGTGGCAAAAAATGCAAGGCTTGATCAGGAAGAAGAATTTGAGCGAATCATTGAAAAAGAGTTGGAAAAAGCTTCGAAGGAACTTTCCTATGAGGCACTTCTTGCAGGTTTAAATCTTTTGGAATTCAGGGTTCGAGAGGCAGATTATGGCTCACTTCCTAAGGGATTGGAACTGATTCTAGATGATTTTGATGGGTTTTTGTACGATGATCAGAAGGTCTTTGAAACTATGCAGACGGACAAGGCATTTGCATGTTTAAGGGAAGGCTTGGAAAATGGATGGTTTGAGGCCTTTGTAAAGGAAGAACTTCTTTGCCATCATCACAAGAGTTTTGTTACGGCGATTCCGAAAAAGGGCTTAATCTTAAAAGAAGAAAAGGAATTAGAGGAGAAATTGGCAAGGAAAAAGGCGGCCATGTCTGACCGTGAAATTCAGGAGATTGTAGAGGCAACCAAGAGCCTAAAAGCCTACCAGGAGCGCCCGGAGTCAAAAGAGGACCTTATAAAGATTCCTTTATTAACCAAGGAGGATATGGATCTAGAACCGATTCCATTTTGTAATGAAGAGCATCTAGAGGAGGGGGTACCGGTGATTCACCAAAACCTCCACACCAATGGCATTGGGTATTTGGCGGTAACTTTTAACTGTGGTAATCTCAGTAAGGAAGAACTTTCTGATTTGGCCTTAGCAAAACTTCTTTTGGGGCTTATGGATACAAAGAGCCATTCTTACTTAGAACTATCCACCTTGGTAAGTACCTATACCGGTGGTTTATCCTTTGTTACGAGAATTCATAGTAATTACGGTAGAGAGGACTTTTCCTTAACGGCAGAATTCCGTGGAAAGGCCCTAGGAAATAATCTTCCGGTGCTTTATAGCCTGATTGGGGAAATCATTACAGAAACAGATTTTTCAAATAAGGCAAGGATGAAAGAACTCTTGGCAGAAGCGGTTTCTAGAGCCAATGATAGTTTTATTTCTCAGGGAAATCAGACGGCTCTTCATCGACTTTTGGGAGGAATTTTTCCGGCCGAAGCCGTTAGTGAACAGATTTCAGGTCTTTCAAGTTTTTATTATTTTAAGGAAATCTTACATGACTTTGATCAAAGATATGAGGAATTAGTGGCAAGAATGAAAAAGACCTTGTCACAAATCTTTGGTAAAAAGACTCTTTTAATTGGACTAGGTGGGGATGCCAAGCTCTTTTGTGAGGATAAGGAAAATCGGAAGGCTTTGATTCGCAAACTAGAGAAAGCGGATTTTGAGGCGGACCACCGGGAGGCAAGTTTTGACAGCCCATACCGGTGGAAGGAAGAATTAAAAGCTAGCCACGAGGGAATTAAAACGGCTTCTCAGGTTCAGTACGTGGTGGCGGCTGGAAACTTTAAGCAGGCAGGCTATTCTTATACCGCCTCCTTAAAAGTGCTTCGTATGATTATGTCCTATGAGTATTTGTGGAATCGGATTCGAATGCAGGGAGGAGCCTATGGTTGCTCCATGAATTCTAGTCGCACCGGGGCATTGTACTTTACTTCTTATAGGGATCCCCATTTGAAAAATACCTTAGAGGTATATAAGGCTATTCCGGAATATCTTAGAAACTTCCAGGCGGATGATCGAGAGATGACCAAATATATTATCGGAGCATTTGGTGAGATGACAAGTCCTCTTACCAATTCCTTAAAGATTGCAAGGTCCCTGGAGGCTTACCGTACCGGCTTGCCTTATGAAGTGTTACAGAAGGAACGAAAAGAAATTATAAACACGGATGTAGAAACGATTCGTGGTCTGGCGGATATGGTGGAGGCTGTACTCAACCAGGGTCACTTGGCGGTTCTTGGGAATGAAGCTAAGATCAATCAAGAGGAAAGTCTCTTTGATACCACTATATGCTTGTAAAGAAAGGGAAATAGATGCAAGAAAATTTTAAATCAGGATATGTGGCTTTGGTAGGCAGACCCAATGTGGGCAAATCTACCTTAATGAATTGTCTGATTGGTCAAAAGATTGCCATTACTTCAAAGAGACCACAAACCACAAGAAATCGAATTCAGACGGTATATACGGATGAAAGGGGACAGATTATTTTTCTGGACACCCCGGGAATTCATAAGGCTGAAAATAAACTGGGGGATTATATGGTCCGTGTGGCTAAAAAAACCTTAGAGGATGCAGATTTGATCCTTTGGCTGGTAGAACCTACGACCTTTATTGGAAAGGGTGAGCAGGAGATTGCAAGGATTTTATCGGAAAGTAAGAAGGAAATTATCCTGGTTATTAATAAGATTGATTCTCTAAAGGAAGAGAAGGACTTGGTGGAGACAATTCATACCTATCAGGTGGTTTGTGATTTTGCAGAAATCGTTCCGGTTTCAGCCCTTCGTAAAAAAAATACCCAAGAATTATTAAAGACCTTATATGCCCATCTTCCAGAGGGACCAATGTATTTTGATGAGGATACGGTTACCGATGAACCTATGCGAGACATTGCTGCAGAGGTCATCCGTGAAAAGGCCCTTCATGCTCTGAAGGATGAAGTTCCTCACGGAATTGCAGTAACCATTGAAAAGATGCATGACCGGGAAGATAAGCCCATCTGTGATGTGGAAGCCACCATTATTTGTGAACGAGATTCTCACAAGGGAATTATTATTGGAAAAAAAGGAACCATGTTAAAAAAGATTGGTTCCAATACCCGTTATGAGTTGGAGCAAATGTTAGAATGCCAGGTGAATTTAAAGATTTGGGTAAAGGTTCGTCCGAAGTGGAGGGATGATAAAAATCTTATGAAAAGCTTTGGCTATGATGAGAAGAAGTATCGATAGGAATAGGTGAAAAGCCATGAAGGAAACAGTAACTGGAATGGTGCTTTCCGCTATGCCGGTGGGAGAATATGATCTAAGACTTTTGCTTTTAACCAAGGAGAGAGGAAAAATAACGGCATTTGCCAGTGGGGCAAAGAGAACCAACAGTCCCTATCGGGCAGGGAGTAGACCCTTTTCTTTTGGAAGCTTTGAGGTGCTTGCGGGAAGAAATGCCTATAAGCTAGTGGGGATGAATATTAGCAATTACTTTGAGGGACTTTTAAAGGAAATTGAAGATACTTATTTAGCCTTTTATTGCTTGGAAATTGCAGATTACTATGGACGAGAGGGAATTGATGGCTCGGAAAGTTTAAATCTTTTATATGCCACCTTTCGGGCCTTAGAAAGAAATCAAATTTCGAAAAAACTGATAAAATCCATCTATGAATTAAAGAGTCTTGCTATTAATGGGGAACAAGCAGCAGTGGGGAGTTGCTATTCTTGTGGGGAAGAAGAGGGAACGTTTGCCATGGACCTTCCAGCCAGGGTGATTTATTGTAGTCACTGTGCCCCAAGAGTTAGCAGGCCTATGATACCTTTAAGTAAAACGGTGCTGTATGCTTTGCGTTATGTAACTTATATGCCCATTGGAAAACTTTATCATTTCCAATTAAAGGAAGAGGAGGAAAAGAACTTTAATGACTTGGCCAATCGTCTGTTTACCGGGGTGGTACACAAGGACTTTAAGTCCTTAGGGATGCTAGAAAGTCTCTTATAGAAATCAGTTTACAAAGAACTTTTAACTGTGCTATAATCATTTGGTTATCAAGTTGAGGCATGTCCTTACTTATCGATGTAGATGAAAAAGATTGTTCTTGTTATTAGGAAGGGGATTATATGGCAAAAAAGAGGAGAAAAACAAGTAATAAAAACGGATCAGCAAGCAATCGTTCAAGTAGACCTAGTTCCGCTGATGTTCGCAGATATCAGGCGGCAAAGCGTAAGAAGAAAAAGAGACAGAAGCAAAATGTCTTTGCTTTGGTGATGATTTTTGTAGCCTTGGTCATTCTTTCTGTAATTATAGTTTGGGGAGGAAGGATAGCAGCTACTAAAATCAAGGAAGCGGTGAATGAATCTGAGAAGATTACAGACCTAGAGGCCGGCCAGCAAGCGATTTTTCTTAAAAAGGATGGAAGTTTGGTAAGCGAGGTATGTGAAAGTTTTTCAAGCAAAAACTATAAATTTGATGCATTGGAAAGTTCCGTCTCGGAAGAAATCCAGGAATTTAATAGTAAGTATGGAAGCACAAACGATGCTGCTAAGGTAGACCTTCTATCCCTAGTGAATGAGGATAAGGAAGTTGTATTACAGGTCTCTTATAAGACGGTAGAAGACTACTTAAACTATTGGGACAACTATATAGATCCTTTAAAGACCATGGTTCTTACCTGTGGTTTGGCAAGTGAAGCCGACCAGGCAGAAGGAGAACTCAGTTTAAAGGATGCTTCTGGCGCCTCCCTTTCTTTTGAGGATGCCAAGGCACAAGATGGCGTTTATTTTTTAGCTACGGATCAAGTTATGATCATTAAGTTAGAAGGTGAACTTGTGGCTGTAAGCGATACAGCAAAAATTGCAGATGATGGTACGGTTACTACCAGTTCCGGTAGCACGACCTATTTATTTTATAAGAATTAAGCCCTAGGAGGATAAGGAAATGGCTGTAGAAAAGACAATGGAGAAAATTGTTGCATTAGCAAAAGCAAGAGGATTTGTATATCCTGGTTCAGAGATTTACGGTGGACTTGCAAATACCTGGGATTATGGTAATCTGGGTGTTGAATTAAAGAACAACGTAAAGAAGGCATGGTGGCAGAAATTTATTCAGGAAAACCCTTACAATGTAGGTGTTGACTGTGCCATTTTAATGAACCCTCAAACATGGGTAGCATCCGGACATCTTGGCGGTTTCTCGGATCCTTTAATGGATTGTAAGGAATGTCACGAGCGTTTCCGTGCAGATAAGATTATTGAAGATTATGCAGCAGAGAATGGCATTGAGTTGGAGAATTCAGTAGATGGATGGACCAACGAGGAAATGCATGGATGGATTGAGGAACACAATGTACCTTGTCCTAGTTGTGGAAGCCATAACTTTACAGAGATTCGTCAGTTCAACCTGATGTTTAAAACCTTCCAGGGTGTTACAGAAGATGCCAAAAATACAGTATATCTTCGTCCTGAAACTGCGCAGGGTATCTTTGTAAACTTTAAGAACGTTCAGCGTACCTCAAGAAAGAAGCTTCCATTTGGTATTGGCCAGATTGGTAAGTCCTTCCGTAACGAGATTACACCGGGTAACTTCACCTTCCGTACCAGAGAGTTTGAGCAGATGGAGTTAGAGTTCTTCTGCAAGCCGGGAACCGATTTAGAGTGGTTCCAGTATTGGAGAAGTTTCTGTAATGAATGGTTACTTTCTCTTGGTATTGCCAAGGAACACTTAAGACTTCGTGATCACGATCCGGAAGAGCTCGCTTTCTATTCTAAGGCAACCACAGACTTCGAGTACACCTTCCCATTTGGTTGGGGTGAGCTTTGGGGGATTGCAGACCGTACCGATTACGATTTAAAGCAGCATCTTGAAACTTCAGGAGAAGACCTTTCATACTTTGATGATGAAAGTGGTGAAAGATATGTTCCATATGTAATCGAGCCATCTCTTGGTGCGGACCGAGTAGTACTTGCCTTCCTTTGTGAAGCTTATGACGAAGAAAACATTGGTACCGAAGAAAAGCCGGATATGAGAACTGTACTTCATTTCCATCCGGCTCTTGCACCTGTAAAGATCGGTGTCCTTCCACTTTCTAAGAAGTTAAATGAGGGTGCTGAAAAGGTATTTGCTATGCTTTCTAAGAAGTATAACTGTGAGTATGACGAGAGAGGAAACATTGGTAAGAGATATCGTCGTCAGGATGAGATCGGAACACCTTTCTGTGTTACCTATGACTTTGATTCAGAAGAGGATCAGGCAGTTACCATTCGTGACCGTGATACCATGGAGCAGGTAAGAGTTCCTATCGCAGAGTTAGAGGCATATTTTGCAGAGAAATTTGCATTTTAATTTACTTGGAGAAATCCCTCACCCCTAAGCTTTCGGTGAGTCTTGACCTAAAATAAGAAAGTTACAGTCAGGTCCTTAGGGCCTGGCTTTTTTTTATGGAAAAATCTTATACAAAACCTTGCAAATGATTCTTAAGTATGTTAAGATTCTTCCTGTTGAATACACGTGTTCACGAGAGACGAACAACAACCCAAGTGGAGGTAAGATAATGAAGAAAGTAGTAAAATTCGGTGGAAGCTCTCTTGCAAGTGCAGAGCAGTTTAAGAAGGTTGGCGCCATTATTCGTGCTGATAAGACCAGAGTCTTTGTGGTTCCTTCTGCTCCTGGAAAGAGATTTTCCGGTGATATTAAGGTAACAGATATGCTTTATGATTGCTATGCCAGCGCAGAAGCAGGAGAGGATATTGGAGAAAAGATTGAGGCCATTAAGGCACGTTACAATGAAATCATTACCGGATTAGGACTGAAGTTATCCTTAGATGAAGAGTTTGCAACCATAAAAAAGAACTTTGAGAGCAAGGCTGGTTCTGATTATGCAGCATCTCGTGGTGAGTACTTAAACGGAATCGTAATGGCAAACTATTTAGGGTATGATTTCATCGATGCAGCTACTGTGATTGAGTTTGACGATCATGGAAACTTTAATCCGGACAAGACCTATCCAAAGCTTTCTAAGGTTCTTGCAAAGCATCCTAAGGCAGTAATTCCGGGATTCTACGGTGCTTATAAGGATGGTAAGGTAAAGACCTTTAGCCGTGGTGGTTCAGATGTAACTGGTTCTATTGTTGCAGCAGCAGCTGGTGTAGATGTTTACGAGAACTGGACAGATGTTTCAGGTTTCCTTGTAGCAGACCCAAGAATTATTCATAAGCCGGTAGGTATTGAGACCATTACCTATAAGGAACTCCGAGAGTTAAGTTATATGGGAGCATCTGTACTTCATGAAGATGCTATTTTCCCGGTACGTCAGCAGGGAATTCCAATTAATATTAAAAATACCAATGCTCCAGAGGATGCAGGTACTATGATTGTAGAAAACACCTGTATTCGTCCGGAGTATACCATTACAGGTATTGCCGGAAAGAAGGATTTTGTAGCAATCAATATTGAAAAGGATATGATGAACTCAGAGGTAGGTTTCTGCCGTAAGGTTCTTCAGGTATTTGAGGACGAGGGAATCTGTATCGAGCATATGCCATCAGGTATTGATACCATGACCGTATTTGTTCATCAGTCAGAGTTCCTTGCCAAGGAGCAGTCTGTATTAAAGGGAATCCGTAAGGCAGTACATCCGGATGTTATAGATTTAGAATCAGATCTTTCCCTGATTGCAGTTGTAGGTCGTGGAATGAGACAGACCAGAGGAACCGCAGGAAGAATCTTCTCTGCCCTTGCTCATGCACATATTAATGTAAAGATGATTGATCAGGGTTCTTCTGAGCTTAACATTATTATTGGCGTAAGAAATACAGAATATAATCAGGCAATCAAGGCAATCTATAATATTTTCGTAGAGGCACAGCTTTAATCAGCGTCCGAAAGGAGGTTTCCTATGGAAAATAAAGGTGAGTATTTTGTGGTTCGGGAAAAAGCACTTCCGGAAGTGCTCTTAAAAGTGGTAGAAGCCAAGAATCTTTTAGATAAGATGAAGGTGAATACCGTACAGGAGGCCACAGAGCAGGTGGGTCTTAGCAGATCATCCTTCTATAAATATAAGGATGATATTTTCCCCTTCCATGAGGATGCCAATGGAAAAACCATTACCTTTGTCATGCAGATGGATGATGAACCGGGACTCTTGTCCCAGGTTTTAAAGAAGGTGGCAGAAAGTAATATTAACATCTTAACCATTAACCAGACCATCCCGATTAATGGGATTGCCTCGTTAACCTTGAGTGTTGAGGTTCTCTCAGGCTCTAAGGACATTTCCCAGATGTTAGAAGAAATAGAAGCAGAAAAGGGCATTCATTATCTGAAAGTCCTTTCAAAAAGTTAAAAGTAAAAGGAGAAAGACATGGTAAATATTGCAGTATTAGGTTACGGGACAGTAGGATCGGGTATTGTAGAGGTTATTAAAACCAACCAGAAGATCGTAGATGCAAAGGCAAATGATCAGTTACATGTAAAGTATGTTCTGGATTTAAGAGACTTTCCTGGAGATCCTGTTGAGGAAATTCTGACTCATGATTTTGAGGACATTATCAATGACCCTGAAGTAGATATCGTAGCCGAGGCTATGGGAGGATTAAATCCAGCCTTTACATTTGCAAAGAGAACCTTAGAGGCAGGAAAGAATTACTGTACCTCAAACAAGGCATTGGTTGCTGCTCATGGTGCAGAATTGATGCAGATTGCTAAGGACAATCACGTAAACTTCATGTTTGAGGCAGCAGTTGGTGGTGGTATTCCTATTATTCGTCCTCTTTACCAGTGTCTCACCGCAGATGATATTGTAGAAATTACAGGAATCATCAACGGAACTACCAATTATATGTTAACCAAGATGAATACCGAGGGCGTATCTTATGATGCTGTTTTAAAGCAGGCACAGGAACTTGGCTATGCCGAGGCGGATCCTACCGCAGACGTAGAAGGTTTTGATGCTACCAGAAAGATTGCAATCCTTTCATCCTTGACCTATGGACAGCAGGTAGACTTTGAAGATATCCCAACAACGGGTATTAGCAAGATTACAGATAAGGACTTTGCATATGCCAATAAGTTAGGACTTGGAATCAAGTTATTTGCATCGGTAAGAAAGCAGGGAGACAAGATTTATTCCTATGTGGCTCCTACTATGGTTTCTGACAAGCACCCATTATTCCCTGTAAATGGCGTTTTAAATGGTGTTTTAGTTCGTGGTAATATGCTGGGAGATACTATGTTCTTTGGTTCCGGAGCAGGAAAGCTTCCTACCGCCAGTGCCGTGGTTTCCGATATTGTAGAAGAGGCTAAGAATTTGAAGAATACCGTTCTTCCTACCTGGACTCCAGAGAAGAGACGGTTAGCAGACGCAGAAGACTTAGCGTTTGTCTATTTTGTTCGTGCCTCTAAAAATGCTATGTTTGATGCAAAAAATCTTTTTGTACCAAAGGAAATTTATGATGATGTAGTAGAAGGCGAATTTGCCTTCTTTACCGAAAAGATGTCTGGCAAGGAATTAGCAGAAAAGCTTGCTAAGATGGATGGAGTATTGTCTGTGATCCGCAGAGAAGACTAGGAGAAGAATAAATGAATATTGAAGCGATTATTGCACAGGAATTACAGGTTCGAAACGAACAGGTTGTGGCAGCAGTTAAGTTAATTGATGAGGGCTCAACCATTCCATTTATTGCAAGATATCGTAAGGATGTGACCGGAGGGCTGGATGACGAGCAACTCCGGTCTCTTGGTGAAAGACTTACTTATCTTCGCAATTTAGAGGAAAGAAAAGAGGCGGTGATTAAAAGTATCGATGAACAGGGAAAGCTTACAGATGAGCTTACCAGACAGATTGCTGAGGCTATGACCTTGGTAACCTTAGAGGACCTTTACCGCCCATATAAACAAAAGAAGAGAACGAGAGCGATTATTGCCAAGGAAAAGGGGTTAGAGCCTTTGGCTAGTCTGTTACTCTTGCAAATGACAAAGAAAAGCCTGGAACAAGAGGCAAGTGGATATGTAGATGAACAAAAGGGTGTTTTAGATTATAAGGAAGCCTTGGCAGGTGCATCGGATATTTTGGCTGAGAACTTTTCAGATGATGCGGACCTTAGAAAGTATATCCGTGATTTAACCAAAAAAGAGGGAAGTATAGAAAGCCATGCCAAGGATGCAGAGTTACAGTCGGTTTATGAGATGTACTATGATTTTGAGGAACCGATTAGTAAGTTGACCGGTTACCGAACCCTTGCCATGAACCGTGGAGAAAAGGAAAAAATCCTAGTGGTTTCTGTTCAGGCACCGGAGGAAAAAATCCTTCGCTATTTAGACAAGAAGATTATCAATAAAAACAATCAGAATCAGGAATTAAGAGATTTCTTGGTGGCATCCTATACCGATGCATACCACCGTCTCATTGCCCCTTCTGTAGAGCGAGAGATCAGAAGCGAATTAACAGAGAAGGCAGAAGATGGAGCCATTGATGTATTTGGCAAGAATTTAAAGCAACTTCTTATGCAGCCACCAATCGCAGGTCACGTGGTCTTAGGCTGGGATCCGGGCTTTCGAACCGGTTGTAAGATTGCAGTAGTAGATGAAACCGGTAAGGTCCTAGATACTACCGTGATTTATCCTACAGAGCCAACCACACCAAGAAAGATTCGTGCCGCAAAGGATGAAATCATTTCCTTGATTAAGAAATACAAGATTACCCTGATCGCATTAGGAAATGGAACCGCTTCTCGAGAATCGGAACAGGTGATTGTAGAACTTTTATCAGAGATCCCAGAATGTCAGGTGAAATATGTGATTGTAAATGAGGCAGGTGCCTCTGTTTATTCTGCAAGTAAATTGGCTTCCGAAGAATTCCCGGATTTAAATGTAGGAGAACGTTCTTCTACCTCTATGGCCAGAAGACTTCAGGATCCCCTTGCAGAACTTGTCAAGATTGATCCACAGTCCATTGGTGTAGGCCAGTACCAGCATGATATGAATCAGAAGAAATTATCGGAAGCCTTAGGTGGCGTGGTAGAGGACTGTGTAAATAAGGTGGGTGTGGATTTAAATACCGCTTCAGCCAGCCTTTTAACCTATATTTCCGGTATTAGTAAGACCGTTGCCAAAAATATCGTTCGCTATCGAGAGGAAAATGGTCGGTTTAATTCCAGAAGGGAACTGTTAAAGGTTTCAAAGTTGGGACCTAAGGCCTATGAGCAGTGTGCAGGATTCCTTCGAATCAATGACGGAAAGAATCCATTAGATGCCACCTCTGTTCATCCGGAAAGCTATCAGGTTGCAGAAGAATTGTTGGAAAAATTTGGATATACCAAAAAGGATGTAAGCTTTGCCGGACTTCCGGAATTGGCAAAGAAGATTTCGAAAGATGGATATGCCAGCTTAGCAAAGGAATTTGATTGCGGTGAATTAACCCTTCGTGACATTGTAAAGGAATTGGAAAAGCCGGGAAGAGATCCTCGTAGTGATATGCCTCAGCCAATCTTACGTAGTGATGTATTGGAGATGAAGGACTTAAAACCCGGAATGAAACTAAAGGGTACCGTCCGTAATATTGTAGACTTTGGAGCCTTTGTAGATATTGGAGTTCACCAGGATGGATTGGTACATATTTCAGAACTTTCCAATAAGTTTATTAAACATCCTCTAGATGTGGTATCAGTAGGGGATATTGTTGATGTAACGGTTCTTGGCGTAGATGAAAAGAAAAAGAAGATTTCTCTTTCCATGAAGAATCAGTAAAGGAGAGTCATTTGAAAAGAATTTACCTATTACATAAGAAACTGGTGATTGCCGCTGGAATCATTTTTTTAGCAGGAATCTTAATGATTGTAGCAGGGCTTGTGGATACCCTTCGTTTTCGAGGAGGAAATCGGCCGATTTTCGTTACAAAAACCAGTTCTCAAGGAATAAATACCTATGAGGGCTTATATTACACTTTGACAACGGAAAAAATCAAGGATGGAAAAGACTTGAATGGAGTAGAGGTTTACAGTCTGCAAAAGGTCTTACAAGTCTTTGGCAAGACGATAAAGTTAGGAGATGCCCAAAAGGAAAGCAATCAGGGAAGCCTTGATTTAACCAATAATATTACGATTTTAAAAAGGGCCAGCAATACCTTGACCAGTGCTATCAAAGGAAAAATCGAGGTAAAAACCCTTGTAGTACCAAAGGAAGGGAAACTTGGAAATTTAAGCACTAAGAGAACCCTGTTCAATAATTTGGACTTTGACAATAGCAAGGAAGATGCATACACCTTTACCTATACCAGTACAGATTCAGACATCATGGTATCGGATTTTGGGGTTAAGAGAAAGAAAAACGGCAAGTATTATTTCCTTTCCGGGGATGGTTCTTGGGAGGAAGATCAGTCCGGTCAGGGGATTAGCTATCAGAATGTAGTGGTAGAATCTCTCGCTGAAATTGCCTTTGCTTTTCAGGCGACAGACATTAAAAACTGTCAGTTGCAAGAGGATGAAAATGGAAATGTCATATATATCCTCACCCTAACGGATGATTATTTGAAAGATCATTCCACCGAAGCGGCCAAATTAAAACAGGCGGTTTATCAATATGTATTAGATGAAGAGGAACATCTGATTTCTTATGAAGAAAAACTGGTTCAGGTGATGACAGAAGACCAGGTCAGCGATCAGATTACCTTAACCAATCATTATCAGTTTGACCTTGCTTATAGTCAAGAAAAGTGATGAAAATATCACTTTTCTTGAAAAAACTTAATATTTTCAAAAATGTAAAAGTATCTTTAAAATAAAAGAAGATTGAATACTTTACAAATCATTTTCTGAAAAATTAAAAATATTACTTGCATTTGTAACAATTTCGTAATAAAATACCAATTGTGTGTGAAAAGAAGTAACTATGCCCTTTGGGCAAAACACAACAAATTGGGAGTAATTCATTTATGAAAACTGTAACTTTAAGAAAGCTCGTAATGATTCTTACGGTAATTGTTGCTGCAATTAGTTTTTCCTTAGCAACCACAGGAAAAGAAGCAAGTGCAAAGACATTAGAGGTAAATCATGGAAAAGCAATTTCCTTAAAGGTTGCTGAAAAGAAGACTGTTCGTGCAACTGGAACCCGCAAGGCTAGCTTCACACTGTCTGCAAAGAAGTATAAGGATAAAAGCACAAAGGTTGCTACTCTTTCGAATGAGAAAAGCAGAACGGTAAGAATTACCGCAAAGAGAAGCGGTGTATGTTACCTTAAGGCTAAGGCCAATGGCAAGACAGCAGTATGTAAGATTAGAGTCACAAAGGCTGGATCAAATACCGCTCGTGCCAATGCCTTAGTAAGAACAACTGGAACTACCGGAGTACAGTTAATGTACTATAGTGAGGAAGATCTTGATTTATTGGCTCGTGTTATTTACGGCGAGGCAGGTTGTAGCTGGTGCTCAGATGCGGAGCAGTTAGCGGTTGGTTCTGTTGTATTAAACAGAGTAAAGTGTGATCTTTATCCGGATACTATTTATGATGTGGTATACCAGAAAGGTCAGTACGCATGTGTACATGGTTCTGCATTTAGAGGCAAGATTCCAAAGCGTTGTTATGACAATGCCAGATTCTTATTAGAGAACGGCTCTGTTCTCCCTGCAAATGTTGTCTTCCAGGCTCAGTTTAGACAGGGAAGTGGAACTTACGTAAAGATTGGTGTTCATTATTTCTGTTATACCAATAAAATTGCTGCATAAAAAAGATTTCTTAGGGTCTCGGTTTTTACCGGGACCTTTTTTCATTGTAAAATTAAGATTTTTATAGTACAATGACATGGCTACGGGATTTTTTTGGATTGGAGGTAGACCATGAAAGAGACAAAGGTAAAGACCCTGTTAAATGTAAAAGATCTTTATCAATATAGGATGCATCATCTTTATGGATCTTATAAGGGATTTTTTGGGGTTCTCATTTCTGTAATGGCCCTGTTTACCGTGGCGATTCGATACCAGCATTTAACGTCTACCTGGATTGTTTTGCTTATCGTGGCCGGCCTCTTCTTTACTGTCTTTGAGCCTATATTACTTTGGTTTGAAGCCAAGGATATGCTTACCAGGGATCCGGCCTTAGGACAGGAACTAACCTTTCATTTTTATGAGGGGGGTTACAGCATCAGCGATGGCAAAGAAATGGCAAGACATGATTATTCTGAGATTATTAAGGTAGATAGCGACAAGCACAATGTTTACCTATATCTTGGAAAGAAGGATGCAAGAATTATTCCAAAGCGTGGAATTGAAGATAAAGAGACTTTTCGTGAACTTATGTTAAAGGAAGTTCACGCGGATTTTATTAAGGTTAGGTAAGTAGGAAGAAAGGATGCCTATGAAAGAAGAGCATATTACATATTCTCCTGAAGAAACAAGAGTCTATGCAAAGAAATTAGGAGCGAGTATTGAGCCTGGTAGTGTTATTTGCCTAGAAGGGGATTTGGGAGTAGGAAAGACGGTATTTGCCCAGGGTTTTGCAGAAGGCCTTGAAATCCATGAGCCAATCAATAGTCCCACCTTTACCATTGTATGTGTCTATGATGAAGGAAGACTTCCTCTTTATCATTTTGATTGTTATCGAATAGGGGATGAAAGTGAAATGGATGAGATTGGTTACGAGGATTATTTTTATGGAGATGGGGTTTGCTTAATCGAGTGGCCATCCATGATTCCAGACCTTCTTCCGAAACACCGGATTCTCATTGAGATTCAAAAGAACTTAGAAGAGGGATTGGATTATCGAAAGATTACACGGAAGGATCTATAGAAAAGAGAAAATATGAAGCTTTTAGCAATTGATGCCTCTTCACTGGTAGCAAGTGTTGCAGTGCTTGAGGATAATACATTAATCGGAGAATATACCACGAATTATAAAAAGACACATTCACAGACTCTGCTGCCTATGATTGATGCCTTATCATCTATGATTGATTTAGATTTAGGAAGTTTAGATGCCATTGCGGTTACCAAGGGGCCGGGTTCTTTTACTGGTCTGAGAATTGGTTCGGCTACTGCCAAGGGTCTTGCCCTTGCCTTAAAGAAGCCGATTGTTCCGGTGGCAACGGTGGATTCTATGGCTTATAATTTTTATCATACCGAGGACTTAATCCTTCCAATGATGGATGCCAGAAGAAACCAAGTATATACAGGAATTTATCAGGCGAAGGGAGAAGAAGTAGAGACCTTGGTTTGTCAGTGTGCCACCGGCCTTTTTGATATTTTAGAAAAAGGAGTAAGCCTTGCCAAAGAAAATGATACCGGATTAATTCTTTTAGGGGACGGAGTGGCAGCCTATGATCAGGAAATCAAAGACTTTATGAAGGAGCAGGGGGTTTCCTGGTCGTATGCTCCGGCTCACTTAAGCCGTCAAAGAGCTGCATCTCTTGGAGTTTGTGCAGCAAGGCTTTACAGGGAGGGAAAGTACTTAGATGGAATGGATTATCAACCGGAATACCTAAGGGTTTCTCAGGCAGAACGTGAACGAGCAGAGAAAGCCAAGGTCTAGTATGTGTGAAGTTAGGATTGTGCCGATGACAAGAGAAGACGTTCCCCAGGTTTTTCAAATTGAAAAATCCTTTTTTTCCATTCCCTGGAAGGAACAGGATTTCTATGATCTTTTGCCTAAGGAGGAATACTTCTTTTTGGTAGCCAAACAGGAGGAAAAGGTCTTGGGTTATCTTGGGGCAGCCATAACACCCTTTGATGCTTCTGTTACTACCACAGGTGTGCTTTTGGAGCATCAAAGAAGGGGTGTGGGGACAGCTCTTTTTAAGGCTCTCTTTTTCGAGTGTCAAAGAAGGGGCCTGGCTGAGGTCTTTTTAGAAGTAAGAGAAAGTAACCGAAAGGCCAGAGCCTTTTATGAGAAGTTGGGCTTTTGCCAATTAGCTAGTCGAAAGAATTTTTACCAGGATCCCATGGAAGATGGAATCCTAATGCGATATAAAACTAGAGTGGAGAAAGAATGTTAGATGTTTGTTTGCTTGGGACTGGCGGAATGATGCCAATTCCCAAAAGATTTTTAACAGCATTAATGGTGCGTTATAACGGAAGTACCTGCCTGATTGATTGCGGAGAGGGAACACAGGTTGCCATGAGGGAAAAGGGCTGGAGTCCAAAACCAATTGATGTAATCTGCATTACCCATACCCACGGAGACCATGTTTCCGGAATCGGTGGACTTTTGCTTAGTATGGGAAATTCTGACAGGAAGGAACCGGTTACCATTATTGGTCCAAAGGGTGTAAAACGTGTCATCACCAGTCTTTGCGTGATTGCACCGGAATTACCATTTGAATTAAAATTCATTGAATTAAGTGAAAAGGAAGAAAGTTTTGAACTTTATGGATATACCTTAACCGCTTTTCGTGTAAAACACAGTGTGGTGTGCTATTCCTATAGCATTGAGGTAAAACGTGAAGGAAAGTTTAACCTGGAAGCAGCACAAAAATTACCAATTCCAAGAGAAAACTGGGGGCGCCTCCAAAGGGGAGAAACCGTGGTGGTTGATGGAGTGACTTATACTCCGGATTTGGTAATGGGAGAGCCTAGAAGGGGGCTGAAGGTGACCTATTGTACCGATACCAGACCGGTGCCTGCCATTGCAACTCATGCTAAGGATGCAGACCTTTTTATTTGCGAGGGCATGTATGGGGATTGGGAGATGATCAAACGTGCCAAGGATAAGATGCATATGAATATGTATGAAGCTGCTACGATTGCGGCTCAGGCAAATCCGAAGCAACTGTGGTTTACTCATTTTTCCCCTTCCCTCTTTCGGCCGGAGCAGTACCAGAAGGAGGCTCAGAAAATTTTCCCTCGTGCCTATGTGGTAAAGGATGGTACCAGCATTGATTTGCTATTTGATGATGAAGAAGACAAGGAAAGAGATGAATAGGAATGGAAAAGGAAATTAAGATTTTAGCAATTGAATCTTCGTGTGATGAGACCGCCGCCGCAGTAGTGGTAAATGGCCGTAGGGTTTTATCGAATGTCATTTCTTCTCAGATTGCCATTCATACCCTATATGGTGGAGTTGTTCCTGAAATTGCATCAAGAAAACACATCGAAAAAATTGATCAGGTGGTAACGGAGGCCTTGAAGCAGGCGAACCTTACCTTAGATGAGGTGGATGGGATTGCCGTCACCTATGGACCAGGTCTGGTAGGTGCCCTTTTAGTAGGAGTGGCCCACGCAAAGGCCCTGGCATTTGCAGCAAAAAAGCCACTGATCGGGGTTCATCACATTGAAGGTCACATCTCTGCAAATTATATTACCAATCCTGATTTAAAACCTCCGTTTGGTTGTCTGGTGGTATCCGGAGGTCACACTCACCTGGTTCGAGTCATGGATTATGGCAAGTATGAGGTCCTTGGACGCACCAGAGACGATGCAGCCGGAGAGGCCTTTGATAAGGTGGCTCGTGCCATTGGGTTAGGATATCCTGGGGGACCTAAGATTGACCAGGTTTCTAAAAAGGGAAATCCATGTGCCATTGAATTTCCAAGATCTTCTGTGGCAGATAATCCCTATGACTTTTCTTTTAGCGGCTTAAAGTCTGCGGTTTTAAATTATTTGAATATGTGTGAAATGAAGCAACTGCCAATCGTTCAGGAAGATGTGGCTGCATCTTTCCAACAGGCAGTAGTAGATGTTTTGCTTTCCAGAGGGGTTCATGCCATAAAAGAATTTGGCTTTAAGGATTTTGCCATTGCCGGAGGAGTAGCTTCTAATTCAGCCATCCGCAAGGCATTTGAAGAGGAATGCGAAAAACTGGGCGTTAAGTTCTATCGTCCAGAACCAATCCTTTGCACCGATAATGCTGCCATGATTGGTGCAGCAGGTTACTTTGAATACATGGCCGGAGTAAGAAGCGGTTGGGATTTAAATGCAGTTCCAAACCTGAAATTAGGGGAACGATAAAAAGTTTGTATCTTTATAAACTTTGTGTTATATTATAGGGGATGTATGAAAAATCAAATCATTTTATTTCAAAGTTAGGGATATAGGAAAATAAAAATGTTAGCCGGCCTGATCCTTGGGATGATGCTGGCTTTTTTATTCGAATAAGTATGACTGGGGAATGAAAGAAAGGGAGTACTGGATGAAAGTAAAATGTAAGGCAGATTACTATGTCTGCGAGTATCATGATGGGGATTATGTAGTCTATAATGAACTATATGAAAATCAAAGTTTAGCCTCTTTAGTTTTAATGGCCATCACGGAAGTTTTTATTCCGGGGGTAAATGGCTTCGGAAAACCACAGGCTATCTACATTCACCAGCCAGAAGGTATGGTGGTAGTAGAAGAGGATCTTTCGGTAACTGGCTCTACGGACTATGAATATTTTGTTTTGGACCGTCATTTGGCCAAATGGAGGAAAAGTTACGGCTTGGTTGGACGTCTATTTTTGGTATTCGGTCTTTTACTGGAAGCCCTGCTTTTTTATCTCTTTGTATTTGAAAGCTCTTATGATCTTTGTACCGGTTTGTTTTTTTTATCTATGCTTGGGCTTTTTATCAGTTTCCTTGCCAGTTATGGAAGACATTGGGGAAGCGATAAAAGACGGAAGGCGCATAATTAGTTCATCCCTGGATTACTGATCCAAAAAAAGGAGGAAAAATCATGGCATGTACAACCATTTTAGTTGGTAAGAAGGCATCTTATGATGGCTCTACAATGATTGCAAGAAACGACGATTCTCAGTCCGGGGTTTTTACCCCTAAGAAATTCACCTTGGTTCCGGAACGTAAGGAAGAGGCAGTTTATAAAAGTGTCATTTCCAAGGTAAAGATAGAACTTCCGAAAGAAGCCTTAGCTTACACCTGTGTACCCAATGCCTTGGCAGGGGAAGGGATTTGGGCAGCCTGCGGAGTGAATTCCAGGAATGTTGCCATGACCGCCACCGAGACGATTACAAACAATGAGCGTGTCCTAGGGGCAGATCCTTTGATGACAGTAGATAAGGATCTGAAAAAATCGGAACTCTACGGTGGGATTGGAGAGGAAGACTTGGTGGTTCTGGTGCTTCCTTACATTAAGACTGCTAGAGAAGGTGTGCTTAGAATGGCGAAACTTTTAGAAACTTATGGAACCTACGAGACGAATGGCATGGCCTTCCAGGATGAAGATGAAATTTGGTGGCTTGAAACCATTGGGGGACATCATTATATCGCCAAGCGTGTACCGGACGATGCTTATGTGATGATGCCAAACCAGTTAGGCATTGACTCCTTTGACTTTAAGGATGCGTTTGGAGCAAAGAAGAATCATCTTTGCTCTTCGGATCTGTTGGAGTTTATTCAGGAGAATCATTTGGACCTTTCCATGGATGGCAAGGAAACAAATCCAAGAGTTTTGTTTGGAACTCATAGTGATTCGGATCATGTTTACAATACACCAAGGGCTTGGTATATGGGCCGGTATTTTAACGGGAATACGACAAGCTTTGATGGGCCGAATGCCAGATATACTCCGGCTTCAGATGACATTCCATGGTCTATGAAGCCGGAAAAAAAGATTACCATAGAGGATATTAAGTATATCTTGTCTTCTCATTATCAGGGAACTCCTTATGATCCATATGCAAACTATGGGGAGGAAAAGGAAAGGGGAGCCTATCGTTCCATTGGAATCAATCGTACAGATCTAATGTCTTTGATTCAGATTCGGCCTTATGTGCCGGAGGCAATCAAAGCCATCCAGTGGATTTCATTGGCTTCCAATGTCTTTAACACCATTACTCCTTTCTATACGCAGGTATCAAAGACTCCTTCCTATCTTTCTAACACCAAGGACCAGGTAAGTACCAATAATTATTATTGGACCAGCCGTTTAATTGCAGCCTTATCAGATGCCCACTACGGCAAAAATATTTTCCATGTAGAGCGCTATCAGGAAGAAACTTTAAGCAAGTTCCATGCTCTGATCAGGGAGACGGATAAGGAATTTGCCAATGTGAAAAAGAAGGATCAAAAGGGGTTCCTTGAAAAAGCCAACAAGAAAATTGCAGATTGTTTAAAGGAATTCAGTCAGGAACTTTTAGGACAGGTTCTTTATGAATCAAGCATTCAGATGAAAAATTCCTATGCAAGATCCGATGTATAGAGTAAAATGCGAAAACTTTGACCTTTTAGGGAAGGTATGATACAATACACCAGAGTTATATGCAAAAAACACTAGGAGAAAAAGATGAAATATCTGATTTTATTTATCATTTCCATGGTACCCTTGATAGAACTAAGGGGATCGATGCTTTTGGCACCTGGTATGGGACTTTCGGGAACAAGTTTGATTTTTGTTTATTTTTTGTGTGTCCTTGGTAATATGCTTCCGGTACCATTTATCTATTTCTTTGCAAGAAAGGTTTTAATCTGGGGAAAAGACAAGAAGTATATTGGAAAGTTCTTCGCCTGGTGCTTAGATAAGGGCGAAAAGGGTGGAAAGAAGTTACAGGAAAAAGCAGGAAAGGGTCTTTATTTTGCACTCTTCCTTTTTGTTGGAATTCCACTTCCGGGCACAGGAGCTTGGACGGGAACATTGGCAGCATCAATCTTGGATATGGACTTTAAGAAGTCTTGCATAGCCGTGGTTTGTGGAGTGTTCTTAGCAGGAATTATTATGGTAGCACTTGGAATGTTAGGATTTGGTGCCTTTAGCGCCCTGTTCTAGAAAAGGGAGCGAGTAGGGAAAGACCTTTCCCTACTCGATTCTTAATTAGGAGGAAATATGGCAAATCGAGTTTTTGATTTCAACGATTCAATCAAAGAACAAGAAGCAGAGATAGAGGAGAAGGAAAAAGACCTTCCATTTCCTTTGCTATACGAAGTAGATACAAAGTTAACTAGGGAAAATCCTATGCTTACCTTAGGCAAAGGGACTTCTAATCTTATTCGTGGAGTCTTTGATCCTTATCTTTTTCATGGAATTTTTCGGTTAGAAAAAAAGCCTGAGATTCCGGGAAATAAAATGGAGTATGAGGAACTAAAGATTCTTTCCTTGGATAGTCGATTCCAGGATTTTATTAGTCATCTGGGAAAGAACAAGGTGCGTTTGGAACTGGAGGTCATTGAGTTAGAAAACCAGCTTTGCGTGGTGGGACTTCATGAAATCGCCTTTGGGGATAGTGGGGAGAAGACTGCAAGAGATGCCTTCTTCCAGTATACCATTGATCGAATCCTTGAAACGAAACCAAAGACCAAGGAAGAGAGAGAGGAAGCGGAAAAGAAAAAAGATGAGATTCAGGTGGAATCTCTGGCACAAATCAAGGATTTCCTAAGTCTGGCAGGCCATAGTCTTCCGGAAGATCTTTACCGCTGGGCCCTTCGGAATCTTGAAATCGTAAAGAGCAAGGACATTAATCCGGAAGAGAGAAAACATGCTCAGCGGGCGCTTTCTATGATGCTTTCTATTCGTTGGAAGGATTCCTTCTTCCGTTCAATCGATCCGGTGGAGGCAAAGCGAATTCTAGACGAAGAACTCTTTGGTATGGAAAGCCTAAAGCAAAGAATCATTGAAACCATTATTCAGATTAATCGTACCCATAGGCTTCCAGCCTACGGAATCTTGATTGTAGGACCGGCAGGAACCGGTAAGTCACAGATTGCCTATGCGATTGCAAGAATTCTAAACCTGCCTTGGTTCTCCTTTGATATGTCATCGATTAATGATGCAGAGCAGTTAACAGGAACGCCAAGAATTTATTCCAATGCTCGTCCGGGAAGCATTATGCAGGCATATTCACAGGCTAAGATGTCTAACATGGTGATGATCATCAATGAGTTAGATAAGGCCAATAAGGGAAAGGGTGCAGGAGATCCTTCGGATGTTCTTTTGACTCTTTTGGATAACCTGGGGTTTGTAGATAATTATATAGAATGTCGAATCCCAACCACGGGAATCTATCCAATAGCAACGGCCAACGATAAGACAAGGATTTCAGATCCTTTGATTACCCGATTTACAGTGATTGAAATTCCGGATTATACTCCGGAAGAGAAAAAGCGCATTTTCTTAGATTATTCTCTGCCAAAGGTATTAAAAAGATTGGGAATGAGACCGGAGGAATGTGTGGTTACAGAGGCAGCAGCTATGGAGGTGGTAAAGACCTACCGGGCTACCTCAGGTGTTCGAGATCTTGAGCAGGCGGCAGAACGTTTGGCTGCCCACGCCCTTTATTTAATTGAAATGTATCATGTCAAAGATGTACTCTTTGATGAGGATCGGGTGCACAAGTTGTTAGTAAAAGATAAACAGGGAAATGAAGCATGACAAAGCAATCCAAAGACGATTATCCACAAATTAAATATCGCCTTTTTCGGATGGTTTCGGTGGGAGTAGTGGATGATGCTATTAATACTTGCTATGATGTGGTAAGTACCTTGGCCCTTCTTTTAAACCTAACCGTTACCGTTATGAATACCTATGAGAAATTAAGCAAGTCCTATGGAGGAATCTTTCACTTAGTGGAGGCAATCACCGTGGCATTTTTTGCCATAGATTATTTCCTTCGGGTGTATACTTCAGATTGTCTTTATCCAAATTATGGGGTAAAGTGGTCCCTGGTGAAGTATATCACCTCTTTTTCGGGATTGGTGGACCTATTATCCTTCCTCCCATACTACCTGCCAATTTTCTTCCCGGCAGGGGCAGCAGTATTTCGTATGTTCCGCGTGGTAAGGATATTCCGCCTCTTTAAAATCAATGCCTACTATGATTCCCTGAATGTAATTACAGAGGTTATCTCCAGCAAGAAGCAGCAGCTCTTGTCTTCGGTTTTTATGATTTTGATTTTAATGTTGGCTTCTAGCCTTTGTATGTATTCCGTAGAACATGAGGTAAATCCTTCCTTTGCAAATGCATTTTCAGGGATTTGGTGGTCAGCTTCAACCTTGCTTACGGTAGGTTATGGAGATATTTATCCTATGACGACCTTGGGTCAGCTGATGGGAATTATCATTGCCTTTTTGGGAGTTGGTATGGTTGCCATCCCAACGGGTATTATTTCTGCAGGATTTGTGGAGCAGTATCAAAGATTAAAGAAGATGGGGGAATCGAAGGAAGAACGACTTCCTTTTATCCAGATTACCATACAGAACAGGGACGCTTGGAATGGAAAAAGAATGGATCAGATTGCTTTACCGGAGGGACTTTTTATTGTGGCCATGAAGCGAGGAGAGAACATTTTTTATCCCCAGGGAAGTGAATTGATTCGGTCCAATGATCATTTGCTTTTAGCAGGCAGGGAGGCAATTTTTGCCACCGGTATTAGTTTAAAGAAAATCGTTCTTGGAAGAAGACACCCATGGGCTGGAAAGGAAGTTGGGGCCTTAAATATTTCAAGACAAAGTTTTATTGCCTTAATTGTCCGTTCGAAAAAGCCAGTCATTGTAGATGAAAAGACCATTTTGCGATCAGAGGATGAGGTTTACCTGTACTCTAGAAAGCAGGATGAGCTAGAAATAGAGGAATAGGAAGGAGTAAAATAGATGAAAACAGCATTGACCATTGCCGGTAGTGATTCAAGCGGTGGAGCAGGAATCCAGGCAGATCTTAAAACCATGACAGAGAATAAGGTGTTTGGAACCAGCGCTATTACTGCCTTAACGGCTCAAAACACCACAGGGGTAACCGGGATTTTTAATGTCAGCCCGGAATTTTTAGGACAAGAGTTAGACGCGGTATTTTCGGATATTTACCCGGATGCTGTTAAGATTGGAATGGTTTCAGAGGTATCTTTGATTTTAGAAATTGCAAAGAAATTGCAAGAATATCAGGCAAAGAATGTAGTATTAGATCCTGTTATGGTAGCAACTTCCGGGGCAAAGTTAATTAGTGATGATGCCATTGATACCTTAACTACAGTTTTAATGCCTTTGGCTACCGTGATTACGCCAAATATCCCAGAGGCGGAAGTTCTTTTTGGAGAAAAAATCCAGTCTGTAGAGGATATGGTAAAGGCCGCAGAGGCAATCTCTAACAAGTATCAGGTTGCCGTTCTTTTAAAGGGTGGTCACAGTTTAAATGATGCCAATGATTTGTTATATCAGGATGGAACGATTACCTGGTTTAAGGGGAAGAGAATTGATAATAAGAATACCCATGGAACGGGTTGTACCCTATCTTCTGCCATTGCCTCTAACCTGGCAAAGGGTTACGATCTTAAGACTTCGGTAAAACGTGCGAAGGCTTATATTTCAGGGGCTTTAACCGCTATGCTTGATTTGGGAAAGGGCTCTGGTCCTATGGACCATGGTTGGTTAGAACCGGAAGAAGCGGTAGAACGTGGAATCGAGAGCTTTTTACCGGAAGAAATAGAATCGTAAGAATAGAAAGGGAAGCACTTCATGAGGGCTTATCAGATAAAAATTACCTTGGAAGGAATGAGTCCACCGGTTTGGCGCAGGCTTATGATTCCGGGATGTCTTAGTTTTTCACAGCTTGCAGTAATTCTACATGGGGTGATGAACTGGGAGGAGATGGGGGAGTTTCAATTTATCCTTGGAAGAAATAGGCTTTTTATTGGAGAAACGGGAGAAAATCATTTTCAGGGAGAAAATACCTGTATCCAAGAATTTTTCAATAAGGAAAAGAAGATACGTTACCATGTTTTAAGGGAAGATCGTCAGCTTCAAATTCAGGTGGAAGAGATCTTAGAGGTGACAGAAGCCAAACTTAGCCTACAAAAATTCAAAGGATTAGAGGGAAATAAGGAAGAAGAAAGAATGGAAAAAGTGCTTGCTTCCTACCAACTGGGCAATCGTCTTCACAAACCAATGAAGGCCAAGGAAATTTTAGAGAAGTGTTTGGCCGGCAAGGGGATGAATACCATTCGTTTCCTGCCAAAACAGGCTCCTATGGATAGCAAGCAGGAGACGGAGGATTTCCAACTCCATACCAAGGAGGAAGTGGACCGTGCCCTAAATATCCTGGAAAAGACCCCTATGGAAGCGAAGGATAAGAGGGAATTAACCAAAATTATTAGGATGTTAGGATTTAATAATCGCCTCTTAGACCAAACCTTGTTTGAGATGCAAAATGAAGTGGGAAAGAAATTGAAGGACCCGGACAAGATTCGGAATATGACTGATCGGGTAATGGCACAAACCTTTTTTTATTTATTAAATGTGGAAGAATAAGAAACCTCTCCCTACTGGGCTAGCAGTAAGGAGAGGTTTTTCTTTTAGGGAAAGCTGGTACAGGTCTGAAAACCTATAAAAAAGGGTATGGACCATCTAGTCTAAAATCTTCTCATGTTCTTCTCCAAATTTCAGAAATTCTGCAAAAATCTCAGAAAGTAAAATGGTAATTATAGTTCATAGAAAAATGGTGCCAAAAAAATGAAGTAACAAGTTGATTATAATTATTGTTTTAGTAGCTATAGAATCCCCTAGGTCGACAAATAAATGAAAACAGAATATTGTATATTTGTCACGATAGTTGTATAATAATCGTGACAAAAGGAGAGCTGTATGGCTGA
>AUXO016497546.1_pt1 | contig 69088 bp, 45 predicted proteins | sample 768731 | NCBI WGS metagenome assembly AUXO01 (sample SAMN02715735, study PRJNA202380) | gut metagenome | biome: sheep rumen | host: Ovis aries | place: New Zealand: Palmerston North
AGAGGAACTGCAGTTTGGAATGCAGCAGGATGGTTTAATGGTGATAATACCAATATGAATACTGTACTTGGTGGCTTATCTACAGAAAAATGGGTTACTCTTACTATTGTAGCTAATGGTAACGAGGGAGAGACCGGTAAAATCTATACATATGTAGATGGAACACTTATGAATTCCACAGATATCCAGGCTTTCAGTACTGATGATAATAGTATCTTAGGAATTTTAAGTGCAGGTTCAGAGACCTTCTTCCAGGGAGTAGATACCGCTATGCTTGGTGCTGGACAGCCATACGACTGGAATGATCCTGATGCACAGGTTCTTTATGACGATGTGCTTTTATATGATTCTGCCTTAACAAGTAATCAGATTCGTTTATTGGCTGAAGCGTCAGATCCTGTAAATGCTGCAGTAGCATATACAAAGGACAGTAATGCTTATACTACAGAAGAGCAGGAAGCAATGACAGATGCAGAGACTGTTATTGCAAATATTTTAAGTAATCCAACGGATACAGATGATGTTGTAAGTGTATCAAGTGATATGACATCATTAGATGACTCAGTTAGTGCTGGAAATTTCTGGACTGATTTCTCAGATTATTATCAATTTACCGGTGATTTTACAGCAAGATTTTCTGTAACAGTAGATAGCAAACTTGCAAGTAATGTTTGGAACGGCCCATTAGTTGCTGTGACGAATGCATATGAACGTGTAGAGTCAAGTTATTATACAGAATATCTTAGAATGAGAATTGATGATTACGGATGGACGAACTCAAATCCAGGAACTGTAAAAATAGTCGATACTGCTACTTCAATGACGGGAATGAATGGCTTAGAGGATAACGGATTTTCTACCTCAGATTCATCGAATGATGCAGTAGCATGTTCTGATATTTCCGGAACATTTGATGAGGGTGACGTGATTGAGTATGTGATCAGCAGAGCAGGCGATAAGGTTAAAGTGATGGAAATCTTAACGGATGGTACGAATAAGTATAACCAGTGGGCAATTGTAGATTACACAGATACAACGCTTCAGATTTACTTCAGTACTGACCAGTGCGGATTTACAGTTAATTCGATCGAATATTCAGCAGAATCTGATATTACCGGATATCGTGGAACAGATGCAGGAAACCACGAAACTTCAACCTACACCGCACCAACTAAGTCTGGTTATATCTTTGCAGGTTGGTATTCAGATTCAAATTATGAAACACCAATCGCAAGCACAACAACGACTGGAACTGCATATCCTAAGTTTGTAAGTAATTCACTTCTTACAGTTAAGGGTCAGTTAGCAGCAGCTACAACAGCTGAATCAGATACAACATCACTTCGAGTATTTACTGCAGTTGATTCCTTAAACTATCAGAAGGTTACCTTAGATATTAGTTATACTCTTTCAGGTACAGATACTGCTAAGAATAAGTCTGTCACATTAACTACAGCTTATGCAAGTGTAAAGTCTTGGAATGGAACAGCAGATGAAGTATTATCAGCAGCAGCCGTATTTGGTTCAAGCGATGCAGCCTATTTACTTCCACTTAAGTTAACTAATATTAAGAATGCAGATTTTAATACAGACTTTACATTTACGCCATCTTATGTTACAACTGATGGTACAACCGTAACTGGTTCAGCAAGAACAATTAAAATTAGTGACGTTCTTGCAGCATAATAAAGAATGAATTAGTAAAAAACAAGGAGGATGACATGAATAAATTCGAATATGAAGAGCCAAAGATGGACGTAATCAAGTTAGGAAATATGGATGTAATTGTTACAAGTGGTCTTACACAGGGAGATCCAATCCAAGATCCAGAACCAGAAATCGATATCAACGATTAATCTAAGATGATTAAGTCCCAGCTGGACCAATTTCCAGCTGGGACTTTTCGCTTTCGAGAGAAAAGGAAGGAAGTTAAGATGAAAAATAGGGTGAGAGCGCTGATTGGCCTGATGATGCTTACACTTGCTTTAGGGGCAACCGCTTGTGGCGGGAAAAAAAGTACTTCAGAAAAAAAGACAAGCACAAAGGAAGAAGCGACCACAATTTTGGAAACAGAATCCGGAGCTAGTGAAGGAGAGGAGGCAACCCTGGAGGTGCCCCAGGAGGATGCCGCACAGGAAACAGAAACCAATGAGGAGGGAGAGGTAATTGCAGTGAAGGATTCAGACTCCGGAATCGAGGTTCAGGTAGATGTTTCTGCCCAGGACTCTTCTGAGGAGTCTACGGAAGCATCGAAAAAATCGAATAGCAAAAAGAAGAAAAAGAGTAAGTCAAAGAAATCAAGTTCTTCGTCTGACACTTCATCAGATTCATCTTCCGGATCGTCAAACTCTTCCGATAGTCAGTCGGATTCCTCAGGGGGTACCCTGATTGATGGCGGAAATTTGGATGGAACGGAAGAGGAAGAAACCACAAAGGCTTCGGAGAATGGTGAAACCTCCACGGAAGAGAAGTGGGGAAGAATTTTCTAGAGGATTGTTAGAGAGGAAGCAAGATGGAACTGAAAGAGCATTTTTATATGCGAGTAGCAGACTTGGACTGGGAAATCTATGCTGAGAATCAGGATGTTGTAAGGTATACCAAGGAGTATCAGATCAAAGAGGAAGAGGCAAGACAAGCAATTCCCATTAAGATGACGGAAGAAAAAATCGCCCGTGCCTGCAAGGATCAACCGGAATTTCCTCGGGATATGAATGAGACCACGGCTATTCATAGGGAGATGGGAGAGATTCTTCCCAAAAAAGAGAGAATACTTTTTCATGGGGCAGTAGTATCTTTTTTAGGGGAGGGAATATTATTTACTGCCAGAAGCGGAGTAGGAAAGTCCACTCATGTGAAGTTGTGGAAGAAATACCTGGGGGATGCGGTGGAAATCGTGAATGGAGACAAGCCAATTCTACAGGTGAAGGATGATAGCTGCTTTGTTTATGGGACTCCATGGGCCGGAAAAGAAGGCTGGCAGAAGAATTGCAAAAGGGAATTAAAGCGTATTTGCATTGTGACACGGGGAAAGGAGAATAAGATTCGCAAACTGGAAAGCAAGGATGCCTTAACTACCTTGCTTAGTCAGTTTTATCTTCCGGAAAATCAGGAAGGGGCGATGTTAAGTATTTCCCTATTGGATCAACTTCTAAAAAATCTTCCGGTTTATGAATTATCCTGCAATATCAGTAAGGAGGCTGTGGAAGTATGTTTGGAGGGAATGACAGGCTATAAGCTAAAAGATTTAAACGAGAGTGAGGACGACAGAAGATGAAGATAAAAGAAGGATTTGTCTTAAGAGAATTAGCGGGACAGTATGTGGTAATTGCAACAGGAGAGGCAAGCAAATACTTTCATGGGATGGTCAAACTAAATCAGGTAGGGGGAGAAATTTGGAAAGGTTTAGAGAAAGGAAAAACCAAGGAAGAAGTAGCAAGGGAGATTGCAAACCACTACGAGGTCAGTGAAGAAAAGTCCTTGCAAGACGTGGAACATTTGATCAATCAGATGAAAAAAGAGGGTTTTTTTGAGTAGAAAAATAGGTGTTTATGTGGTAGATTTAAGACAGTTATAATTTAAGTTACACTGAAAAAGAAAAGGAGGTATTCATGAGAAAAAACATGAAGAAGGCGATTGCCCTAACCCTGGCAACGAGTATGACAATGGCAACACCGATTGCGGTTGGAGCAGCCGATATTGACCTTAATATTGAGGAAGTCACACCATATGTGGAGTTGACATTTGATGGGACAACCAGTGAAACCACCTATACAGAGGATGGCGTTGACTTTACCCTCTTTGGTGATGCAAGCGTGGTGGCAGATCCGGATGATTCTACCAATCAGGTACTTGCATTGTCTCCAAACCTTACCGGTACGGACAGTTCGGTGGGAGTCAGTTATATTTCATCCGCACTCGGAGCTTATTCTAGCGAATTACTCATGACACTTAAAACTGCTCAGGCAGTTACAGTAAGCATGAAAGTTCGCCCAACGGTTCAATATTCGGATTGGAATTATCTTTTTAAACTTGGTTATGGAAAAGATGAGGATACAGAGATTGGATATTGCTATCTTGATGGAACCACAGGGTTTATTCAAAGAATGGATTCCGGTAATAATTATCTGGCTTACTACCCGGGAGGCGGCTGGGTGGATGGCAATCCAGTAGATAGCAAGTATAACTACTTCAACAAGTATGGGAATGCAAATCGTTGGTACACCTTGACTTATGTTTATACAAGTACCCAGGTTAGTGTTTATGTAGATGGTCAGTTAACCGTAGAACAAACAGCAGATTGTTCAGATTTTGATACTATCCTTACAGGTGTTTCCATGGGATCTCTTACCATTGGAGCCGGAGCATCCTTAGATGATGGAAATTGTTATACCGGATATGTGGATGATTTCCAGATTTATGCAAACGCTCTTGATGCGGATGACCTCTCTTATATTGTGGATACCAATGGTACAGATGAAAGTCTTAATCCGGTTGTATTATTGGACGCTAGCACCGATATTGGTGAAGTAGTGGAAAGTGGAGGATTCTTTGCAAATAGTTCAAGTGATTATGCTTTCAGCGGGGATTTCACTGCTAGATTTGCCATGACAATCCGTGATTCCGGTCAGTACACAACTGTGGACAACGAAAAAACAGAAAGCAATCAGTTCTATTATGCTCCGATTGCAGTAGTAACTACCGATGAAGCTCGTAGTTCTGCTTCTGAATATCTTGTTATGAGAACGGATAACTGGGCATGGGGAAGTGCTTTTAATGAAGGTACAGCTGCCTTTATCCGTGATGCCAACGACTTGGAGTATAACGGTTGGGTAGATTCGGATTCAGCCAATGATGCAAGTGCATCTTCAGATCCTGCCACTGATATTTATGGTCAGTATGATGGCGCAAGCGTTGAATATGTGATTTCAAGAGCAGGAGATTGTGTGAAGGTACTTGAAAAGTTCACACCTGCCGGAAGTTCTGAAAGTTATGATCAGTATACAATTATCCAGGTTACAACAGGGGAGGATATTCGATTATACTTCACCTCTGAATATTGTAGCTATGCAATTAATTCTGCATCATTTACCGGGGCCAGTGATATTACCGGTTATAGAGGTTCCGATGTAAATTCCGGCAAAGATTACTATACCGCTCCAACTAAGAGTGGTTATGTATTTGCCGGATGGTATCAGGATGCAAACTATGAGGAAGCAGTTAGCTCAAGTACTGTATCAGGAACCGCTTATCCTAAGTTTGTAGATGATGAAGTACTGACCATTAAAGCTCAGGTGACTGCAGAAACTACTGCAACAAGTGAATCAACGAATTTAAGAGTGATTACAGGGGTGGATACCTTAAACTATTCAAAGATTATGATTCATGTCAGTGCAACTTTGGCCAGTAGCAAGGTAATCGATAAGTCGATTACTACCAGCAGGGTATATACACAGGTTCGTACACCATCTGGTTTGGTTGATGTATCTGAAGTTTTTGGAAGTCCGGTAACCTATGCTACCTCTGTTGTATTATCTAATATTCAACAGGCAGATTTTTCAACAAACTTTACCATTACCCCTTCCGTTGTTACTCTTGATGGAACAACCGTTACCGGAACTACAAGAGTCTTGACTCCTAGCGAAGGGTTTTAAGAATTTGGTAATTAACGTATTATAAAAGGCAAATAATTACAAAGAAAGGAAAAAGAATGAAGAAAAATATAAAGAAAATCATTGCAGCACTTGCAGCAATGTCGATGACTTTTTCTGGCTTGTTGATTGCGGAAAAACCGGAAGTGGCAGATGCAGCGACCCCTGGGGTTTCTGTCCATGATCCATCTATTGTAAAGGGAGATGATGGATACTATTATGTCTTTGGTTCCCATATGGCATGGGCGAAAAGTTCAGATATGATTCATTGGACTTCTTTTACCAATAATATCAACACAGATTATGAAACTCTTTTTGCAGACGCTTTTGAGTGGGCTGCTAACGGTGATTCAGTATATGCACCAAGCGGAAATTTATGGGCGCCGGATGTCATTTACAACGAATCCCTTGGCAAATGGACCATGTATATGAGTATCAATGGTTGTTCTTGGAATTCATCTATTGTTCTTTTAACGGCAGATACTCTTGATGGAGACTGGACCTATGTAGGACCGGTTGTTTACTCAGGATTTAACGGAAATACCTCGGGAGATTATTCATTTACAAAGACGGATTATACTCAGGCAACCGGCGATACAAGCTTGAATTCCCGATATATTACCACTGCAACTAATTATTATGACGGTACAACTGCATGTAGTGCTTCTACTTGGAATGTAAGCTATGGTGCACATGCCATCGATCCTTGTGTAAAGTATGATGAGAATGGAGATCTTTGGATGTCCTATGGCTCATGGTCTGGTGGTATTTATTTACTAAAATTAGACAAAGCGACCGGACTTCGTGATTATACCGCTTCTTACACTTATGATACCGATTATAATGATGGTTATGCATCAGATCCATATATGGGATATCATATTGCAGGTGGTTATAGAATATCAGGAGAGGCCTCTTACCTGATGAATGTTGGTAATTACTGGTATCTCTTTATTTCTTATGGTTACTTGTCTTCTACCGGTGGATACAATATGAGAGTATTCCGCTCTTCGAAAGGTATTAAGGGACCATACTTAGATCAGAGTGGTTCATCTAGTGTAAATCTTTATTCTACGGGTAACGATTATTCTAATGTGAATGGAGATATTGGTTATAAGATTTTAGGTAATTACAAGTGGTCAGATGATAGGATTATGGCTAAGGGAGAGGTTGCTCAGGGTCATAACTCAGCTTTTGTAGATTCCGATGGTAAGATGTATTTGGTCTACCATACCAGATATGATGATGGAACAGAAGGGCACAATCTTCGTGTAAACCAGATGTATCTGGATAGCAAGGGATGGTTAGAGGCTTCTCCTGCACCATATGCCGGTGAAACCTTATCGACAACTGCGATAACAGCTTCACAGGTTGCAGGAACCTATGAAGTGGTTGATCACGATCCAAATAATCTTGATTACGAAAAACGAGCATTGGCTAGCACTTATACCTTAAATTTCAGCATAGACGGAAAAATCTATGATGGAAGTAAGAATGTAGGTACGTGGGCGGTATCAGGCACTAATTATATTACCTTTACCATAGCTGGAGTAAGTAACTGGGCAGGAGAAGAATTCAAGGGTGTTTTGGTTCCCGGAGTTTTAGGAGATAAAACGGTTCTTACCTTCTCTGCTAGTGAAGCGGATTATGATACTGCTATGTGGGGTAGAAAACTTGACGTTTATGATTACGCAAATTATACAGAGAATTCTTATAATGAGACAGTAACCATTGGCCCAGCGTTCACAAATCGTTCTACCAACATTCCAACCAAGGGAGACTTTACCTTAGAATACACCTTACATGTAAATGCATATAATTCAATCAATCAGAATGCCTTTGAGAATGTGGCCTTTGAGATTTTCTCAGAAGATGGTTCATCATGTTTTACTGCTGTATGTAATGGTGGCTACTGGTTCTGGTCAGGAAGTGGAAACAATACCGGATGGAATACCAGTGATGTTGTATTTACCCAAAATACTTGTTCTGATAGTTCGGTATTTGAAGATACGGATCTGAATCTTATAATTAAAAAGAGCGGTGCAAACTTAACGATTAAGGGTTATGTTCCAGGTTCCGATACTGCTGTATGGAATGTATCTGTTACAGGTAATGAAGAATTTGCGAATGGTACATCCTATGATGTACACTTGACCGGAGAGTACACCGACTTAACGGAAATTACAGTGGTAGAAAATACTACCAGTGTGTCATACAATGACATTTCAAGTTATAGAAGCGCTACCGGTTATACAGCTCCAAGCATGGATGGTATGATTTTTGGAGGATGGTATTCGGATCAAGAACTTACCACTCCACTTTCATCAGATACAACCAGTGGATCCGCTTATGCTAAGTTTGTAAGTGATCAGCTTCTTACTGTAAAGGCCCAGCTTGCTGCCACAACCAACGCAAATAGCGTAAGTTCCAGTCTTCGTATCTTAACAGCAGTTGATGATGATGACTATGCAAAGATTGGCTACAAGATTTCATACAAGTTACAGGGAAGAAAAAAGACCTCAAACCTGGATGTAACCGCAAGCACTTTGATTGACAAGGTAAATGTTACTACCTATGAAGGAACTTCTGAATATTCGGTAGGACAGGCATTTGGTGATGGAAAAGCAAAGTATTCTGCACCGCTTGTAATTAATGGCATTTCCAATAGCAATTTTGAAACTGCATTTACGGTAACCCCATATGCTGTAACAGCGGATGGAACTACGGTAACCGGAACTGCCAGAGTTTTAACTATCGCAGAAGCATTATAAAATTATTTCAATTCCCATAAATCTTTGGTATAATCGTCTTGAATAAGTTTAAAGGATGAGAGAAGATATGGGGCTTCATATTGAGGATACTTTAAAAAAAGAAAAATATTATATCAGCACCACTCAGGGCTATAGTATGTGGCCTATGTTGAAGGATCGGCGGGATACCATTATCGTTAAGCCGGTTTCACGTAGGTTGCATCGGTTTGAGGTTGCACTTTTCAAGCGAAAGAAACAGTATGTTTTACATCGTGTGGTAGAAGTGCTACCGGATGGCTATTTGATTCGGGGAGATAACTGCCTGGAAAAAGAATATGTCAGTGAACAGCAGATCCTGGGGGTGCTGATTTCTTTTTACAGAAAAGATAAAAAGATCAATATGAATGGATGGAAATACCGGTTTTTTGTGGGGGCTTGGATGTTTCTCCACCCTGTTTGGAGAGGCTGGTTAAGGACCAAGAAAATCCTTCGACCTATGGTTGGGTGGATTCGGAATAGAAAAACGAAGAAAGTTCAAAGCCAGACGATATCCAAGGAAGCGGGACTTTATCTTGCAGGCTTAATTCAAAAGGGATTGCATGGGGAAAAAGTGAAGGAGCTTCCAAAGACTTGTAAACTTTCCCAGGTTTACCAACTGGCCAAAAGCAACGATGTTTTGGCGGTTGCCTATGAGGGCTTAGGAGATAATCTTCTTGCTGCCTTGCCGGAATCCATTGTTAGAGAATGGAAGAGTGCCTGTGACAATACCCTTTATCGGGAGGTGTCCTTTGATTTAGAACGAGAAGGAATTCTTTCTGCCTTAGAGGAGGAGGGGTTATCCTACCTGCCCCTAAAGGGCATTTTAATTAAAAACTATTATCCAAAGCCTGGACTTCGCTTTATGTCAGACAACGACATTCTCTATGGCGAGGTGGAAGAAATGCCGGGAGGCGGATATCAGTTGAAAGAGGGAAGCAAAAAGGAAAGCCAGGAAAAGATGATAAAGATTATGAAAAATCTTGGCTATGAAGTCAAAAGCCTGGTGTCTAATGACGAATCTTTTGTAAAGGAACCTCATTATAACTTTGAGATGCACAATGCCTTATTTTCAGAGAGTCACAAGGTTTATAAGCATTTTAAAAATTCTTGGGAGCATGCGATTTTGGACGAAGGTTCTAAGTATGCCTATCATTTTTCAGATGAGGAAGAGTATGTATATTTTTTAGCTCATGCCTACAAGCATTTTGATCGAACCGGTTGTGGAATCCGAACCATCGTTGATATCTATGTCATATTACAGGCAAAGGGAAAGATGGATGAGGAATATTTAAATCGACGTTTGCAAGAGACCGGCTTGCTGGACTTTAGAAGAAAGATGGAAAGCCTTGCAAGGCATGCCTTTGGAAAGGACGAGGGGGAGATGACCCAGGAGGATTTGGAGGTCTATGCTTATATGCTGGGATCCGGAACCTTTGGAAATGTGGGAAATCTGGTAGGTAACCGTCTTAATGAATTAAAGGAAGAAGGTTGGGATGCTAGATGGAGCCGGTTGATTTATATCAAAGAAAGACTTTTCTTGGATGAAAAAACCATTCAGAGTAATTATCCTTATTTTTATAAACACACATGGGCCAGGATATTCCTTCCGGCATATCGTGTGATTCGGGGGGTGCAGATTCACCCAAGATTATTACTGGAAGAGTTTAAAAAAGTGACGAGAAAATAGAAAGGTAGAAAATATGGAAGTAGTTTTACAAATTGTGTTGTTATTGGTTGGTTTTGTCCTTTTGGTAAAAGGGGCCAACTGGTTTGTGGATGGAGCATCAAGCCTGGCAAAAAAACTTAAGGTGCCGGAGGTGATTATCGGTTTAACCATTGTGGCTATGGGAACCAGTGCTCCGGAACTTGCGGTTTCTACAACCGCTGCCTTAAAGGGGTCTAACGAGATTGCCATTAGTAATGTAATCGGTTCAAACCTCTTTAACCTTTTAATGGTATTGGGTGTTTGTGCCGTTATTCACACGGTTTCGGTGGATACGAATATTTTAAAAAGAGATTTCCCGATTTCTGTTCTAATTACCATTATTTTATTATTCGCTACGAATTCTTCCGTTATTTTTAGTAAGACGATTTTTAACGGAAAGATGAATATGAAGGTGGGAACCATCACCAGAGTGGTAGGAATTTTATTCTTAATCTTTTTGGTCGCTTATATTTGGAACTTGATTCATGCCGCTATGAAGAATCCAACGGAAGAAGAGAATACCAAGGACTTGCCTTATTGGAAGTGCTTCCTTCTTTTACTTGTGGGGATTGTTTGTATCGTAGGTGGAGGCGAATTGGTTGTTTCCAGTGCCAAGGAAATTGCGAGATTTTTTGGTATGTCTGAGACCTTGATTGGCTTGACCATCGTTGCTTGTGGTACTTCTCTTCCGGAGTTGGTAACTTCAGTGGTTGCAGCGAGAAAGGGCCAGGTAGATATGGCCGTGGGAAATGTGGTTGGTTCCAATATCTTTAACCTCCTGATGATTTTGGGAGTTTCAAGTACCATTCATCCAATTACCATGGTGATGGCATCGGTTTATGACCTGATCATATTAATTGTTGCATGTTTGGTGGTTCTTTCCTTTATCGCCTTTGATAAGAAGATTAATCGAAAAGAAGGAATCGTTATGATTGGTATGTATGTGGGAACGGTAATTTTTGCGATTCTTCGTTAATAAAGAGAGGTAGATTATGAAGGAAATCAGGGAGCAAATGAAGAAGTACATTCCCTTGGGCCTGGTCGTTCTGATTCTTTTTCTAATCATCCATTATTGGACTCAGATTGCAAGTCTCCTATCCCTTTTGGGAAATGCTCTAACGCCGATTTTGACTGGTGCCATCATTGCATTTGTGGTGAATATTATTATGTCTTCCTATGAGAGAACTTATCAAAAAATTACTAAGGGAAAGGGCCAAAAGGCCAAGCGTCCAATCTGTATGATTCTTGCCTATTTGACTGTGCTTCTCGTGGTGATTTTGTTGTTGGTAATTTTGATTCCGGAATTTGTAAAAAGTATTTCTTCCGTTCAGAAAAATGTCTTGGAGTGGAATACCAAATTTTTAAAGGAATTGTCTAAGAATAAGTATGTGGGGGATTATGCCAGGGAGGCCATGGACTATGTTCAGCATAGGATGGATCTGGATAATCTCATGAATAAGCTGGCAAGTTTTGTGGCTAGTGGAGCAACCGGTGCATTTTCCATTGTGATGCGGTCGGTAAGAAGTATTATCAGTCTTGCCACCAATCTTTTGATTGGCTTGATTTTTTCTGTTTATATTTTGGCTGAAAAGGAGAAATTGGGAAGACAGTTTTCCGGTTTGATTCGTACTTATCTTCCAAGGGGAGATCAGTTCGTGAAACTTTGTGTTTTGGTAGATGACTGTTTCCATAAATTCCTGGTTGCGCAGTTTACGGATGCCTGTATCCTAGGTTCTCTTTGTGGAATCGGACTTGCCATTATGAGATTCCCGTATGCCTTGATGACCGGAGTGTTAATTGCGGCAACCGCCCTGATTCCGGTAGTTGGTGCATTTTTGGGAGCCCTTTTGTCCGGATTTTTAATCCTAACGGTGTCTCCGGTAAAGGCATTGATTTTCTTAGTTTATATTGTAATTTTACAGCAGATTGATAATAATCTGATTTATCCAAGAGTAGTAGGAACCTCCATTGACTTGCCGGGCATCTGGGTGCTTGCAGCGGTTACCATAGGTGGAGGACTCTTTGGGGCAGCGGGTATGCTTTGTGGTGTACCGCTCACTTCAGCAGCCTACAAGATTATAAAGGAGGATTACCGGAGGCGACAGGTAAAGCCCGCCGGTAAAGATAGAATAGCTTAAGGTTTGGAGGTTTTATTATGCATATGAAGAAAGTAAAACGATTTTTTGCTGCCATGATGGCAGCGGCACTTGTAGTAAGTGTCTGCCCGTCTACGGTGCAGGCGGCTGTAAAGCCAAAGAAGATGTCAGTAAAGGTGAAAAGTTCACTGTTAGGGGCGTCTAAGATACTTTATGTTGGTGGTCCTGCCAAGTACAAAAAGACCACGATTAAGGTGACGGTGAAGCCGGCAAAGGCCGGCAAGAAGGTAACCTACAAGATTTCAAATAAGAAGGTTTTAAAGGTGTCAAAGAAGGGCGTGATTACCGCTAAGAAGGTGGGAACCGCAAAGGTTACTGTTCAATCAAAGGTCAACAAAAAATTAAAAAAGACCATTAAGATTCGTGTAAAGAAATACACGGCAGCAGTAAAGGCAAAGTATGAAGGAACCGGTACCACTACCACTACAACAACAAGCGTGGATACCACGGACCGAAGTGGTCTTTACCTGAGTGCCAGCAAGGCTACGCTTGTGATTAATGGAGAGGGTTATAAAACGACAAACTTAAAAGCCTATGATACGGCAAGTGCCAGTACCAGACAGGAAATTGGAGTTACCTGGACTTCTTCAAATCCTTCCGTAGTAAGCGTAGATGCATCCGGGAAAGTTACCGGATTAAAGGCGGGAAACGCCGTGATTACAGCAACCAGAGACAATGGTAAGACGGCAAGCTGTACTTATACCGTAAAGTACAACCAGGTTTCTGTTCACGACCCATCCATCGTAAAGGGAGATGATGGGTATTATTATATCTTTGGTTCTCACATGGCATGGGCCAAGAGCAAGGACTTAAGGGGTTGGACCAGTTTTACCAACAACATTAACAGTGAAAATGCCAGCTATACAACCTATTCATCCAGCGTAGATGCAAAACATACCAGCATTTCAAACAAGGCCTTTAAATGGGCCTCGGTCAATGGTGGAGATACGGCCTATGCCCCAAACGGGAACCTTTGGGCACCGGATGTTATCTACAACAAGGAATTAAAGAAATGGTGTATGTATATGTCTGTGAATGGAGATAATTACCATTCAGTGATTGTTATGATGACGGCAGATAGTTTATCCGGCAATTGGACCTATGCAGGAGAAGTGGTTTATTCCGGCTTTAGAAATGACAGTTCTTCTTACGATTATTACACCAATACCGATTATGTAAAGGCCACGGGGGACAGCACTTTTTCCGGTGCTTCCCGTTACTTAAGCGGAGGAAGTTGGAATAAGTACTATGGCAATAATGCCATTGACCCGGTAGTAAAGTATGACAAAGAGGGAAATCTCTGGATGATTTATGGCTCCTGGTTTGGCGGAATTTATAGCCTTAAGCTAGACGAAAAAACCGGTCTTCGTGATTATACCTACACCTACGACTATGATACCGATGATAGTGATGGAGCAACTTCGGATCCTTATATGGGTCTTCGGGTAGCAGGAGGCGGTGCCCATTCCGGAGAGGGTGCTTATGTGATTCAGTCAGGAGATTACTACTATCTCTTTGTTAGTTATGGTGGCTTAGTGGCAGACGGTGGATACAATATGCGACTCTTCCGTTCGAAATCCATCAACGGTCCATATAAGGATAAGGCAGGAAATCTTGCTATTAATACGGCAAGCAATACCACAGGTGTGGTTACCGGTAATGTGGGAATCCGTTTAATGTCCGGCTATACCTTAAATTGCCTGGACAAGGGATACCTGGCCCAGGGACATAATTCAGCCTTGGTAGATAGCGATGGAAGCATTTACTTGGTTTACCATACCCGTTTTGAAAATTCAGGAGAAGGACATCAGGTTCGAGTACATAAGATGTACACCAGTAAGGATGGATGGCTTTGCGTGGCACCTTATGAGTATAATGAGGATAGTATTTCTACCGGTGCTTATTCCAGTGAGGAAATTGCAGGTACCTACGAGTATCTTTATATGAATCCGGCCCAGAAAAACGGTACGGTAGCAAGTTCCACCACCCTTACCTTAGGAGCGGACGGTTCCATTGGAGGTGGCGGAGCAAGTGGTTCTTGGAGCCTTGAAGGAGATAGTCCGATGGCAAGTTTTGTCATCAATGGAATTACCTATGAAGGTGTCTTTGCCTATGGCAATGTGGAAGATGCGACCAAAACCAGGACCATGACCTTTAGTGCGGTAGGTAGCAATAATGTTGTGATTTGGGGCAGTAAGGGTACCGCTACCGCAAAGTCCGGCCAGGAGGCCATTACGGAAGATGCGGGAGACCTTTCCCTTCCAAGTACCGTAACAGAGGACTTTACCCTTACCACCATTGGTAAGAATGCTTCTTCCATTACCTGGACTTCTTCAGATTCTTCTTCCATTGAAATCAAAGATAATCATGCCAAGGTAACAAGACGTCTTGAGGACTCTGAGACCATTACCCTAACCGCAAGCATTACTAAGGATGGAGCAAGCACAAGCAAGACATTTACAGTGGTTGTCAGTGGATATATTCGGGAGATTTCTCTTCCGGAAACCATTAGCAAAGGCACAATTGAGCTTCCAAGTAAGGCCGGACTTGCTGATGTGGAATGGTCTTCTTCCAACAAGAAGGTAATCTCTAGCGCAGGTCAGGTAAATGAGGTGATTAATGATACTTCCGTTACCTTAACAGCAACCCTTTCCTTAGGGGATGAGATTCTTACCAAGGAATATGAGGTGACTGTATTAGGACTTGAGATTCCCCTGTCTACCGCGGTAAAGAGTGATTCCATTACCCTTCCTACCAGTGTAGATACTTATACCATTAGCTGGTCATCTTCTGATTCAGATATAATCAATGTAGAGACTGGGGCTGTAACAAGGGCGGAAACAGAGACTCAGTTTGTTACCTTAACAGCAACCATTACCAAGGGTACTGAAAGTGATACGAGAACTTATAAGATTACTGTTTTCCCAATTCAGGTTGTTTGTGCTTACCGGGAAGACTATGAGTCGGTAAGTGATGTAAGCAGCTTATTTGCATCTAGCAACTTGGGAGGAGGAATCTCCATTGGAAGCGAAGGAGAAAATCACTTCCTTCAGTTTAAGCAGGATGGCAGTTCCGGTAACCGTGGAGGTGCAGGAAGCTTTGATACCTCTTCTTTAAGTGGAGAAAGTTATGTGATTGAGGCAGATCTTGCCATTACCTCCGGAAATGTAGCAAATCGTTCTAACTCTCAGTTTGCTTTGGTTACCTCTTCCGTAAGTGATTTAGTGGGAAATAATTCGGGAATCACCGATAACTACCTCTTAAAACTTTCTACGAAAACCAATGCAAATGGAAGTTGTACCACCTATTTGATTAATGATAGTAGTGAGGAAGTTGAAATTCCGGCAAATACCTGGGTACATATCACCTTGGTGGTAAATTCAAATTCCAATACCGTTTCGCTGACCATTAGCAATGGAGATACTAATTTATATAGCGGAAATGTTGCAATCTCAGGAAGTCAAACTAAGGTAACCGGCATGTATATCTTATCCGGTCGAGGAAATGGCCTTACCAAAGTAGACAATATTAAGATTTACTAAAAGGATAGGAAGTGTCAATTGTCTTTTCTGTTTGAGCGTTTTCATAGAAAATTGGGAGTTATTGATTAAATAATTGTGCAGGTTCATGATTGTTTTTTTAAATAAAGAATGATATCATTTTCCTCGCACGTAGTTGAAGATGCTACTAGCCTTTGACTAGTGGCATCTTCTAAAGTAGAAAAAGAAAGGGACAGAAATGAAAAAACTATTTAGCAAGGCATTAGCGTTTGTTATGGCAGGAACTATGGCATTGTCTGTAGGGATTGCCAGTAAGCCAATCACAGCAGAGGCAACCGTAGCAGGTGTATCCGTACACGATCCATCTGTTGTAAAGGGAGATGATGGTTATTACTATATTTTCGGCTCTCATATGGCTTGGGCGAAAAGCAAGGATATGGTGAACTGGACAACGTTTAAAAATAATATTAATACAGATTATAAGACCATTTTCGCCAATGCATTTGATTGGTCAAATGATGGAGATTCTGTATATAATCCAAGTGGGAACCTTTGGGCACCGGATGTTATCTATAACAAGGCCCTTGGCAAATGGACCATGTATATGAGTATCAATGGTTGTTCCTGGAATTCAACCATTGTCCTTTTAACTGCAGATAAGTTAGATGGAGACTGGACTTATGTGGGACCGGTTGTATATTCAGGTTTTACCAACAATACCTCAGGAAATCATTCTTATACAAAGACCGATTATACAAAGGTCACCGGAGATACTTCTTTGAATTCTCGTTATACAAGAAGTTCTTATATTTGTTATGATAATGGAACTGCATGTACGGCTACTACCTGGAATACAGACTATGGTGCCCATGCCATCGATCCTTCCGTAAAGTATGACGAGGACGGAAATCTTTGGATGTCTTATGGTTCCTGGTCAGGGGGAATTTATCTTTTGAAGTTGGATCTTTCCACAGGTCTTCGTGATTACACCACTACTTATTCTTTCGATCAGGATGTTTCAGATGGTCGTGGTTCCGATCCTTATATGGGTTACCACATCGGTGGTGGAGTTTTTGTTTCAGGTGAGGCTTCTTACCTGATTAAGATTGGAAACTACTGGTACATGTTTGTTTCTTACGGTGGATTTTCTGCTACCGGTGGATATAACATGAGACTTTTCCGCTCTGAGAAGATTACAGGACCTTATGTAGATCAGAAGGGGAATTATTCAGCAACTTCAAGTAAGTTTGATAATGTGAATAGTTCCATTGGTTATAAGGTACTTGGTAATTATCAGTGGACCGGAATGACTCCCGGTGAAGTGGCCCAGGGACACAATTCAGCCTTGGTAGATAGCGATGGTAGGATGTATTTGGTTTACCATACAAGATATAACAATGATACAGAGTGGCATAACGTTCGAGTTCACGAGATGTTTATGAATGAAGATGGATGGCCGGTAGTATCCGGTGCCGATTATAAGGGCGAGGTGGCAGCAACTTCTGATTATAGTGTTTCCAGTGTTGCAGGCCAGTATGGTATTATTTACCACACTTGTGCCGTATCTTATAATGCCACAGCAGCTTCATCAAGAGTGAAGAAGCAGGTAACGGTTAACTTAAATGCAGATGGTACCATTAGTGGAGCCTATTCAGGAACCTGGTCAATCAATGGTCAGACGATTGCTATTAAAATTGGAGGTAATGTCTTTAAGGGTCATTTGTCTTATGACAAGTTTGGTGGATTCCCATATTCCGGTGGTATCACCCAGTTAAACTTTACTGCTAGTACGAATAATATGACCATTTGGGGTAGAAAGACCGGTGAGTTAAGTACTTCTACTACAGGCACAACTACAAATACTGTAAGCACAAGTACTGCAAGTACGCAGGGTACAATTACAGCAAAGGCTGCAGGATATCTTTCAAAGAGCCTTACCTTAAAGAAGGGAAGTAAGTTTAAGATTAAGGCTTCTGCATCTAATGGAAGCAAGCTTGCTTATGCTTCTTCGAACAAGAAGGTAGCTAGCGTAACTGCGAAGGGTCTTGTAAAGGCTAAGAAGGTTGGTAAAGCTAAGATTACAGTTTCAGCCCCTAATTGTAAGTCCATTACTTATACCGTAAAGGTTGTTAAGAAGGCTAAGAAGGCTACTGTTTTGAAGCTGAAGAAAACTAAGATTACTCTTATTGCAGGAAATACTGCTAAGATTCCTGTAAAGAAGCTAACAAACGGTGCTACGACTACTTATAAGTTTAAATCTAATAAGAAGTCGGTTGCCACGGTAGATTCTTATGGTGTCATTAAGGCAAAGAAGAAGGGTAAGGCTGTAATTACCGTAAAGAATGGTAAGGCAAAGGCAAAAATTACCGTCAATGTCATAGATAAAATCAACTGGAATTATGTAGCGGGTTAAATTGGATCACCCTTTTTTCCGGAAATCTTATAGAGGTAACGATACAAAATCATCTGGCTTAGGCCAGGTGATTTTTTTGTTGATAATGTTGAAATTTGTGTGAAATTTTAGGCGGTACTTTCACATGGTTTTCAGACTCAAAACACAGATAATATGTTATGCTGGACATAACGTGGAGAAGTGTGTAATTATACTTTTTGCCTTGAGTTATCATTTGTTTTGAAAGGAGTTTTACTATGAGACTAAACAAGCTAGTAAAAAAAGGCTTAAGTCTTTTGCTTACGGCAACGCTTGCAGTTGGAACCGGAATTTACTGGCCTGCAAGTGACAAGCAGATGGAAGCAGAAGCAGCATATGGAACCAATACCGTATCGGTACACGATCCATCGATTGTTAAGGGAGATGATGGATATTATTATATCTTCGGCTCTCATATGGCATGGGCTAAGAGTAAGAATTTAATTGATTGGACTACTTTTACCAATAACATTAATAGCGAGAATAAAAACTATTCAAAGTATAGTGCCACTGCAAGTGGACATACTTCTATTCCCAATACTGCATATGCATGGGCTGCCTCAGGGGATTCAAGTTATGCTCCAAATGGTAACCTTTGGGCACCGGACGTTATTTACAATACTGCACTTGGCAAATGGTGTATGTATATGTCTGTAAACGGAATAGATTGGCATTCTTCTATTATCATGATGACAGCAGATAGTTTGAGTGGTAACTGGACTTATGCAGGTACCGTTGTTTATTCCGGTTTTACCAATAACAGCGTTACTAATTTTAGCAGAACAGATTATCAGAAGGTAACAGGAGATACCAAGGTAGCTTCACGTTATTTGAGTGGAAGTTCATGGAATACCAATTATGGTGCCCATGCCATTGATCCTTCTGTTAAGTATGATGAGGATGGAAATCTTTGGATGACCTTCGGTTCATGGTCCGGCGGTATTTATATGTTGAAGCTGGATAGCTCAACCGGACTTCGTGATTACACTTATACTTATTCTTTGGATACAGATACCAGCGATGGAACTGCATCTGATCCTTATATGGGTATTCGACTTGCCGGTAGAGGATCTTTCACTTCCGGTGAGGCTTCTTATATCGTGAAGATGGGAAACTACTGGTATATGTTTATCTCTTATGAAGGTTTAACTGCTACCGGTGGTTATAGCATGAGAGTTTTCCGTTCCGAGAAGATTACAGGACCTTATGTAGATCAGGATGGTAATACCCCATACGTTAGCGAATATGGAGTTGGCCATGGAGATGTGGGATATAAGTTAATGGGTAACTACCAGTTTGATGGTATGAGTATGGGTGAAGTTGCTCAGGGACACAACAGTGCATTTGTAGATAGCGACGGCAGAATGTACGTGGTTTATCACACCAGATACAACAATGGTACTGAGTGGCACAACGTTCGTACTCACGAGCTTTATCTTAGTGAATCCGGCTGGCCTGTAGCAGATCCTGCAGATTATCGAGGTACTGCTGTAGATAATTCTACTTATCAGACTTCTGACTTGGTAGGTACCTATGGCGTGATTACTCACAGACATGATAATGATTACGCAAGTCTTGAAGTAGAAACAGAAGAAACAGTTTATTTAAATAGTGATGGAACCATTAGCGGTGCCTTGGCAGGAACCTGGACCGTAAGTGGAAAGAATTTAACCTTGAATCTTTATCAGGGTGGAGAATCCAATAAGGTTGCTTACCAGGGACTTGTTACCCAGAGCCAGATTGTAAATGGACAGACAGAGACTGCATTTACAGTTGCTGCAAGTAATGTGGCAATTTGGGGAAGAAAGCTTTCTTCATCAATTGACTACGATGCAAAGGTAGTACAGGCCTATAGTTTTGATGGTCTTGCAGTTGGAGCAAGTACCGTTGGTTCTGTTCTTACTTCGGTAGCATCGAATACGGCACCTCAGTATGCAGATGGAAAGCACGGAAAGGCTTTAGCATTTACAGGAGCAGGTAGCGACGGTATTAAGCTTACTACCTTAAATTCTAACGATTTTACCATTTCATTCTGGGCAAATGCCAAGACGTCCACCCAGTATACTCCTATGGTATTTATTGCCAGTGATTTATCAGATGAGAATGCTCAGTGGCTTTCACTTGGAACCCAGGTTGATGCAGCAAGCGTAAACAATGGACCAACTATTTGGAGCTGCAATAGTAGCCTTAATTTTTGGTATAACGGAATTACCAATAGTAACGCCGTGAAGTTAAATACCTGGCAGAATTATATTCTGACGGTATCCGGCGGATTTGCAACGCTTTACTTAGATGGAACCCGAGTGGGTGGCGGATTTGTCAATGATAACATTGGTTCAGGTTCTACCGTCTACCTTGGTGTAAACAATTGGGATACCCCATTTAACGGTTTAATCGATAACCTTAGTATTTATGATGGGGTAGTTAGCCCTGAGACCATTGCTGAGTTAGCAGACGGCGATACAGCAGTTAAAGACATTATTAGCATTCCAAGTGCAACTACTACCTATAATTTCAATGGAAACATTGGAAATGGAAAGACAGTAGGTAGCATGATAACAAATAGTCCAAAGTCATCTACTCCTACTTATGTAGCCGGTAGAAATGCCACAAATGATTCTAACGATAAGGCAGTTTCATTTACAGGGGCAGGAAGCGATGGAATTTATTTAGGAAATCTTGGCGTTTCAGGTTCTTATGCAATTTCATTCTGGTATAAGGCTAATGCAACTACGAAGTATACTCCAACCGTATTCGTTTCAAATGAAACCAGCGAAGCTTCAAACTGGATTTCCATGGCCCTTCAGGGTTGGCAGGATTCTTATACCAATGGACCTATGGTATGGAGCCATGCAAGTGCCTACTATGATTTAGTACCGAGTGTCACCGGTAGGGGTAAGTTAAATACCTGGCAGAACATGATTCTTTCTGTATCCGATGGTAGAGGTGTTCTTTACTTAAATGGAGAAGAAATCGGAAATGGTCCTGTTTCAAGCACAATTACTGAGGATGCCGGAATCTATCTTGGTGTAAACTTTTGGGATACCCCATTTAACGGTGCCATCGATGATCTTGAAATCTATGATGAGGCGTTAACTCCTGCTGCAATTACCTATAAGGATTCTGTAGCAGTTGAAAACCTTCAGTTCTCCGAAGACAGGACTTCTGCTACTGCTAGCTTAGTTGATGTTTCAACTTGGACCAGCACGGAAGTTACTGCAGATCGTATAGAGTCTACTGTGCTCAGCCAGGCAACCTGTACAGAGGGTGAAGTAACCAGATACACTGCTTACTTTACAACCGAGGATAATATTATTGTTTCTAAGTCTGCTGATATTACAACAAAGGCTGCTCTTGGTCATGACTGGGGCGATTATAAGATTATTTTCACTACCAATGGTAAGTCGGCAACTGCAATTAGAACCTGTCAGAGAGAGTCTTCTCACGTTGAGCGGGTGAAGGCAAATGTTACTGCAGCAGTAACTACTCCTGCAACCACAACTACAAAGGGAATTACAACGTATACAGCAGTAGCTACCTTTTCAGATGGCGTAACGATTTCCGGAACAAAGGCCGTTTCGGATCTTCCTGTTATTGTTGAGCCGGAAGGAAGCATATCCGTAAAGATGAAGGGCTACCTTGGTAAGAAGGTTACCTTAAAGAAGGGTAAGACGCTTCAGATTAAGGCTACCGCAAGCAATGGTAATAAGATTACTTATAAAACTTCAAAGAAGAAGGTTGCTACGGTAACTTCTAATGGTAAGGTAAAGGCTAAGGGCCTTGGTAAGGCTGTGATTACTTTGACTGCCAACAATACGAAGTCGGTTAAGATTACAGTTACCGTAGTTAAGAAAGCTAAGACAGCAAAGACCTTTACTTTAAAGTCTAAGAAGGTTACTGTTTCAGTAGGTAAGACTAAGAAACTTGCTCTTAAGAAGATGACAGCAAAGGCAACGACGAAATTTAGTTATAAATCTAAGAATAAAAAAATTGCAAAAGTTGATTCCTATGGTATTATTAAAGGTGTAAAGAAGGGTTCAACTAAGATTACAGTAAAGAATGGCAAGAAGAAGGTGACAGTTAAGGTTACTGTAAAATAATTCTTGTTTTAGAAAGTAGAGGATGAGGTTATGGCTAATGTACTTGCAGTCATCTGGGATTTTGATAAAACCCTGGTGAACGGATATATGCAGGATCCAATTTTTGAGAAGTATCAGGTGGATCCTTTGCAGTTTTGGAACGAGGTGAATGCCCTCCCAAAAAAATATAAGGACGAGCAGAATGTCAAGGTAAATCCGGATACCATCTACTTGAATCATTTTATTCATTGTGCAGAGAATGGAACCTTTCCGGGATTGAACAATGCAGTGCTTCGTGAATCCGGAAAGGACTTGAAGTTTTATCCCGGAGTTCCTGAGATTTTTGAGGCTACTCGTGCCGCCATTGAAGAGAAACCGGAATATCAAAAGTATGATATTAAGGTGGAGCATTATATCGTAAGTACCGGAATGCGTGAAGTGATTTTGGGTTCTATTATCGCAGATAAAGTCAACGGTGTGTGGGGCTGCGAGTTGATTGAAAAAGAGGATCCGAATAATCCGGGGCAGACCATTATTGGAGAACTTGGTTATACCATTGATAATACCTCAAAGACCCGTGCGATTTTTGAAATCAATAAGGGAAAAGGGGTTGACGTGAATGTAAAGCTGGCTCACGAACTGCGCCGGGTACCATTTGAGAATATGATTTATATTGCAGATGGTCCAAGCGATATTCCCGCCTTTGCTTTGGTACACCATAACGGAGGTTCGACCTTCGCAATTTATCCGCCGGGACATGAAAAGGAGTTTGCTCAAGTAGAGCAGCTTCGTGAGGATGGACGAATTGATATGTTCGCAGAAGCGGATTATTCCATTGGAAAACCGGCCTATATGTGGATTGTTAACAAGTTAAGAGAATATGCGGAACGTATTTGCAAGGCAGAAAAAGATAAGATGCCGGTAGAAAAATTACCTCAGCATATCAGATAAGAGAATCTGGTCGCACAAAAGTGTGACCGGATTTTTTTTGCCTTCTTTCTCTTTGCTTTAAGGTGTTTTTTACAAAACGTTCACATAAGAACTGATTCTTTTCACAAAGATGTGATAGAGTATAAACGTACGATAAGAAACCTTCTAAGGGGGAGAGCTTAGATTGTGTCGAAAAGTATCGTTTTAGTTTTTAAATTCAAAGGAGGGAATTTTATGGATTTTAAAAAATTCAAACGTTGCCTGGCCTTGATGTTAGCAATTATCATGGCAAGCTTCGGAATGCAGATCCAAGCATCTGCTGCAACTTTAAAACTAAAAAACGCCAGCGGAACAAAAACCATGTCCGTTGGAAGTACTTATCAGTTGAAGACCAATATCAATGCATCTAAGCTCACCTTTCAATCTTCCAAGAAGTCGGTAGCCAGTGTGTCATCCACTGGATTGATTACCGCTAAGAAAAAGGGTACTGCTAAGATTACTGTAAAGTATGGCAGTAAAAAAGTAACGCTAAAGGTAAAGGTTGTAAAGGCAAGTGGATATACGATTTCCAAGAAAAGTCAGACTGCAAGTTCTGCCTTAAAGGTAAAGGTAAAAGCCAAGAAGGGTTATACGGTTTATTATTCTTTCTCTAAGAAACTTGCTAGCTCTAAGAAGATCAAGTCTAACAAGACTAAGACCTTTACGATTTCTAACACTAAGACTTTGATTGTGTATGCAGTAAAGAATGGCACAAAGGTAACCAATTCTTCTTTAAAAAAGGCTTTAACTGCTAAGAAGGGTGCAAATTATTACACCTATACCATTCAAACTGCTGATTCCGGTACAAGCAGCACAAGCAGCACAAGTACAGATACCAGCAGTTCTACAAGTACCGATACCACAAGTACAGGTACCAATACTACAGATACAAACACTGGTACAGATCAGTCAACTTCCGGTTATGTGGAGTCGACTTCATACACTTTAACAGATGAAGATACGAATACCTCAGCTGAGGGAGCAACTCAGATCAGTCTTGGGGATGCCCCTTCCTCTAAGGTAGTGATTACCAATGAGGATGGTGCTGAAATCGCTAAGATTTCTAAGAAGAATAAGCTTACCATCGAGGTTCCGGGAACCTATGAAATTACTACAGATGGTGCAGAATCGTCTGCTATCATTGAGGTAGACCTCGACAATACCTTAACTACAACCGCAGGTTCTGTACATATCATTTTAAATGGTGTGACCTTAACTGCAGAGGCCAGTGGTGAACTTGATACAGAGGATGAGGTGATCTATGAAGCAGATGACGAAGGCGTGATCAAGGTTAAGTCATCGGATCTTTTAACACAGGTTATCATTACAGCAGTAGACAAAACGACAAACACGATTACCAATACCGGTTCTGTAGTTAGTACTTCGGCTACCACAGATGGCTCTACCGAGTATGGTTACCCGGTTGGTATTCTTTGCAAGAAGACGCCTTGTATTATCAATGGAAGCGGAACGATTAACATTGTCTGTGCCAAGGGTAAGGCAATCAAGTGTACAGATGCATTAAATATCATTCATACGACAATTGTTGCCGGTAACTCGACCACTCCAATCGGAGATAATGGAATTAGTGCTAAGACAGACATGGTTCTTTACAATGCTAACCTTACGGTTTATTCTGTGGAGGATGCTGTAAAGATCACGTTAGATGAGGATGATGTGGCAGAGGATTCTACGCTTGCTGACCTTGGAAACATGACCATTGATGGTGGTGTTTACACCCTTGTATCTACCACAGGGGATGGCATCTCTGCTTATCGTACATTATACTTAAATCCCGGTACTTTAACCGCTACCACCTTGAATGCCAATAGTACTACAGGCGACGAAGGTAGCTACAAGTGTATCAAGGCAGGTCTTTCTATCACTGTTCCTGAAAGTGCAGGAACCATCAATGCCGATTCTACGAAGACTTCTAAGTCTACCATTCAGAATGTTGGCTGGGGCATGCAGGCAGAAGGCAACAATGATTATGCAGATGATACTCTTCACTGCGATGGTTACATTGTAATCAAGGGTGGTACCCTGAATCTTGCCTCTGGGGATGATGGTATTCACGCCGACAAGGGTGTAAATATTTCTGCCGGTAAGATCAACATCACCGCTTCTTATGAAGGCATCGAAGGTATCTTTGTTACCGTAACAGGCGGAGAGATTGATGTGGTAGCAAGTGATGATGGATTTAATGTATCCGATGGTGGTACAACTAGTACAGGTGATACTACTTGGGTGGACGGAACTCTTGGAACTGACTATGAGCTTCGTATCACTGGTGGTGACATCTATGTGAATGCAGAAGGTGATGGCTTAGATTCGAATGGTAACATCTACATTACCGGAGGCAAGACCGTGGTTGATGGTCCTACCAATGGTGGTAACGGTGCTTTAGACTACGGCGATGTCAATTGCAAGTGCGTGGTAAACGGCGGTACTTTAATTGCATCGGGTTCTGCAGGCATGGTAGCCGCTCCAACTGCATCCAGCCAGCCGGTATTAAATATCACATTTAATTCCAGCTTGTCAGCAAATACAACGGTAACCGTAAAGGATTCTACCGGTAATACTGTTATTTCTGCAACACCAAGTAAGAGCTTCCAGAATATCATTCTTTCTGATTCTTCTTTGAAGAGTGGAAGCTATAGTATCTATTATGGTTCAACCTTATTCCAGACGGTGAATGTTTCATCTACTGGAGTAACAAGTGTTGGAAGCTCTCAGGGCGGTGGTCCCGGACAGGGCGGTTTTGGCAGATAAAAAATAGAAGTAAGAATAAAATCCCTGGGCCTTGGCCCGGGGATTTTTTGTGCTACAGGGGGTTGATTAAAAAAATAAGGCAGTTTGCAAGTTTGCAAACTGCCTTAAAATGAGTTTTGTTTTATTATACGCAGGTATATCCACCATCTACAGGAAGAATAGCACCTGTTACGTAAGAAGCCTCGTCAGATGCAAGGAATACTGCAGCCGGCTGAATTTCTGGAAGCTTTCCATAACGTCCAACAGGAACAGTCATCTGCATGTATTGAGTAAATTCAGGTGAGCTTAAGGTTGCCTCAGTAAGCTCGGTTCCAAAATAACCCGGGCAAATAGAGTTACATGTGATTCCCTTCTTAGCCCACTCAGCTGCGGTTGCTCTTGTAAAGTTAACAACGGCACCCTTTGCAGCGTGGTAAGAACTTGATGGAAGAGCAGTGTTACCAACCAAACCATACATAGAAGCAATATTGATAATACGTCCATATTCCTTCTCAAGCATTAACTTACCAAATTCTCTGGTCATAAGGAATACACCGGTTAAGTCAACCTTCATATCCTTCTCCCATTCGTCTAAGGTCATCTGATCAATTGGAATAGTAAGACCAGCACCGGCATTGTTGATTAAGATATCAACCTTACCGAATTTTTCCTTAACTGCAGCTGCGGCTGCTTTCACGGATTCTTCATTCGTTACATCCGTTGGCACTGGAAGAACTTCAACACCATAGGTGGAACGGATCTCCTCAGCAACTGCCTCAAGTTTCTCTTTTCTTCTTGCAAGAAGAACAATGCTGGCGCCCTGTCCTGCAAGTGCCTTCGCCATTGATACGCCAAGTCCTGAAGAAGAACCTGTGACTGCTGCTACACGACCTGTTAAATCAAACATATTTTGACCTCCTTTTCGCACAAGCGAAATTCATATTTCATCCACCAGGGAAAATCCCCCTGGGATGTTTGTTGCTTGTTCAATGACTATATTTTATATAATTTGTATAGAAAAATCAATACAAAAACCAATTTTTGTCAAAAATTTAACAAAAATAAGAGGCAAATGCTACTCTTGAATCTTAGGGGAATCTACCGGAAAAGGTTGGAATTTGATAAGGATTTTGATATACTTATCTTCGTATGCGATAAAAAAATCGTTTTCCAGCCCTGGAAAGTGGGCAATAATCCTGATTGGAGGAGGGTTTTATGGTAAAGTTTTCTGGAACAAAGGATGAGAAAGGGTTTTCCTGGGAGAAGGATCATCGGAATTTAGCTAGATATGTGGCTGCAGAGGGAATGGTCCTAATGAAGAATACAGGTCTTCTTCCCTTAAGTGGGGGAGAAAAAGTGGCACTTTTTGGAGGTGGCGCACTTCATCCTTACAAGGGAGGAACCGGTAGTGGGGATGTAAATTCAAGAGCTACGGTTTCAATTTATGATGGACTTTTAGAAGAGGATGTGAAGCTTGTAAATACCAAGTGGATCCTAGAATATAAGGATTTGTATGAAAAGAGAAGACAGGCCTGGAGAGAAGAAATTTGGAAGGCGGTAGATGATGGGGAACGTCCGGGGGACGAATTTGCACTTTATACGGATCACATGTGGCATATGCCAATGGGAAGAGATGTGAAGGAAGAAGACATAGAGGGAATCGATACGGCAATCTATGTGATTTCCAGAAAATCCGGAGAAAGTGAAGATCGAACAGATGCCAAGGGCGATTACGAGCTGTCTGAGTGGGAAATCCGGAATCTGAATTTCCTTTGCGACCATGTGGAAAATGTTGTGGTGCTTTTAAATGTAGGTGGTCCAATCAATGTGACACGCTTTATGTTAGAGGAACATGTTAAGGGCATCTTGAATATTTCCCAGCCGGGAATGGAGGCTGGACATGCGGTGGCAGATGTATTAACGGGAAGGGTCACACCATCCGGAAAACTGACAGCCACCTGGGGGACTAGTTATGAGAAATATCCGGAAGCCATGGAGTTTTCTCACATTAGTAAGAATCTGGAAGAGGAGGTATATAAGGAAGATATCTACATGGGCTACAAGTATTTTGATAGTTTTGATGTGATGTCGGCCTATGGATTTGGATTTGGACTTTCTTACACGGAATTTATGATTGATGTGAAGGAAGTAACCACGGACTTGATGCATGTGCATGTGACTTGTGATGTCTTTAATGTGGGAAATAAATATGCCGGTAAGGAAGTGGTGCAGGTTTATGTGTCTATGCCACAGGAACTTTGCAAGAAAGAGTACCGACGATTGGTGGGATTTGCCAAGACCGGACTTTTAAAGCCGGGAGAAAAGCAGGAAGTGACCATTTCATTTTCAGCAAAGGACATGGCGTCCTTCCATGAGAAGGGAGATTGCTTTATTCTTGAGGCGGGAGACTATGGCCTTTGGGTAGGCGAGTCCTTGGAAAATGCTTCCCTCCATAAGTTGATTGAGGTTGAGACTCAGGTGCTTTTAGAACATACAAGCAGCATTTGCAAGGGAAGAGAAGAGATTCAGACCCTTGATCCGGGGGACAAGCCTTATGGCAAGGAGCAGAGATATTTAGAGATTGCAGGAAAAGCCAATCTTGAACGGATTATCTTTGCACCAAGACCGGGGCTATATGCGTCAGAAGAGAAAAAAGAAGTAAATCCTGTCTATGAGGCGGCAAAGGAAAAAGCTAAGGAAATCGTTGCCGGCTTAACAAGAGAAGAATTGGCGAAGGTTCTTTGCGGACAGCCGGGTGGTCGGGCGGAAAATGTAGGAGTTGCTGGCATTCATGTGCCAGGTGCCGCCGGTGAAACCACAGGTGAACTTGCCCACAAGGGAATTCCTCTTGCGGTTATGGCAGATGGTCCCGCAGGCCTTAGAATCCAGACACGCTACGAGGCGAATGAGACCACCGGTCAGGTGTATCCTTTGGGCTTTTTGGAAAATATCGAAGGTGGTGAACTGATTCGAAGCGAGAAGAGACCGGATTGTCAGTATTATTATCAGTATTCTACCGCTATTCCCATCGGTACCTGCTTAGCCCAGACCTTTGATCTGGAACTTTTAAAAGAAGTAGGTAAGATGATTGGAGAAGAGATGAGATCCTTTGGGGTTCATTTCTGGTTGGCTCCGGGCATGAATCTTCAAAGAAATCCTCTCTGCGGTCGAAACTTCGAGTACTTTTCAGAAGACCCTGTGGTAAGCGGACTTACTGCAGCTGCCCTGACACAGGGAGTGCAGTCGGTGCCTGGTTGTACGGTAACCTTAAAGCATTTTGCTTGTAACAATAGTGAGGAAAATCGTATGGGCGTGGATTGCAAGTTGACGGTACGAAATCTCAGAGAAAATTATTTGCGCGGATTTGAGATTGCCATTAAGAAGGGAAAGCCTTTGGCCATTATGACTTCTTACAACCATGTCAATGGTTTCCACTCGGCTGCTTCCTATGATCTTTGTACCAGGGTACTTCGTGAGGATTTTGGTTTTGAGGGAATGATTATGACCGACTGGGGAACCACGTTTTTCCCTGGTAAGTCCACTCCTCCGGTAGATCCTTGGAGATGCGCCGCTGCCGGAAATGACCTGATTATGCCTGGCATCCCTGCCGATCAGGAGGGGATCCTTAAGGGCATGGAAGAGGGCTTTTTGTCTGAAGATCGGGCAAGAGAGTGTGCGCAAAGAATTGTTGCCGTGGTACTTTATCTAACAGAAGCGCAAAACCAAGAATAATTTAGAAAGTTGGAAACTTAGTGTTAGAGGAATTTGATCTTTCACAGATGATTGAACCGCTCCTTGACTGGTTCGATCAAAATAAACGCCAGCTTCCATGGCGAGAGGGGATATCCCCCTATCACACCTGGGTGTCGGAGATTATGCTCCAACAAACCAGAGTGGAAGCGGTGAAACCTTATTATGCAAGGTTTTTAGAAAGGCTGCCAGAGATTTCAGACCTGGCAGCCTGCCCGGAGGATGAACTTTTAAAACTCTGGGAGGGACTTGGTTATTATAGCCGGGTACGTAACATGCAAAAGGCAGCCAGGCAGGTGATGGAAGAGTATGGTGGAGAACTTCCAAGGGACGTGAAAGCTTTAAATGCCCTTTCCGGCATTGGGTCTTACACCGCCGGTGCCATTGCTTCCATGGCTTTCGGCATTCCGGAGCCGGCGGTAGACGGCAATGCCTTTCGCCTTATCTTTCGTTTGTCCGAGGATGATTCGGATATCGGCAAGCAAAAAACCAAAAAAAAATTGGAGGATGCCTTGCGACTTGTGATGCCAAACGATCGTCCGGGAGATTTCAATCAGGCAATCATGGACTTGGGGGCTCTGGTGTGTCTTCCAAGTGGCCAGCCACTTTGTGACAAATGTCCCTTAAGTTTTTGTTGTCAGGCAAGAAAAGACCATTTGCAGGAAGCATTTCCGGTAAAGGCCAAGGCCAAGCCAAGAAAAATTGAGGAAATGACCGTATTTCTTATTTGCAGAAAAGACCAGGTGATTTTAAAAAAGCGTCCCAACAAGGGGCTTTTGGCAGGTTTATATGAACTGCCTTCGTTACCGGGAAAACTTGACTTGGATCAGGTAAGAGAAGCTCTCTTTTTGGATGGCTATCATGCCCTTAAAATTGTTCCTATGGGTCAGGCAAAACATATTTTTTCTCATATTGAGTGGCACATGACGGGATATCGTGTGCAAATCGATGAGTTAGAGGAAGAATCTGGTTTGACCTTTGTAGATATAGAGGAGGCGAGAAATCATTTTGCCATCCCAACAGCATTTTCCTACTATTGGAAGATGCTTTAAAAAATTGTTTGGAAAGGAAAAGAAAACATGAGAAAGAAGAAAATGCTAAAGTCGGCTAGTTTGCTTTTGGCTGCAAGCTTGACCTTCGCAGGTTTAGGGGTTTCGTCAAAGAGCCCGATTGTGGCAGCTGCCGCTGATGTAACAGAAAGCTTAGAAGAGGAAACAGATGTACCAGCCGGTGAGATGGTTACTTATCCTGCAGGAATCACCAGCAACTTCCGTGCCAGTAAGGAAGGAGTTTTAACTTCTTTTGTAGGAGATTCTATTCGTGTAGAAACCCTGGTAATTCCTACAAAAGCTATTTACGAAGATCCGGAAACCAAGGAACTGACAGAAGTTACCGTTACAGGAATCGGAGACAATGTCTTTTCTGGTTGGACTTCTTTAAAGAAAGTAATTCTTCCGGATACCATCACAAGTATTGGTAGCAAGGCTTTTGCCTATGATACTGCCCTTACTTCTATGGATGCGTATGCAAGCTGGGAGTGCGATGATACGACCATCACACTTTCTGATACCAGTCGTCTTAATTTTAGAACAGCACTTGATGATGGAATCCTTTCTCTTCCAAGAAAGCTCACCTATATTTCCGGAGATGCCTTTGTTTCTTGTAGTACAATCCAGAAGTTTTATATCAGTCCAAAAAATACTGCATATTTTACTACTACGAATGATTTTTATGCTACAGACATGGAAGAGGGTAATTCCAGATACGGTGAACTTTTAGTTAGTAAGGATGGAAAGACTCTGGTTCGCAAGGCACCTGTTCATTACAATGGTACTTACGTAATTCCGGAAGGAATCGTAACCCTAGGCGCTTATGCTTGCGAGAGCTGTCGTACTTCGGGAGGTTTCCTGTTACCTACCACAGCTATCGGTATCGGAGATTATGCTTTCTACAATGCCTATTTAAATGGTATTTTCAGATTTGCAGAACCTTCTTCTTTACAGACCATTGGAAATTATGCATTTGCTTATGTGGATAATATCTATACCACACTTCCTTCCACGGTTGTAAGCATCGGTCAGTACTGTTTCTATCACATTCAAAACTTTAATGTAAACATCCAGAATACTCAGATTACAACGATCCCGGCCTATGCATTTGCAGAGATCAGTACCCTTCATGAGTTAACTACTCCTGTGACCCTTACAAGCATTGAGGGCTATGCCTTCGCTGGTTCAACAAACCTTGATACGATTCATTTCCTTGGAGAAACCCTTAGCAAGCTTGGCACCGGTGCCTTTCAGGGTTGTGTCACTCTTCACAACATCAATATTCCTTCCGGTATTACAACCGTTGAAAATGATACCTTCTCTGGTTGTACCAACCTTGCAACGATTGTCCTTCCTGAAACCGTTACTACCATTGGTGACAATGCGTTCAAGGATTGCCGTACCATTGAAACTCTTGTTATTCCATCCAGTGTTGAATATATTTCCAATACTTCCTTCGATGGTGCAAGAACGGACTTAATTGATACTTCTAAGAATGCCAAGGCTGCTGCTGCTTTGGGCAGAACAGTTACTGACACTGCTTCCCTTAACACGACTGCCACTAATTTTGCAGTAGGTAGTGTCTTTGTTGTTAAGAAAATGGTTTACAAGGTAACTGGCACTAATACGGTTACTCTTTTAAGGACCAACAACAAGAATATTAAGAAGCTTACCATTGGTGCTACAGTTAAGTTCTCGGATAAGAAATTCAAGATTACTGCAATTTCTAACAATGCATTTGCAAAGTGTAAGAAGTTAAAGAAGGTTACCATTGGCAAGAACGTAAAGAAGATTGGCAAGAACGCCTTCTATGGCTGTAAGAAGTTGAAGACTGTAGTAGTGAAGTCAACGAAGCTTACTGCTAAGAAAATCGGTAAGAATGCATTTGCAAAGACTGCAAAGAAGGCGAAACTTACCGCACCTAAGAAGAAATTATCCAGCTACAAGAAGGTATTTAAGAAGGCTGGCTTGAAACTGTAAAGTGAGGATAAAATGGAATTTCGACCTTGTATTGATATTCATAACGGAAAAGTGAAACAGATTGTGGGTTCTTCCTTAAAGGATCAGGGAAATCAGGCGGTAGATAATTTTGTTTCCAGTCAGGATGCTTCCTTTTATGCAAACCTTTATAAAAAGGACGGCTTGTCTGGAGGCCATGTAATCCTCCTAAATAGTCGGGACTCGGAGTTTTATCAGGATACCAAGGCTCAGGCGATGCTTGCTCTTTCCACCTACCCAGGAGGACTGATGGTTGGAGGAGGTATTCAAGCTGATAATGCCAAAGAGTTTCTGGACGCCGGTGCCAGCCACGTGATTGTGACTTCTTATGTATTTCGGGATGGCAAGATCCTTTACGATCGGATTCATCAAATGAATCAAGCCATAGGCCCCAATCATCTCACGCTGGATCTTTCCTGCCGCATGCGCCAGGGAAAATACTATGTGGTGACGGACCGTTGGCAAACGTTCACGGAAGAAGAGCTCACTTTGGAACTTCTAAAAAGGCTGTCGCCGTTCTGTTCGGAGTTTTTGATCCATGCCGTAGATGTGGAAGGTAAGTCGGCAGGGATTGATCAGGAATTGGTGTCTTATCTTGGCCGGTTTGATCTTCGTCCTCTCACCTATGCAGGTGGAATTCATTCGTATGAGGACTTGGATAAAATCCAACAGTTTGGCAAGGATCATGTCCATGCAACCGTGGGCTCTGCTCTGGATTTGTTTGGCGGTCCCCTGTCTTATGACTTACTGGCTAAGAAATATTCAAAACTTCAATAATTTTATGTAAGCAAAAAGGGTTTCGGATTTCGAACCCCTTTTTTTGGGTCGGCCCTTCTGGTGTGGCCACTGGCTATAATCTTTGTACAGGGTGTACAAGTTTGAATGGCAAAATCAGTATAATTTCACTAAGACTTATGTTAAAATATAACTATCAACAAAGAGATATGCATCATATGTTTTGGGAACTAAAGGTTTTTTGGGATTAAAAAGGAACTGGTGGTTGTATGAAGCAGAGAACAGTTATTTATTTAATAGTTGTTCTGTTCCTTGTTGGACAGTTTACAACGACTGATACAATTGAAACCGTTGCTGCTGCAAAAACAACTGAGTCGACCATTAATGAAGCAGTTGCGACACTTCGTAATCATTTTAAAAAACGTGACACTGACTTTTCTGTATCGGCTACTTTTACTGGAGATTATGACAGTGTGAGTAAGAGCAAACTGGAAAGTACCATTGCTACTTATGTGAATCAGATTTGGAAGGGTGCCTATATGCATACCGGAGTTTCCGATGAAGGAGATTATATCCGTTGGCAATTAGGAACTTCTGATTTGAATGTTAGGTATAATCTTGTAGGAGATAATCTCAGGATAACAGTAGTTGGAAGAGATGTTACTTACTATACCAATGCCAGTCAGGAGAATTTGGTTAGTCAGAAGATTACACAGATAATCAATGGATTAAATATCTCTGGAAAGTCAGATTATCAAAAGGCGAAAGTGATCTATGATTATGTGACGAGTCATGTAATCTATGATTATGATAATGTAGGCAATCAGGAGTACACACTTCAGTACTCTGCCTATGGAGCATTGAACAATGGCAAAGCAGTTTGCCAGGGATATGCGAATTTACTCTACAGAATGTTATTAGTAGCTGGCGTGGATAATCGTATCGTGGTTGGAACAGCCAATAATGGAGTTTCTTCCGGAGCACACGCCTGGAACGCAGTATGTATCGATGGTACTTATTACTTCGTGGATGCTACATGGGATGCTGCTTATGCAGGAGCAGGATTACCTTATGAGTATTTCTTAAAAGGCAGTACATCATTTTCAAAGACACATACCATTGAGTATGGGGATCAAAAGATGGAAAGTGCTTTTGCATCTTATCCCGTAGCTACTAGTAACTATTCTGTAAGTAGTAGTTTAACAAATACAAATACAACTACAACAACAATTGTTCATTCGGCTGTAACAACTACAACAAATTCGAATGCTATAAAAGGTAATTTGATTTATTCAGTAGTTGTTTCCTATAGTAAGACCGGTAAGAGCGTTTTTGCAGTAGTTACCGGAGTAAAGAAGAAAGATGTAAAGTCAGTTACCATTCCTGCAACCGTTGTAATCGGTGGCGTAAAGTATCAGGTTCAGAGAATTGAAGCGAATGCTTTCTATGGAATGAAGAACTTGAAATCCCTTGTGATCGGCAAGCATGTGAAGACGATTGGAGCTTATGCATTTTCTAACTGTAAGAGGTTAGCAAAGATCACAGTGAAGGGGAAGAAGCTTAAGACCATTGAGACTTCAGCTTTTTCCAACATTAAAAAGAAGGTAAAAGTGATTGCACCTAAGTCAAAGAAAAAGGCTTATAAGAAACTTTTCAAGAAGGCTCTTGGTGGTAAAGAAGTTACCTTCAAATTCAAATAGACATCCAGTTATTTTTTGTTCATAATATATCCTTTATCCCAAACAATTTTTCAAGAGTAGACCAGTTCGTTTCCCCAAAGCGAACTGGTTTACTTTTTGCTTTTTTTTTGACAGGGTGAATTGAAATTCTAACTTCCAGTCCATGCAGCCTAAAACGGGAACTTAGTATTGCAAAACATATACCAGAACTTAGCATTGCAAAACCCATGTTATGGTATATTTATAGCTCAGCATCAGAGTCCGGATGGCGTTAGCCAAGGAGAATAATCATGGCAAAAAATGCACATCTAACGCTTGATGATAGAGTTACCATTGAAATGTCCCTCAGAGGGGGAGATACCTTTATCGATATAGGTAGAGAGCTTGGAAAAGATCCTTCTACCATTGCAAAGGCCAGTAGCTATCATATATTACTCAAGTAAAGCGTCTATTGTTGTATAAATTTACTGGCTCTGTTCAATCGGTAAGGCCACTCTATAATCTAACATTCATATAAGACAACAAATACAGTACCACAAACATTATTATGCCGCGTATAGTATCTTCAATGATATTCTTTACTTTTGTTTTTTGATAGTTATATTTATTAATAAGAGTCATGAATGCATAATAACCATCACTCTTAATGATTGGCAAAAAAATAATTAATATAGTAGACATAATCAAATAATTGTATTCATTCAATCTCTTAAAAAAAATATTACAAATAAGTAGATATAAACAGTTGGTAAAATTTCCTGCCAGATATACAATAATTCTCTTGTATTTGGGTAAAAAATATGTGTTTGACGTATCGACATAAAACGCCGGATATATAAAGATTATCTTAAAACCCATTTTTACTTTACTTTCATGAAAAAAAAGCTTTAAAAAAAACACATGTCCCAACTCATGAATAAAAATATTAATTATAACTATAAGATTTGCCCAAAGAAAATTCCTATCTATAATTACATACTTTTCATTAAGAAAAAAAATAATAATCGTAGTTAATATAATTAATACCATAATGAAACATATAATAGGTGCATCTTTTATTTCTTTTTTATATTTCAAACCGTCTAATCCAAAATATTCATCAAATTCCTCTTCTTTCATCCTATAAAAATCATCATGATAATTCACAAGATAATTATTGTTTTCATCGACTGAAACAATACAATCATTCTTCTTAAATATCTTCATAATATTTTATTTCCTGGAGCTTACTTAAAAACCAATCATTTTTAAATAAAAATTCACAAAATTCACAAGGACTAGCTAATTAAGTTGGATAATTAATGCATAGCTGATCTAATATCTTAATAAAAGGGGAAAAACCCTCCGTAAATATAGTATGAAAAACATAATTGTGCTTAATTCCGTCAATAATTTCAGATAATGAATTTTCCTGCAAATTCCCAACTTCTAATATAGTATTCTCTATAACTTGAGAACAACATGGATATACTTCTAATTTAGGATTTATCAAGATATCAGGTTCAACAGTAGCTGTACACCTTAAAACATCCTTATTTACATCTAATAGTTTTATATATTCTTCTTCCGAAAACAGATTTCAAGATCCTGTTGATATGACTGGTTGATAACAAAACTTAGTTAAGTATGCACTTTCACCCAATTCATTAAGAATATCGCCTGGAGACATTGTACTTTTTAAACAACACGCTACAACATCCGTTGGAATATTATAATTCTTGGCTGTAATTATAATATTTTTCAATGATTGTACATTAATAAACTCTTTGTGAAACTCATCATAGCTCAAAGATATATATGACAATTTCTGTTTATATTTACTTATTACTTTTTCGGCTTTTTCAATATCTTTTCCCCAAAATCCATTGGTTTTAATTGAAATAGTAATTTTTCTATCAAATTTATAGTCAAAAATATAATCTAACAGTTCTGGATAAAGCAGTGGTTCCCCACCCGTCAATCCAATATGTGATATATTCACACACTTATTTATATTATCTAAAATAACTTTAACTCTTGTTTTGTTAAAGTTTTTCCTCTCACTACACCTCTGCTGTCACAGCACATTTTACACCTTGCATTGCAATCTTCTGTTAATAGTATAGCTATATGCTTAAATTCCATTTTTCAACCACCTCTTTCTTAAAATAAATATGAGCAAAATACATACGGCAAATACCGCCATATTAAAACAATAATTGAATCCAACATAAGTTAAATATTTTAAAATATATTTTTTACCATCCAAAAATTCTACAAATTTTGCATAATCAGTTGAAGATGCATCATAATACGCAAACATTTCAAATCCAACAGAAATATCAGAAACAACTATTCCTATAATCCAAGCAAAAAAATTAATAAAAAATCCAACCAAAAAGTTTTCAAACAAAAATCCTATAGTTGACATAATAATACTGTAATAAACCATAACTGCTTCTAGTTTAAAGAACAATACTGGAATCCAGCTTAATTCACCATACGGTATACATATCAGAAGTGTACTAAATAATGTTCCAGCAATTGTTCCACTCAAAACCACAAAAAACTTAGAGAAAAAATAAGTTATTGCATTTCTTTTTTGCGAAATATAAAAAACTACGTTTTTTTCTTTGTAATCATTATAAAACTGCATAATAATAATACTCGAAAAAAGTAATGTTCCAAACTGTGTATATACAGTATATACGCTTTCGCATAAATTTAGAAATGTAACCTTTTCAACCTTATCAATTGTTGTTAACAAAATATATCCGAGCAGAACATTGAGAATATTCACCGCCACCATCAAAATAAAATAATAGTTTCTAATCCCTCTTCTCCATTCAACGCGCATATCAATCACCTTCAACATATAATTTTATAATCTGTTCTTTATCTTGCACTTTATCAATTTTCTTATTGTGCAATAAATAGTAATCACCATCCATATACTCTAAATCCGATAAATTATGAGTTATATTTATTACTGTACATAGATTGTTTTTTTTAACATATTCATTAAAGAAAGAATATATTTCTTTACAAGATTCTTTATCCAGAGCATTTGTGAACTCATCTAATATCACAACTTCAGGTTTACAAGATAAATAATATAATAGTTTTATTTTTTGTTTTTGCCCATCACTCAATCTTTTTAATTTACTATGGGTATCAATCAATTCAATCTTTAATCTATAACCCAATTCATCTAACAGTTCTTTTTTGCATCGTCCAGAAGCTATACTCAAGACATCTTTAACTTTTAATTCAGTAGGAATATTCGAATAACTGCCTATCACTACCATGCTATCTTTGTTATACTGCATCTGTCCATCATATTGATAACGTCCTAAAAATGATTTGGCTAAACATGATTTTCCAACACCATTTTGTCCAAGCAGATGACTTATTCTACCCTGACGAAAATCTACAGAAACATCTGTCAGTAATTCGTTTTTAACCTTAAGAGAATATTTTTCTAACTTCATTTTTTTTAGCAAATAATTAATATCTGATTTTCAAAAAAAAGTGCTTCTAAATCAACCATCAAAGTGATAAAGTGATTTAGAAGCAATTTTTTTGCCTTAAGTTTTTACTTCCTACAATAGTAGCTTTAGATGTAGAACGAACGAAATACCAAAGGCTAAGAACTTTCTCAAGCTTGAAAGAATCTAATTTCTTTTCCATTTCTTTCTTAGCCTGTGCATCTTTAACCTGAAAATCATTAATCTTCATTTGCAAAACCTCCCTCTTTCAATAATATACTCATAATACCAATATCTTGTACATATTTCAAGAGTCGGGAGGTGGAATTTAAAATTTCAATTTTGGGGCTCGGATTCCAGGCTCGGATTCCAATTCAGCTTTTTTTGACAGTGATTGTACAATGTGGTAAAATATCAATAAGTGTTTTGGGGTTTTATCGAAAAAAGTGTACAATCTATACAGTTTTTAAAGTTTTACCTCGCTTGGTTTATGGACCATAAGAATGATGATTCCTAATGTGAGGAAAGGAGAAGGCAAGATGGAACGAAAGATTCAAGATATTGAAGATGCCATCTATTTACTTCAAAAGAAAAAAGAAACAACATTCGTAAGTATTCGGGGGACAGAACGTTATGTTTCATCAAAGATAGGGATAGAACCTTTGTTGGATCGGTTAACAGTTGATAAGTATAGTTTTGCTGATGGTGTAGTTGCTGATAAGCAAATCGATAAAGCGAAAGCGATGATTTTGGTGAAAAGCCAGGTGCGAGAGGTATACGCGAAACTGATTTCAGAACCGGCACTGGAATATTTTGGAGAATATCATGTGCGGTGTTTGTTTGCAGGAAGAGTTCCTTCTTTTGGAGAGGCAGAAAATTGCTTTGAATCAGAAGTGATGGATACGGATGATTATAATGAAGCCTATAATCGCATGTTGGCGCATTATAATAATGGAGAATTTGTACCCACTAGGAAGAGGAGAACGAGTCGCTAGAAATTTGTGGTTTGAGCTTTGAAAGGGGTGTTAAGGAATTTTTTTAGAAAGATTCTTTGCACCTCCTTATTTTTATGAAAATGATAAAGGAGACAAAAGTGAGACGACAGTTAGAGGAAGTGCGAAAATGGATGGAAGAGGAGGGGATTGCTTGTTTTGCTACTTTTCTTTCAGATGATCACGATAGTGAATATGTGAGTGAGCATTTTAAATATCCCACTTATTTAAGTGGATTTACAGGCTCGAATGCCACGGTGGTGGTTGGAAGAAAAGAAGCAGCTTTATTTACAGATGGAAGGTATTTTGTGCAGGCGGACCAGGAATTGTTAGGAAGTGGGATAAGCCTAATGCGCATGGGAGAACCGGAGACACCTTCCTTAATGGAATATCTTTTAAAACTTTCCCAAAGTCCGGGAAAGGTAGTCATTGATGGAGAATATTTGACCCAGAGCATGGGAAGACAGGTGATTGATCATTTGTCAATCCTTAGTGGAAAAGAAGTGGTCTATGATGAGCATTTTATAAGAAGAGCATGGAAGGATCGTCCGGATATCATTTATAGTGGAATCTGGGAACTGCCTCTGTCGAGTGCCGGAAGGACGAGGAGTGAGAAGCTTGCTGCGGTAAGAAAAGCCATGGCGAAGGCAAATTGCAGAATTCATCTGCTTACAAGCTTAGATGATATCGCATGGTTAACCAACTTGCGGGCCAACGATATTTCCTGCAATCCTTATTTTTATTCCTACTGTCTTTTGACTAAGGAGGATTGTTTCCTTTATTTGAATAAAAAATCCCTTAGCCGGGAATTGCAAGAGACCCTTGAACAAGAAAATATCACAGTTTGTGAGTATACTGATTTTGAAACTGATTTTTCCAATTATCTAAATCAACATCCGGGTGAGAAGATTTTGGCGGATTCTAACCGGGTTTCCTATTTGCTTTGGCAGAAGATGAAGAACCGAGTCATGGACCAAACAAATCCAACCCTTATGCTAAAGGCCTTAAAGAATGAAGTGGAGATTGAGGCCAGCAAGGCGGTTCACCTGGAGGATGGAGTCTGTGTGACCCGGTTGATGCATTTTGTAAAGACTCGGTACGATCAGCAAGAACTGCGGGAGCAGGATGCAGCCGATTATGTAGATCATTTGCGTTCGCAAATCACAGATTATATTGAGCTTAGCTTCGATACGATTTCTGCCTATGGCAGTAACGGTGCCATGATGCATTATAACCATAACAAGGGGGATAATCGCAGATTGGAAGGGGGAAGCTTCCTCTTGGTAGATTCCGGCGTCCATTATATGCGAGGAACCACAGACATTACAAGGACATTTGCCTTGGGACAGGTGTCTGAGCAAATGAAACATAACTACACCTTGACCTTAAAGGCTTGGCTCCATCTGATGCATGCAAAATTTCTGGCAGGTGCCACTGGGGTAAGCCTAGATTATGCCGCCAGAGGCATTATGTGGCAGGAAGGGGTTGACTACAAGTGTGGTACTGGACATGGAGTGGGGCACGTACTGGGAGTCCATGAATCTCCCAACGCCTTTCGTTACCGGGTGTCTAAGGACCTTATGCCGGTTGCTATTGTGCCGGGTATGGTGACCACCGATGAACCGGGAGTTTATCTGGAAGGTCAGTATGGCATCCGCATTGAAAATGAACTTTTATGTGTTCCGTGGAAAGAAACGGAACATGGTATTTTTTATCAGTTTGAGAATTTAACCTATGCTCCGATCGATTTAGATGCAGTTGAAAAAACAGATTTGACAGACGAAGAACTTATGTGGTTAAATAATTATCAGAAGGCTGTCTATGAACATCTTGCTCCTCTAATGAGTGAGGAAGAATGTAATTACCTGAGAGAGTACACCAGAGCCTTATAAAGCTGGTTATTTCCTGGCAGGGAGATAGGCTTTTTCTTTGACTTACAGAAAAAGCTGTGCTACAATTAAGAGAATTTCGTTTCATGGAGAGATGTGACATATGAAGAAGATTTTATTCGTATTTAATCCTCATTCTGGCAAGGGCCAGATTAAGGATCATTTGCTGGATATTGTGAATATTTTGGTGAGTGCAGGGTTTGATGTGAATATACATCCTACGCAGGGGAGGAATGACGCGAAGGCTACCGTGATACGTTTTAAGGGAACTTACGATGCTATTGTATGTTCCGGAGGAGACGGAACGGTGAATGAAGTCGTGGCAGGTCTTATGGCTGCAGGTATTGATGTGCCGATTACCTATATTCCCGCTGGATCTACGAATGATTTTGCGAATGGTCTTCAGCTTCCAAAATCGATGACAAAAGCTGCAAAGTTAGCTGTAAAGGGCGTCCCTTATAAAGTAGATATGGGAACCTTTAATGACAGATCATTTGTGTATGTGGCAGCTTTTGGAGCATTTACGGAAGTATCCTATGCAACTTCTCAACAGCTAAAGAATGTTCTGGGACACCAGGCTTATATCATTGAAGGCATGCGGCAGTTTACCAACATCAAAAGCAGCCATATGACGATCACTGCGAATGGTCAGACAATGGAAGGTGATTTTATATACGGTATGGTGACTAATGCTGATTCGGTGGGTGGCTTTAAGGGTATCACAGGTAAGAACATTGGCTTGGATGACGGTATCTTTGAAGTTACATTAATCCGTAAACTTAAAAATCCATTGGATCTTAATAATCTGGTTTCTTATGCAATCACCAAGGAGGTGAAGGAAGACCAGAGTGTCGTAGTTTTTAAGGCAAGTAAGATTGTGTTTGAATCTGAGGAGCGGGTTCCATGGGTTCTGGATGGAGAGTTTGGCGGAAAGCAGAAGAGAGTGGAGATTATTAATAGACATCAGGTTGCGACTTTCACTGTGGATAAAAATTTTGTCCGTCCGTAAAAATTGAAGAGGATATGATTGAAAAAATGGTACGGTTTGGTACGTATGGAAAACGTAAACAATTTAGAAAGAAGGATAAGAAGAGTGGAAAAAGCAGATCAGAATATCATGTTAGAAAAACTTGACCAGCTTGTGAAAATGGGAAAGGAGAAGAAGAGTGTTCTTGAAGTAACAGAAATTAAGGAATTCTTCAAGGATATGAAACTGAACTCAGAGCAGCTGGATGGCATTTACAGTTACCTGGAAAGTAAAAAAATTGATGTTCTTCAAAATATAGATGAGTCCCAGTTGGAAGCTAGCCTTGATCTTGAACCTACAGATGAAGATTTTGAAGAAATTGAAGAAGAAAATATTAACATGGAAGCGGTTGAACTTTTGGAAGGTATCGGAACAGAGGATCCTGTTCGTATGTACCTGAAGGAAATTGGTACCGTTCCTTTGCTTACCACTGAAGAGGAGGTAGCCTTAGCAAAAAGAAAGTCTGAAGGCGATGAGTTTGCCAAGCAGAGATTGATTGAAGCCAATCTCCGTTTGGTAGTCAGTATTGCCAAAAGATATACCGGACGGGGAATGTCTTTCCTTGACCTGGTTCAGGAAGGAAACCTCGGTTTGATCAAGGGTGTTGAAAAGTTCGACTACGAGAAGGGTTACAAGTTATCAACCTATGCCACCTGGTGGATTCGTCAGTCTGTTACTCGTGCCCTTGCCGATCAGGCAAGAACCATCCGTGTTCCTGTCCACATGGTTGAAACCATTAATCGTCTTAGCAAGATGCAGCGTAAGCTTACACTTGATCTTGGTCGTGAGCCTTCTACTAAGGAGTTGGCAGATGTACTTGGTATGACTGAGGAGAAGGTACTTGATATTATGCAGATTGCCAGAGAGCCGGCGTCTCTTGAAACTCCAATCGGTGAAGAGGATGATTCAAACCTTGGAGATTTTGTGGCAGATAACAATACAGTAACGCCGGAAGCGAATGTTGAATCTGTAATGCTTCGTGAGCATATTGATGGCTTGCTTCAGGATTTAAAGGAAAGAGAACGTCAGGTTATTATCTTACGTTTTGGGCTGGAAGATGGTCATCCAAGAACTCTGGAGGAAGTGGGAAAGGAATTTAACGTAACCAGAGAGCGTATCCGTCAGATTGAGGCAAAGGCTTTAAGAAAATTAAAGAATCCTGTTCGTAGTAAGAAGATTCGAGATTTCCTTACTATGTAATGATAAAAATTGGCATCTTAGGATGCCAATTTTTTTGTGAGAGGGGCGTCTGGCTGGGCCGCTGTCTTATTAGTGAAGAAACCAATGTGAAGGTTTTCTGAAAGTCTTCAAAACTTCAACGCAAAGAGATTTTATTGTAGTATAATTATTATGATTTAGAAATCAAATTTATAGCTTTTTTTGTCAGAGTATAAGAAGGCCGAATGTCTCATAGGCAGGCTTATTGCAGCAGGGGTAATTGCTGTCGATGAAAGGGTTAATGGAAAGAAACATTGGGAGGTTTTCATGAAAAGGAAGGGATTAATCGCACTGGTGGTTCTAGTAGTGGCCGCCTGCGGAGCAGGAATTATTTTGCTTAATAATGCTTCAAAGGGAACTGGGGGTAACACAGGTGATGGTGCAGGAGGCAGTCAAAAAAAAACAGCCTCGGTAGGAAGCCAAAGTGGTAAGTTGAGTTTTAGTGGATACAATACCATGGGAGATACCTTAACCGTATCAGGCGGCCCCAAGGGAGCAGAATATGAATGGGTAGAGTCTTATTATACTTACTCAGGAGTATCGGCCTCCGCACCAAATAAAAAAGAAACAAAAAAAGATCTAAAAGTAAAAGGAAACTCATATAAGACGGGAAAAGAAGATGAGGAATGCTTTATCACCGTTACGGTAAAGGGAGATAAGCAGGGAAGTAAGTATGGAAAGGCAACTGTTTATGTCTCAAGCATTCCGGTTATGTATGTGGATTCCAAAGATTATGAATACAAGAGTTATCGATTAGATGCGATGGATCGTCATGAGAAAGACTATCATGAAGTAAGTATGGCTCTAAGCGGCAATTCAAAATATACGGATGACAGCACCTACTATGATGGAATAGCAAAATTAAAGGTGCGTGGAAATTCAACCGTAGATCGTCCAAAAACACCATTTAGATTAAAGTTGGATCAGAAGACAGACCTGCTTGGCTTGGGAGATGGTGTAGCAAGTAAGCACTGGGTGCTCCTTGCAAATGATATCGACCATTCTCTTTTAAGAAATAAACTGCTTTATGACTTTTCAGGAGATATTGGAACAGAGTTCTTCTTTCAGTCAACCAATGTAGCATTAATCTACAATGGAGAGTATGAGGGAGTATATCAGCTTTGTGAACAAAGAAGAATAGCAGAAGGAAGAATCGACATAACAGATTGGGCAAAGATTTCCGAGGATGCTGCAGAAGCCATTGCTATGGACGAAGTAGAGAATAAGGCAGAAGCATGGAAGAATACCGGAATTTTTGGAGAATTAGCAAGCTATGATGCAAGCGCTTCAGAAGAAGATAACAAGAAGAAAGCGGTAGATGCTTTAGAAGATGCTCTTTATGAGGCCATGTGTAGTGATTACGCATGGATCGATGAAAAAAAATTCACCTATAAAGCCAATGGGGAAGAGTTAACCTATGATTTGACAGACGAAAAGTATAAGTTAGGAGAATTTCCGGCTACTACAGGAGGATATGTGGTAGAGATGGACTTCTATTCCATTGGATCAAATACCCAGTCACTACTCACCACAGCTTACAAGCAGCCACTTTATGTGAGTCTTCCGGAAATTGGAGACGGAGTGCAAAATCAGGCTGGAGCAGTGAAGTCATTTAATGAGACAAGCTTATATGCGGGAGCAAAGGATTTAAGCCAGAGCTTTGAGTATGCGATTCATAGTAAGGACTTCGTATTTAGAAACAGTGATACGAAAAAGAAAGTAAGCGCAGATGGATACTTTGATCAGAGCAAAGGATGGAAGTCTACGACCGAAGAGGCAGAATTTACCTCAGAGACCTATGATGGAAAGCATTATAGCGAAATCTTTGATATGGAATCTTTGGTAAATAATTTTATTTTCGTAGAGTATGCCATGAACTGGGATTCCATGAAGAATTCCTTCTTCTTCTATAAGGATGTGGATGGACTTGCAAAGATTGGACCACAGTGGGATTTTGACTGGTGTTGGGGAAATATCAATATGTATGGAATTGACACCAATTACCCAACTGACTGGCATACCACTATTGAGTACTTTACGAACGAGCAGTGCTACCAGTCTTATCAGTGGAATCGTTTGTTGGTAAAAGATCCCTATTTTCTTGTAAGAGCTTATGAGAAGTATGAAAAGATTCGTCCAATCATTGAAGACATGATCAAGGAAGGTGGACTCTTAGACCAGTATGAGGAATATTTAACAGCGGCAGGTGAGGCCAATGACCGTCGCTGGAGTTTTACCTATACCAATGACAAATATTATGGATGGGGTGCAAGATCCCAGGAATTTACCGCATCGATTGCAAGTATCCGTAATTTCTTAAAGCGTAGGGTAGAGTGGTTAGATACCCAGTTTGCTTCCTTGGATAGTCTGAGCAATTCCCTTGGTTACTACGGGGAAGCCGGTGATATTACACAAGCAAGTGTAACAAAAACAGATAATATGGTAGAATTTGAAGTAGAGGTAAGCAATCAGGCATGTACAAAGGTTGTCTTCCAGGTAAATGGAACCACAGAAGTGGAAGCAACCGTTTCCGGGGGAAAGGCAAGTGCTAGTGTGGATGCGTCTGTACTTACAACGGATGGAAGCTTAAATGTTGTAACTGCTTATGAGAAGGGAGATGCCGGTTACATTGAAAACAGTGAGATTCAGCCATCCAATAACTATGAACCAATCGCAAAGTCATCTTACGCTGTATTTACAAGCGAGGGACAGGTAGTAGAAAAGACAGGCGAGAATGAATAAAGGGTTGTAAAAAATAGGAGGTTTTTCATGAACAGAAAGAGTTTAAAAAGAGCAGTAGGAGCTATCCTAGCTTGCGCTATGGTTTTTGGCTCTTCAGACTTTTCAGGGCTAGGTTCCGTATTTGCAAGAGGAGGAGAGGTTTCGGTAGTGCCAATCTCATTTACAGGGTATTCTACCTTAGGAGATACCATTACGGTTACTGGTGGACCAGAGAATGCAGAGTATGTGTGGACGGCTTATACCGACACCTATACAAGCACAAACAAAGTAGAACGCGAGAGTCAAATCCTTTCAGAAACCGGAAACAGTGTAACAACAGGTGATAGCTTAGATGAGCATTTTATTACATGTACCGTAAAGGGAGATACCAATGGGGAAACCTATGGTACCGCCAGTCTATATGTATCAAGTCTTCCGGTGATGTATATCACTTCGGAGGATTTTGACTATGAAGATTACCGAACCGAGTACAACAAAACCGGAACCAAAACTGGCCACGATGTAACGATTAATTTGACCGGTAACAGTATTTATACGAAGCCAAAGACATTTTATTCAGGGGCTGCCGAGTTAAAGGTGCGTGGAAATTCTACGGCAGGCAGACCCAAAACACCATTTAAATTAAAATTGGACAAAAAGACAGACCTCTTAGGTTTGGGAGACGGAGTGAAAAGTAAGCACTGGGTACTCCTTGCAAATGATATTGATCATTCCCTCTTAAGAAATAAGTTACTCTATGATTTTTCTGGAGAGATTGGAACTGAATTCTTCTTTCAATCGACCAACGTCACCATGATTTACAATGGAGAATATCAAGGTGTTTACCAACTTTGCGAGCAAAGAAGAATAGACGAGGGCCGAATCGATATTACCGATTGGGTTAGTGTGGGAGAAGATGCAGCAGAATCAGTTGCCAATTATGAGGCGAATAATAATGAAGCTGTTTGGAAAAACACCGGTTATTATGCAAGCCTTGCAAGTTATCAAGCAGACGCAAGTGAAGAGGACAACAAGTTAAATGCAGCTTCTGCCTTAGAGGATGCCATCAATGAAAAGATGTATTCAGACTATTCCTGGATTGATGAAAAGAAGGTGACTTATGATTCCGGAACCGGAAGCGTTACCTTTGATTTCACCGACGAGAAATACGGCATCGGAGCATTTCCTGCAACTACGGGTGGTTATTTGGTAGAAATGGATTTTTATAATATTGATTCCAATACTGTAGCCTCTCTTGCTACCAATTACCTTCAGCCACTGTATTTCAGTTCTCCTGAACCGGGAGAGGATGCACAGAATCAGGTGGCAGCAGTAGAAAGCTTTAAGAATACCAGCCTTTATAAGGGAGCTTTGGATTTAACCCAGAGCTTTGAATATGCAATTCACAGCAATGATTTTGTATTTAGAAATAGTGATAGCAAGAAAAAGGTAACCAATACCGGTAAATATGACTGGAACTGGAATGGAACAAGTACAGGATGGGCTTCTAGCACAGGAGCAACTACCTTTACTTCAGATACCTATGACGGAAAGCATTACAGCCAAATCTTTGATATGGATAGTTTGGTGAATAATTTTATCTTCGTAGAGTACGCCATGAACTGGGATTCCATGAAAAATTCCTTCTTCTTCTACAAGGATGTAGATGGACTCGCAAAGATTGGACCACAGTGGGATTTTGACTGGTGCTGGGGAAATATCAATATGTATAATATTGACACCAATCAGCCAACAACCTGGCATACCACCAACGAGTATTTCACCAACGAGCAAGCCTATCAGTCTTACCAGTGGAATCGACTCTTGGTGAAGGATCCATATTTCCTTGTAAAGATTTATGAGAAGTATCAGGAAGTACGCCCAATCATAGAAGATATGATTAAGGAAGACGGCATAATTGATCAGTATTATGAGTATCTGAAGAATGCCGGTGCTGCAAATGATCGCAGATGGTCTTACACCTATAATAAGGAATATGGACAGGGTTGGGGCGGACAGCCGGTAGTGTCAGAAAACTTTGAGCAATCCATTACATCGATTAAAACCTTCTTAAATACCAGAGTAAACTGGTTGGACAAGCAGTTTGCATCCGTAAATTTATTAATAAACTCACTGGGTTATTACAAGAAGGCAAATGATATTTCAGAACCAAGTTTGACCAAGAAGGGAGATACCCTTTACTTAAAGGCTTCTGTTAGCAACAAGTCATGTACCGGCGTAGTCTTCCAGGTAAATGGAACCACAGAAGTAGAAGGAGACGTAGAGGATGGAGTTGCCAGAGCAAGTCTTCCGCTTAGCGTATTAAATACGGATGATTCCCTAAATGTAGTAACTGCATTTGAAAAGGGAAGCAATGGATATTTATTAAACACAGCCTTAAAGCCATCGGGTAATTTTGAATATATTACCAAGTCTAACTTTACAAGCTTTAAGACTAGCCAGGTAGGTCTTGTTCCAAACATGACCATTCAGGCAGAAAGCAGTGAACTTTATGTTTCTATTAATGCCAATACCAAGGTAAATGCTACCGGAACCAGTAGTGATGGTTCAAGCGTGGATCTTAGATATACCAGTTCAAATCCTAAGGTTGCGACTGTTGCAAACGATGGAACCATTACCGGCCTTAGCGCAGGAAGCTGTACCATTACAATAAGTGCTAAGGATGATTTAAGTGTACAAGCCACCGTAACGGTTTATGTAAGAATTGCAAGCCCTAAGATTAAGTTAGTAAGTGCTAGCAATAAGGTTAAGATTTGCTGGGAAAAAGTAGAAGATGCCGAGAAGTATCAGGTCTACCGCAGTAAGAAGGATGGAACTTACAGTCTTTATAAGACTGTTTCAGACACTAGCTTTACCGATAAAAAGGTAAGCAAAGACACCCAATATAGTTATTATGTTCTTGCACTTTCAAGTGATTCTCATTTGACTTCAGATAAGAGCAATACCATTAAGGCCTTGGTTCCAAAGAAGGTGTCAAAGTTAAAGGGAAAGGCCGGCAAAAAGAGGGCAACTGTATCCTTTAAGAAGAATAAAAAGGCAAGTGGTTATGAGGTTTATGTATCCACTAAGAAAAAGTCTGGTTATAAGAAAAAGGCAACCTTAAAGAAGGCAAAGACAACCATTAAGAAGTTAACTTCTAAAACTACCTATTATGTAAAGGTAAGGGCTTATTACAAGTCAAATGGTAAGAAGATTTATGGCAGCTATTCTAAGGTTGTAAAGGTTAGAGTAAAATAATAAAAGGGAAGAATCCCGTGTCCTAAGGGGCATGGGATTTTTTATGTATAAAAAATCCGCACAATACGGACATGTGTCCGCTTACGAAAGAAAAAATATTTCCAATAATAATTCTTTATAATTAGGTGATAGGGGGAAACTTTTTTTTATTTTTTGGCTTTGAGCAAAAGAAAAGACTTTACAAATAATAAATCACGTTGTATAATCTCACCAATTGGGCAAACGGAACGTATTTGTTTGTTTGTTTGAGAAAAAGAATAATGTTTTATGAAACAGAAAGGATATGCACATGGGGCAGAATGTATCAAAGCAGGATGCTCGTTCCTTTGGATTATATTCCAAGGAGTTTGAGCATGATAACTGTGGAATTGGTGCTGTCGTAGACATCAAAGGTCGCCAGACTCATAGTACAGTCGCAGACGCACTTACGATCGTAGAAACATTAGAACATAGAGCCGGCAAAGACGCCGAGGGAAAAACAGGTGATGGTGTAGGAATTTTAACCCAGATTTCACATCGCTTCTTTCAGAAGACCTGTTCGACCCTCGGCTTTTCTTTACCCGAAGAGCGGGAGTATGGTATCGGAATGTTCTTTTTTCCACAGGCAGAATTAGCGCGTAACCAGGCAAAAAAGATGTTTGAGATCATTGCAGAGAAAGAGGGACTTAGTATTCTTGGATGGAGACAGGTTCCTTGTAATCCAGATGTTCTCGGTAAGAAGGCATATGATTGTATGCCTAATGTTATGCAGTGCTTTATAAAAAAGCCGGACGATGTAAAAATTGGACTTGATTTCGATCGACGCTTATACATTGTTAGACGTGAATTTGAGCAGAGTAATGAAGATACCTATGTAGTTTCTCTCTCAAGTAGAACCATTGTTTATAAGGGTATGTTTTTGGTAGACCAGCTTCGTTCCTTCTTTACAGACTTACAGGACCAAGACTATGAATCAGCAATTGCCCTTGTGCATTCAAGATTCTCAACGAATACAAATCCAAGTTGGAAGAGAGCACATCCAAACCGTTTTATGGTTCACAATGGTGAGATCAATACCATCCGTGGAAATGCCGATAATATGAAGGCAAGAGAAGAAAACATGGAATCTGAGCATCTAAAGGGAGACTTGTATCGAGTACTTCCGGTAATTAATGAAGATGGTTCAGATAGTGCCATGCTTGATAATACCCTTGAATTCCTTGTGATGAGTGGTATGCCACTTCCATTGGCAGTTATGATTTGTATCCCGGAACCATGGGAACACAATACTACCATGTCTCAGGAGCGTAAGGATTTCTATCATTATCATGCAACCATGATGGAGCCATGGGATGGACCGGCTTCTATTATCGTTTCAGATGGTGATTTAATGGGAGCAGTACTGGATCGTAACGGTCTCCGTCCATCCAGATACTATATTACCGATGACGATAAGTTAATCTTATCTTCTGAGGTAGGTGCTCTTGAGATTGCACCTGAAAAAATCGTAAAGAAGGATCGACTTCGTCCGGGAAAGATGCTTTTGGTTGATACAAAAAATGGTCGTCTGATTGAAGATGAGGAGATTAAGGAATTATATGCTACCAAGCAGCCTTATGGTGAGTGGTTAGATTCAAACTTAGTTCGCCTTGCGGATTTGAAGATTCCAAACAAGAAAGTTCTCGAGCACAATAAGGAAGAGAGAAGAAAGCTTCAGAAGGTCTTTGGATACCACTATGAAGACTTAATGAAGGAAATTCTTCCTATGGCACAAAACGGTGGAGAAGCTACCGCAGCCATGGGACGTGATATTCCACTTTCTGTCTTATCAGATAAGAACCATAACCTTTTCTCATACTTTAAACAGAGATTCGCGCAGGTAACAAATCCACCAATCGATGCGATTCGAGAGAAGGTAGTAACCTCTACCACCCTTTATTTGGGAGAAGAGGGCAATATCTTAGCGGAAAAGCCGGAAAACTGTAAGGTACTTGAGATTAAAAATCCAATCCTTACCAGTACGGATCTTTTGAAGATTAAGAATATGAAGGTTTCCGGTTTCCAGGTTGCAGAGATTTCGCTTCTTTACTACAAAAACACTTCTTTGGAGAAAGCAATGGAACACCTCTTTGTAGAGGCAGACAAGGCTCATAAGGATGGGGTAAACCTTTTAATTTTAAGTGACCGTGGTGTGGATGAAAACCACGTAGCAATTCCTTCTCTTCTTGCAGTTTCCGGTCTTCACCAGTATTTAGTAAGAACCAAGAAGAGAACAAGTCTTGCCTTGATTCTTGAGACTGCAGAGCCAAAGGGAGTTCATGATTTTGCTACCCTTTTGGGATTTGGTGCTTCAGCAATTAACCCATATTTAGCGCAGGAGTGTATTCATGAGTTAATCGACAACAATCTCTTAGACAAGGATTACTATGTAGCGGTAGATGATTACAACAAGGCAATCATTTCCGGAGTAGTAAAGATTGCTTCTAAGATGGGTATTTCTACCATCCAGTCTTACAAGGGTTCACAGATGTTTGAGGCCGTTGGTCTTTCCGATGAGCTTGTAGATAAATACTTTACTCATACCGTATCAAGAATCGGTGGTTTAACCATGGCGGACATTGAGCGTTCCGTAGATCAGAAGCACTCAAAGGCATTTGATCCTTTGGGACTTAGAACGGATAATACCCTGGATAGTCAGGGCGGTCATAAGGAAAGAAGTGGAGAGGAAGAGCATCTTTACAATCCACAGACCATCTACCTGCTTCAGCAGGCAGTCATGCGTAATGACTATCATTTATATAAGCAGTATAGCAAGGTATTAACCGATGACCTTCATTGCATGAACCTTCGTGGTCTAATGGAATTTAACAAGGTAAATGATCCGATTCCACTTGACCAGGTTGAAAGTGTAGAGGAAATCGTAAAGAGATTTAAGACGGGAGCCATGTCTTACGGTTCTATTTCCAAGGAAGCGCACGAATGCATGGCGATTGCCATGAATATGCTTCACGGAAAGTCAAATTCCGGAGAAGGTGGAGAAGAGGAAGATCGTCTTACTCCGGATCCGGATGGAACCAGCCGTTGTTCTGCCATTAAGCAAGTAGCTTCCGGACGATTTGGTGTAACTAGTCGTTATTTAAATTCTGCTAAAGAGATTCAGATTAAGATGGCCCAGGGTGCTAAGCCAGGGGAAGGTGGTCATTTGCCTGGTAAGAAGGTATATCCTTGGATTGCTAAGACCAGACATTCTACCCCTGGTGTTGCCTTGATTTCTCCACCACCTCATCACGATATTTATTCCATTGAGGATTTGGCGCAGTTGATTTATGACTTAAAAAATGCCAATCGAGATGCTCGTATTTCTGTGAAGTTGGTATCTGAGGCAGGTGTTGGAACAATTGCAGCCGGTGTAGCTAAGGCGGGAGCAGGAGTGATCTTGATTTCTGGATTTGACGGTGGTACCGGTGCGGCTCCATTAAACTCTATTCACAATGCCGGACTTCCATGGGAGCTTGGTCTTGCTGAGGCTCATCAAACCTTGATTTACAATGACCTTCGTGATCGTGTAGTGATCGAAGCAGATGGTAAGTTAATGAATGGACGTGACGTTGCAATCGCTGCCCTTCTTGGAGCAGAGGAATTTGGTTTTGCTACGGCTCCATTGGTCACCATGGGATGTGTCATGATGCGTGTATGTAATCTTGATACCTGTCCTGCAGGTGTTGCTACCCAGAACCCAGAGCTTCGTAAGAGATTTAACGGTAAGCCGGAGTATATTGTAAACTTTATGAAGTTTATTGCTCAGGATTTAAGAGAGCATATGGCAGAACTTGGTTTTGCCAGCTTAGATGAAATGGTTGGTCGTGTGGACTGCTTAAAGAGAAAAGAGGGTCTTACCGGAAAGCCTGCAGAAGTAGATATTTCCGGTATCTTATATGATGGATATAAGGATCATAGAGTGACTTATTTGAAGAAAGACCTTTATGACTTTGAATTAGAGTCCAGACCAGACGTAACCATTCTTGAAAAGAAATTTAAGAAGGCCTTAAGTACAAGGTTTAGTGGTTCAGATGAAGAAGTTGCAATCCAGAAGGAAGAGTTTAGAGAAAAGACCAAAGCAGTAAAGGTAAAACTTACGAATACAGATCGTTCCTTTGGAACAATCTTTGGTTCAGATATCACTAAGACATTTGGAGAAGATAGCTTATTAGACGATACCTTTGTCGTTGAGTGTGAAGGTGCCGGAGGACAAAGTTTTGGTGCCTTTATTCCTAAGGGATTAACCCTACGCTTAACCGGAGATAGTAATGACTACTTTGGTAAGGGATTATCAGGCGGTAAGCTGGTTTTAATGCCACCTGCCAAGCGTCAATTTAAGGAAGATGAAAATATTATTGTTGGTAACGTTGCTCTTTATGGTGCAACCAGCGGTTCTGTTTATATTAATGGTATTGCCGGTGAACGTTTCTGTGTTCGTAACTCCGGAGCAACTGCGGTTGTGGAAGGAGTCGGAGATCATGGTTGTGAGTACATGACTGGTGGACGTGCGGTAATCCTTGGAGCAACAGGTAAGAACTTTGCTGCCGGTATGAGTGGTGGTATTGTTTATGTGTTAGACGAGGATCACAAGCTTTATACCAGAATCAACAAGGAACTTGTAAAGGTCAGTGAGGTGACTGAAAAGAAGGACTTACAGGACTTAAAGCAGATGATCGAAGAGCATTATGAAGCAACCGGTTCCAGCAAGGCAAAGAAAATCCTTGATAACTTCTTAGAGGAAAGCAAGAAGTTTAAGAAGATTATTCCATATGATTATGAGTCAGTAATGGAAAAGATTGCTTACTTTGATGAGCAGACAAGTGATCACCAGGAAGCTTTGTTAGAAGCATTTAATGCTTTCTTAGCAGAGAAGCAGTAGGAAAGGAGGAAGTAATGGGAAAACCAACCGGATTTTTAGATTATGAAAGAAAAAATGCAGCAGCAGCTGCAGTAAAAGATAGAATTAAAAATTATAAGGAATTTCATACTCCTCTTTCTGAAGAAGAGCAGAGAAAACAGGGTGCCAGATGTATGGACTGTGGTGTTCCGTTTTGCCAGGCAGGAAAATTGATTGGAGGAATGTTCTCAGGATGTCCTTTAAATAATCTGATTCCTGAGTGGAATGATTTGGTTTACCGTGGTCAGTGGGAGGAGGCCTATGAGCGACTTCATAAGACCAGCTCATTTTCTGAATTTACCTCTCGTGTTTGTCCGGCCTTATGTGAAAAGGCCTGCACCTGTGATTTATATGGAGATCCTGTTTCCACCAAGGAAAATGAATATGCAATTATTGAGCGTGCCTATGAGAAGGGATATGCCAAGGCAAATCCTCCTAAGGTAAGAACCGGTAAGCGGGTTGCCATTGTAGGCTCCGGACCAAGTGGACTTGCGGCAGCAGATCAGTTAAACCAGCGTGGTCATGAGGTTACTGTGTTTGAACGTTCTGATAAGGTAGGTGGTCTTCTTCGTTATGGTATTCCTAATATGAAATTAGAGAAGGAAATCATCGACCGTAAGGTTGCTATTATGGAAGAAGAAGGCGTTCATTTCGAAACGAATGTAAATGTAGGGAAGGACAAGACTGCCAAGGAATTGCTGGAAGAGTTTGATCGCGTACTTCTTTGCTGTGGTGCCTCTAATCCAAGAGATATTCAGGCTCCTGGAAGAGATGCAGAGGGAATTTACTTTGCGGTAGATTTCTTGACTAAGGCAACCAAGGGGCTTTTTGATGGAAAGCCAAGTAGTATTGCCAAGGGCAAACATGTTGTCATCATCGGTGGTGGTGATACCGGTAATGACTGTGTAGGAACCAGCATCCGTCAGGGTTGTAAGTCAGTAACCCAGCTAGAGATGATGCCTAAGCCTCCAGTGGAGCGTGGGGCAGATAATCCATGGCCGGAATGGCCAAAGGTTTTAAAGACAGACTATGGTCAGGAAGAGGCCATTGGCGTCTTTGGACAGGATCCAAGAATCTATCAGACAACGGTTAAGGAATTTTTAAAGGATGAGGAAGGAAAGTTAAGAGGAGTAATCCTTGTTTCCTTAGAGTCTAAGAGGGCTGAAAATGGTCGTATGATGATGGTGCCTGTAGAGGGCAGTGAAAAAGAGGTTCCTTGTGAATTAGTTTTAATCGCAGCAGGATTCTTAGGATCTGAGAATTACGTTACAGAAGCATTTGAAGTAGCAACCAATCAGAGAACCAATGTGGAGACTGATTCAAACTATGCTACCAATGTGGAGCATGTATTTGCGGCGGGTGACGTACATAGAGGTCAGTCCCTTGTTGTTTGGGCAATCCGGGAGGGGCGCGATGCAGCAAAGGCGATTGATAAAGATTTGATGGGCTATACCGTATAATCGATAAACATTATTCTTATAGTAAGGGCGGAAGGGAATATTTATCTCTTCTGCTCTTTTCATTTTCCATGGTTTGTGCTAAAATGATTAGGCTTATAAAAATAAGGAGTCGTTCTAGAAAGGGGTAACTAGTGGAAGAGAATAAGAATAGTTTGAAAAAAGAACTGATTAGTTGGATTATGATATTTGTAGTGGCAATTGCGGCCGCTTACGTTATTAATTCCTATTTGATTGTGAATGCAACCATCCCATCAGGATCTATGATTGATACCATTGATGTGGGAGATCGGGTCATTGGAAATCGTTTTGCTTATGTAACTGAGGATCCAAAGCGTGGAGATATTGTCATTTTTAAATTTCCGGATGATGAAAGCAAGTATTACATTAAACGTATTATTGGTTTACCCGGTGAGACCATTCGAATCACCAAGGGAAAGATTTATATCGATGATAAGGAGTTTAATGATAAGTATGCCACCGACGCGGTTTGGGGACAGGATGAAGAGGATATGGTCTTTACCGTTCCGAACAATTGTTACTTTATGTTAGGGGATAACCGAGATAATTCCGCAGATTCAAGATATTGGGTAAATCCTTATGTGAAAAAGAGCAAGATTTTAGGTAAGGCGGTATTCCGTTATTGGCCATTTACCAAACTTGGAACATTAGATTAAAAAAAAGCTATCTGTCAGTAGTGGCAGATAGCTTTTTTAATCTTACAATTCGTAATAGGAGATGCTTTCTAAACTTGTAAACCCTAGGTTTTCATAAAGCTTTTTGGCAGGACCGTTGCTTTCTTTCAGGTGTAAAATAAACTGACAGTCCTTGTCCTTGTTAGCTAAAAAGGCCATGGATTTTGATAAAAGATAAAAGGCATAGCCTCGATTTCTTTCTTCTTTTTTGATTAAGACGTGATTAATACAGACAAATCCCTTTAGATCTTCGTTAAAGTAGGTAAACTGACAGCCTCCTAAAAGCCTGCCTCCTAGGTAGAGCCTGGCTTTTAGGTTTCTTCCATCCACCCTGGTAATTTTAATTTTTGGTGGTATGTGAAAATGATAATTCTTTTTTAGTTTCCTTTTCTTTGCCCTCAGGTTCATAGCAAGCTCTCGGTCCTTTTTCTGATAAGACAGGCTTTCTGCAAATGATAAGCCCAAGGCATTGGTATCATCTACCGGTAAAAGCAGTCTTAGGTTTGGGTTTTCTTTTTTTAATTCCTCTAAGGCTTTTGCAATCAGGCTTGTTCCAATCCCCTGTCTTTGATAGTTGGGATCTACCATGGGATAAATTTGGACTTCCTCCTTTGAAATTTCTAAGATGCTTAAAAATCCCAGAATCTGATCCTTTTCCTCTAACGCAATACAAGCCGGATAAGAAGTATTTGCCAGGATTTCCTTAAAGGATTCCGGGTATAGATTGATGCCACAGGCTTCTTTTATAGGGACTAGTTTTAAAAAAAGTTCCTTGCTAATAGTTGGATAAATTTTAAATATTCTTCTTGCTTCCATCTGTCCTCATTTCTTGCAAAAGCATGGGTTCTTTGGTATTATGAAACGGTATGTTTGGCTTTTTACCAAGGGCTAGTATAGCATGGAAGATCTGCCAGAACAACCAGGAGGATTTTTATAATGGAGATGACAGTAAAAAACACAGGAATGATGATGATTGATATGCAGGAGAAGCTTCTTCCTGTTATGGACCGCAAGGAGGAAGTGCTTGCCAATACCATTAAGCTTTTAAGAGGGGCCATGGAACTTGGGGTAGTTTCCTGCGCCTTAAGACAGTACCCAAAGGGATTGGGAGATACTATTTTTTCTATTCAGGAAAATTATCGGGGGCTTTTTCCAACCTTAGATAAAACCACTTTTTCCGGTTTGGGAGACCAGGAGATTGCTGATTGGGTGAAGGGAGTTGATAAGAAGTATATAATTCTTTGCGGAGTGGAAACGCATATTTGTGTGCTTCATACTGCTTTCGATCTTATTTCCATGGGTGTGACACCGGTAATTGCCTGTGATTGTGTATCCTCAAGAAGAAGAGAGGATAGTAAAGCTGCCTTAGACTGCCTTAGAAATCAGGGAGCCTTGGTATTACCACTGGAATCTATCCTGTTTGGTTTGTTAAAGGATTCAAAAGATCCATCATTTCCTTATATTTCAAAACTGATTAAGTAAACGAAAGGAAGTACTATGTTAAAAAGAGAAGAATTAAAAAAAGAAGATACCTGGGCCATTGAGGACCTTTATGCCAAAGATCAGGATTGGGAAGAGGATTACAACCGCTTAACCAGGGAAGTAGAGGAGTTTCCTTCTTATGCAGGAAAAATTAGCAAGGATCAAAAAGCATTTGCAGAGTTTCACTTAAAGATGGATGCCTTTGAGTTGACCTTGGATCGTCTTTATGTGTATGCCAACCAGAAGTTGCATGAAAATCTTGGAAATTCCACCTATCAGACCTTGGCTTCTAAGGCGGATGTGTTAATGAATGTCTATTCTCAGTCGGTATCATTTGCCTCTCCGGAACTTTTAGGAATGGAGGAGGATACCCTACTTTCTTGGGTGGAAGAAGATGCCCGTCTTTTGCCTTTTAAGAGAGGAATGGAGGAATTAATCCGCCAGAAGAAGCATGTTCTTTCAAAGGAAGAGGAAAGAATTCTTGCTATGGCAGGTCAGGTAAGTTCTGCTGCAAGCGATGCATTTGCCATGTTTAATAATGCAGATGCCAAGTTTGAACCGGCAGTTGACAGCCAGGGAAAGGAATACCCACTTAGCTCAGCTACTTATGTCAGCTATTTGACAAAGGATGATCCGGTCCTTCGCAAATCGGCCTTTACCAATCTTTATGCCCTGTTTGACCGTTACAAGAACACCTTGTCTTCCCTTTTTTATTCCAATGCCAAACAGGCTGATTTTTATGCCAAGGCAAGGGGATACAAGTCGGCAAGGGCCAAGGCTTTATTTGCAGGAAATATCCCGGAATCCGTCTATGATAACCTAATTGATACCATCCATGACCGTATGGACCTGATGTATCGCTATGTTGGTCTTAGAAAGCGTGCCTTAAAGCTTGAAGACATGCATATGTATGATATCTATGTGCCACTGGTAACCGGTCAGGATCGATCCATTGATTTACAAGAGGCAAAGGAAATGGTCTTAGAAGGCCTTGCTCCTATGGGAGAGGAATATCTCCAAATCCTAAAGGAGGGCTTTGATCATCGCTGGATGGATATTTATCCAAACGAAGGAAAGCGTTCCGGTGCTTATTCTTGGGGAGCCTATGGGGTTCACCCTTATGTGCTTTTAAATTTCAATGGCACCATGGACGATGTTTTTACCATAGCTCACGAAATGGGTCATTCCATCCACACCTACTATTCTAACGCAAACCAGCCCTTTGCAACTTCCGGCTATAAAATTTTTGTGGCAGAGGTGGCTTCCACCTGTAATGAATCCTTACTTTTGCACCACCTTCTTGGTAAGTCCAAGAGTCGCAAGGAGCGCATGTATTTGATTACTCGCTTCCTTGATGAGTTTAAAGGAACGGTTTACCGCCAGACGATGTTTGCAGAATTTGAGCGTGACATGCATGCCCTGGTGGGACAGGGAGAGGCCCTAACCACTGAGCTTTTAACTTCAAACTATTACGAACTGAATAAAAAATACTTTGGAGATCAGGTGATCATCGACCCTGAAATTTCCATGGAGTGGGCTAGAATCCCACACTTTTACACACCATTTTATGTTTACCAATATGCCACCGGATTTTCTGCAGCCATTGCCCTTTCTAAGAAGATTCTCAATGAGGGCGAGTCTGCTGTGGCAGATTACAAGGAATTCCTTAAGGGCGGTTGCTCTAAGGACCCAATTGATCTGCTTAAGATTGCCGATGTGGATATGTCAAAGAAGGAGTCTATTGATTTAGCTCTTGATTATTTTGAGGAACTCTTAAATGAATTTGAATCCCTCTTAGATGAGGAGGAGGCTCAGGCCTAGAAAGGAAATACCATGAAAGTTATTTTAATTCGACACGGTGACCCGGATTATGTGAAAGACTCCTTAACGGAAAAGGGCTGGAGAGAGGCTAAGCTTCTTGCTGACCGTGTTTGCAGATGGGATGTGAGAGATTTTTATGTTTCTCCCCTAGGCCGTGCCAGGGATACCGCCAATGTTTCCCTTGAAAGGCTTGGTCGTACCGCCGAGGTAAAGGACTGGCTCAAGGAATTCTATGTAGACATTAAGGATCCTGAAACCGGCAACAACCGAATTCCCTGGGACTTTATGCCTGCCTACTGGACCAAACGAGATATGCTTTATGATCGCAACCATTGGATGGAAGATGAAATCATGACTACCGGCCCTGTAAAGGAAGAGTTTGAAAAGGTGTGCCGGGGAATCGATGACCTTTTAGCAGGTTATGGTTACAAGCGCAAGGATGCTTACTATGAAGTAGAGCACTCCAACACCGATACCATTGTGATTTTCTGTCACCTGGGGGTTTCCTTTGCCATTCTTTCTCACCTACTTGGAATCTCCGCTCCAGCCTTGTGGCAGGGATTCTTTGTGGCACCAACTTCTGTAACCCTTCTTTCCACAGAGGAAAGAATCAAGGGCCAGGCTTGCTTTCGAGTAAAGAAGTTTGGCGATTGCTCTCATCTTTATGTGGGAGATGAAACTCCATCTGAGTCAGGATTCTTTATAGAAGCCCAGTAGACAAAAAAAGTTATGGCCTGGTGACCATAACTTTTTATACAAGCCGTTTCATGCGACCGAAGGTCCATGAGTGAATATTGATTTCAATTAATCCGGCACCACAGTACTCGCAGTGCTTACTTCCTAGGGTGCGGACACTGGCGCCACAGTTAGGACAGGTAAGTCCCAACATTTCTCTGGCTGCAAGATTTCGGTCGATTTTATCCGGGTCCTGGATGTAGATCAAGCGACTTTCAATCTTAGACTGAGTGGTTCGTTCCTTCTTACCCTCTAAGAGTTTTCCTTGGGAATCCAGGATGTAGTAATGAAAGGAGAGGGCGGTTTGCATAACCACGGTACAGGCTCCGTTTCGTTTGGTATAGTCTGAGATGCCGGTTCGGTAGATGGCAATATCATCATAGGTAGTTTGTTTGTTGTTTAACTTATCGTCTTCAATGATTAACTCGATTTGCTTTTTGAGATCGGCATTGGCTCCACCCGGGATTAGGGAAAGATCCTGCTTACTGATGGCAAGAAGGCAACCCTTGATCATGTTTTCAGTTCTAAGGCGATATTCTTCAAAGGAAAATTCAGGAAAATCACTTTGAATACTTGGTAATAGCAGGGAAGCTACATTGGAAATAGATTTTTGGCGGTACTCTAGTTCATCTTCCTGTTCTTTGGAAACCTCTTGCAAAGACTTGTTTCCAAAGAGACTATGCCAGACATCGGAAAGTTTATAAAAAAGAACGAGACCGCCAATTACAATGATAGCAAGTAAAACAAGTACGACTATTAAAAAAAACTTCATACTTCCTCCTTTTTATGTAAGGAAAAAAATTTGGTTTTATTTTAAAAAATAACTAGGCATATGTCAAATATTGTTTTATAATATGAGTAATGAACTAGTGGTAGTGGTATGCCCTTATTGGGAGGTTAGGGAATAGCACAGGAAAGTTTCAGATGCTACGATTTTTTCCTGAGAAGTAGTTTTGAGAAATTGTGGTTCAAAGTATAATAAAAGAAGAGAATGATGAGAATGAGAGAATTGATTTTGTGTCCAGCGTTTTCGTTGGCAAACTATTTAGGTGAGAATACGTTTGAGGTGGCTGTAGTCAGTTGGTTTGCAGTTGCAGCTTTAGTGATCATAATGATTTACCTTTGGCATAATTTTGATAAGAGAGTTCATCAGTTGAATTATACAGATGCCGTAACCGGCCAGCCAAACTATGCAAACTTTCGAATGAAGGCGAGCCATCTTTTAAGTAAGAATGGTGGAGAAAAGTATGCGCTGATTTATATTAACTTTCAGGACTTTAAATTTTTGAATGATAATTTCGGGCATGTAGTGGGAGATAAGCTTTTAAAGTGCTTGAATACTACAATTATCAACCATTGTGCAACCGGCGAGCAGGTAGCAAGGGTTTCTTCGGATCAGTTTGCTTACCTTGCTAAGGCAAGAAGCTCAGAGGCTATTGATAAGAGAATGAAGTTTATATACGAAGGATTCAAGGAAGCAGGATTTTCAAGTGAAATCTTAAGAAATATTATTCTTCGTACCGGTGTTTATTATTTGTTTGATGACGATAACATTGATACCGCCACCGATAACGCATTGTATGCCATGAATTCCCTTCCAAGTGTAAGAAAGAATAGCATTGCTTATTTTGACGGGAATATGCAGCAGAAGCTCTTATGGGAGCAACAGTTGGAGAAAGATAAGGATTTGGGTCTTGCTGACGAACAGTTTGCTCTTTATGTTCAACCTAAGTATGACATAGAGACAGGAGAGATTTGTGGTGGTGAGGCGCTTTGCAGGTGGAATCATCCTAGCAAGGGACTTTTACAGCCGGGACAATTTATTCCTTATTTTGAGAGAACAGGATTTGTTGCAAAGGTAGACTTACAAATCTTTGAGAAACTGGTATCAGGAACCAAGAAACTCTTGGATCAGGGAGTGGAACCTAAGATTGTTTCTTGTAACTATTCAAGAAGACAGTTGGAAGATAAGGATTCTCCGGAAAAGTATGCAAGAATTCTTCAGAAGTACGGGGTATCCCCTTCTTATTTTGAGATTGAGCTTACTGAGGAAGGTGCTATTTCGAATATGGAGACAGTGCAGTATCATGCAAAACGTTTAAAGGAAATCGGTTTCCGTATGGCCTTAGATGATTTTGGTAGTGGTTATTCTTCTATTCAGTTACTGTATCAGCTTCCGGTTGATGTGGTTAAGTTCGATAAGAGTATTATTGATGAGATTACAAATATTCCATTAGAGAAGGATATTTATCAATCCTTGATTAATATTACAAAGAAGTATGATATGAAGGTAATCTGGGAAGGTGTGGAGCATCAGAGCCAGGTAGATTATATTGCAGAATTAGGTGGTCGTTACATTCAGGGTTACCTGTTTGGAAAACCTATGACCTATGAACAGTTCGTAAGAGCTGTCTATCATGTATAAGATTGAGGAAGAGAATTTTGAACAAGTTCATAAAAAGAATCATAATTACAGCCGCAGCCGGTACCTTGTGTGCCGCGATCTGCGGCTGTAGTGCGGAAAAAAAGAAGGAAAAAAAGAAAGAAGAAACCGAAAGCTTCCAAGTGGTGGTAGCCCTGGATTATATGCCGGAAGCGGTAACCGCTGGGCTTTATGCAGCCTTAGAGCAAGGATATTTTGAAAAAGAAGGGCTGGAGCTTTCTATCTTAACGATTGAGGAAGAGGGAAACCAAACCCCGGAGGAATTGTTGGCATCAGGAGTGGCAACCTTTGGAATTGCAGATCAGGATGTGCTAGGGGAAAGTTTATTTGAAGAGGGGGCAATTTCCTATCGGGCCTTTGCAAGCCTTTGCCCCAAGAATCATATGGGAATCCTTACTGCAAAAGATGCGGGAATCAGCGATTTTTCCGACCTTGCAGGAAAGCGCTTTTCCTATAATAAATGGGAAGTAGAGGATGCAATGATGACGGATGTAATGGCGGCTTCAGGGGCGGACTATGAATCGGTTGTATGCATTCCTAATGCGGTAACGGATATTAAGAAAGCCTTAGAAGAGGGGATCACGGATGCAATCTTTTGTCAGGAAGATCAAGGACTCTGGGCACTTGAAAATGGTTATGCAGGAAGTTTCCTACCCATCAATGAAAAGGTGGAGACCCTGGATTATTGTACCAATGTGATTTTCTCAACTGAAAAATGGGCAAAGAAGAATGCAAAGATCATAGATGCTTTTTTAAAAGCATTGGAGAAGGGAAATCAATATGCCATGACCTATCCAAAAAGTGCAGCTAAAATCTTAAAGAGGTTTGGGGCCGTAGAATCTGAGGAAATCCTTGAAGAGGAAGTTACACTTTTTTCAGAGGATTGGAAAGCATGCAAAGAACAAGGCCAGAAAACCACGTTTTTAAGCGCGGAACGTTGGACCAGATTTTATGCCTGGATGTTAGAAAAAGGATTCATTCCGGAGGGAAGTAATGTTGCCACTGGAATTTAACTCAGCCAAGGGACAAGTTCTGACTGAGTTTTGAGATTAGGATAGAGGTTTTAAAATGAGAAAGAGAACACGAGCACTTGCCTTATTATTAAGTGGAATTATGGCAGTTAGCGTATTTCCATTGCTAAAGCCGGATGCGGTGGAAGAAAGCCAGACGAGTTTTTGGTCAAAAAACATCGGATCCGGTGGATTTCCGGCAAGTTATGAGGAAAAATTAGCCAGTCTTCGGGCGGCTCATCCCAATTGGACCTTTCGCCCGCTTTATACAGGGTTGGACTTTGAAGAGGTTGTAAAGTCAGAGTACGAGGACAGGCATTGTCTGATTTGGTATAAGGCAGATGATTTGTTAAAGAGCCAGGCAGAAGGAGATTACGATCCAAAAACCGGTAATTATGTTTTTAAGGATTCTACTCGATGGTTCCAAACTACAAAGGATCTGGCGACTTATTTTATCGATCCGAGAAATTGGATCAATGAGGAAAATATATTTTGTTTTGAGGATATTTCCTATAGTAGTCAGACGGTTTCTGGAGTAGAAGCAATTATTTCCGGAAGTTTTATGGATGGAAAAACCGTTGAGGATTCCATTGAGGTCAAGGAAACAAAAGAGGATGAGACAAGTAAGAAGAAATCTTCCTCGAAGAAGTCAAATCGAGCTACTTCGGAAAGCACAGAGGAAGTGGCAGCAAGCCAAAGTGAAGAAGCGGTTACCAGTGCCGTAACAGAGGAAGTCACTGAGGCAGAAACCGCGGTGGAGGCAGTAACAGAGGGGACTTTGGAGGAGCCGGCCTTTCAAGAAAGCCTATTAAAACTTTCGGCATCCAAAAAGAAATCTTCAAAAAAAACAGAGTCTAAGGGAACCTCCTACGCCCAGGTCATCTATGATGCAGGCGTGGCGGCAGGAATCAGTCCTTACTACTTAGCGAGTAAAATTCTCCAAGAGGTGGGACGAGATGGTTCTGATAGCGTCTCAGGTTCTCATGGAGGAATTACCGGAATCTATAATTTTTATAATATTGGAGCTTCCGATGGAGCGGATCCGATTTCCAATGGCTTAAATTGGGCCTCCCAAGAAGGAGATTATGGAAGACCTTGGACGAGTCCGGAAAAATCCATCAAGGGAGGAGCAAGCTATATTGCAGATCATTTCCTTGGAAATGGTCAGTCTACCGGTTATCTCCTTCGTTTTAATGTAAATCCTAATGGAAGTCTGTATTCCAACCAGTATATGACCAATGTTACGGGAGCTCAGCAGGAATCCATTGCGGTTCGAAATACCTATGTGGCTTCCGGCCAGTTAGAAAAGGCCAAGACCTTCTTGATTCCGGTGTATGACAATATGCCAACCCTGGAGGAAGAGATTGATACGGCAGGCTACACGGAAGATGGCATTGCCAAGGGTGCTGCCGTAATCTATGAAAGCCCACAGACGGATTCCGGAGTGTTAACCACGGTTCCAAAAGGGGGAGAAGTAACCATTATCCGGGGAGTGAGAAACACCGATTCCTACAGTTTTGACCGCCTTTCAGAACTTTACTTTTATGAGGTCTCCTACCGGGCAGATGATCAAACCTATCATGGATATATTGAAATCGATCAAGTCTATCAACCCTTGACTTTTTCTGCCATCAAGGGACAAACGCTGGATTTGGCAGGACAAGAAGGTTATTATTATCAAAGTGAAAATACCGGGATTGCCAGTGTATCAGAGGATGGAATCCTTACCCTAAACAGCCCCGGTAGAACCAGAATTTTTATCTTCAATGGAATCAGCTTCCAAACCATAGAGGTTCGCTGTGTGAAAAAGACAGATGCTAACCGAGAGATTCGGAGTATTTCCTTGGAAAAAACGGCTCTTTCCATAAGGAACGGGGAAACTTATCAGATTACCACCAATACGGACGTGCGATATAATAGTTCCAAGGGTAGTGTTGCCGGTGTAACAAAGAATGGAAAAATTGTGGCAAGAAAGTATGGAATGACCGTGATTTGTTTGAATCATGGAAGTCTCCTTTCTACGATTAAGGTAACGGTTCAGCCAGAGGCTGTTTCGGATTTTGCTCCTTACCAGATGTCCTATAATCAAATTCGCTTTAAATGGACACCTACCTCAGATGCTAAGGGATACGTTATTTATCGTTGCAAGAAGGGGGAGGATTACGAACTTTATGCAACTATTAAGAACCCAAAGAAAAAATATTTTGCGGACCGAGAGGTAGAGGAGGGAACCATATATACCTATAAGATGGTTGCTTATGGTAGCAACCGAGAAGGCAAGGTTTATTCAAAGGCTACCAGGGTAAGTGCGAAAGCCCAAACTGCAAGTCCGGAAAATCTAAGGGTGGAAAATACCAAGCAGTTAAACTCCCATGGTCCCGCAAGGCATGTGGCCATGATTCTTTCCTGGGATCAGGTGCGAGGGGCGGACGGTTATGTGATTTACCGAAAGACAGATGATGCGGAATATAAAAAGGTAACTACCATTTACTATAATCAGGTAGTATCTTATGCAGATAGCCGGATCGAAGAAGGACATACCTATTGCTATAAAATAAAAGCATATGTGAAAGAAAAAAAGATGCACTACAGCGAGGAATCACAGGAAGTCAGTATAGGAATGAAGTAAAAAAAAAATCGCCCGCGGGCGATTTTTTTCTTTTATGATACTTTTCTTGAAAGAAGCTTTTTGTAAGCCTTCCTTTTCTTCTTTGGTACAGTGAACTTACAGTTCTTTTTGACTTTCTTAAAAGCTGTCTTCGCTACTTTTTTAAGTTTTTTTGATTTGATTACAACCTTCTTTAATTTCTTACATTTGCGAAAGGCGTTGGAAGAAATCTTTTTTACATTCTTTCCAATGATTACCTTGGTGATTTTTTTGTTGTTTTTAAATGCATTTTTTCCAACTGATACAACCTTATAAGAGATGCCCTTGATTCGAATCTTGGCAACTACCCGGATCGTTTTAAGGGATTTCTTTTTTAAGCCGATAATAGATACTGTTCCTGCCTTTTTTGCTGAACCGGGTTTTATGATTCTGTAATAATATCTTCGATCTGAGATTTTTGCATTTTTAACATTAAAAGACGCTTCATTTGTAATTTGGAAATTTATGGTCTTGCTTCCGGTAAATAAGCCATCCTCGTTTTTGGGAGTAATCGTAAGGGTAGCTGTTCCGGGTTCAATGTTATTAGCGTAGGTTACGATAAAATCAAGGCCTTCGGTCAGTCCGGGAATCGTTATCTCTGGCCTAATTTCCTTACCGGTATATGCAAAGGTATCTTTCTTAATAGATATGTCTAAACTGCTGATGTCAATAGGTTTTGCTATTTTTATAAAAGCATGATTGCTGTCAATGGTAGTATTTGCGACGCCCCGGAAAATGGTTTTGTTATCATATCCGGGAAAAATCCGCTCGCTAGCGGCTATAAAAAAGGCACCACCTGTAATAACAAGATTATGATCAGCGTGGAAGAAAGGTTCGCTTTCTACAGGGGTCGTGGTATCTTCCGTATAATCATGGTAGTTTGCAAGAAAAGATCCATCATGAATCAGAATATTATTAGCCTCTATCCTAGGGTAAAGAATATAATCACGGTCCGATCCCGGAATATGTATATAACGTGGATAGTAATCAAAGTGCAGTCTTCCTGATTCTACAATGAAATCCCTGCTGGCAATGAGGTAGCAGTAAATCTGATTGTTTTCTCTGGGACTTATATCAATACTTGGACCATCAATCCTTATATTTGTACTACTTATTACAGACCCTGCATCTGACGGTACAACGTGGAGCGTTCCCTCTCCGGTAAAGTTTAAATCATAGAGAAGATCCGTACTGAAAATATCTCCCGTATACTTATTGTTGGATTCGATTGAGTTATGCCCCTTTATATCAATGGTTATCGTTTTTAAATTGTCGATATCCTTGGAATCTATATTTAATGGGCCCAGATCCTTTTTTGGAGAAAAATAAAAAAGATAATAAGAGGACACGTTATCTAAAGTTAACGTATAGGTATCCTTGTTCCAGGATACTCCGGGAATGGCGTTGTTTAAAAGATCATTTTCTTCCAATTCTGTATATCGATTGGAAGAATCAAAGCCGAAAGCAGTGACCGTAGGCTCATCCGGGAGCAATGAATAGTATTCCAGATTCAAGGTATTTGTGCAGTCATTATCAGACTTAAGTACAAAATAATAGGTCTTTCCGGATACCATATAGAATCTGTTGATCCATGCACCTACGGTATCAATTGTTGAGGAACTAATGACACTTTCATCTAAACTTGGTAAAAATTCTCCCTCCTTAAGTTCTTCTTCCACGCTACCGGAAAAGGAAGAGTCACACCAATAATAAGTTCCCACGAATCCTGGTTCACTAAAATAAATATTATAGACACCGGTTTTTTGAGGCCGAATCCTGTGAACGTCCAAGGTATCAGCGGTAAAATTAATGGTGATACTGCTAGTGTGACTATCATCTGCATAGGCTGTTGATACGTAAATCCCGACTATGAATGCCAGAAAGAAAGTCATAAATACAAACTTCTTAATAATTTTTTTCATATTTCCTCCAAAAGTATTGTTTTTAATTATTGTTTTTCAGCTTTTATATGAAAAAAAAGGTACCCGTTAGGGTGCCCATTTTTTCGAATAAAGAAGCGCGAGACGGGGATCGAACCCGCGACCCCCTCCTTGGCAAGGAGGTGCTCCACC